>Ga0008833_1000554_pt1 | contig 32916 bp, 31 predicted proteins | sample HotLakConsoUCCLE_FD_62216 | JGI IMG/M metagenome (GOLD analysis project Ga0008833, IMG submission 62216) | Hypersaline microbial mat communities from Hot Lake, Washington, USA - Hot Lake Consortium UCC-LE | ecosystem: Environmental > Aquatic > Non-marine Saline and Alkaline > Hypersaline >... | reverse complement strand
GTGGCCACGCGTGCGAACGGCGCGCCGGATCTTCGAGTTCAAGGCCTCAATGGCGTTCGTGGTGTATATCAGCCTGCGGACCTCAGGCGGGTAGTCGAGGAACGGGATCACCTCGTTCCAGGCCCGGCGCCAGCTGGGCGCGATCGCCGGATACCGCTTGGCCAGATCGCTGTCCTCGAACTCCGCCAGAGCCAGTTCTGCAGCATCGGCATCCACCGCTGTGTAGATCGCCTTGAGGGCGGCGGCGACGGCCTTGCGGTCCTTGTAGCTGGCGAAGTTCATGGAATGGCGCAACAGGTGGACGATGCAGGTCTGGATCCGGGTCTGGGGAAAGCCGCCTCGGTGGCCTGCGGAAAGCCCTTCAGGCCGTCCACGACGGCGATGAGGATGTCCTGGACGCCCCGGTTGCGCAGGTCGCTGAGAACCTTGGCCCAGAACTTTGCGCCCTCATTGGCCTGGAACCACAGGCCCAGAACGTCCCGCGTGCCGTCCGGCAAAACCGCCAGGGTCACGAAGACTGCCTTGTTCGAGACCGCCCCATCGCTGCGGATATTGACCGAGGACCCGCGTCCATGAAGACGATCGGATAGCAGGGGTCCAGAGGGCGGTTCTGCCAGGCTGTGACCTCCTCCATCACCGCGTCTGTGATCGCAGAAATCAGGCCGGGCGAGGCCTCGACGCCGTAAATTTCCTCGATATGGCCCTGGATCTCGCGGGTGGTCATTCCGCGGGCATACATGCTGACGATCTTGCGGTCGAACTCGGGAAAGGGGCGCTGATACTTGGCGATCAGCAGCGGATCGAAGGTGCCGTTCCGGTCGCGGGGGATGTCCAGAACAACCTTGCCGCTGTCGGTGGTCACAGTCTTCTGGCTGCGCCCATTGCGGCGATTGGGGGGGTGGTTCTGGCCCTCAGGCGCTTCCTCCGCGCGCTCTTCATCGAGATGGACGTCAATCTCCGTGCTCAGCGCACGTTCCGCCAGTGCCTTGGTCAGTTCCGCCAGGATGCCGGTCTTGCCAAATAGATCGCCAGGCGAACGCCCTTCCATCAGTCGGTCCAGCAGGTCTTTATCGATGCTCATACGTGGGTCTCCTCTTCGAGCAGTTACCACGTCAGCGCACAAAATTCAGGATAGTCCCGAATTGAAGGGCTGCATGTTCGACCGTCAATAGTTGCGACGGGTTGTTTCCCCCCCGAAAAAAACCACGCCCCCTCGCGGGGGCGTGGTCCGTCGCGCCGCATATGGCGCTCCGATCAGTAGCTCTCTTCCTCCTGAGGCGGGGCGACCAGCGATTGCACCGTGTAGACCAGGATCGCCAGCCCCACCGCGCCGGCCACCGCCACGCCCAGCAGCACGATCACGTCCACCGGCCCGCCGATATCGGCGAAGCCCGAGCTGGTCATCCATTGCACGAACAGCACCGCCGCCAGTGCGCCCACCGGCATCGACAGTTGCGCCAGCAGGAATTTCCGCCAGCTCACCGCCCGGTCGCGGATCAGCACGTAGAGATAGAGCAGGGTGATCACCACCGCCGCCGCCACCATCGCCCAGAACAGCCAGCGGCCGAAGATCTCCTCGAAGACCGCCAGCAGGGTGCCCAGTGTCAGTTCCTTCATCGTCGCTCCTCCTCAGGCTTCGCCGCGCAGCATCGCGTTATAGGTGGCCTTGAGCGCCACCTCCTTCATCAGCCACGAGATCCACAGCTCCTCCAGCGGCGCGATCACGCCGGGGAAGGAGGGCACGAGGTTGTCCTTGTAGTCGAACTCGATCAGCATCGCGCGCCCGATCCGGGTGATCAGCGGGCAGGAGGTGTAGCCGTCATAGCTGGCATCGGTCGTGTCGCCCGCGATCTGGGCGACCAGGTGTTCCTCGATCACCGGCACCTGCCACTTGACGCTGGCGGCGGTCTTGCCCTTGGGCACGCCGGCCACGTCGCCGGCGGCGAAGACCTCCGGGTAGCGCAGGTGGCGCAGCGTGTGCATGTCGACCTCGACCCAGCCCTGGTCCGTCCACCTGTCGGCCCAGCTGAGCCCGGATTGCCGGATCACCTCGGGCGCGCGCATCGGCGGGATGACGTTGGTGAAGTCGTAGGGCAGCTCGGTATCGCCCTCGGGCGTGGCGAAGATGGCGCGCTTGCGGCCCGGGTCGATCGCCTTCATCACGTGGTCATGGACCACGTCGATGCCACGCTCGTCGTAGAGCATGCGGACCTTCTCGTTGACGATGGGCACGCCGAAAAGGATCTTGGAATGCGCCGCATAGGTGATGTTGACCTTGCCGCGATTGCCCTTGCGGCGGGCGTAATCGTCGGTGAGGAACGTGTATTTCAGCGGCGCGCCCGCGCATTTCATCTCCGTCGTGGGGCGGGAGAAGAGCGCCTCGCCGCCGGTATCGGTGAAGCGGTCGAGCGCCTCCCAGGTCTTCTGCGCATAGTCGGGCCCGGCATAGACCGCGCCGATGCCCTCGCGGCCCACCAGGTCGAGCGAGAACCCCTCGATCGCGTCCCAGTCCAGCGTCAGGCCCGGAGCCACCACAAGGTAGTCGTATTGCAGCGTCTCGCCGCCCGCGAGGCCCACGGTCTTCGCTTCCGGGTCGATCCCGGCGGCGTATTCCGGTTTCAGCGTGACGCCCGAGGGCAGCCAGTCCGTGGTGCGGCTGACGGAATAGCCCGCCGGTTTCAGCCCCGCGGCGATCAGCGTGAAGCCGGGCTGGTACCAGTGCTCGGCGCGCCCGTCGACGATGGTGATGCGCGCGCCCTCCAGCCGGGCGACCAGCCGGTTGGCCAGTGCCGCCCCGGCCGCGCCCGCCCCCAGGATCACGATATGGGCATTGGTGCGCACCCGTTGCTGTGCGCGTGCCCCCCCTCCCGCGGCCACGAGCGCCCCGGCACCGGCCGCGAGCCCGAGAAAGCCGCGCCGCGACGGGATGAAATCTGTTGTCTGGGCCATGCATGTCCTCCGCTTCATATCATGAATATGGAATGCGACGGCATACCGTTACGTTGATCCAGATCAAAAGATCGGCGCCGGATCGAAAAGAGGTGTGTCAGAAATCGCTTTCATTGCGGTGCTGCGCCTTGGCGCCGCCGCAGATCTGGATGCGCGCGGGCCGGCGCTAGGTTTTCACGCTCAGCCGGCGCGCGGCCTCGATCACCAGCGGATCGAGACCCGCGCCACCGGCCTCCACATGGGCGAAGAGCTGGCGGCGCATGCGCGGTTCCCAGAAATCGGCCAGGTGCTTCGCCACCGCGGCGGCGCGGTCGTCCTGCGGCTGCGACTTGAAGAAGGTGGCGATCTGGTTGGCCATGTAGACCAGCTTGTCAGGCGTCATCCGGGCCTCCCTCGGTGATGCGGCGGGGATGGGTGAAGACCTCGCCGCCGCGCTTGGCGCGCGCCACCAGCGTGATCCCGGCCTCCTCGGCCAGCGCCACGGCGCGCGATGTGGGCGCCGAGACGGCGATCAGGACGGGTGCGCCCAGCGCGGCGGACTTCTGCACCATCTCGACCGAGACGCGGGACGTGAGCAGCACCGCGCCCTCCGGACCCGTGCCCGCGCGGGCGAGCGACCCCACCAGCTTGTCGAGCGCGTTGTGCCGGCCCACATCCTCGCGCACCGCCAGCAGCCCCGTGCCGGGGCGCCAGAAGCCCGCCCCATGCACCGCGCGGGTCGCGTCATGCAGCGGCTGGGCGGCGCGCAACGCGTCCATCGCCAGGGCGATCTCGGCGGCGGGCAGCCTGGTCTCGCGCGTCACCCGCGCCACCGGGCGCAGCGCCTGTTCCAGGCTGTCGATCCCACAAAGCCCGCAACCCACCGGCCCCGCCATCGACCGGCGCCGCGCGGCCAGCGCCTCGGCCCGGGCCCGCGTCACCCAGAGCCGCGCCTCGGTGCCGCGCGGGTGGCGGACGATTTCCAGCTCCTCTATCTCGGCCGATGCGCCCACGACGCCTTCGGTCAGGGCGAAGCCCAGGGCGAAATCCTCGAGATCGGCGGGCGTGGCCATCATCACCGCCAGCGTGGTGCCGTTCACGACGACCGCCACCGGCTCCTCCTCGGGCAGGGGGGGCGTGGCGCGGCCGGGCAGGGTGCCCGGCAGGTCGAGAGGGCGGAGCGTACGGGTCATCGCCTATTCCGCCGCCGGAAGGATGCGCCGGGCCCGCGCGGCCTGCGCGGCGTAATCCTCCTGCCATTCGGTCGGCCCGTTCGAGGGGCTGACCTGCACCGCGGTGACCTTGTATTCGGGGCAGTTGGTGGCCCAGTCCGAATAGTCGGTGGTCACCACGTTGGCCTGGGTGTCAGGGTGGTGGAAGGTGGTGTAGACGATCCCCGGCGACACCCGGTCGGTCAGATGCGCGCGCAGCGATGTCTCGCCCTTGCGCGAGGCGATCTTGACCCACTGCCCCTCGCGGATGCCGCGGCTTTCGGCGTCGTGGGGATGGATCTCCAGCACGTCCTCCTGGTGCCAGACGGTGTTTGCCGTCCGTCGGGTCTGCGCGCCCACGTTGTATTGCGACAGGATGCGCCCCGTGGTCAGCAGCAGCGGAAAGCGCGGGCCGGTGCGCTCGTCCGTGGGCACGTATTCGGTGACCATGAAGCGCCCCTTGCCGCCGGCGAATCCGTCCATGTGCATCACCGGGCTGCCCTTGGGGAGGGTCTCGTTGCAGGGCCACTGGATGGAGCCTTCGCGCTCCAGCAGCGCATAGCCGACACCCGCGAAGGAGGGCGTGGTGGCGGCGATCTCGTCCATGACCTCGGAGGGGTGGGTATAGTCCCAGTCCGCCCCCATGGCATTGGCGAGCATCTGGGTGATCTCCCAGTCCGCGTAACCGTTGCGCGGCGCCATGACCTTGCGCACCCGGTTGATGCGGCGCTCGGCATTGGTGAAGGTGCCGTCCTTTTCCAGGAAGGTGGAGCCCGGCAGGAACACATGGGCGTAATTGGCGGTCTCGTTCAGGAACAGGTCATGCACGATCACGCAGTCCATCGCCGCCAACCCCGCCGCCACGTGATGCGTATCGGGATCCGACTGCAGGATGTCCTCGCCCTGGATGTAGATGCCCTTGAACTCGCCCGCCACGGCGGCATCCAGCATGTTGGGGATGCGCAGCCCGGGCTCGTCATCGAGCTTCGCGCCCCAGATCCGCTCGAACACCGCGCGCGCGCCTTCGTCCGAGACATGGCGGTAGCCCGGCAATTCATGCGGGAAAGAGCCCATGTCGCAGGCGCCCTGCACGTTGTTCTGCCCGCGCAGCGGGTTCACCCCCACGCCGGGCCGGCCGATATTGCCGGTGGCCATGGCCAGGTTGGCGATCGCCATGACGGTGGTGGAGCCCTGGCTGTGCTCGGTCACGCCGAGGCCATAGTAGATCGCCCCGTTGCCGCCGGTGGCGTAAAGCCGGGCCGCCGCACGCAGCTCGGCCGCCGGAACGCCGGTCAGCGCCTCGGTCGCCTCGGGCGCGTGGCGCGGATCGGCCACGAACCCGGCCCAGTCCTGGAAGGCGTCGAGGTCGCAGCGGGTGGCCACGAAATCCTCGTCCACCAGCCCCTCGGTCACGATCACATGCGCCATGGCGGTCAGCACCGCCACATTGGTGCCCGGGCGCAGCGGCAGGTGATGGGCCGCCTGCACATGCGGGGTGCGCACCAGGTCGATCCGGCGCGGATCGACCACGATGAGCCGTGCGCCCTCGCGCAGCCGCTTCTTGAGCCGCGAGCCGAAGACCGGGTGGCCGTCGGTGGGGTTGGCGCCGATCACCATCACCACGTCCGCCGCCTCGACACTGTCGAAATCCTGCGTGCCCGCAGAGGTGCCGAAGGTGGTCTTGAGCCCGTAGCCGGTGGGCGAGTGGCAGACCCGGGCGCAGGTGTCGGTGTTGTTGTTGCCGAAGACCGCGCGGATCATCTTCTGCACCAGGTAGGTTTCCTCGTTGGTGCAGCGCGACGAGGTGATCCCGCCGATGGCCTGGCGCCCGTGGCGCGCCTGCAGGTCGCGCAACTTGCCCGCCGCGAAACCGATCGCCTCATCCCAGCTCACCTCGCGCCAGGGCTGGTCGATCCGGTCGCGGATCATCGGGTTCAGGACGCGGTCGGGATGGCTCGCGTAGCCATAGGCGAAACGCCCCTTGACGCAGGAATGCCCGCGATTGGCCTTGCCGTGCTTCCAGGGCACCATCCGCACCAGCCGGTCGCCGTTGAGCTCGGCCTCGAAGGAACAGCCCACGCCGCAATAGGCGCAGGTGGTCACCACCTTGCGGTCGGGCGTGCCCAGCTCGATCACGCTCTTTTCCTGCAAGGTGGCCGTGGGGCAGGCCTGCACGCAGGCCCCGCAGGACACGCATTCCGAGCCCAGGAAATCGTCGCCCGCCATGCCCGCCGAGACCCGGCTGTCGAAGCCGCGCCCCTCTATCGTCAGCGCGAAGGTGCCCTGCACCTCTTCGCAGGCGCGCACGCAGCGCGAGCAGACGATGCACTTGGACGGATCGTAGGTGAAATAGGGGTTGCTCTCGTCCTTGGGCAGGTAGCGCGGATTGGCCTCGCCGTTCTGCCGCGCGTGGACGTGGCTTTCGCCGTCATACCCGTAGCGCACGTCGCGCAGGCCCACCATTCCGGCCATGTCCTGCAATTCGCAATCGCCATTGGCCGCGCAGGTCAGGCAGTCGAGCGGATGGTCGGAGATGTAGAGCTCCATCACGCCCTTGCGCAGCTTGGCCACCTTGTCGGTCTGGGTGCGCACCACCATGCCCTCGGCCACCGGCGTGGTGCAGGAGGCGGGCGTGCCGCGCCGCCCCTCGATCTCCACCACGCAGAGCCGGCAGGAGCCGAAGGCCTCCAGGCTGTCGGTGGCGCAGAGCTTCGGCACGGTGATCCCGGCCTCGGCGGCGGCGCGCATCACGCTGGTCCCCTCGGGCACCGTCACCGCGATCCCGTCGATGTTCAGGGTCACCGGCGCGCCGGCCTTCGCGGGGGTGCCCTTGTCGGCATCGTCCCAGGGAATGACGAAATCCTTCATCCGACCAGGCCCTTCTTCTGGCTGAAAATATCCCGCAGGAGCGCCTTTGGCGCGCCATCGGTCCGAGCGACGATGGCGACGGGGGCTGGCCCCCCGGTCCGGTTGCCGATACCCGCGCGGTCCTTCATTCGGCCGCCTCCCGCACCGCGCCGAATTCCTCGGGGAAGTGGCGCAGCGCGCTCATCACCGGGTAGGGCGTGAAGCCCCCCAGCGCGCAGAGCGAGCCGTCCTTCATGGTCTCGCACAGGTCGCCCAGCAACTCGACCGCGGCGCCATCGCCCGCGCGGATGCGGTCCAGCGTCTCCACCCCACGCACCGCGCCGATCCGGCAGGGGGTGCATTTGCCGCAGCTTTCCACCGCGCAGAACTCCATGGCGAAACGCGCCATCTCCAGCATGTCGGCGCCGTCGTCGAACACCGTGATGCCGGCATGTCCGATCAGCCCGCCCTCGCCGTCGAACTCCTCGTAGCCGAAAGGCGTGTCGAACTGCGACGGGTGCATGTAGGCGCCCAGCGGACCGCCCACCTGCACCGCCTTCACCGGACGGCCCGAAGCGGTGCCGCCGGCGATCTCCTGCACGAGCGTGCCCAGCGACATGCCGAAGGCGGTCTCGAACAGCCCGCCGCGCGCCACGTTGCCCGCGATCTGCACCGGGATCGTGCCGCGCGACCGGCCCAGCCCGAATTCGGCATAGAAGGCGGCACCCTTCTCGAAGATCACCGGCACTGTGGCCAGGCTGATGACGTTGTTGACCACCGTGGGTCGGCCGAGGAAGCCCTCGATCGCCGGCAGCGGCGGCTTGGCGCGCACCACGCCGCGCTTGCCTTCCAGCGAATTCAGCAGCGAGGTTTCCTCGCCGCAGACATAGGCGCCCGCGCCCACGCGGATCTCCATGTCGAAGGCGTGCCCCGAGCCCAACACATCCGGCCCGAGCAGGCCGCGCGCGCGCCCGATCCGGACCGCTTCCCGCATCACCGCGATGGCGTCGGGATATTCCGAGCGCAGGTAGACATAACCCCTGGTCGCGCCCGTCCCGAGCCCGGCGATCGCCATGCCCTCGATCAGGGAGAAAGGGTCGCCCTCCATGATCATGCGGTCGGCGAAGGTGCCGCTGTCGCCCTCGTCGGCGTTGCAGACGACGTATTTCTGCGGGGCAGGGGCGTTCAGCACCGTGGTCCACTTGATGCCCGTAGGAAAGCCCGCGCCGCCGCGCCCGCGCAGCCCGCTCGCGGTCACCTCCTGCACGATCCCGGCCGGGTCCATCGCCAGCGCGCGGCGCAGCCCCGCCAGCCCGCCATGCCCCTCGTAAGCGTCGAGGTCGAGCGGGTCGATCACGCCGCAGCGCGCGAAGGTCAGCCGGGTCTGGCGCGCGAAGAAGGGGATCTCCTCGACCGGGCCTAGGGCCTTTGGGTGGCTTTCGGGCGCCTCCAGCAGGGCGGGCACGTCGGCGGGGGTGAGCGGGCCGAAGCCCAGGCGCACCCCGTCGCGCTCGATCTCGGCCAGCGGCTCCAGCCAGATCATGCCGCGGGTGCCGGTACGCACCAGGCGCAGGTCGATCCCGCGCGCGCCGGCCTCGGCCTCCAGCGCGGCGGCGACGGCGTCGGCGCCCAGCGCCCGGGCGGCGGCGTCGCGGGGCAGGTGGATCGTCAGCATCATGTCAGCTCCGCCGCCAGCGCGTCGATCCCGGCCGCGTCGACGCGGCCGATCACCCGGCCATTCACCAGTGCGGCCGGGCCGCAGGCGCACAGGCCCAGGCAATAGACCGGCTCCAGCGTCACGGCGCCGTCGGCGCGCGTGTCGCCCATGGCCACCCCCAGCGCGGCCTGCGCATGGGCGGCCAGCGCGTCCGCGCCCACCGCCTTGCAGGCCTCGGCGCGGCAGAGCTTGACCAATGTGCGGCCGGCCGGTTCCTCGCGGAAATCGTGGTAGAAGCTCATAACCCCGTGCACCTCGGCCCGGGTCAGGTTCAGCCGGTCGGCGATGCGCGGCAGGAATTCCCGCGGGATGCAGCCGAACTCCGCCTGCACCGCGTGCAGGATGGGCAGCAACGGGCCTTCCAGCCCGGCATGGGCGGACAGGATCTCGTTCAGCCGGGCGAGGCGGGGATCGGCGGTGGTGTCGAGGGCCATGCGCACGGGCTCCGATGGGGTGGTTTCCCGCGGTGAATGCCGCCCTCCAAGCTCCGGTTCAATAACGGGTTTTCGTTGCATGATAGAGAATTTCTATCAATACTGTCGTCATTGCACCGGCGCGACCATTCGCACGCCGGATGCGACCCGTGCCGGAGAAAGTGCCGTGATCGACAAGCTGGAAATGTTCATCGCCCTGGCGCAGGAACGCCATTTCGGCCGCGCGGCCGAGGAATGCGGGGTCACGCAGCCCACCCTTTCGGCGGGACTCAAGCAGCTGGAGGACCAGCTGGGCGTCATGCTGGTGTGGCGGGGCTCGCGGTTCCGGGGCCTCACGCCCGAGGGCCAGCGGGTGCTGGAATGGGCCCGGCGGATCGTGGGCGATGCCCGCGCCATGCGCGAGGAGATGCGCACCGCGCGGCAGGGGCTGTCGGGCAATGTGCGCCTGGCGGTGATCCCCACGGCACTGACCATGGCCGAGCGCCTGACGACCCCGTTCCGCCGCCGCCATCCCAATGTGCGCTTCACGATCTACGCGCGCAGTTCCATCGAGATCCTGGCGATGCTGGAAAACCTGGAGATCGAAGCCGGGGTGACCTATCTCGACAACGAGCCGCTGGGCCGGGTGGCCAGCGTGCCGCTCTACCGCGAGCGCTACATGCTGCTGGCGCGGGCCGACGACCCGCTCGCGGCGCGCGGCAGCATCGGCTGGGCCGAGGTGGCCAGGCTGCCGCTGGCGCTGCTCACGCCGGACATGCAGAACCGCCGGATCATGAACCAGCATTTCGCGGAGGTGGGTCATGTGGCCGAGCCGCTGCTGGAGGCCAGCAGCGTCATCATCCTCGCCTCGCAAGTGCTGTCGGGCGAGATGTGCACAATCCTGCCCAGCAAGCTGGCAGCTCTGTTCCTGCGGATGGGCGGGCTGGCGGCGATCCCGGTCGTGGCGCCGGAGGCCGAGCACCAGGTGGGGCTGGTCGCGCCGCATCGCGACCCCAGCACGCCGGTGATCGCGGCCCTGCTGGAGGAGGCACGCCGCGTGGCCGAGGAGCCCGCGGGCTGACCCGGGTGCCGGGCGGTCCGTCGACGGACCGCATGCGCTGCGTCGACGCAGCGCGGCGCCTGGCCACGCCCCCAGATTATCCTTGCCCGGGGCGCGTGGAGCCTTGAACCTGCCCCACGATCGCCCGGGCGAGCCGAACCTGAAACAGGAGGACGGAATGACAGATTTCACCGCAGCGCGCGCGACGGCCGTGATCGCCGACGGCACGGCCCGGGCGCGGGACCGTGCCGGGTGCTCCGGGAGTGTCGCCCGTCTGGGCCGCAAGCCAGCGCGGCGCAGTCTCGGCTGCGCCAAGCCGGTGGCCGGGGAGCCGGGGCTCTGCGGCCGCGGCGGATTGACCGGCGGGCCGATGGCGATGAGGACATGACGAACCGCGACACGCTCCGCATCGTGGACCTGCGCGAGGCGGATGCCCGTGCGATGGGCGGGCTCTTGCGCCTCAACAACGCCCATGCGCTCGAGACCTCGGAGCTGACGTCGGAGCGGCTGGGCTGGATGGTCCGGAACGCCTTCGCGGCGTGGGGCGAGGCGCGCGGCGGCGCGCTTCTGCTCGCGTTCGACGAGGGCGCCGCCTATGCCAGCCCGAATTTCGAGTGGTTCCGGGCGCGGTATCCGCGCTTCGTCTATGTGGACAGGATCATCGTGGGCCCCGAGCGGCGCGGGCAGGGCGTGGCCCGCGCCCTCTACGAGGCGCTTTTCGCCGCGGCGACCGCCGCGGGCCGGCCCTTCATTGCCTGCGAGGTGAATTCGCACCCGCCCAATCCCGGCTCCGACGCGTTCCATGCGGCGCTGGGCTTCGAGGTGGCGGGCCAGGGCAGCCCCGCGCCGGGCAAGATCGTGCGCTACATGCGGCGCCCGGTGGGCCCGGTGGACGGGGCGGCCTGAGCCCGCGCGCTCACTCCGGCGGGATCGCGCCGGTGCGTTCCACGATCAGACCGTATTGATCCGGGCGGCGGTGGATGGCGAAGTTGAAAACGGTCTTCTTGTAGACCTTGCCCAGGTCAAGGTCGCAGCGCGCGGTGACGATCTCGTCCTCCACGGTGTAGCTTTGCGCCACGATCTCGCCCGAGGGCGCGATGATGACGCTCTGCCCGCCCATGGGCGAGCCTTCCTCGGTGCCGCATTTGGCGGTGCCGATCACCCAGGTCGCGTTCTGGTAGGCGCCGGCCTGCATCGACAGGTGATTGTGGAACAGCGTCAGGCTGTCCACCACCTCGTCCTGCACATGGCCGAATGGGGTGTTGTAGCCCAGCATGACCATCTCCACGTCCTGCAGGCCCATCATGCGGTAGGTCTCGGGCCAGCGGCGGTCGTTGCAGATGCACATGCCCATATGCCCGCCCATCGCCTTGACCACCGGAAAGCCCAGGTTGCCCGGCTCGAAATAGCGTTTTTCCAGGTGCTGGAAGTCGCGCCCGGGCTGCGGCTCGGCATGGCCGGGCAGGTGGACCTTGCGATACTTGCTGACGATCCGGCCGGTCTCGTCCACCAGGATCGAGGTGTTGAAGCGGTGTTTCCGCCCGCCCTCCCGCACCAGCTCGGCATAGCCGAGATAGAAGCCGACCCCCAGCTTCGCGGCCTCCTCGAACAGCGGGCGGGTCTCGGCCGAGGGCATCTCGGTCTCGTAGTAGCTGTCCAGCTCGTCCTCGTCCTCGATCAGCCAGCGCGGGAAGAAGGTGGTCAGCGCCAGCTCGGTGAAGACCACCAGCCGCGCGCCCCTTCCATGCGCCTCGCGCAGCAACTCGACGAGGCGGCGCACCGTGTCCTTGCGGGTTTCGGACTTGGCGATCGGGCCCATCTGGGCGGCGGCGGTGATCAGGTTGCGCGGCATGGCATGTCCCTCTGGCTGTGCATTCCTTGGTGCCGGTCCTTGTCGGGAAGTCCTTGATTTTCCTGCCGGAGGGGCACGCGCGAACGGTAGGCCGGCGTTTGACCCCAGGTCAAGCGCGTTGCGGCGACAATTGGTTTTCACCCGTGCCTTGACCTTCCAGCGACTGGAAGTCCTATCTCGGCGATGTACGAAACCGGGATTCCCATCATGACCAGCACCACCACCGCCACCCTGTCCATCGACGGCCTGTCCTGCGCCTCCTGCGCGGCCCGGGTCTCGCGCGCGCTCGGCGCGCTGGAGGGGGTCGAGGATGTCTCGGTGAACCTCGCGGCCTCGACCGCGCGGATCACCGTGGACGCGCCCGCACGGCTGGAACAGGCCGCCGCCGCGCTGGACGAGGCGGGCTATCCCGCCCGGCGCGGGCGGGTGACGCTGGAAGTGGGCGACATGTCCTGCGCCTCCTGCGTGGGGCGGGTGGACAGGGCGCTCGCGGCCGTGCCGGGGGTTCTGGACGTGTCGGTGAACCTGGCTTCCGAAAGCGCCGGCGTCCGGTTTCTCGAAGGTGTGACCGATGGCGCGGCGCTGGCGGCGGCGGCGACCGAGGCGGGCTATCCCGCCCGGGTGACCTCCGGTTCCATCGCGCAGGACAACGCGACCCGCAAGGATGACGAGGCCCGCGCGCTCAGGCGGCAGGTGACGCTGGCGGTTGTTCTGGCCCTGCCGGTTTTCGTGCTGGAGATGGGGGGCCACACGATCCCGGGGATGCATCACTGGATCGGCTCCGCCATCGGCCACCAGACCAGCTGGCTGATCCAGTTCCTGTTGACCACGGCGGTTCTGCTGGGGCCGGGGCGGATATTCTACACCCGCGGCGTTCCCGCATTGCTGAAGGGCGCGCCCGACATGAACAGCCTTGTCGCGGTGGGCACCGGCGCGGCCTATGCCTATTCGGTGGTGGCGACCTTCCTGCCGTCGCTGCTGCCCGAGGCGGTGCGCGCGGTCTATTTCGAGGCGGCGGCGGTGATCGTGGTGCTGATCCTGGTGGGCCGCCTGCTGGAGGCGCGCGCCAAGGGGCGCACCGGCGCCGCGATCCGCAAGCTGCTGGGGCTACAGGCGCGCACCGCCCGGGTGGAGCGTGACGGCGAGACGGTGGAACTGGATATCGACGACCTGCGCAAGGGCGACATCGTGCTGGTGCGCCCCGGCGAACGGATCGCGGTGGATGGCGAGATCGTCGAGGGCGAAAGCCGGGTCGACGAGAGCATGATCACCGGCGAGCCGGTGCCGGTTGCCAAGGCCGAGGGCGCGCGGGTCACGGGCGGCACGGTGAACGGCACCGGCAGCTTCCGGTTCCGCGCCACCCATGTGGGCGCCGACACGACATTGGCGCAGATCATCCGCATGGTGGAGGAGGCGCAGGGCGCCCGCCTGCCGATCCAGGGGCTGGTGGACCGGATCACCCTGTGGTTCGTGCCCGCGGTGATGGCGGTGGCGGCGCTGACGGTGCTGGCCTGGCTGGTCTTCGGGCCGGACCCGGCGCTGACGCTTGCGCTGGTGGCGGGCGTTTCGGTGCTCATCATCGCCTGCCCCTGCGCGATGGGGCTGGCCACGCCCACCTCGATCATGGTGGGCACCGGCCGCGCTGCCGAGATGGGCGTGCTGTTCCGCAAGGGCGACGCGCTGCAGGCGTTGAGCGCGGTGCAGGTGGTGGCGCTCGACAAGACCGGCACCGTGACCGAGGGGCGCCCCGAACTCACCGACCTGGTGCTGGCCGAGGGCGTCGGGCGCGACGGCCTCCTGTCGCAGGTGGCGGCGGTGGAGGCGCTGTCGGAACACCCGATCGCCGAGGCGATCACCCGCGCCGCACGGGCCGAGGGCGCGCCCGCGCCGGGCGCGGTGACGGGGTTCGCCTCGATCACCGGCCAAGGGGTGGAGGCGCAGGTGGACGGCGTGCGCGTTCTGGTGGGCGCGGCAAGGCTGATGCAGCGCGAGGGTATCGACACCGCACCGCTGGACGAGGCGGCGGCGCGGATCGCCGGACGGGGGCGCTCGGCGCTTTACGCGGCGGTGGACGGGCGGCTGGCCGCCGTGATCGGCGTGGCCGACCCGGTGAAGCCCGCCAGCCGTGCCGCCATCGCGGCCTTGCGGGCGCGCGGGATGAAGGTGGCCATGATCACCGGCGACGGCGAGGCGACCGCGCAGGCCATCGCCCGCGAAACCGGGATCGACCACGTGGTCGCCGGCGTGCTGCCCGAGGGCAAGGTGGCCGCGCTGGAGAAGTTGCGCGGGCAGGGGCGCGCGGTGGCCTTCGTGGGCGACGGGATCAACGACGCGCCGGCGCTGGCGCGCGCCGATGTGGGCATCGCCATCGGCACCGGGACCGACGTGGCGATCGAGTCGGCCGATGTGGTGCTGATGTCGGGCGACCTGCGCGGCGTGGTGAATGCCGTGGACGTGTCGCGGCGCACAATGCGCAATATCCGCCAGAACCTGTTCTGGGCCTTCGGCTACAACACCGCGCTGATCCCGGTGGCGGCGGGAGCGCTTTACCCGGCGCTGGGGATGCTGCTGTCGCCGATGCTGGCGGCGGGGGCGATGGCGCTGTCATCCGTCTTCGTGCTGACCAACGCGCTGCGGCTGCGCCGCCTGCGCCCGGCCATGGACGAGCGTGCCGCCGCGCCCAAGCGCGCCGCGGGCGCCGTTCCGGCCCTGGCGGAGTGATGTTGACCAGGGGAAAAACCAACAATAACAGGGAGGATGGCATGAACATCGGAGATGTGGCCCGACGCACCGGGTTGCCCGCCAAGACGATCCGGTACTACGAGGAGATCGGGCTGATCCAGCCCATGCGCAGCGCCAACGGCTATCGCAGCTTCCGCGAGAGCGACCTGCACAAGCTGACCTTTCTGGGGCGTGCCCGCGCGCTCGGCTTCAAGATCGAGGATTGCCGCACGCTTCTGGCGCTTTACGAGGACGACACCCGCGAAAGCGCCGAGGTCAAGCGGATCGCGCAGGAGCACCTGTCGCGCATCGACGAGAAGATTGGCGAGTTGCAATCCATGCGCGCCACGCTGGCGCATCTGGTGCAGGCCTGCGCCGGTGACACCCGCCCCGACTGTCCGATCCTGGAGGACCTGGGACAGACGGACGGGCTTGCCGAGGGGCGCCGCCGCTCCGGTTGAGACGGATCAGCGCATCAGCGAGGGCAGCAGCAGCGACACGCCGGGGATATAGGTGATGATCACCAGCACCACCAGCATCAGCGCGATGAAGGGCAGCACCGCGACGACCACCTCGCGGTAGCTCACCTTGAACGTGGTGATGCCGATGAAGAGGTTCAGCCCGAATGGCGGCGAGACCATTCCCAGCGCCACGTTCGCCACGATCACCGCGCCCAGATGGATCGGGTCGATCCCGGCGGCGGCGGCGGCCTGGAAGATCAGCGGCGTCAGCACGATGATGGCGGAATTCGGATCCACGAACATGCCCGTGATCAGGAAGACCACGTTGACCAGCAGCAGTATCTCCACCGCCGAGGCGCCCGCCAGCAGCTGCGTCACCATCTGCGGCACCTGGCTGAGCGTGAGGTAGTATGTCAGCACCGTGCCCGCGGAAATCAGGATCAGCAGCACCGAGATGGTGCCCGCCGAGGCGACCGACACGTCGAACACCTCGCGCAGCTTCATCGAGCGGTAGACCAGGCATTCCACCACGATCGCGTAGACCACGGCGAAGGCGGCGGCCTCGGTCGGGGTGAACACCCCGCCATAGATGCCGCCCAGCACCAGCACCGGCAGGCCGATGGCGAGGCCCGCGCGGTTCAGCGCCGTCACGCGGGCGCCCCAGCCCAGCTTTTCGGATGTCTTCACGCCGCGGATGCGGGCGTAGACATAGGCGTAGAGGCACAGCGCGACGGCGAAGATCGCGCCCGAGCCGAGGCCCGCCAGGAACATCGCCCCGATGGAGGAATTGGTCTGCAGCGCGTAGAGGATCATCGCCACGCTCGGCGGGATCAGCATCGCCAGCGTCGAGGCGGTGGTGATCAGGCCGACTGCAAAGCCGCGGCTGTAGTTCTGCCGGATCAGCGCCGGGTAGACGATGGGCCCGATGGACACGACCGCCGCGGGCCCGATGCCCGACATCGCGCCGAACAGGGTGCAGGCCAGCACCGTGGCGATGGCCAGGCCGCCCCGGATATGGCCCACGAAGCTTTCCGCCAGGCGCACCAGCCGTTCGCCGATCTGCCCGCGCGAGATGATGTCGGCGGCGAAGATGAAGAGCGGGATCGCCAGCAGCGCGAAGCGGTTGACCCCGTCGACCATCCGCTGCGGCAGCACCATGGACGGGATCGGCGGTGCGAAGCCCTCGAAGGTGACGAAGGTGCTGGTGAGGATCGCCAGGAAGATCGGGCCACCCATGACGAGCAGCGCGAGCGCGACCGAGACGAGAACGACAACGTGCATTTGGGGTTCTCTCTCCGGCTCAGCGGTCTGTTTCGGACGGATCCATGGGCGGCAGGGGATCGGCCAGGGCGGGCAGGGGGCGCAATGTGCCCGTGACCGCGCGGTAAAGCACTTCGGCGAAACCCAGTGCCATCAGAGTGGCGCCCACCAGCGTGGGCAGGAAGAACAGGGCGCGCGGCACCTTGAGCGTGGTCCCCATCTGCCCTGTGCCGAAGCTGAAGGCGGTCAGCTTGTAGGCCCAGTAGCCAAGGTAGAGCATCGTCGCCAGCCCCACCGCCGCGACGATGCCGCGGAACAGCCGCTGCACCCAGGGCGGCACGACCCGGACGATCAGGTCGATGCTGACATGCGCCTCGCGGCGCACCAGCGCATAGGCGCCGATGAACGTGATCCAGACGGTGAGCAGACGCGCCAACTCTTCCCCGCCCAGGAACGACCAGCCGGTGAGATACCGGCCGGTCGCGTTGAAGAAGATCGTCAGCGCCACGCAGAGCAGGGCGATGCCGGAGGCCCAGCCAACCAGCCTGTCCACCACGTCGAAGACACGGGTGACGGGGCCACTCTTTTCGCCGGTTTCTCCGGACATCACCTGCTCACCCGATCCGTTCGCGCTCAGCTGCCTTCGGCCATCTCGGCCTCGAACATCTCGAGGATCTCGCGGCCGCGGTCGCCATTGGTCTTGAGGTAGAAGTCACGCACCGGCGGCAGGACCGCGTCGCGCATCATAGCGCGCTCTTCGTCGGTGATCTCGACGACCTCCACGTCGGCGGCGATGAAATCGGCCATCGCGGCCTCTTCCTGCTTGAGCGTCTCGAGGCGCGTCACCTCGCTGCCTGCGGCCACCGCCTCGCGCATGGCGGCGCGGCAATCTTCGGTCAGGCCGTTCCACCAGGGCAGGTTCACCAGGATCACCTGGTCGAGATTGCCGTGATACGTCATGGTGACATGGCTCTGGACCTCGTGGAACTTCATGTTCCAGCTGGTCGGGTTCGGGTTCTCCTGCGCGTCGATCGCGCCCGACTGCAGCGCCGAGTAGGTCTCGGGGAAAGGCATGGTGACGGGATTCAGGCCGAAGGCCTTCTGCTGCTCGGCCAGCACCGGCGAGGGCATCACGCGGCTGACCAGCCCGTCATAGGCATCCAGCGTGTTGAGTGCCTTGTTGCCGGTCCACTGCTTGTAGCCGGTGTGCCAGACCGACAGCATGGCCATGTTGTGCTTCTCCATCTCGGAGGCCAGCTCTGCCATGGCGTCGCTGTTGTGCAGCTCCAGCAGGGCGTCCAGCTCCTTGGGCCAGAAGAACGGGAAGTCGAACACGCCAAACAGCGGCTCGGTGCCGACGATGTAGGAGGCGGGCATCACGCTCATCTCGATGGAGCCGAACTGCACGCCCTCGTTGATGTCGTTGAACATGCCGAGCTGGCCGGCGGGGAAGACCTGGCCGTCCACGTCGCAGCGGTCATCGGCCTCCACCAGTTCGACCACCTTGTCGGCGCCCTGGTCGCGCGGGTCGCCATCGGGCAGGATATGGGCGATCTTGAGCGTCACGTCGGCCGCGATGGCGGGAGCGGCGATCAGGCAGGCAAGCGCGCCCGCGGCTACGGTGCTGAGGTTACGGGCCTTGAATGTCATGGTCATCTCCTTGTCGGTGCCGGTTGCTTTGTTCGATCTGGCGTCGCGTCGGCTCGCGTGTCCTGTCTGACGGTGCCAGTCCGTCACGGAATTTATCGCGGTTCAAGTCTCTTTCAGTCTAGGAAAGGAATTTTCTCGGTGTCAACCGGCGCGGTCGCGCACGGAAGAGGCAGGGGCGGCGGGCTGTTCCCGCCGGGCAGGCCTAGTAGGTAGGCGGCGAATTGACCCAGACCACCCGTGCCGTGTCGGGGCCCGGGTTGCGGTAGCCATGCGGCCGGCGCGAATCGAAAAAGAACGAATCGCCCGCGGTCAGGTTGACCGTCTGGTTGTCCACCGTCAGTTCCAGCGTGCCTTCGACGACATAGCCCATCTCCTCGCCCTCGTGCTGGATCATGCCGTCGCTTGCGCCGCCTGGCGCGAGGACGTGAAGCTGGCCCTGGAGGTGGCCGTGAATCTCGTAGGGCGTGAGGCTTTCGAGGCTGATCCCGTCGCCGCGGCGAATCGAGGTGCCGAGGATCGTGGGCCGGCGGCCCTGCCGCTGGACGAAGGGCGTGGCATGGTCGGTGGGCTCGAACAGCATGGCCATGTTGACGTTCAGAATGCGCGCGATCCGGTGCAGCATGTTGATCGACGGGCTGACCTGGCCGGTCTCGATCTTGGACAGCATGCTTTCGGAGCACTGGGCCCGTTCGGCCACGTCGCGCAGGCGCATGCCGGCGGCGCGGCGCAGGTGCCGGAGGCGCTGGCCTACCGCCAACTCATCGGCGTCGTCGCTCTCGATCCGGTCGGTCTGTCTGTCGCGATCCTGTCTGCCCAAGGAGGCCTCCATTCCAAGACGCGGCGCGCCGGCTGGGGCGCCCGTGAAAACGATTCTGTCGCGCCGCGGCGCCACAAGCTACCATAGGCCAGCCCCGGTATTTCTCAAAAGACTTGATTGACAATCAAGTTCGGCACTTCAATTCTGTGCGGCGCGGCCCCCCTGCGCGCCGCACGGAGCCAAGGAGAACGCCGATGCCCATGAAACCCGAGGAGCGTATCGACTATTCCGCCATTGTCGACCGCCCGCCGCTGGAACTGCCTGGCGACACGCGGCTGGTCGTCTGGCCGATCGTGAATCTGGAGGTCTGGGAGATCGAGCGCGCCATGGCGCGTCAGGTGCTGCCCGCGCCCACCGGCAAGGCGCTTCAGCCCGACATTCCCAACTGGGCCTGGCACGAATACGGAATGCGCGTCGGCTACTGGCGCTTCAAGCAGGCATTCGACCGCATGGGGATCACGCCGACATTGTCGATCAACGCCGATGTGTGCAACCGCTACGAGCGGGTGGCCGCCTCGGCGCGCGACGCGGGCTGGGAGTTCATGGGCCATTCCTTCGTCCAGATGCCCACCCATGTCCTGGACGACCAGGAGGACAACCTGGTCCGCTCGCTGGACACATGCGAGAAGTTCACCGGCAAGCGTCCCATCGGATGGCTTGGCCCCGGATTGACCCAGACCTACGAGACGCCGGACCTGCTGACGAAACACGGGGTGAAGTATTGCGGGGATTTCGTGTTCGACGACGAGCCCTGCGTCATGCGCACCGAGCACGGCCCGCTGGTGACACTGCCCTACACGGTCGAGTTGAACGACATCCCCATGATGATCGTGCAGCACCACCAGGGAGAGTATTTCCGCAAGGTCTGCACCGACCAGTTCGACCGGCTCTATGCCGAGAGCGCGGGGCGCGCCAAGTTCCTCTCCATCGCGCTGCATCCCTATATCAGCGGTGTGCCGCACCGGATCCGCTACCTGGAGGAAGTGCTGGAATACATGGCCGGCAAGCCCGGGGTGGAATTCTGGACCGGCGAGCAGATCCACGACTGGTTCACCGGCACCACCGACATCCACGCGGCCGTCTGAGCCGATGCGGGACGTCGCGCAGCTGCTGCACGGGTTCACACCCGATCCGGAGGCCTGGACGCGCTATGCCGGGCTGATCGAGGCGGCGAAAGCCACGGTGGAGCGGGGCGCCGCCGCGCTGCCGCCGGAGGCCGATCCCCAGCCCCTGCCGCCGCCACCCGAGCCGCTGGCCGCGGGCAGCGACGGCTATGAGCGCGCGGGCTGGGGCGATCTGGCGGACATGGTCGCCGATCTGCGCGCGGGTGACGTGACCCCCCGTGCTCTGGCGGAGGAGGCGCTGGCGAAGGCCGAGGCGCGCGACGGGGCGCTGCATGGCGTCGTGGCGCTGGAACATGCGCGCGCGCTGGCCGAGGCGGACCGGCTGGGGGCGATGGCCCCCGGGGCGCGCGGCGTGCTGGCGGGCGCTCCCTATGCGCGCAAGGACCTGTTCTATCGCGCCGGGTTCGAGGCGCGCTGCGGATCGCCGCTCAAGGCCGGGCATGTGCCGCAGGCGTCCGCCACCGTGCTGGAGCGGCTGGACGAGGCGGGGGGCGTGGATATCGGGCGGCTGGCGATGGCCGAGCTTGCCATGAGCCCGACCGGCTTCAACACCCACGAGACCCATCCGGGCAACCCGTGGAACCCGGCCCATGTGACCGGCGGCTCGTCATCGGGCTCGGGCGTGGCGGTGGCGGCGGGATACGTGCCGCTGGCGCTCGGCACCGATACCGGCGGCTCCATCCGCCACCCGGCGGCGATGTGCGGGCTGACCGGGCTCAAGCCCACCTATGGCCGGATCAGCCGCGCGGGCGGCTGGCCGCTGTCCTGGAGCCTCGATCATTTCGGTCCGCTGGCGCGCAGCGCGCGCGACTGCGCCATCGCGCTGGAGGTGATGGCCGGAGGCGATCCGCGCGACACCACCGCCGCCCTGCCGGGCTGGCGGCGCCCGGCGCTGTCGGGCGATCTGTCGGGCGTCACCGTCGCGGTCCCCGCCGGTTATTATTTCGACAAGGTCACCCCCGCCGTCGCGGCCGCGTTGGAGGATGCCCGCGTCGGGCTGGAGGCCGCGGGCGCCACGGTGATCGAGACCGGCACGCCGGACATGGAACTGGTCAACGCGCTGATGCATGTGACGCTCGCGGTCGAGGCCTCGGCCCAGCTGCGCGCGCATTTCGTGGCGGGCGGCGACGGGATCGGGCGGCAGGTGCGCGACCGGCTGGAGCCGGGCCTGTTCTACGCCGCCACCCATTACGCCGATGCGCTGCGCCTGCGCGCGCCGGTGCGGGCGGCCTGGCTGGCCGCGGCGATGGGGCCGGCGGATGCCGTCTTCATCCCCGCGATCAGCGTCGAGGTGCCCTCCATCGCGGGCTCCGCCGAGGGCGATCCGGCCAATATCGGCCAGCTGATCGCCGCCGTCACCCACACGACCCGCGGCATCAACTACCTGGGCCTGCCCGCGCTGGTGGCCCCCTGCGGGCAGGACGCGCAGGGCCTGCCCATCGCCTTCCAGCTTGTCGGCCGTCCCTGGGACGAGGCGGGGCTGATCCGCATCGCCGACGCCTACCAGCGCCGCACCGGCTGGCACCTGCGCCGCCCGGCGGCCTATCCCTGAGACCGAGGAGGACCTCCCCATGAGCTCGGACATCCCCGAAAACGCCATCGACATCGTTTCCGACGACCTCTCGCCGCATTACGAGCCGATGGGCTGGCACCACTGGCCCGAACATCCCTGGCTGACCTACCAGTTCCGCCGCGGGCTGGGCGAGACCCAGGAGGGCGGCGGCGCCGTCTCGGAGGTGTTCCAGGCCGCCAGCCGGATGATCCCGGGCGATTACGACAGCTGGGAAAAGGAATGGCGCCACATCGCGGACCGCAACTGGACACGCGGGCTGGAGGCCGAGGAGAAGGGCCATATCCGCACCGCGATGAACTGTTTCCTGCGCGCCGCCGACTACTACCGGCAGGCGGAATTCTACCTGGAGCCCGACCACCCGCGCCGACTGCCCACCTTCGAGGCGATGGAGGCGTGCAGCCACAAGTTCCTGCAATACCTCAACCCGCCGGGTGAAGTTGTTGATATTCCGTATGAAGACGGCAAGCCGATCTGCGGCTACTTCGTCCGCGCACCGTTCCCGGGCGACCGGATGCCGGTTCTGATCTGCTTCGGCGGGCTCGACTCGATCAAGGACGAGATGTGGTTCATGCAGGCGCATGGCGCGTTGCAGCGGGGCATCTCGGTGCTGATGGTGGACCTGCCGGGCCAGGGCGGCACGCTGCGCCGCCACGGGCTGCCCGCGCGCGTGGATACCGAGGTGCCGGTGGGCGCCTGCATCGACTGGCTGCTGGCGCGCGACGATGTCGACCCGGACCGCATCGCCTGTGCCGGCTCCTCCATGGGCGGATATTATGCCGCTCGTGCAGGGTGTTACGAGCCGAGGCTCGCAGCCTGCATCGCGCATGGCGCGATCTGGTCGGTGCACGAGATGTGGGGCGACAAGGACGAAAGCTTCGGTCTTGCGATGCATATCAAGTGGGTGATGGGGGCCGACACCATGGCCGAGGCGATGGAAATCGCCCGTCCCTTCACGCTGGAGGGGCATCTGAAGAACATGAAATGCCCCTTCCTGGTGCTGCATGGCGGCCATGACGTGCTGACCGTCGCCGCCGCGACGCAGACCTACGAGTCGGCCATAGCCAACGGGGTGGATGCCACGCTGCGGATCGTGGATCCGGAGGAGACGGGCGCCGAGCATTGCCAGCACGACAACCCCACCATGGGGCAGGAACTGCTTGGCGACTGGCTGGCCGACGTGTTCGGGATCGACCAGCGGGCGTTGCTGAAAACCGGCTGGGCGCCGCTGATCTGAGGAGGAGGGGCCGATGAACCTCGGAGTGGACCGGCCGCGCGCGGCCATCGTGGCGATCGACTGTCATCGCGGCCATCTCGACCTGGAGGTGGCCACCATGCCGGTGACCCGGGAGGCCGCGACCCGCGTCGTGGCCGAGAACAAGCGCCTGATGGAGGCCGCTCGCGCCGCGGGTATCCCGGTGGTGCATCTCGTCACGCGCTACCGCGACGCCGAGGAGATCCGGGTGAACCCGTTCTGGCGCACCCGTGCCGAGGATCCCGCGGCCACGCGCAAGAACGTGCTGCGCCACAATCTCGACGGGATGCCGGGCTGCACGATCATGCCCGAGCTCTACCGCGAGGGCGACCGGGTGGTGGACACCAAGAAGCGCTATGACTGCTTTCTCGCCACCGACTTGGAGTTTCACCTCAAGGCGCACGGGATCAACACGCTGATCATCACCGGGGTGAACACCAATTCCTGCGTGCTGGCCACGGTGACGGCGGCGAATGTGCGCGATTTCGCGGTGATCGTGGCCACCGATTGCGTGGACACGATGGACGGCCCCGAGGCGCATGAGGCCGCGCTGCTGTGCGTTCGCGCGGCGTTCGGCTGGACCATGACCACCGACGAGATCCTGGCCCTCGGGCTCGAAGGCCCGGCCACGTGACCCCGGCGATCCGCCAGCGTCTTGCGGCGGGCGAGCAGCTGGTGATGCTCGATCCGGGCGGCTATGCGCCCTCGCTGCCCGCGCGCCTGCCCGAAGGCGTGGCGGATATCCTTTTCGTCGATTGCGAGCGCGCGCCCGTCTCGGTAGACCAGGCCGCCGTGATGGCGCAGGCGGCCCGCGCGGCGGGGCTCTTGCCGGTGATCCGCAGCGAGAGCGGCGATCCCGCGATCCTCACGCGCTACCTGGATGCGGGGGCGGGCGGGCTGGTGCTGCCGCTGGTGCGCCAAGCCGCCGACGTGGAGCGCCTGCTGGCGGTGATCGCCGGGCACCGCGCCGATGCGCTGGCGATCCCGCAGATCGAGACCCGCGAGGCCGCCGCCGCGACCGGACGGTTCGCCGCGATGGAGGGCGTGGATGCCTGGCTGATCGGGCCCAACGACCTGGCCGCCGAGATGGGCCATCCGGGCCGGCCCGATCATCCGGAGGTGCTTGCCGAGGTCACGCGCATCGCCGCCACCCTGCGCGCCGCGGACCGCGCCTTCGGCCTGCCCGCGACCAGCCCCGCCGCGCTGGAACATTGGTGGGGGCAGGGGGCGCAACTGATCTACCTGCCGCTCTCGGCGCTGGTGGCGCAGGGGGCCGAGGCGTTCTTTGGAGGGGGGTGAGACATGGCGATCCGGATGAAGAAGCTGATCGAGGTGAAGCTCGACGCGCATTGCCCGACGATGAGCCTGACGCAGGTCCGCACGCGGGGGCATTCCTTCGTGGTGGACGAGCCGGCCTTTCGCCACGGCACCGACGTGGGGCCCACGCCGCTGGAGACGATGCTGGGCGCGCTGATGTCCTGCACCCATGTGATCGCCCGCCGCATCGCCCACGAGCGCGGCCTCGCCTTGGAGTTCAAGGCGTTCCGCTGCGTGGGCCTGCTGGATCACCGCGGGATCGACAAGGAGGCGGAGGTGCCCGTGCCCTTTCCCAAGATCACGCTGGAGATCGAGGCGAAGACCGACATGCAGCCCGAAACCTTCGAGGAGTTCCGCGAGGAACTGGAGGCGCGCTGCCCCATGTCGGTGATTCTGCGGCAGGCGGGCACCGAGATTGTCCAGGACTGGAGTTTCGTCTGACATGACCATCGACGTTCATACCCACACGCTCTGCCCCGCGGTGAACGACGCGGTTGCCGGCGCGATCCAGCCCGACAGCGTGCCCTACCAGCGCGACATGTCGCCCGAGAGCAAGGCGCAGGACGCGGCGCAGAAGGCCGCCCTGGGCGCGCGGTTCAACGGGCTGGAGCAGCGGCTGGAGGACATGGCCCGCATGGGGGTTGACCGGCAGGTCATCGCGCCCGCGCCGGGCCAGCAGCACTACTGGGCAGAACCCGGGCTGCTGGCGGAGATCTCGGCCATGCAGAACGATCATGTCGCCGCGCTGGTCGCGCAGGCCCCCGAGCGGTTCACCGGGATCGGCACGCTGCCCATGACGGACCCGGACGCCGCCGTGGCCGAGGCGCGCCGCGCGGTGGGCACGCTTGGCCTGCGCGCGTTCCAGATCGACAGCCGGGTGATGGAGCGCGAGCTGTCCGACCGGGCGCTGGATCCGGTCTACGCCGCGTTGCAGGACCTGGACGTGGGGCTGATGATCCACCCGCTGGGCTTTTCCGACGGCCAGCGTCTGACGCCCTTCTTCATGGTCAACTCGGTGGCGCAGCCGCTGGAGGAGCTGATCGCGTTCAACCATCTCGTGCTGGGCGGGGTGCTGGACCGCTTCCCGCGCCTCAAGGTCTACATCGCCCATGGCGGCGGGTTCGCACCCTTCTATATCGGGCGGTTCGACCATGCCTGGAAGGTCCGGCCCGAGGTCAACCGCCTGACGCCGGAACCGCCCTCGGCCTACCTGTCGCGGCTGTGGTTCGATACCTGCGTCTACCGGCCCGATCATGTCGAGGCGCTGGTGAGGATGGTGGGGGCCGATCGCGTGATGCTGGGCAGCGACTACCCGTTCGACATGGGTGACACCGACCCGGTGGGCCTGCTGGAGGCCTGCGACCTGTCCGCCGCGCAGAAGGAGATGATCCGCGCCCGCGTGGCCTGCGCGTTCCTCGGGATCGCGCCGTGAGCGGACAGGACGAGTTCACGCCGCTTCTGCGCGGGGCCGGGCGCTACACCGCCGACCATGACATGGCCGGCGCGGCGCAGGCGGTCTTCGTGCGCTCGCCACATGCCCATGCGCGGATCCTGTCGATCGACACCCAAGAGGCCGCGGCGATGCCCGGTGTGGTGGCCGTGCTGGTGGCGGACCATCTGGGCTTTGCCGCCGGGTTCGGGGCCATCGCGCTGCATCCGCTGCTGCCGGAGGGCGCGCTGACCGCGCCGCCGCGCCCGCCGCTGGCCCGGGACGCGGTGCGCTACGTGGGCGAGCCGGTGGTGCTGGTGGTGGCCGAAACCCGCGCGCAGGCCGAGGATGCCGCCGAGGCGGTCATGGTGGCGTATGACCCGCTGGACGAGGTGGCGCCGCACGGGCAGGGGCCCGACCTGCACGACACGGTGCCCGGCAACGTGGCGATGGATGTGCAGCTTGGCGACCGCGCGGCGGTGGAGGCGGCGTTGTCCGCGGCTGCCCATGTGGCCGCGGCGGAGGTGGATCTGCCCCGCGTGGCCCCCGCCCCGATGGAGCCGCGCGCCACGATGGCCGCCTGGGACGAGGCGGCGGGCCTCTTCCATGTCTGGACCCCGCACCAGGGGGCGCCCGAGATCCAGCGCCCGCTTTCGGCCGTGCTGGGCGTGCCGCCCGAGGCGATCCGTGTGCATGCCACCCATGTGGGCGGGGCCTTCGGCGCGCGCGGCACGGCCTATCCGGAACATGCGGTGCTGCTGGCGGCGGCGCGGCTGACGGGGCGGCGGCTGGCCTGGCTCGGCACCCGGATGGAGGCGTTCCAGTCCGACGTGCAGGGCAGGGGCAATCGGCTGAACGGGCGGCTGGCGCTGGATGCCGAGGGCCGGTTCACCGCCATCGACATCACGTTCGGCGCCGATCTGGGCGCCTGGGTGGGATCGGTGGGCGCGCATATCAACGTCAAGAACCCGATCCCCGGCGCGACCGGCTGCTACGCCATCCCGGCGGCGGCGCTGCGGATCCGGCAGACCCTGTCCAACGCAGTGCCAACCGGGCCCTATCGCGGGGCGGGCCGGCCCGACATCGCGCTGATGGTGGAGCGGCTGGTGGAGGTCGCCGCGCGGCAGACCGGGCGCGACCCGGTTGCCCTGCGCCGGCTGAACGCGGTGCCGGCGCACGCGATGCCCTGGCGCAGCCCGCTGGGTGCCAGGCTGGCCGACAGCGATTTCCCCGCCCTGCTGGACCGCGCGGCGGAACTGGCCGGGCTGGACGGCTTCGCCGCCCGCCGCGCCGAAAGCGCTGCGCGCGGGCTGCGCCGCGGGCTGGGCGTGGGCCTCTTCGTCGAGATCGCGGGGGGCGGCGCCTGGCCGAAGGACCAGGTGCGCCTGGAGCTGGAGGCGAAAGGCGGCGCGCTGTGCTGCGGGCTGCGGGTGCTGGGCCAGTCCACCGGGCAGGGCCACGCCACCGCGCTGGCGCGGGTGGCGGCCGGGCGGCTGGGCTGCCGCGCCGAGGAGGTCGTGCTGCTGGTGGATGATGGCGGCGCCGGGCTGGAGGGCTCGGGCGCGTTCGGCTCGCGCGGGCTGACCGCCATGGGCAGCGCGCTGGCGGATGCGGCGGATCGCGCGCGCGGACAGGTGCTGGCGGCGGCGGCCGAGATGCTGGGCACCGGGCCGGAGGCGCTCGACATCGCCGACAGCCGCATCCTGCGCGACGGCACGCCCGCGCTGGATCTGGCCGAAGTCGTCGCCACCCTGACGCAGGGCGCCGGCCCGCTGGAGGTGCAGGGCGAGTCTCCCCTGCGCGAGACCTTCCCCTCGGGCTGCCACATCGCCGAGGTGGAGCTCGACCCCGAGACCGGCCGCGTCACCCTGGCGCGCTATACCGCGCTCGACGATTGCGGGCGCGTGATCGACGCGCACATGACCCATGGCCAGTTGACGGGCGGGATCGTGCAGGGCGTGGGCGAGGCGCTCTGCGAAGAGGTGGTCTACGATACCGATGGGCAGCTTCTGGCGGCCAGCTTCATGGATTACGCCATGCCGCGCGCCGACGCGATGCCCACGCCACGGGTGGAAACCCTGACGGTGCCCAGCACCTCGAACCCGCTGGGCGCCAAGGGCGCGGGCGAGGCGGGTGTGGCCGGGGCGCTGACGGCGGTGGTGAACGCGGTGCATGACGCCATGGGCGAGGATATGCCCGCAGGGCGCACGCGGCTGCCCCTCACGGCCGGCCGGCTATGGGCGGCGCTGGCGACGGGGTAGGGGGCGGATCAGCGCCCCAGCACCAGATCCGCGCGCAGCCCGCCCAGGCGCGCGCTTTCGCCCAGCCGCAGCACCCCGCCATGGCCGCGCGCCACGTCGGCCGCGATGGCCAGGCCCAGCCCCACGCCGCTGCCCCGGTTCTGGTTGCGCGCCGGATCAAGCCGCGCGAAGGGTTTCAGCGCCTCGTCACGCTGCGCTTCCGGAATGCCCGGCCCGTTATCCTCGACGCTGATCCTCAGCGCCTTGTCGGTCAGCCGCACCGAGACTTCGGCTCGGCTGCCATACTGGACGGCGTTGCCGATCAGGTTCTCGAGCGCGCGCCTGATGGCCACCGGGCGCAGCGTCACCAGCCCGGTGCCCTCGGTCTCGGCCAGGGTCACGTCGCGGCCCGCACGGCAGGCATCCTCGACCACCTGGCGCACCAGCGCCACCGGATCGGTGGGCGCGGCCTCGCCTGTCTCGGCATCGCCCCGCGCGAAGCTCAGGAACTCGTCCAGCAGGCGCTGCATCTCGTCCACGTCGCGCTCCAGGTCGGCGCGGTCCTCGCTGTCCAGCAGCGACAGGCCCAGCCGCAGCCGGGTGAGCGGGGTGCGCAGGTCATGGCTGACCCCCGAGAGCATCATGGTGCGCTGCTCGATCTGGCGCTCGATGCGCGCGCGCATGTCGAGAAAGGCATTTCCCGCCGCTCGCACCTCCACCGCGCCGGAGGGCTTGTAGGGCAGGTTGCGCCCCCGCCCGAAAGCCTCGGCCGCCTCGGCCAGCCGGGTGATGGGGCGCAACTGGTTGCGCAGGTAGATGAAGGCGATCACCGTCATCAGCACGCCGAAGAACACCATGTTCACCAGCAGCTGATGCGGGTTCGAGGCCGAGACCCGGTCGCGCGGGAAATCCAGCCGCAACACGCCGGCGGCGCTGTCCACCTCCACCTGCACTCGCCAGTCGTCGGGCAAGGCGACATGGCGCAGCGGGTCCACCCGGGCGCGCAGCGTGCGGATCACCACAAGCCCGGAGAAATCGTAGAAGCGCCGCATGTCCCGGGTCAGCCGGGCCTGCGGTGCCGACAGGGTCAACTCGTATTCCAGCGCCTCGGCCAGCGCGCGCGCCTCGTCCAGCCCGTGGCTTTCCACCCGGTCCGTGATCAGGCGCAGGTCGAGCGAGACGGCCGCGCTCATTTGCTGGGTCACGCCCTCGAAATGGCGCTGGATGAACACCACCGAGACCACGAGTTGCAGCGTGACCACCGGCAGCACCAGGATCAGCGCGGCGCGCCCGTAGAGGCCGCGGGGAATGTAGCGTTTGAGCCAGCCGAACAACATGCCTAAACCTAGTCGGGACCCGAGCCGAGAGAAAGCAGCAGAATGACTCCGCAAGACGATGAGATCGCCCCTGCGACGGGCCGCCCCGAGACGCTGGCGCCCGGCTTGCGCCGGATCGTGGCGCCCAACCCCTCGCCGATGACCTTCTGGGGCACCAATACCTACCTGCTGGGCGAGACGGACCTCGCCGTCATCGACCCCGGCCCCGACAGCGCGCCGCATCTGGAGGCGATCCTCGAGGCCCTGCGCCCGGGCCAGCGGATCAGCCATGTGCTGGTGACCCATGCCCACCGCGACCATTCCCCGCTGGCGCGGCCGCTGGCCGAGCGCACGGGCGCGCCGGTGCTGGCCTTCGGCGGGCCCGAGGCCGGGCGCAGCGCGGTGATGGCGCGGCTGGCCGCGGCGGGGATGGCCGGCGGCGGCGAGGGCGTGGACGCGGCCTTCGCCCCTGACACCACGCTGGCCGATGGCGCCGAGATCGCGGGCGCGGGCTGGCGGCTGACCGCGCTGCACACGCCGGGCCATTTCGGCGGGCATCTGAGTTTCGCCTGGGGGCGGGCGCTGTTTTCGGGCGATCACGTGATGGGCTGGGCCAGTTCGCTGGTCTCGCCGCCCGATGGCGACCTGACCGATTTCATGGCCTCCTGCCGACGGCTGGCGGAACGCGACTGGGAGGTGTTTCATCCCGGCCATGGCGCCCCCGTGGCCAAGCCGGCCGCGCGGCTGGAGTGGCTGATTCAGCACCGCCTGTCGCGCGAGGCCCAGATCCTCGCGGCGCTGGCCGAGGCCCCCCTGGACGCGACCGCGCTCGCCCGGCGCCTCTATGTCGAGACGCCGCCCGCGCTGCTGCCCGCGGCCACGCGCAACGTCTTCGCGCATCTTGTTGATCTTGCGTCAAGAAATCGCGTCGCTCCCGAGGGGCCGCTGGCCGTGGAGGCGGCGTTCCGGCACCTCTGAACCCAGGGGAGCGGAAGATGAAAAATTCGTCACAAAGGGGTCTGGACGGGTCCTGCGACGCTTGTTATACGGCCCTCGTGTTCCGGCGTAGCTCAGCGGTAGAGCAGTTGACTGTTAATCAATTGGTCGTAGGTTCGATCCCTACCGCCGGAGCCAATTTATACGTAAGTATCTGATATCATTAACTTTCCCCTTTGGGGGTTCGTTACTGTGACACCAGACTGTGACACCGCTGCGGCGGTGTTCTCGGGTCGGTCTCCTATACGGAGCCCGAAAATGACCGCTCTCCCCCATCTCACCTGCCGTGACGGCGTCTATTACTGGCGGCGCAAGGTCCGACCGCAATCCACAAAAATCGCAGACCTCAGGGTCTCGTTGCGCACCACAGACCGGGGTCGAGCGGCTATATTATCCCGTGTACTGAGCGCGGAGAGCGAACCACTCATGGCGTCCCTTGAACAGGACAGGATCAGCCTGGAGGAAGCCAGGAAATACCTGCAGCACGTGGTGAAGACCCATGTCACCGCAGAGCACGATCTGCGACAAGACCTGCGGTTCCGCTACGGGTCATCGCCCTGCGAGATGGAGCGGCAGATCACCTCCGGCATGACTGAAGCCTGGGACATTCTGGCCGCACAAGGGATCGGCGCGACAATATCCGACCGGGTTGAGCAGGAGATGATCGCCGAAGGCCGCAGTCGCGCCGAGGTGGCCATGCTTCGGCTGATCCTTGACGGACACTACAGGCCGATATTGCAGAGCCACATCGGCGCAGATCGCCGGGCCGCCGAATTCGAGAAGGTCACCGGTCGGCGGATCCAGGGAGACCGTGAAGCCATCCAGCTGCTTGAGCTTTTCATCGAGGGCAAGCGCGCAGCCAACGCCGCGGTGACCACCTCGCCCGCTCGGGCGCTGGCATCTGACGTGATGGACACGTTTGATCCGGTCCGTGGCACCTTCGTGCAAGACGAACAACAGCAGGCGCTCCCCCGTTTGCCGGATCCCGTCTGCCCAACGGATTTACCCTCTATTCAGCCCGACGATACCTCCGGCGCCGTTGGTGAGATGCTTCCGGCTGAACCAGAAGCCACCGATCTCGATCCGTCAATCGCCGCGGTCATTGAGCGTATGATCGAATTCAAGAAACACGCGGATGGAGGGCTGGAGGAGAAGACGGCGCGCCAATACCGCGCTTTTGGGACCCTTCTTCAACGGGTTACGGGCAAGACTGATGTCCGGTCCCTTCTCCAAGCGGATTTCGTGAAACTTAGGTCTGTCCTTATTAAGCTGCCGAAATCCTTCGGCAAATCGCCGGCAGACCACACCTTGCCGATGGACACGATTCTCGCCAAGGCTGCAGGTCTCCCGAAGGAAAAGGTCGGCCTGTCGGTCGGAACAGTCAACCGATACGTGGATCACGCGAGCGCGCTGATTTCGGCGGCCAAGGCTGAGGGGTTCGAACTGCACCCCCGGCTTGATCCCGGGCTCCTGCGACGAAAGGAAAAGGGACGTGCGCGCGACAAGAAGCGAACCGCCACCAAAGAAGAACTCGAAACCCTTTTTCAACACCGGTATTGGACGGATCCGGAGCCGGGGCCTTGGCTTCCCCCGCTGGCCGAACGGCGCAGGAGCGGTCTTTACTGGGTTCCCCTGATCGCAGCCTATTCAGGCATGCGGCGCGAAGAGATAGCCGGGATCGGTGTGGATTACATCCGCGAGGAAGACGGCATCGCCTTTTTTGATGTGATCACGACTTCGGACCGTCGGATCAAGAACGCTTCGTCTAAACGAAAGGTCCCGGTTCACGACGACCTTATCCATCTGGGCCTGCTAGAGCTTGTTCGCGTCGCTCAAAAGGCTGGACATGGTTTTCTTTTCCCTGATCTCAGGGAACCGGCCTCCAGCATCATGGGCCGCAAGGTAGGGCGCCATATCGAAAAGCTCGTCAAGGAAATCTGGGGGCATGCAGGCCGAGGCCTGTCACTTCAGAGCGCCCGCCATTACGTCCAGCACGTCTTGGATCTCGACAAAGAGGTCCCGGCCAAAGTTGCCCGCGACATCATGGGTCACGAAGGTCAGGACGTGCATGACTCGGTATATGGAGACCAGTCTCCCGTTCCCACTCTCAAAGCCGCGATCGATCGCCTGCCGTCGCTGAGCGGCGTGCTGTCATTACCTCGGTAGGTTGAACGGGAGAGCGAACCCGCCGGCGGTCTAGGCTGGTTGACGGTCGCGCGGGGGGGGGGGCTTCACCAACCGGGACCATCGGCGTCGTCACGCGCCCCCGGGGCCCGGTCTTCTTCCTCCTGCGCTGGTCCATCCGGCGAAATGTTTTCGTCTGCCGCCGCTATCTTCTGCTGCTCCTCCAGATCGGCAGCTGGTTCGACACGGAGCCCCAGAGCGTCTGCGAGTTGATGCATACGGCCCGGATATTCGGACGCCAAGATCTCCGCGCGCGCGTTTGGCCGGTTTCGCATCAGCGGCACAGGGCCAGCCGAAACGAGAAAACCGCCGCCCTCCTCGAACCGAAGGGTCAAGGCGACATGCCGCAGGCCGTCCGCTGGCAGGTGGCCGTGCACGAGGCCGGTCACGCGTTGGTCGGCGTCGCCACCGGCGTCGCCACGCCCCGCGTGCTCGCCCTCCAGGGCGATGGCGGCGTCACCCATGCGGAACGGCACGTGATCCACCAGCGCCGCGCCGAGCTCGATGCGGCGCTCGCCGTCGACATGGCCGGCCGCGCGGCGGAACGC
>Ga0008833_1000551_pt1 | contig 33146 bp, 36 predicted proteins | sample HotLakConsoUCCLE_FD_62216 | JGI IMG/M metagenome (GOLD analysis project Ga0008833, IMG submission 62216) | Hypersaline microbial mat communities from Hot Lake, Washington, USA - Hot Lake Consortium UCC-LE | ecosystem: Environmental > Aquatic > Non-marine Saline and Alkaline > Hypersaline >... | reverse complement strand
CGCGGCCAACGGCATGGAGGGGCGGGTGCGCTGCGTGGTGGCGGCCGGGTTCGATCATCCCGAGCTGGAAGCCGCCGCACCCTATGCCCTGGTCTTCGCCAACATCCTCAAGGGGCCGCTGATCGACCTGGCCCCGGACATGGCGGCGCGACTCACCCCTGGTGGCCACGCGATCCTGTCGGGTATCCTGAACGAGCAGGCGAACGAGGTCGCAGAGGTTTATGCACGGGCCGGCATCAATGAGGTGCATCGCGAAGTGATTGGCGACTGGACGACGCTGACGCTCCGGAAATCCCTCTGAAAAGGGGCGCATTTTCGGCGCATTTGAAGGGTTTGCCCCATTTTCGCCATATTTCGAGCGTAGCCGTTCTGATGATCTGGTGGGGGCCAGATACGGAGGCTGCCAATGGCCTTTCTGGAATTCGACAAGAGACTGCGCCGGATCGACCGCAAGCGCCGCAAGTTGGCGCGTGGCCACGTGACCTATGTGGACAAGAACGGCTTGGTGAACTACCGCCCCCGCCGCGGCTTTCGGCTGCCGCTCAAGGGCGTGCTGCTGTTCGTGCTGGGCTTTTTCGGCTTCAAGGGCGTCGTGCTGACCAATCTCGGGCCCGACACCTATGCCGAGCGTGTCCAGGCGCTGGGCGAGGGAACCGTGGTCGAGCAGGCGGGCGCATGGCTGATGCAGGCCGATCCGCTGACCCGGTTCATCGCGCAGAACCTCTGGCCGCTCTTCTACTGATCCGCTCCTGTCCGTCGCTCACGGCCCTGCCGCCTCTCACAAGCATCCCGGCATGAAAAAGCCGCGGGGACCGAACCGGTCCCCGCGGCTTTCGGCCCTGGGGGCAATCTTCAGAAGCGCGAGCGCGTCGTGCCGACGTCGTCGATGTCGCCGCGGTTCAGGCCGATATCGTCGAGTTCCCGATCGCTGAGGCGCGACAGCGCCTTGCGCGTCACGCGGGCGTCGTTCCATGCGGCGAGCGTGCCGAGCAGCGACGGGAAACCGAAGCCGATGCGGCCCGGGGTGACCGCAGCCGGAATCCGGGCGCGGTTGGTGTCGAATGCAGCCATCTCTATGATCCTTCTGCGGAGGGTTGCTGGAGGGTGGTTCTGAAACCGCACCTAAGTTGGGCGGATCGGCCGAACAAGCCTCAAAAAAGGCATGGGTCATATGCAGTTTCCGCATAGGCGTGAATGCGATCAACACTCTGAAATAAAGTGAAAAAATCGAATGATCCGGTGTCGTTTTCAGGCGCCGTGATGCCGCATTCCGCTGCCGTGTGTCGCCGATGAGACAGGGGCGTCGCATTTGCGCCGTCGCCGGTTTCGGCTTGGCGTTTGTTCGCGTTTCGTGCTAGTCGTGTCGCAAAAGCAACAGGCAGGGGCAACGATGCGGGTTCTCGGGATCGATCCGGGCTTGCGCAATCTCGGTTGGGGCATGATCGAGGTTCAGGGCAGCCGTCTCACGCATCTCGGAAACGGGATCCTGCACTCGGTCGGGGACAACCTTGCGCTGCGCCTGCTGTCGCTGCACGAGCAGCTCACCGACATCGTTGCGCGCTTCGCACCGGATTGCGCGGCCGTGGAACAGACCTTCGTGAACAAGGACGGCGCCGGGACGCTGAAGCTGGGCCAGGCCCGCGGCATCGCGCTGCTGGTGCCGGCGCAGGCCGGGCTGGAGGTGGGGGAATACGCGCCCAACCAGGTCAAGAAGACGGTCGTGGGCGTGGGGCACGCCCAGAAGGAGCAGATTGCCCACATGGTGAAGATGCAGCTGCCCGGGGTGCAACTGGCCGGGCCCGACGCGGCCGATGCGCTGGCCGTGGCGATCTGCCATGCGCACCAGACGCGCGGGCGGCGCGCGCTGGAACTGGCGTCGAGGGTGCGGGCATGATCGGGCGCATCGCGGGGCGGATCGAATACAAGGCCGAGGATCACTTGCTGATCGACGTGCGCGGCGTGGGCTACGTGGTGCATTGCTCGGACCGGACGCTGGCGGGCCTGCCCGGGCCGGGCGAGGCGGCGGCGCTGTGGACCGACCTGCTGGTGCGCGAGGACCTGCTGCAGCTTTTCGGCTTTCCCACCCTGGCCGAGAAGGAATGGCACCGCCTGCTGATGAGCGTGCAGGGCGTTGGCGCCAAGGCATCGCTCGCGATCCTGGGCGCGCTGGGCGCGGATGGGGTCAGCCGCGCGGTGGCGCTGGGTGACTGGACCGCGATCAAGGCGGCCAGGGGGATCGGCCCCAAGACCGCGCAGCGGGTGGTGAACGAGCTGAAGGACAAGGCGCCGATGGTGATGGCGATGGGCCAGCGCCGGGTCGCGGCCGACGCGCCGGTGATCGAGGATGTGACCGCCGGGCCGGTGCAGGCGGTCTCGCCGGCGGCGCCTGCGCCCGTCCCCTCCGCCTCGGCCCAGTCCGAGGCGCTTTCGGCGCTGGGCAACCTGGGCTATGGACCGGGCGAGGCGGCGGGCGCGGTGGCGCAGGCGGCGGGCGAGGCCCCCGAGGCAGACACCACCGCGCTGATCCGGGCCGCGCTGCGGCTGCTGGCACCGAAAGGGTAGGGACATGCGGACGCGTTCTGACGGGCAAGGCGCCCTTCGGCCCTTCGCGGGGCCTCTTCGCGCGGTCCCCGCGAGGCGCGGATGAGCGTCGAGCGCGATCCCACGCTGGGCCCCGAGCGCCGCCCCGAGGACGTGGACCGCGCTTTGCGCCCGCAGACGCTGGGCGATTTCGTGGGCCAGGCCGAGGCGCGGGCCAACCTGCGCATCTTCATCCAGTCCGCCCGCCAGCGCGGCGAGGCGATGGACCACACGCTGTTCCACGGCCCGCCGGGCCTGGGCAAGACCACGCTGGCGCAGATCATGGCGCGCGAGCTGGGCGTGAATTTCCGCATGACCTCGGGCCCGGTTCTGGCCAAGGCGGGCGATCTCGCGGCGATCCTCACCAATCTCGAGTCCCGCGATGTCCTGTTCATCGACGAGATCCACCGTCTCAACCCGGTTGTGGAGGAAGTGCTCTACCCGGCGATGGAGGATTTCGAGCTCGACCTGGTGATCGGCGAGGGGCCGGCCGCGCGCACCGTGCGGATCGAGCTGCAGCCCTTCACCCTGGTGGGCGCGACCACGCGGCTGGGCCTGCTGACCACGCCGCTGCGCGACCGGTTCGGCATTCCCACGCGGCTGCAGTTCTACGAGGTCGAGGAGTTGCTGCAGATCGTGTCGCGCAACGCGGTCAAGCTGGGCGTCCCGGCCGATGAGGACGGCGCGCGCGAGATCGCCCGCCGCTCGCGCGGGACGCCGCGGATCGCCGGCCGGCTGCTGCGTCGGGTGGTCGATTTCGCCGTGGTCGAGGGCGACGGGCGCATCACGCGCCAATTGGCGGACGGCGCGCTGACCCGTCTGGGGGTGGATCTTCTGGGGCTCGACGGGGCGGACAGGCGCTATTTGCGGCTCATCGCCGAGAATTACGGCGGTGGCCCGGTGGGGATCGAGACGATGGCCGCAGCCCTGTCGGAAAGCCGCGACGCGCTGGAGGAGGTGATCGAGCCCTTCTTGCTGCAACAGGGCCTGATCCAGCGCACGCCGCGCGGCCGGATGCTGACCCAGCACGCCTGGCGTCACCTGGGGCTGGAGGCTCCGGCGCCGCGCGGCCAGGCGGGCCTGTTCGACACCGGCCAGGCTTAGGGCGCGAAGAAGGTCGCCGTGGCGGTGGCCACCAGCTTGCCCGAGGGCTCCGCCGTCAGCGTGGCCCGGGCGAAAAGCAACGCCTTGCCCGCCCGCACGATCTCTGCTTCGCAGAGCACCGACTCGCCGGTGCCGGGGCGCAGGAACTGGGTGTCGAGATTGGTGGTCGCCACGGGCCGGAATTCGCCGAACTGCGCGCAGGCGGCGATCACCATCGAGGTGTCGGCCAGCGCCGCCAGCGCCTGCCCCGAGACGATGCCGCCCACCCGCGCCACGTTGTCGTTGAGCGGGATGCGCAGCGCCGCCCGCCCCTCTGCCACCGAGACCACGCGCGGCTCCAGCGCCAGCACCCAGGGGGCGAAATTCTCGTCCAGCAGGGCCTGGGCGTCGGTTTCGGTGAACATGGGCGTCTCCCCTCTGTTGGCGCTGTGGCGGCAAGGTCCGTCCCGGACGGCATGTCACGGTGCATGACGCGGATCAATGCGGACGGTGCGTCCGGCCCGCACTCTGGACAAAAGAGAAGGAGCAGCCCATGCGGCTGACCTTTGCCACATTGATGGTCCTGCCGCTTCTGGCGCCGTCCTGCGCGCCGGATCGTGCAACACGCGAAAGCGATGCGCGCATGGCGGAGGTTGCGCGCGGCGCCACGCTCTATGCGGAGAATTGCGCCGCCTGCCACGGCGCGCAGGCCCGGGGCGACGGGCCGCTGGCGGCGGATCTGCCGGTGCCGCCCGCGGATCTGACGGTGCTGGCACTGGCCAATCAAGGGCAGTTTCCCACCGGCGAGGTAATCGCACAGGTCAACGGCTACCCGGGTCGGTTCCATTCCGCCCCGATGCCCGAATTCGGGCAGCTGCTGGCGGGCGACACGCGCCCCTGGCGCGCCCCGGATGGCCGCGTGGTGCCCACGCCCTCGGCGCTGCTCGCCCTCGCGGCCTGGCTCGAAAGCATCCAGCGGGAGGGTGCCTGATTGCAGACCGGATGTGCTTCTGCGACAATCCTTCCGAGCGCCGGCAGCGTCCGGCCGGGACGGAGGGAATCTGCATGACACGCCGGGTGCTATACGCTTTTGCCGCGGGGGCCGTTCTGGTCGCCTGCATGCCGATGGCCGAGATGCCGCAGCCCGACGAGGGCCGGGCGCTCTTTGCCGAGAACTGCGCCCTGTGTCATGGGCCGTCGGGCCGTGGCGGCGGGGCGGTGGCGAAGGAGATGGGCCTGCAGGCGCCCGACCTGACGGGGATCGCCGCCCGCAACGGCGGCAGCTTTCCGCGCGCCGAGGTTCTATCCACCATCGACGGCTATACCCGCAAGGACATGTCCGGCCCCGACATGCCTGAATTCGGCGCGCTGCTGATGGCCGAGACCGTGCCGGTGGATACCGGCGACGGGGTCATGTCGCCCGTGCCGCGCCCGCTCGCCGCGCTGATGATCTACCTGGAGAGCATCCAGGAGTGACGGCCGCGCCCGCGCCCGCCAACCCAAGGAGGAAGACCCGGATGACCCGCCTGACCTTGACCTGCCTCGCCGCCCTGCTGGCCGCACCCGCGCTGGCGCAGGATCCCGACCGCGGAGAGGCGTTCTATCGCACCCATTGCGCCACCTGCCACGGGATCGAGGGCACCGGCGGCGGCCCGATGGCCGGGGTGCTGACGCTGCAGCCCACCGACCTGACGGCGCTGGCCGCGGGCGAGGACGGCACCTTTCCGCTGGAACGGGTGGTGAAGCGGATCGACGGGCGCGACCCGCTGGTGGCCCATGGCAGCCCGATGCCGGTCTATGGCGACTTCTTCGAGGGCGGCCGCGGGGTGGCGGTGAAAGCGCCCTCGGGCCAGCCGATCATGACGTCGCAGCCGGTGGCGGACCTGGTGGCCTGGCTGCGCCAGATCCAGGATTGACCACAGGCGCGGGGCAGGTGCCGCTCAGCCCCGGCAGATCCCGCGGGCCTGGGCGCCTTTCCAGGGCAGGATGACCTTGGCCCGCGACAACCGGCCGTCGAGTTCGGAGACCGGGAAGGCGTCGGCCAGCATGTCGTGCAGGCGCTGCGTCCGAGGCGCTTCCGGATCGAGCATCCGGCAACAGACATATTCCTCGACGATCGCGCCCTGCTGCTCGAAACCGTAGGCGAGGAAATCGGCGCTTTCGAGCTCGAACAGGTAGGGGTCCGGGCTGTCGAGATGCTCCTCGGCGGCGCGCAGCGGATGATAGCCGGTGCGGGCGCGGTTCTGCCATTGCCAGACATGGGTCAGCTCATGCGCGAGCATCATCGCCTCGGCGAGGTAGAGCCGGGCCGGGTAGCCGGGCGCGTAGTCGGGGGCGTAGAGATCGGTGCGGTAGAAGATGCGGTTGAACAGCACCACGGCGCCGGTGGTTACGGTCTCCAGCGTGCCGGCGGGGCGCTCGGGCCAGATCCGCTCGCGGCAGGTGGTGCGGGGGCGGACGGGGCGGCGCCAGGTGTAGCTTTCCACCGGCGCGCCGCGCACCAGCCGGACCCTGGAGGTGTCGAGCGCCGGGCCGTGGATATCGGCCGCGAAGGCGCGCTCGGTCTCGGTGAGGGGCCGGCCGCAGGCGGCAAGGAGCAGGAGGCAAAGGAGAAGACCGGGCACGCGCATGGGACGCAGAGTATCCTGCGCGGGGGCGAAGGCAACGGGAGAGTTTCGCGGCGTGGGTAGGGTGGGTCGAGACCCACCCTACGGGGGCGGGGGATCGTGCGACGGGAGGCGGGATCACTCCCGCCCTGCGACGGTCAGGTCCGCAACCTCACACATCCAACTCCTCAACAAAGCGCGCGTTCTCGGAGATGTACTGGAACCGCAATTCGGGCTTCTTGCCCATCAGCCGTTCCACCAGGTCGCCGGTTTCGCCCGGTTCGTCCTCGTCGATCGTCACCCGGATCAGCTTGCGGCTGGCCGGGTCCATCGTCGTCTCCTTCAGGTCCTTGGCATCCATCTCGCCCAGGCCCTTGAACCGGCTCACCTCGATCCGGCCCTTGCCGCCCAGCCCGCGCTTTTGCCACATGTCGCGCTCGGCCTCGTCCAGCGCGTAGACCCGCTTGGCCCCCTGCGTCAGCCGGTAGAGCGGCGGGCAGGCCAGGTAGAGATGGCCGGTATCGATCATCGGACGCATCTGGGTGAAGAAGAAGGTCATCAGGAGCGCCGCGATATGCGCCCCGTCCACATCCGCGTCGGTCATGATGATGATCTTGTCGTAGCGCAGGTCGTCCAGCCGGAACTTCGTGCCCAGCCCGGTGCCCAGTGCCTGGGTCAGGTCGCTGATCTCCTGGTTGGTGCCCAGCTTGGACGAGGCCGCGCCCAGCACGTTCAGGATCTTGCCGCGCAGCGGCAGCAGCGCCTGGGTCTTGCGGTCGCGCGCCATCTTGGCCGAGCCGCCCGCGCTGTCGCCCTCGACGATGAACAGCTCGGTGCCTTCGCGGCTCGTGGCCGAGCAGTCGACCAGCTTGCCGGGCAGGCGCAGCTTCTTGGTGGCGGTCTTGCGCGCCGTCTCCTTCTCCTGTCGGCGGCGCAGCCGTTCCTCGGCCCGCAGCACCAGGAAATCCAGGATCGCACCCGCGCTTTTCGTGTCCGCGGCGAGCCAGTTGTCGAAATGGTCGCGCACCGCGCCCTCGACCAGCCGGGCGGCCTCGGCGGTGGCCAGCCGGTCCTTGGTCTGGCCGACGAATTCCGGCTCGCGGATGAAGCACGACACCAGCGCGCAACCGCCCGCCACAAGGTCCTCGCGGGTGATCTGGGCGGCCTTGCGGTTGTTGGCCAGCTCGCCGTAGGCGCGGATGCCCTTGAGGATCGCGGCCCAGAAGCCCGCCTCGTGCGTGCCGCCCTCGGGGGTGGGTACGGTGTTGCAATAGGACTGGATGAAGCCGTCGCGCGCGGGCGTCCAGTTGATCGCCCATTCCACCTTGCCCGGCGCGCCGAACTTCTCGCGGAACTCCACGGTGCCGGCGAAGGGGCGCTCGGCATAGGTGCTGGCGCCGCCCAGCGTCTCGGCCAGGTAATCCGCCAGCCCGCCGGGGAAGTGGAAAATGGCCTCCTGCGGGGTCTCGCCGTCGTCCACCGCGGATTTCCAGCGGATCTCGACGCCCGAGAACAGGTAGGCCTTGGAGCGCACCATCTTGAGCAGCCGCGCAGGCTTCATCCGGTGGCTGCCGAAGATCTGCTCGTCGGCATGGAAGGTGACGGTGGTGCCGCGCCGGTTCGGGGCCTGGCCCACCTTCTCCACCGGGCCCAGCGGCACCCCGCGCGAAAAGCGCTGTTCCCACAATTCCTTGTTGCGCGCCACCTGCACCACCATCGAATCCGACAGCGCGTTGACGACCGAGGCGCCCACCCCGTGCAGGCCGCCCGAGGTCTGGTAGGCCTTGCCCGAGAACTTGCCGCCTGCGTGCAGCGTGCACAGGATCACCTCCAGCGCGGACTTGCCGGGGAACTTGGGATGCGGGTCGATCGGGATGCCGCGGCCGTTGTCGCGGATGGTGACGGACATGTCCGCGTGCAGCTCCACCTCGATCCGGTTGGCGTGGCCCGCCACCGCCTCGTCCATCGAGTTGTCCAGAACCTCTGCCACCAGGTGATGCAGGGCGCGTTCATCCGTGCCGCCGATATACATGCCGGGGCGCTTGCGGACGGGCTCCAGCCCCTCCAGCACCTCGATGGAGGAGGCGTCATAGTCACCGGACTCGGCGGTCGCGAGAAGATCGTCGGCCATGGGGTTCCTGCTCGGGATATTGTTTGCCGCACAGTATGACAGCCTTGGGGCCCGATAAAAAGTCGGATTGCTCGGGTGCAACCTGTGATTGCTGGCTGTCTTGCGGGAAAATCTTTCTGATTGCCAAATTTCTGCCTCAAATCGGGTTTAGCGATTTACTCGTGGTTGTGTTCCCCCGGCCCATTCTCCAGAAAGAGAACTTCGACGGCAACGAAAACAAGAGGGTAGAACGCCATGCTCATGTGGAGTGAGAACACGCGCGACGGTGAGAACTGGGTCCAGATTCCAAGCGGTTACAGGGCAAAAAAACAATGGTCGCCGCAGATCGGCGACATCTTTCCAAACTTCGCCGCCGATTCTACCCATGGGCGTATCACCTTCCATTCATGGGCCGGAAAGGACTGGGTCTACTTCTTCAGCCATCCCGCCCCCTTCCGGGCCGTCTGCTCGACGGAACTCGCCTCTATGGCGAGTGCCTTCCAGGATGCCTGCGAGATGGGGGTGCGGATCGTCGGGCTGACCCGCGCGCCCCTGCCCGAGATCGGCCGGTGGATCGACGAGGTGGAGCAGGTGTTCGACCTGACGGTGGATTTTCCCGTCAACTCGGACGCGGACGGGCGGCTTGCGCGCAGCTTCGGGCTGATCCACGAGCGCGAGAATCCGGCCCTGACCGTGCGCAAGAGCTTCGTCATCGATCCGGCGCTGAGGGTGCGCCTGATGTGGGATTACCCGGCGATGGTGGGGCGCTCCACCGAGGAGATGCTGCGCACGGTCGCCGCGGCGCAGGCCCATGATCGAACGCGGCTCGCCACGCCTGCGGACTGGCAGCCGGGCGATTACCTGGTGGCGCCGCCGGCCATCAGCGATGCCGAGATGGATCGCGCGTTCGGTGTCGGCTGGAGCCGTGTGCTGGATTACATCCGCGTTGTGCATCCGCGCGCGGTGCGCGGCGCCGCCTGAGCGGAATGCCCGCACGGCCCGGGCGCGGTGGGGCGCGCCGGGGCCGTGCGGGATGATGCGCCCGGCACCGTGCGGGGGAGGTGGGCCTCCGAGCAACGCCGGGCGCATTCATGACGGTTTCTTGACACGGCTCAAGGCGGGCGTCCGGCTTCGCGACTAGGCTGGTCCGATTGTTGCGGACAGCGCGAAAGGGGCGAGAGATGACGGAGACCGCGATCGAGACGATGAGGGCACCGCAAGAAACCGGGACCGGGACGGGGACAGGGACGACCGCGACCGGAACTGCGGCCGACGCGGCGCCGACGCTGCCCGACCCGCAGCTTCAGGCCGTTCGGCGGCCGATGCGGCGCGCGGCGCCCACACCCGAGGAGGTGCGCCGGGCCTTCGAGACCGGCGAATACCCCTACGAGACGCGGCTGTCGCGCCGCAGCTACGAGGCGCAAAAGGCCAAGTTGCAATCGGAATTGCTGAAGGTCCAGATCTGGGCGCAGGAGACCGGGCAGAAATTCGTCCTGCTGTTCGAGGGGCGCGACGCGGCCGGCAAGGGCGGCACGATCAAGCGCTTCATGGAGCATCTCAACCCCCGCGCGGCGCGGGTGGTGGCGCTGAACAAGCCCACCTGGGAAGAAAAGGGCCAGTGGTATTTCCAGCGCTACATCCAGGAGTTGCCCACGGTGGGCGAAATGGTCTTCTATGATCGCTCCTGGTACAACCGCGCGGGCGTGGAGCGGGTGATGGGCTTTTGCGAGCCCAACGAATACCTGGAATTCATGCGCCAGACGCCCGAGTTGGAACGGATGCTCGTGCGCTCGGGGATCCGGCTCTACAAGTACTGGTTCTCGGTCACGCAGGAGGAACAGCGCCGCCGGTTCCAGGCGCGCGAGACCGACCCGCTGAAACAGTGGAAGCTCAGCCCGATCGACAAGGCCAGCCTCGACAAGTGGGACGACTACACCGAGGCCAAGGAGGCGATGTTCTTCTATACCGATACCGCCGATGCGCCCTGGACGGTGGTGAAGTCCGACGACAAGAAGCGCGCCCGGCTGAACGCGATGCTGCACTTCCTCAGCACGCTGGATTATCCGGGCAAGGATCAGCGGATCGCCCATGCGCCCGATCCGCTGATCGTGGGAGGCGCGCGGCACGTGATCCAGAAGTCGGAGCATATCCTGGGCACCGCGCTGCACCCGGACACGCGAAAAGGCTGAGACAACGGCGGGATTCCGCCATGCGCGTCCGCCTGTGCGCTTGCCCGCGTCCCGGCGGACGCCTAGTTTGCTGCCATGTGGAAGCCTGCCTCTCTCGCCGTTGCTCTGGCCGCCTGTCCCGTGGGGCTGGGCGCGCATCCGCATATCTTCGTGGATGCGACCGTGACCCTGGAACTGGATGAAGAGCGCCGGATCACCGGCGTCCGGGTAACCTGGGCCTACGACGATTTCTTCACCCTGCTGATCCTGGAGGACATGGCGCTCGATCCTGATGCGGATGGCATCCTGACAGAGGCCGAACTCTCGCAGTTGCGCGGCTTCGACCTCGTGGAATGGCCCGAGGGCTTCGAGGGAGATCTTTACCTCACCCGCGGGGACGAGAAGGCGGAGATCGGCCTGCCCGAGGCCACGGGCATCGCCGTGGAGAACGGGCAGATCGTGGCCAGCCACCGCCGCGAGGTCACCCCGTTCCCGGCCGATGGCACGCTGGTGGAGGCCTATGATCCCACCTTCTACGTGGCCTACGAGCTGCACGAGGTGCGCCTGCCCGAGGGCTGTCGCGCTCCCGTGCAGCCCGCCGACGCCGAGGCGGCGGATGCGCGCGTGGCCGAGATGATCAAGGACGACACGCTGACCGAAATGACCTTCGAGGTGCTCCAGATCGGGCATCTCTATGCCGATCGGGCGGTGATTTCATGCGCTGGATCCTCCTGAGCGCCGCGGGGCTGGTCGCGGCCCTCGCGGTCTGGCTCTGGGGCATGGGGGGCATGCTTGCGGTCGAGCGCTGGGCCGCCGATGGCCAGCGCGAGGCGCAGCAGGCGATGGCGGGGGCGCTGCGTGCCCTGCGCGCGGGGCAGCCCGGGGCGCTGGCCGCGCTTTGGGGGCTCTGCTTTGCCTACGGCTTCTTCCATGCGGCCGGCCCGGGCCATGGCAAGCTTCTGATCGGCGGCTATGGCGTGGCGCGCCGGGTGGCGGTCTGGCGGCTGAGCTGGCTGGCGCTGGCCTCCAGCCTGGCGCAGGCTGGCACGGCGGTGGCGCTGGTCTATGCCGGGGTCTGGCTGCTGGGCTGGACCCGCCAGACCATGGTGGGTGTGACCGAGGACTGGATGGCGCCGCTGTCCTATGCCGCGATCGGCGCGATCGGGCTGTGGCTGGTGCTGCGCGGGGCGCGCCGGCTCCGGGCGGTGCGGGGCCTTGCGCAGGACGGGCACGGTCATCCCCACCATGACCACGGCCACGACCACGCCGACGGCGCATGCAGCGAATGCGGCCACCGCCACGGCCCCACCGTCGAGGAGGCCGCCCGCGTCACCGGCTGGCGCGACGCACTGCTGCTGATCGGCGCGGTCGCGCTTCGGCCCTGCACCGGGGCGCTGTTCCTGCTGGTGCTCACCTGGCGGATGGACCTCGCGTGGCAGGGCATCGCCGGTGCGCTTGCCATGGCGCTGGGCACCGCGAGCGTCACCGTGGCCGTGGCCGTGGCCGCGGTGACCCTGCGCGAGGGAACCCTGGCCCAGCTTGGACGCAATGGCGCGGCCGCCCGCGCGCTTCCGCTGATCGAGATCGCCGCCGGGGCGGTGGTGGCGCTGCTGTCCTGGCAGCTTCTGATGCGGGCGATCTGACAGCCCCCTTGCCCGTCCGCGGCCGCGCGGCTAATCGGGCCGCATGTCCACGCCATTGACCTTTCCGCAGCACCTGCGCGCCGTTCTGCTGCTCGGCCTGCCGCTGATCGGCGGGCACCTGGCGCAGTTCGCCATCCAGCTGACCGACACGCTGATGATGGGCTGGCACTCGGTCGAGGGGCTGGCGGCCCTGGTGCTGGGCACGTCGCTGTGGTTCGTGTTCTGGATCATGGGGTCCGGTTTCGCCTGGGCGGTGATGCCGCTGGTGGCGAGCGCCGCCGCCGAGGGCGACGCCACCGGGCTCCGGCGCGTCGCCCGGATGGGCATGTGGCTGTCGGTGCTGTTCGCCGCCGCCGTGATGCCGGTGCTGTGGTGGTCGGGCCCGGTGCTGCTTGCGCTCGGGCAGGACCCGGAGCTGTCGGCCATGGCGCAGGACTACCTGCGGATCGCCGGGCCGGGGCTGGTGCCGGCGCTGCTGGTGATGGTGCTGAAATCCCATCTCGCAGCGCTGGAGCGCACGCAGGTGGTGCTGTGGGTGACGCTGGGCGCGGCGCTGGCCAATGCCGTTCTGAACTACGCGCTGATCTTCGGCAACTGGGGCGCGCCGGCGCTTGGGATCCGGGGCGCCGCGATCGCCTCTGTCTGCACCAATGCGCTGTCGCTGGTCGGTGTCGCGGCCTATGCGATGCGGGTCTTCCCCGAGCAGCGGCTCTTCGCCCGGCTCTGGCGCCCGGACTGGGAGGTGTTCACCCGCGTGGCCCGGCACGGCGTGCCCATCGGGATCACCAGCCTGGCGGAGGTCGCGCTGTTCTCGGCATCGTCCATCATGATGGGCTGGCTGGGCACGGTGGCGCTGGCGGCGCATGGCATCGCGCTGCAGATCACGGCGGCCACCTTCATGCTGCACATGGGCCTGTCGAACGCCGCCACGATCCGCGCGGGCGGGGCCTATGGCCGGGGCGACGCGGCCGAACTGGTGCGCGGCGGGCTGGCGGCGATCACGCTGAGCCTGGCGTGGGCGCTGGCTACCGTCGTCCTGCTGCTGAGCATCCCCGGTCCGCTTTACGCGATGTTCCTCGCGCCGGACGAGCCGCAACGCGGGGCGATCATCGCCATGGGCGTGACGCTGCTGGCCATTGCCGCGCTGTTCCAACTGGTGGACGGCGCGCAGGTGATGGCGCTGGGGCTTCTGCGCGGGGTGCAGGATACGGCGGTGCCGATGGTCTACGCCGCGCTGAGCTACTGGGCGGTGGGCATGCCCGCGGCCTACCTGATGGCCTTCGTGCTGGGCTGGGGCGGCGCGGGCGTGTGGCTGGGCCTGTGCGTCGGGCTGGCCTCGGCGGGGATCCTGATGATGCACCGTTTCTGGCGCCGCGCCGTGCCCCGGCTGAGCGCGCCGCGGCCGGCCTAGCCGGCGGTCGCGGGCAGGAAAAGCGCGATCGCGGGGAAGGCGATGATCAGCAGGATGCGCACCAGGTCGGCCAGCACGAAGGGGATGATCCCGCGATAGATCTTGCCCATGGGCAGGTCGGACACCACGGATTTGATCACGAACAGGTTCAGCCCCACCGGCGGGGTCACCAGCGACAGCTCGGTCACCATCACGGCGAAGATGCCGAACCAGATCGGATCGAAGCCCAGCTCCGTGACGATGGGAAAGAAGATCGGGATCGTCAGCAGGATCATGGAGAGGCTCTCCATGAACATGCCCAGCACGAGGTAGATCAGCAGGATCACCAGGATCACCGCCAGCGGCGACAGGCCCAGCGACAGGATCAGGTCCGACAGCGCCCTGGGCAGGCCCAGCAGGTTGATGAAGTTGGAAAAGACCAGCGCGCCGATCAGCACCAGGAACAGGCTGGCGGTGGTCGTGACGGTTTCGACTACCGCATCCAGGAACACCCGGGCCGACAGCGCGCGGCGCCACAGCGCGAAGAGCAGCGCGCCGGTGGCGCCCACGCCGCCCGCCTCGGTGGGGGTGAAGACCCCCGCGTAAAGCCCGCCGATGATCAGCACGAAGAGCGCCAGGATCGGCCCGACGCTGCGGGCATGGCGCCCGCGCTCGGCCCAGGGGGTGCGCGGCGCGGCGGGGGCGGCCTCGGGGCGGATCCGCGCCACGATGTAGATGGCCACGATATAGAGCACGATCGCCAGCAGCCCGGGCAGGATGCCCGCGATGAAGAGCTTGCCGATATCGGTGCCCGTGGCGATGCCGTAAAGCACCAGGATCACCGAGGGCGGGATCAGGATGCCCAGCGTGCCCCCCGCGCCCACCGCCGAGGCGGCCAGCCCGTCGGAATAGCCGTAGCGGCGCATTTCCGGGATCGCGACCTTGGCCATGGTGGCCGCCGTGGCGATGGACGAGCCCGACAGAGCCGAGAAGCCGCCGCAGGCGAGGATCGTCGCCGCCGCAAGCCCGCCCCGCATGTGCCCCACGAAACCGTGGCACAGCCGGTAGAGATCTTCCGACATGCGCGCCCGCGTCACCAGAACGCCCATGAGGATGAACATGGGCACCACCGACAGCTCGTAGGACATGGTGGCGTTGAGCGGCAATTGCCCGATCATGCCCATGGCGGTGCGCTCCGACACGGTGATGGCGATGCCGCCCAGCCCGATGATGAGCATCGCGAAGGCAATGGGCATCCCCACGGCCATCAGGCCCAGAACGCCCGCGAAGGCCAGCCCGGCGGTTTCCCAGATCCCCATGGTCAGAGCGCTCCGCCGGAGGCGCCGGACTTGCGCCGCCAGCGCAGCGCCGCCTCCAGCGCGCAGATCAAGAAGGCCAGCGCCGCCGCGGCCATCAGCGCCGACATGCCCTGCGCGATCAGCCCCTTGGGCACGCGCAATTCCATCGTCACCTCGCCGTAGCGTGCCATCCGTTCGCCCTGCAGCCAGATCCGCCAGGCGATGAAGGCGCAGATCGCCGCGCCCAGCAGGTCCGTCGCCGGGGTCAGCACACGGTCGAGCGCGGCGGGAAAGCGTTCCGACAGGATCGTCACGGCGATGTTGCCGCGCTGCCGGATCATCAGGGGGAGGGCGGCGAACACGATCAGCCCCATGCCCACCTCGATCACCTCGAAGGTGCCCCGGATCGGACTGGAGAAGATGTAGCGCGACACGACCCCGGCGAAGGTGACCAGCATCACCACCGTGGCCATCGCCGCCGAGGCCCAGGCCAGCGCCGTGAAACCGGCATCCAGCCAGCGCACCGGGCGGGGCGGATCGGGCTGCGTCATCGCCTTGGCCTTTCGGTCGAGAAAACGGGGAAGCGGCCTGCCGCTTCCCCTTCAGGCATGCGGATCGGCGTGCCTCACTGCGGCACGTTCACCACCTTGGAGGCGCTGTAGAAGTCCACCATGGAGCGCGCGTAGGCGAGGATCTCGTCGCCCGGCAGGCCGCGCTTCTCGGCCTCGGCCAGCCACTCGGCCTCCAGCGGCGAGAGGATCTCGCGCGCCTTGGCAACCTCTTCCTCGGGCAGGGTGATGAACTCCACCCCCTGCTCGTTCAGCTTGGACTCGCCCAGCGTGTCGCCATTGGTCCAGGCCCAGCCCGCCAGCAGGGCGATCGCCGTGCCGGAGTGCTTTTCGACGGCGGCCTTCTGCCCGTCGCTCAGGCCGTTCCAGCTGTCTTCGTTGAACGCCACCCAGAAGGTATCGGTATAGAGCCCGCCCGGAATGCGCGTGATCGAGTCGATCACCGGGGTGATCCCGAAGAAGTCGATGGATTCCGACGGGAAGGTGATCCCGTCGGCCACGCCGCGCGCCATCGCGGTCTGTGCCTCGGTGGGGGGCAGCTGCACCGGCGAGGCGCCCAGCTCGGTCATGATCCGGCCGGTGACGTTGCCGCCCACGCGGATCGTCTTGCCTTCCAGGTCGGCCAGCGTCTCGACCCGGCCATCGGCCATGTTGATGTTGGGGTTGGAATGGGTGAACAGCCCCACCACATGCGCGCCGTCGTGCTCGCCATACTCGGCCCCCCAGCGTTCATAGGCGGCCCAGGAGGCGGCGGAGCCGGCCCAGGGGTCGGGCGACATGAAGGGCAGGTCCATCACCTGGGTCATGGTGAAGCGGCCCGGGTTGTGCCCGCTCACGCCATAGCCCACGTCGAAGGCCTGGTCGAGCAGCAGGTCGAACTGTGCCGGCGGGGGGCCCAGCGGCGAGGTCATGATCTCGAACTGCAGCGACCCGCCGGTTTCCGCCTCGATCGCCTCGGCCCAGGGCTTGATGATCCCGGCCACGATAAGATGATGCGGCGGCAGCCAGCTGCCGATCCGCAGGGTCTTGGTGTCCTGCGCCTGTGCCATGGGGGCAAGGGCGAAGCTGGCCCCCACCAGCGCGGCGAGCGCGGTCGTCCTGAGATGTTTCATTCTCTTTCTCCCTGTTGTCCCGGTTTCCGGTTTCCGGTTTATAGCGGATTCGGTGCGGAAAGCTTGAATATCTCCAGCGCGTCGGCCTCGTTCCCGCCGCGCGAGGCCAGCAGGCGGAACTGCTCGGCGGCCAGCGACGTGAAGGGCACCGGCGCGCCCGCCTCGCGGGCCAGCGCATGCACCGAATCGAGATCCTTCAGCATGGTGTAGACATGGCCCAGCGGCGGATCGTGCCGCGCCTCGACCATGCGCGGCAGGAAGATCTGCAAAGGCTTGGAATCGGCAAAGCCCCCGGCCAGCGCCTCGGGCAGGCGGGCGGCGTCCACCCCGGCGGCCACGGCCAGGCGCGCGGCCTCTGCCAGGATGTTCATGGTGCAGCCCACGATCACCTGGTTGCAGAGCTTGGTGGTCTGGCCCGCGCCCGAGGGCCCCATCAGGGTAAACCGCGCGGCCATTTCCAGCACCACGGGCTCCACCCGCCGGAACGCCTCTTCGGGACCGCCCGCCATGATCGCCAGAGAGCCTTCCTCGGCCCCCGGCACCCCGCCGGAGACCGGCGCGTCGATCCAGGTCATCCCCGTCTCGTCCTGCAACCGGGCGGCCATCTCGCGGGTGGCATCGGGTGCGATGGAAGAGAAATCCACCAGCACCGCGCCCTTGCGGGCGCCCTGCGCGATGCCGCCCTCGCCGAACACCGCCTCGCGCATGGCGGCGGTGTCGGTCAGGCAGGTAAAGACGATCTCGGCCTTCGCGGCCACGCCGGCCGGGCTGTCGCCCGCCTGCGCGCCCGCGTCGATCAGCGGCTGCGCCTTCGCGGCGGTGCGGTTCCACACCGTCAGCGGATAGCCCGCCTTCAGCAGCCGGTGCGACATGGGAGCGCCCATCAGCCCGGTGCCGATGAAGCCCAGCGGGGTGGTCTTGCGTGTCTCGCTCATCGGGTCAGTCCCTCCAGCGCGGTTCGGGCCATTCGGCGGCGCCCGCATGGGTCACCGCGCCTTCGTGGGCCTGGCCCACCGTGGCCGCATATTTCGCCAGCAGCCCTGCGCGATGCTTGGGCGCGGGCTCTGCCCAGGCCTTGCGGCGGGCCTCCAGCTCGGCTTCGGGCACCTCCAGCGTGATCGACGCGGTGTCGCCGTCGATCACGATGCGGTCGCCACTCCGGACCAGCCCCAGCGGGCCGCCCACCGCCGCCTCGGGGGCCGCGTGGCCGATGCACATCCCGCGCGTGGCGCCCGAGAACCGCCCGTCGGTCAGGAGCGCCACCTTCTCGCCCATGCCCTGGCCGTAGATCAGCGCCGTGAGGCCCAGCATCTCGCGCATGCCGGGCCCGCCCTTGGGCCCCTCGCCCCGCACGATCAGCACCTCGCCCTCGGCATAGTCGCGGCCATGCACGGCGACCACCGCGTCGTCCTCGCTTTCGAACACCCGCGCGGTGCCCTCGAAGCGGCGCGATTTGAGCCCGGCGACCTTCAGCAGCGCGCCGTCGGGGCACAGGTTGCCCTTGAGCACCACCACCCCGCCCGAGGCCATGATCGCGTCCGAGACCGGGCGGATCACCTCGCCGTCGGGGGCGGGGGCGTCGGCCACTTCCTCGGCCAGGGTGCGGCCGGTGACGGTGAGCGTGTCGCCATGCATGAGGCCGCGGGCGATCAGCTCCTTGATGACCACATGCGCCCCGCCCACCTCGTAGACATCCTTGGCATGATATTTCCCGCCCGGGCGCAGGTTGCCGATATAGGGGGTGCGTTGCAGGATCGCGGCCACCTCTTCCATCCCGAAGGCGATGCCCGCCTCATGGGCGATGGCCGGGATATGCAGCGCGGCGTTGGTCGATCCTCCGGTGGCGGCGACGATGGCGCAGGCATTCTCCAGCGCCTTGCGGGTGATGATCTCGCGGGGCAGGGGGCCGTCGCGCTCGATGATCCGCATCACCAGGTGCCCGGCGCGCTGGCTGATCGCCTTGCGTTCCGCGTAGACGCCCGGGACCATCGCGGAATTGGGCACGGTGATGCCCAGCGCCTCGGACACCATCGCCATGGTGTTCGCGGTGAACTGCCCGGCGCAGGCGCCGATGGTGGGCTTGCAGGACATCTCCAGCACGCGCAGCCGCGCCGCCTCCATCTCGCCGGTCTGCACCGCGCCCACCGCCTCGTAGCTGTCCAGCACCGACACGTCGCGCCCCTCGAATCGCCCCGGCAGCGCCGAGCCGCCATAGACGAACACGGAGGGCACGTTGCAGCGGACCATCCCCATGATGACGCCCGGCAGGGTCTTGTCGCAGCCGCCGAAACCCACCAGCCCGTCATAGGCATGGCCATGCACCACCGCCTCGATGCTGTCGGCGATCAGCTCGCGGCTCACGAGCGAGAACTTCATGCCCTCGTGATTCATCCCCACCCCGTCGGAGACGGAGATCGTGGTGAATTCGCGCGGCGTGCCGCCGGCCATCAGGACGCCGCCCTTGGCGTCCTCGACCTGGGCGAAATGGGTCATGTTGCAGGGCGTCGTCTCGCCCTTCTGGCTGACGATGCCGACCATCGGCTTGGCGATCGCCGCGTCGTCGAGCCCCATGGCCCGCATGAATGCGCGGTGCGGCGTGCGGTCGATCCCGTCGGTCGTGATCCGCGACCGCAGCCGCCGCGCCTTGCCCTCGGCCATGTCATGCTCCCCATCGTGTTGTTTTATGTTTGAAGCATGTTAGGCTCACCCGGCAGTGTCAACTTGAGTTTTTCGGGGTCGCCGGATGCATCTCTGCGCCAACCTGTCCATGCTCTTCACCGAACGGCCCCTGGCCGAACGGTTCGCCGCCGCGGCCGCAGCCGGGTTCGATACCGTCGAGATCCAGTTTCCACCGCCGGAGGAGACGGCGGCGCTGGCGCGGGCCGCGCGCGGGGCCGGCCTGCCGGTCACGCTCATCAACGTGCCGCGCGGCGCGGGCGAAGAGGTGGGGCTTGCCGCGCTGCCCGGGCGCGAGGCCGATTTCGCCGCCGCGGTGGAGGTGACCCTGCGCCAGGCCGAGGCGCTGGACGTGCGGAAGGTCAACATCCTGTCCGGCCGCTCGCCGCCCGGGGCCGATCCGGATCGCTGCCGGGAGGTGCTGGTGGCGAACCTGCGCCATGCGGCGGATCGCTTCGCCGAGATCGGCGTGCGGCTGATGGTGGAACCAGTCAACCGGGGCGACGTGCCGGGCTTCTTCCTGTCGGGTCTGGAGCCGGGGCTCGACATCCTTGCCCGGGCCGATCACCCGAACCTGAAGCTGCAATTCGATTTCTACCACATGCAGATCACCGAGCCCGACCTGCCCGCCGCCCTGCGGCGGGCGGGCGGCGCGATCGGCCATGTGCAATTCGCCGACGCGCCGGGCCGGAACGAGCCGGGCAGCGCGGCGCTGGATTTCGCCGCCGCCTTCGCGGCGTTGCGCGAAACCGGTTATGACGGCGCGGTATCGGCGGAATACCGGCCCGCCGGCCGCACCGAGGACGGGCTGGGCTGGATGCCCCGGATCAGGGAGATGATCGCATGACCACCGAAACCGAGGCCGAGGCCATCGCCGGGGATATCCTGGCCGCCGCGCCCTTCGATCCGCGCGCGCCGCAGGACGGGCGCGATTTCGCCGCCGCCTACGCGGTGCAGGATGCCGTCGCCGCCCGGCTTGAGGGCGCGCTCGGCGCGGTCGCGGGCTGGAAGATCGCGGTGAACGCGCCCGCGTTGATGGCGCATTTCGGCGTGACGGAACCGGCCAGCGGGCGGGTCTTCGCGCAGTTGAGGCACGACGCGCCGGCCCGGCGCAAGGCGTCGGAGTTCCGCGATTTCGCCTACGAGCCCGAGATCGCCGCAGTGATCGGCCGGACTTTGCCCCCCGCGGCGGCGCCCTTCACCCGCGACGACGTGGCGGGTGCGGTGGCGCGCTTCGTGCCCGCGCTGGAACTGCTGGACCTGCGCGGGGCGACCATGCCCACGATGCGCCTGCCCGACGTGGTGGCGCAGAACATCACCAACGCGGGCGCGGTGATCGGCGGGCCGGGGCTCGCGCCCGAGGCGCTGGACCCGGCACAGGTGCACACGCGGGTGCAGGTGAACGGGGGCGAGGCGCTGTCGGTCACGGGCGGCGCGCCGCAGCATCCGCTGGACGCGGTGACTTGGCTGGCCAATCACCTGGCCGGGCGCGGCCTGTCGCTGGAGGCCGGGCAGATCGTGCTGTGCGGCACCCATGCGCCCATCGCGCCGGTCTCGGGCCCGGCCGAGATCGTGGTGGAGATGTCGGGGCTGGGAACGGCCAGCCTGGTGCTGGACTGACCCCCGCATCGCATCGCGGACAGGAAAAAGGCGCGCCCGGCGGGGCGCGCCTTTCCGCTTGCTCCGGCAGGACGGCTCAGGCCGCCTGCGCCTCGGGGCCGAACCGGCCGTAGAAGCTCTCGCCCTTGTCGGCCATCTCGCGCAACAGCGGCGGGCAGGCGAAACGGGGGCCGAACCGCGCCTCCAGCGCATCGCAGCGTTCCGCCGCGTAGGGCGCGCCCAGCATGTCGAGCCAGGAGAACGGCCCGCCCGACCACGGCGCAAAGCCCCAGGCCAGGATCGCGCCCACGTCACCCTCGCGGATATCCTCCAGCACGCCGGCCTCCAGCGCGCGCACGGCCTCCAGCACCTGGGCGAACATCAGCCGGTGCTGCACCGTTTGCAGATCGGGCTGCTCCTCGGCCGGCGGGTATTTCTCCGCCAGCCCGTCCCAGAAGCCCTGCCGCTTGCCGGCCTCGTCATAGGCATAGAACCCCGCCTTGGCCTTGCGGCCCAGCCGGCCCTGCTCGGCCATCCAGAACACCACCTCGTCCACCGCGTCGTCGGGATAGGCATCGCCCATCGCGGCCTTGGTGGCCCTGGCGATCTTCACGCCCAGGTCGATCGAGGTTTCGTCCACCAGTTGCAGCGGCCCCACCGGGAAACCGAGCTGCCGCGCGGCATTGTCCACCAGCGCGGGCGCCACGCCCTCGCCCACCATGCGGATCCCCTCGTTGATATAGGGGATGATGCAGCGGTTGGCGTAGAAGAAGCGCGCATCGTTCACCACGATCGGAGTCTTGCGGATCTGGCGCACGTAGTCCAGCGCCTTGGCCACCGCGCGGTCGCCCGTCTCGTGGCCCTTGATGATCTCCACCAGCAGCATCTTCTCGACCGGCGAGAAGAAATGGATGCCGATGAACTGCGCGCGCCGGTCGCTGGCCTTCGCCAGGTCGGAGATCGGCAGGGTGGAGGTGTTGGTGGCAAAGATCGCGTCCTGCGGCAGATGCGCTTCGGCCAGCTTCGTGACCTCGGCCTTGACGCCCGGATCCTCGAACACCGCCTCGATCACCAGGTCGCAGCCCTCAAGCGCCGCGTAATCGGTGGTGGCGGTGATCCGTGCGAGCATCTCCTCCTTCTTCTCGGGGGTGGCCTTGCCGCGCTTGATGCCCTTGTCCAGATACGCCTCGGTATAGGCCTTGCCCTTGTCGGCGGCCTCCTGGCTCTGGTCGATCAGCACCACCTCGATGCCCGCCTGCGCCGAGACCAGCGCGATGCCCGCGCCCATCATGCCCGCGCCCAGAACGCCCAGCTTCCTCACCCGCTGGTCCGGCGCCTCGGGGCGGTTCGCGCCCTTCTCCAACGCCTCCTTGTTGAGGAAGAGCGAACGGATCATCGCCGCCGAGGAGGGATTCAGCAGCACGTTGGTGAACCAGCGCGCCTCGATCTTGAGCGCCGTGTCGAAGGGCACCAGCGCCCCCTCGTAGACCGCCGAAAGCAGCGCCTTGGCGGCCGGGTAGGCGCCCTGGGTCTGGCCGTGCACCATGGCCGAAGCACCCACGAAGGTCATGAAGCCGGCCGGATGATAGGGGGTGCCGCCGGGCATCTTGTAGCCCTTGGCATCCCACGGCTTGACGATGTCGGCATCCCTGGCCGACAGCACCCAGTCCTTCGCCGCGGCCAGCGGGTCGTCCGCCACCTCGTCGATCAGCCCGGCGGACTTGGCCTTCTTCGGGTCCAGCAGCTTGCCTTCGAGCAGGTAGGGGGCGGCCGCCATGGCGCCGAGCTTGCGCACAAGGCGCGTGGTGCCGCCGGCGCCGGGGAAGATGCCCACCATGATCTCGGGCAGGCCGATCTTGGCCTTCGGGTTGGGCGCGGCGAAGACCCGGTGCGTGGCCAGCGGGATCTCCAGCCCGATGCCCACGGCGGTGCCGGGCAGGGACGCGGCCACCGGCTTGCCGCCCTTGTTCGTCCTGGGGTCCATGCCCGCGCGCTCGATCTTGCGCAGGGCGTGGTGCAGCCGCATGATCCCCTCGAACAGGCCGCGCGCCGGGTCGTCGCCCGCCTCGTCGCGCATCCGCGCCAGGATATTCAGATCCATCCCGCCGGCGAAATCCTTCTTGCCCGAGGTGATGACGATGCCCTTGACCGCGTCGTCCGCCAGCGCGTCATCCATCGCCGCGTCCAGCTCCGCCAGCGCGTCGAGGCTGAGCACGTTCATCGACTTGCCCGGCACGTCCCAGGTGATCACCGCGACGCCGTCGGCGCCTTTCTCCATCGTGAATTCTGCCATGTCAGTTTCCTCAGTTGGCTAGGTGGCCCTAGCGTTCTGTTTCCTGTGCGGGAAAGTCTTGAGCGGCGACGCAATCGAAGGTCCCGGCCCGGCTACGCGGATCTGAAAGCGTCCGGGCCAGCTCGTAGCAGGCCGCGCCATTGTCAGCGTATCCAAAGACGACAGCCACGGTTGTTCGGATTGTCTCGCGCTTGACCAGAAAGAACGCCTTGTTTTCGTATTCCCACTCCAAGCCGCGCGCGGCCTCTGCCATTCGCGAGAGATTGTCGCTTGAAACGGCTTGCCCGGCACTGGCCGTGAGCATCAGGACGGAGAGAACGAGAGCGCCTTTCATTCAGTCGGCTTCCCTCACACGCGTTCGATGATGGTGGCCGCGCCCATGCCCGAGCCGATGCAGAGCGTGGCGAGGCCGGTCTCGCGGTCCGTGCGCTCCATCTCGTCCAGCAGCGTGCCCAGGATCATCGCCCCGGTGGCCCCCAGCGGGTGGCCCATGGCGATGGCGCCGCCGTTCACGTTCACCTTGTCCGGGTCCACGTCGAAGGCCTGCATGAAGCGCATGACCACCGCGGCGAAGGCCTCGTTGACCTCGAACAGGTCGATATCGCCGATCTCCATGCCGCTCTCGGCCAGGATCTTCTGCGTCACCGGCACCGGGCCGGTGAGCATGATCGTGGGATCGGTGCCGATCTTGGCGGTGTTGCGAATGCGCGCGCGCGGCTTCAGCCCGTTGGCCTCACCCCACTCCTTGCTGCCGATCAGCACGGCCGCCGCCCCGTCCACGATGCCCGAGGAATTGCCGGCATGGTGGATATGCTCGATCCGCTCCAGATGCGGGTATTTCAGCAGCGCCACCTTGTCGAAACCGGGCATCGATTCGCCCTGGTCCTTGAACGAGGGCTTGAGCGCGCCGAGGCTCTGCATGTCGGTCTCGGGGCGCATGTGCTCGTCATGCTCCAGGATCGGCAGGCCGTTGACGTCGCGCACCGGGATGACCGAACGGGCGAAGCGGTTGTCGTCCCAGGCGGCCTTGGCGCGGCGCTGGCTTTCCACCGCCAGCGCATCGGCCTGGTCGCGGCTGAAACCGAACTCGGTGGCGATGATGTCTGCGCCGATGCCCTGGGGCACGAAATACATCTTCATCGCGATCGAGGGATCGGCCGCGATCGCGCCGCCATCCGAGCCCATGGGCACGCGGCTCATGCTCTCCACGCCGCCGGCGATATAGGCTTGGCCGGCGCCGCCCCGGACCTGATTGGCGGCCAGGTTCACCGCCTCCAGCCCGCTGGCGCAGAACCGGTTGATCGACAGGCCCGGGATCGACTCGTCCAGGTCCGAGGCCAGAACCGCGGTGCGCGCAAGGCACGCGCCTTGCTCGCCCACCTGGGTGACGTTGCCCCAGATCACGTCCTCCACCGCATGGCCCTCCAGCCCGTTGCGGTCCTTGAGGGCGTTGAGCGCCAGCGCCGAGAGCCGCAGCGCGGTCACCTCGTGCAGGCTGCCATCCTTGCGGCCCTTGCCGCGCGGCGTGCGCACGGCGTCGTAGATATAGGCGTCGGTCATGAATGCCTCCTTTCAGGCGCGGTCCGCGGGGCGGCCGGGCATCAGGTCATAAGGGTGTTTCCAGCCCGGCAGCGCCTCGATGCGCGACAGCCAGGCATCGATCCCGGGCCACGCTGTCCGGTCGAAGCCGAAGGGCTCGGGATAGAACAGGTAGCCGCAGCACGAGAAATCGGCGTTGCTGGGCCCGTCGCCCACGATCCAGTCGCGCGCCTCCAGATGCATGTCGAGCACCTGGTAGGCCGATTCCAAACGCCCCTGCAGGAAGCCGATCACCTCGGCCGGGCGCTTGTCCTCGGGCAGGAAATTCATCAGGAAGCGCGTCATCCCGGCCATTGAGGACAGCTTGTGATTGTCCCAGAGCACCCAGCGCAGGATCTCGCGTCGCTCGGTGCCGTCGCGCCCGCCGAAGCGGCCGGATTTCTCGGAGATGTAATCCTGGATCGCGCCCGACTGGGTGAGCACGTGATCGCCATCCGCCAGCACCGGCGCCTCGCCCATCGGGTTGAGGGCGCGGTACTGTGCGCTCCGCGTGGCACCGTCGAAGAACGCCACCTTCACCGGTTCCCAGTCGAGCCCGGACAATTCCAGCGGCAGGGCCGCCTTGTAGGAATTTCCGCTCTCGCCGAAGCAATGCAATCGAATGGTCATCTGTCCGTGCTCCCGGTTGGCGGAGGAGCCGGGGGTTTCACACCCCCGGACCCCCGTGGAGTATTTCCTGCGAGAGGAAGATCGCGCGGGCATTCATCACTCCTTAACCCTCTTCGCGCCACTATGGTGCCGTGGTACAGGCTGGAGAGCCGATGGCCATGCGAGTGGAAGCCCCGCCGCCCCGCCCCAGGCCTGCAGCATGGCCCGGCCGGGTGGCGGGGTGGACCGAGAGCTGCCCAAGCGTCCTTGCGGGTTCGATGTGCGATCCATCTTCCTCTCGCAGGAAATACTCCACGGGGGTGTGGGGGTGTGAAACCCCCACTCCCGACCGGTCCGCCGGTGCCGCCTCCGGGCTCATTTCCCCCCCGCGAAGGTGCGCGCGATCAATTCCTTCATGATCTCGTTGGTGCCGCCGTAGATCCGCTGCACGCGCGCATCGGCCCACATCTCGGCCACCGCGTATTCCTGCATGAACCCGTAGCCGCCATGCAGTTGCACGCATTCGTCCAGCACCTCGCCCTGGGTGTCGGTCAACCAGTATTTCGCCATGGCGGCCTTCTCGACGCTCAACGTGCCCTTCAGGTGCTCGACGATGCAATCGTCGAGGAAGGCGCGCGCGACCTTCGTCTTGGTCAGGCATTCGGCCAGCTTGAAGCGGGTGTTCTGGAACTGCATGATCGGGCCACCGAAGGCCTGGCGCTCCTGGCAGTAGCGAATGGTGCGCTCCACCGCGCCCTCCATCGCGCCGACCGCGCCGCAGCCGATGATCAGCCGCTCCTGCGGCAACTGCTGCATCATCTGGTAGAAGCCGCGCCCCTCCTCGCCGCCCAGGATGTTCTCGGGCGGGATGGGCACGTTGTCGAAGAACAGCTCCGAGGTATCCGCCGCATGCGCGCCGATCTTGTCGAGGTTGCGGCCGCGCTGGAAGCCCTCCGCCCCGTCGGTCTCCACCACCACCAGCGAGGTGCCCTTGGCGCCCTGCGCCGGATCGGTCTTGGCGGCCACAACGATCAGGTTGGCGTGCTGGCCGTTGGTGATGAACGTCTTCTGCCCGGTCAACCGGTAGACATTGCCGTCGCGGATGGCAAGGGTCTTGATCGCCTGCACGTCCGAGCCCGCCGAGGGCTCGGTCATCGCCAGCGCGCCCACCATCTCGCCCGACACCATCTTCGGCAGCCAGCGCCGCTTCTGTTCCTCGGTGCCGTAGGCCAGCACGTAATGCGCCACGATGCCGGAATGGATGCCGTGGCCCCAAGAGGCCAGGTTGGCGCGCGTGGCCTCCATCAGGATCACCGCCTCATGGCCGAAATCGCCGCCCGCGCCGCCGTACTCCTCGGGCACCGAGGGGCAGAGCAGGCCCAACTCGCCCGCCTCCTTCCAGGTCGAGCGGTCCATCTCGCCCTGCTTGCGCCAGCGGTCGTAATGCTGGACCCAGGTCTCCTCGATGAAGCGTGCCGTCATGTCGGCGAGCATCCGGTGCTCGTCGGTCATCCATGCAGATCCCATGTCTCCTCCCTTACATGGTCAGCGTTTGCGGGCGTCGAGCTCGGCGTTGAAGAGCCGCAGTCGGTGCCCCAGCGCCTCGCTGTCGGTGACGCTGTCGAAATTCTCGAACAGGAACGAGAGCGCCTCGCCCTCGTCGAGCCCGGCCTCCGCGGCGAAGCCCTTGAGCTTGCGATAGCCGTCCTCGGTCATGGCGACGGGAAAGCGGCGGGTCAGGCGAAAGCGTTTGGGCATCTCTCCTCCTTGCGGGCGGGCTGTAGGGTGGGTGCCAACCCACCCTTCGGGCGCGGGGCGGGGGTGTCCCCGCCCCGGTCAGAAATTCGCGGCCTCCAGCGACATCACCGGTTCCGCTCCGCTCTCGATACGCTTGAGATGCATCGCGGTGGCGGGCAGCTGGCGGGCCATGTAGTAGCGCCCGGTGGCCAGCTTTGTCTCGTGGAACGCGGTGTCGCCGTCACCCGCCGCCAGCGCCGCCTTCGCGGCCAGGCCCATCTTCGCCCACATCAGCCCCAGGCAGACATGGCCGAACAGATGCATGAAATCGTAGGAGCCCGACAGCGCCGCCTGCGGGTTCTTCATGCCCTGCTGCATGAAGAACATGCCCGCCGCCTGAAGATCCTTGCTGGCCTGCTTGAGGGGCTCCAGGTAGTCGCGGTCGAACGCCTCGTCTTGGCCTGCATGCTCCTTGATGAAGCCCTTCACCATCTCGAAGAAGGCCATGATGGTCTTGCCGCCGTTCAGCCCCAGCTTGCGGCCCACCAGGTCGAGCGACTGGATGCCGTTGGTGCCCTCGTAGATCATGGTGATGCGCGCGTCGCGCACGAACTGTTCCAGCCCCCATTCGCGGGTGAAGCCCGAACCGCCCAGCGTCTGCTGCGCCAGCACGGTGGTCTCGAATCCCTTGTCGGTGAGAAAGCCCTTGATGACCGGGGTCAGCAGAGAGATCATCGCCTCCGCCTCGTCGTCCTCGTTGCGGTGCGCGCGGTCGATCATCTGCGCGCCCCAGAAGGTGAAGGCGCGCGCGCCCTCGACGAAGCTCTTCTGGTGGAGCAGATTCCGGCGCACGTCCGGGTGCACGATGATCGGGTCGGCCGGGCCGTCGGGGTTCGCGGGGCCTGTCACGTCGCGGCCCTGCAGGCGGTCGCGCGCGAAGGCCAGCGCGTTCTGGTAGGCCACCACGCCTTGTGCGTAGCCCTGCAGCCCCACGCCGATGCGCGCCTCGTTCATCATGGTGAACATCGCCCGCATGCCCTTGTGCAGCTCGCCCACGAGAAAGCCGGTCGCGCCATCGTAGTTCATCACGCAGGTGGCGTTGCCGTGGATGCCCATCTTCTTTTCCAGCCCGCCGCAGGACAGGCTGTTGCGCTGGCCCAGGCTGCCATCCTCGTTCACCATGAATTTCGGCACGATGAAGAGCGAGATCCCCTTTGTGCCCTCGCCGCCGCCGGGGGCCTTGGCCAGAACGAGGTGGATGATGTTCTCCGACAGGTCGTGCTCGCCCGCGGAGATCCAGATCTTCTGGCCGGTGATCCGCCAGGTGCCGTCGTCCTGCGGCTCCGCCTTCGTGCGGATCAGGCCCAGGTCGGTGCCGCAATGCGGCTCGGTCAGGTTCATGGTGCCCGACCAGATGCCATCCACCATTTTGGGCAGGTAGGTGCGTTTCTGCGCGTCGCTGCCATGGGCATGGATCGCCGAATAGGCGCCGTGGGTCAGGCCCTGGTACATGTTGAAGGCCATGTTGGCGGAAACGAACATCTCGCCCACCGCGGAGCCCATCAGGTAGGGCATGCCCTGGCCGCCATAGTCCGGGTCGGCGTCCAGCCCCATCCAGCCGCCCGCGCGCATCTGCTCGTAGGCATCCTTGAAGCCGTCGGGCGTGCGCACCACGCCGTTCTCCAGCGTGCAGCCCTGCTCGTCGCCCACCACGTTCAGCGGTGCGAGCACGTTCTCCGACAGCTTGCCGGCCTCTTCGAGGATCGCCGCGGTGGTCTCGCGGTCGAGCTCCTCGTAGCCGGGGATATCTGCCTCGGACACCTTGAGGACCTCGTGCAGGAGGAATTGCATGTCCTTGGTGGGGGCTTCGTAGATCGGCATGTCAGGCTCCGTCCTGTTGGCGCTTGTCGTGGCTCACTCGGCCGCGCGTTTGGGCTGGTTCAGCGAGGCGATGATCTTCTCGCCCCACTTGAGTTGTTCGCGCAGGTCCTCGATCGCCTCGTCGAGTTCGCCGCGCTGGCGCTCCAGGTCCGCGAGACGCTTCTGGGCGATCTCGTAGGTCCGGGTCAGCTGGGTCTGCTGCTGGTCGTCCAGGTGGTAGAGATCGAGCAGCTGGCGGATCTCCTCCAGGTTGAAGCCGAAACGCTTGCCGCGCAGGATCAGTTTCAGTCGCGCTCGGTCGCGCTTGGTGAACAGGCGCTTCTGGCCCTCGCGGATCGGGAACAGCAGTTCCTTGGCCTCGTAGAAACGCAAGGTCCGCGGGGTGACGCCGAAGGCATCGCACATCTCGCGGATGGTCATGGTTTTCTCGGTCATCGCATCCAGTCTCAAATACGTTGCTCGGATGACGCTCAGATGAAGGCTCTCATGCCTCGATACAACAGCCGCTCAGGTTGACGTAAGCAGGACGCTGCGTCACTTCCGGGTTGACGTAACTTCCATCAACGTCATCCCGGGGCGTGGGCAAGAAAATGTCTCGCGCGCAGGGTGGGCACCGCTGGGAAAGGTATGGTTTTCCATACCCTTCACGGGGCGTGGCGCGACTCAGCCCAGGTTGCCGGAGGTCTCTTCGCGCATCCGGCGCAGTTCTGCGATCGCCTCTTCCAGCTGCTCCTTCTGCCGGGCCAGCTCGTCGAGCTGGCGATCGGCCATTTCGACAAAGGTGCGCATCTGCGCCTCGGTGCCCTCGTGCTCGTAGATCAGCAGCCATTGCCGGATATCCTCCAGCTGGAACCCGTAGCGCCGGCCGCGCAGGATCAACGTCATCCGCGCGCATTCCCGCGCACCGTAGAACCGCTGCCGCCCGTCGCGTTCCGGGTGGAGCAGCTCGATATACTCGTAATAGCGAAGCGTGCGCGGCGTCACATCGAACTTCGCGCACATTTCCTTGAAGGACAGGCGGGTCTCTGGCATCGGGAGGCTCCTCGGGTGTGGAACCTAGGGGCAAGCGCGGACGCGGGCAACCGCTCTTGCACCCGGCCGCGCGCGGGGCCCATAGTGCCGCCAGACTCAGGGGAGCGCGTCGGCGATGAGCATCGACAAGACAAGGATGGCCCGGCATTTCACCGAGGCGATCCCCCACGCCAAGGCGCTTGGCATGGAATTCACGCATATCGGCGACGGCGAGGCCTCGATGCGGATGCCCTACGATGCGCGCTTCGTGGGCGATCCCGCGACCGGCGTGATCCATGGCGGTGCGGTCTCGGCGCTGATGGATACCTGCTGCGGGGCGGCGGTGATCAGCCACCCCTCCAATCCCGGCACCACGGCCACGATCGACCTGCGCATCGACTACATGCGCCCGGCCACCCCGGGGCAGGCGATCCGCACCACCGCGACCTGCTACCGCGTCACCCGTTCGGTGGCCTTCGTGCGGGCCACGGCGCATGACGATGACGACACCCGCCCGGTGGCCACCGCCACCGGCGCCTTCACCGTGGAGGGCCGCAAGTGAGCCGTGCCCGCCCGGAACCCGTGCAGGTGATCAAGCAGCGCCGTGACGCGGCGCTGGCCGCGCTGGTGCATGGCGTGCCCTACATCCAGTATCTGGGCATCGAGTTCGACCGGCGCGGCGACGAGCTGACCGCGGTGCTGCCCTTCGACGACAAGCTGATCGGGAACTCGATGCTGCCCGCGATCCATGGCGGCGTGACGGCGGCCTTCCTGGAAACCGCGTCGATCATCGAACTCAGCTGGCAGATGCTCTGGCCCGCGATCGAATCCGGCGCGCTGGACGTGGACGCCATGGCGGCGGGCCGGCTGCCCAGACTGCCGCGCACCATCGATTTCACCGTGGATTACCTGCGCCCGGGTCTGCCGCGGGACGCCTATGCACGGGCGCGGGTCAACCGTTCCGGCCGGCGCTATGCCAGCGTCCATGTGGAAGCCTGGCAGGACAATCGCAGCCGGCTGTTCGCACAGGCCACCGGGCATTTCCTGATGCCGTCGCAGGATGGGGGCTGAGGCACGGCCGGTAACGCACCGGCGCGTCCTGAATGTCGCCCTGCCCATCGTGCTGTCGAACGCCACGGTGCCGATACTGGGCGCGGTGGATACCGGCGTGGTGGGCCAGTTGGGCGAGGCCGCCCCGATCGGGGCGGTGGGCATCGGCGCGGTGGTGCTGACGGCGATCTACTGGGTGTTCGGCTTCCTGCGGATGGGCACGACGGGACTGGCCAGCCAGGCCGCGGGCGCCGGGGACGGCGCCGAGGTGGCGGCCATCCTGAGCCGGGTGCTGCTGATCGGGTTCGCGGCGGGGGCGGCCTTGATCGTGCTTCAGCAGCCGATATTCGCCGCAGCCTTCGCCGTGTCGCCCGCCAGCGCAGAGGTCGAGACGCTGGCGCGCGGCTACATGCAGATCCGGATCTGGAGCGCGCCGGCCGCCATCGCGATCTACGGGATCACCGGCTGGCTCATCGCGCTGGAGCGCACGCGCGCGGTGCTGGTGCTGCAGCTGTGGATGAACGGGCTGAACGTGGCGCTGAGCCTGGGGTTCGTGCTGGGGCTGGACCTGGGGATCGGGGGCGTGGCCGCCGCCACGCTGATCGCGGAATGGTCGGCGCTGGGGTTCGGTCTGTGGCTGTGCCGGGATGCCTTCGTCCGGCCCGGATGGCGCGATGCGGCGCGGGTGTTCGACCGGTTCCGGCTGAAGCGGATGATGACGGTGAACACCGACATCCTGCTGCGCTCGCTGATGCTCCAGGCGATCTTCATCTCCTTCCTGTTCATAGGATCGGACATGGGCGACGTGACCTTGGCGGCGAACCAGGTGCTGATGCAGTTCCTGCACATCACCGCCTATGCGCTGGACGGTTTCGCCTTCGCCGCCGAGGCGATCGTGGGTCAGGCGCTGGGCGCGAAGAGCCGCGCGACCCTGCGCCGGGGCGCGCTGCTGACCGGTTTCTGGGGGGCGGTCTTCGCGCTGGGGCTCGCGGTGGTGTTCGCCCTGTCGGGCGGGGCGATCATCGACACGATGGCCAGGGCGGCGGAGGTGCAGGCGGGCGCCCGCGCCTACCTGCCATGGATGGTCGCGGCGCCGTTGGTGGGGCTGGCGTCCTGGATGCTGGACGGGATCTTCATCGGGGCCACGCGCACCGCGGACATGCGCAACATGATGGCGGTGAGCCTGGTGGTCTATGTCGGAGCGGTGCTGATTCTGGTGCCCTGGCTGGGCAATCACGGCCTCTGGGCGGCGCTGCTGGTCTCCTTCGTGGCGCGCGCGGTGACGCTGGGGCTGCGCTACCCCGCGCTGGAGCGCGCGGCCGGGGGCTGAGCGGGGCGCCCCGTCGACGGGGCGCATCCCCGGCGCTGTCCGCCGGCCTCTCGGCTTTCAAGGATTTTAATGAAATCCTTGACTTGCGCCCCGTCGACGGGGCGCCGCCCGCGCCCGGTCCGCCAGGCCAGAATCAGAGCAGTTCCAGCACCCGCTCGGGGGGGCGGCCGATCACGGCGCGCGTGCCCTCTATCGCCACCGGCCGCTCGATCAGCACCGGGTTCTCGGCCATCGCGGCCAGCAGCGCCGCATCGTCATCCGTCTTCGACAGGCCCAGCTCGCGAAACCGGGCCTCCTTGACGCGCATCATCTCCACCGCGGGCAGGCCCAGATGCGCCTGCAACGCGCGCAACTCCTGTGCCGTCGGCGCCTCTTCGAGGTAGCGGCGCACCGTCACCTCTGCGCCCCGCTTCTCCAGCAGTTTCAGCGCGTCGCGCGACTTGGAGCAGCGCGGGTTGTGCCAGAATTCGATCATGTCCAGTCCTCCGTCGCGCATCCCACGGCCTCGGCCACGTTTTCGAAGCCATCGCGGGCCAGCAGCGCGTCGAGACCACGCGCGATCTCCTCGGCCAGCGACAGGCCGTGGTAGGCCAACGCCGTGTAGAGCTGCACCGCCGAGGCCCCGGCCCGGATCTTGGCATAGCTGTCCTCGGCCGAGGCGATTCCACCCACCCCGATCAGCGGCACCCGCCCCCCGGTCAGACGCGCCAGCCGGGCCAGCACCCGGGTGGAGCGCTCGAAGAGCGGCGTGCCCGACAGCCCGCCGGCCTCGCCCGCGTGGCGCCCGCGCAGGCCCGTGCGGTCCAGCGTCGTGTTGGTGGCC
>Ga0008833_1000549_pt1 | contig 33241 bp, 34 predicted proteins | sample HotLakConsoUCCLE_FD_62216 | JGI IMG/M metagenome (GOLD analysis project Ga0008833, IMG submission 62216) | Hypersaline microbial mat communities from Hot Lake, Washington, USA - Hot Lake Consortium UCC-LE | ecosystem: Environmental > Aquatic > Non-marine Saline and Alkaline > Hypersaline >... | reverse complement strand
CGCGACCTTCCGACATCGGCGGGCCGAAAGCGACCTTCAGCCGTCCTCGCGCGGTCCGGACCCTCCGAAAGCTGCACGCGCGGGGTCCCGGACTCGCCCGGGCTCGACCTCAGAGCGTCATCTCGCTTGTGGACCGAAAATGTCCAAGCTACTTCACGGCGCATGGATATCTGTTCCGGCATCGACGACATCCGGGCGGTCGTGGCGGGCTACCGCGGGGCCGGCCGGAGCGTCGGACTGGTGCCGACCATGGGGGCGCTTCACGCCGGGCACATGGCGCTCGTCTCCGCCGCGAAGGGCGCAAACGACCGGGTGGTGGCCACGATCTTCGTCAATCCCACCCAGTTCGGGCAGGCCGCCGACCTCGACGCCTACCCGCGGACGGAAGATGCGGACCTCGCGATGCTGAAGGCTGCCGGGGTCGATGCCGTGCTCCTGCCGACGGTCGAGGACATCTATCCCGAGGGAGACGAGACGATCGTCGAGACCACGAGGCTGGCGGGCGTCTTTCACGGGGCCGTGCGACCGGGGCATTTCCGGGGCGTGGCGACGGTGGTGGCGAAGCTCTTCAACATCGCCGGGCCCGACCGCGCCTATTTCGGCGAGAAGGACTACCAGCAACTCGCCGTGATCCGGCGTATGGCGCGGGATCTGCATTTCGCCGTCGAGGTCGTCGGCGTGCCCACGGTGCGCGAGGCCGACGGGCTGGCGATGTCGTCGCGCAATGTCCGGCTGTCCCCGGAGGACCGGACCGCCGCACCGATCCTGAACGCGAGCCTCGACGCGGCGGAGAAGACCGCCCGGCCCGGCACGACCGCCGAGGAACTCGCCGAGACGATCCGGGGCGTGATCGCCACCGAGCCGCGCGCGCGCCTCAAGGGCCTCGACATCGTTCGGGTCGGAAGTTTCACCCCGGCGGCGGGGCCCTTGACCGCGCCCGTCGGCATCATGATCTCCGCGGAGTTCGGAGATGTCCTGCTGATCGACCAGAGGGAAATCACCCCATGAGCACCGAAACCCCGAAACCCGTGCGCCGGACGACCGTGCCCCAGATCGCGGCGCGAAAAGGCGGCGAGCCGATCGTCTCGCTCACCTCGTACCATGCCCATACCGCGGCCATCGTCGACCGGCATGCCGACTTCATCCTCGTCGGCGACAGCCTCGGGATGGTGATGCACGGGATGGAAACGACCGTGGGCGTGCCGCTCGACCTGATGATCATGCACGGCCGCGCCGTGGTGCGGGGGACGAAGAAGGCCCTGATCGTCGTCGACATGCCCTTCGGCAGCTACGAGGAAAGCCCGAACATGGCGTTCCGCAACGCCGCGAAGATCATGAAGGAGACGGGGTGCGGCGCGGTGAAGCTCGAAGGCGGCAAGCGGATGGCCGAAACCATCCGTTTCCTCGTCGAGCGCGGCATTCCGGTGATGGCCCATACCGGGCTCACGCCGCAGTCGTCGCACGTGATGGGCGGGTTCAAGACCCAGGGCCGCGAGGCGGAGAGCTGGGCCGAGCACGAGGCCGACGCGGCCGCCGTCGCCGAGGCGGGCGCCTTCGCGCTGGTGCTCGAGGGCATGGTCGAGCCGCTGGCGGCGCGCATCACGAAACAGGTCCCGATCCCGACCATCGGGATCGGCGCGAGCGTCGAATGCGACGGGCAGATCCTCGTGCTCGAGGACATGCTGGGGCTGAACCCGCGCCCGCCGAAGTTCGTGAAGGTCTACGGCGACCTCCTGAACCAGATCGAGACGGCGGTGGAGAGATATGCCGAGGACGTGCGTGGGCGCACGTTCCCGACCGACGACGAGGTCTATCGCTAGATTTCATCATCGGCCCGCAAATATCCCCGGGGGTCGCCACCGGGTTGCGCCATCGGTCAGAGCACCCGGTGGCGACGGCCAGACAGCCCCCGGGTGTCGCCCCTCAGAGCATCGACGGAACCACGAGGTCGGGCGGCCGGTGGCCGTCGTCGAAGGTCTTGATGTTGATCAGGACCTTCTCGCCCATCTCGACACGCGCTTCCTCGGTGGCCGAGCCCATGTGCGGCAGAAGGACGACGTTGGGAAGCTCGCGCAGGCGCGGGTTCACGTCGACGCCGTGCTCGTAGACGTCGAGCCCCGCCCCGGCGAGGTCGCCCGCCCGCAGCATCCGGGTCAGGGCGTTCTCGTCGATGACCTCGCCGCGCGAGGTGTTCACGATCACCGCCGAGGGCTTCATCAGCTTCAGCCGGCGCGCGTTCATCAGATGGAAGGTCGCCGGGGTGTGGGGACAGTTGATCGACAACACGTCGACGCGCGCGACCATCTGGTCGAGGCTCTCCCAGTAGCGCGCGCCGAGCGCGGCCTCGGTCTCGGAATGAAGCCTGCGGCGGTTGTGGTAATGAACGTTCATGCCGAAGGCGCTCGCACGGCTCGCCACCGCCTGGCCGATCCGGCCCATGCCGAGAATACCGAGCTGCCTGCCCCCGAGCCGGCGGCCGAGAAAGGCCGTGGGCGCCCAGCCTTCCCAGTCGCCCGACTGCATCGCCTTCATGCCCTCGGGCAGGCGCCTCAACGTCGCGAGCATCAGCGCGAGGGTCATGTCGGCCGTGTCGTCGGCCTGGACGCCGGGCGTGTTCGTGACGAGGATGCCGCGCTGGCGGGCGGTCGCGACGTCGATATGATCGACACCCGCGCCGTAGTTGGCGATGAGCTTCAGCCCCTCGCCGGCCCCGGCCAGAAGCCCCGCGTCGATCCGGTCGGTGAGCGAAGGGACGAGGACGTCGGCGCTCTTCATCGCCTCGGCGAGCGCATCGCGGCTCATCGGCCTGTCGCCGGGATTGAGGGTGACGTCGAACAACTCTCCCATGCGCGCCTCGACGCGCTCGGGCAGCCGTCGCGTCACGACCACACTGAGCCGCTTGCCTGCCATCGTCAGCCTCCCCGGGCTTCCCAACGCACCCGTTATGCGCCATGTTCGCAAGAGACAAGGCGCGGCACAAGCGTCGACAGGAGCGAGCAGTGATGACGCAGGCAGTCCGGGCCGGCCTGGTGCTGGCGATGTGCCTTCTGATGATCGGTGACGCGGCACCGGCGGATACCCGCGGCCAGGTCACCAACCTTCCCCTTCCCCGTTACGTGTCGCTGAAGGCTGGCGAGGGCAACGTGCGGCGCGGACCCTCGCTCTCGCACCGGATCGACTGGGTGTTCACGAGGCGCGACATGCCGCTGGTCGTCACCGCCGAATACGGTCACTGGCGCCGGGTCGAGGACCGCGACGGACAGGGAGGCTGGGTGCATTACTCGCTTCTGTCGGGGGTGAGGACCGTGATCGTCGCCGAAGACCTGACGCCGCTCTACATGAAGCCGCAGGACGGCGCGCCCGTCGCCGCGCGCGCCGAGGCCGGCGTGGTGGCCCGACTGGGAGCCTGCGGACCCGAGTGGTGCCGGATCTCGGCCGACAAGGCGCGCGGATGGACCCGCAAGACGGCACTCTGGGGCGTCGCGCCCGACGAGATCCGCGAGTGACCCCTACTCGACCGTGATCGTGATCACTTCGGAGACAACCGGAGGGTCGTGCGGGACGTGATCGTGGTCGCCGAGAACGAGCTGGAGCGTGTGCTCGCCGGGTGCGAGGTCCATGCTGATCTCGGTCTGGCCGCCGCCGAAATGAAGGTGGTTGTCGTCGCTCGGGAGCGCCAGATCGAATTCCTCTTCCCCGAACTGGCCCTCGCCGAAGGCCGGACGGTTGAGAAGGAGATGGTGATGCCCGGTCATTTCCTTCTCGATCCCGGCAGGCGCCACACCCATACCCGAGAGGCCGAAAACCACGATGACCGGCGACGACACGGTTGCACCGTTTTCGAGATTGGCGAAATAGACCGCCGCCCCTTCCGGTGCGGGCGTCTCGCCGGCAAGAACGGGTGTTGACGCGGCAAAAGCTGCCGCGAGGATTATGTGCTTCATTATATCCTCCCATTTGCGCAAGGCGAAACCTCCTCCCGCCCGCGTGCAGGGAAATCTAGCGCACCGATTGCGCGTTTCGAGAGCCGCAGACGGAGCATGAGGGGTCGCGGGCGAGGGTCATGACGCGGGTCTCGGCGTAAAGCCCGTCATGGATCAGCATCCGCCCCCGCAGCGTCTCGCCGGCCCCGGTGATGACCTTGAGCGCCTCGAGCGCCATGATCGAGCCGATCACGCCCGGCAGGGGCCCCGCCACGCCCGCTTCGGCGCAGGTCTGCGAGACGCCGGGGGCGGCGGGCACGGGGAAGACGCAGGCGTAGCAGGGCGCGCCCGAGGCCGGGTCGAAGACGCTGACCTGCCCCTCCCACTGGCTGATGGCTCCCGAGACGAGCGGCACGCCCGTGGCGGCGGCGGCGCGGTTCACGGCGTAGCGCGTTTCGGTGTCGTCGGTGCCGTCGAGGACGAGGTCGTAATCCGCGAAGAGGTCCTCGGCGATATCGTCGGTCAGGCGGCGGTTGTAGGGGCGGACGGTGACGAAGGGGTTCTGCGCGCGGATCGCCGCCTCGGCGGAAAAGACCTTCGGCATGCCGATGCGGGCATCGGTGTGGATCGTCTGGCGCTGGAGGTTCGAGAGTTCGACGACGTCGTCATCGATCACCCCGAGCGTGCCGACGCCGGCGGCGGCGAGATACTGAAGCGCGGGCGCGCCAAGACCCCCAGCCCCCACCACGAGAACGCGGGCACCTTCGATCCTGCGCTGGCCCATCCCACCGATCTCGCGCAGGGCGATGTGGCGGGCGGCGCGTTCGAGGCGGGTGGGGGCCGAGGCCGCGTCCCGGTCGGGGGGCAGGTTCTCGGGGCGTACGCGGGTGCGCAGCCGGGTGAGACCGAGAGAATAGGCCCAGACCGCGGCGCCGAGCACGCCGAGAACGACCCATTCGCCCGCCGACCCGCCGGTGGCCTCGCGCAACGGGTGGCCCGGCGGCAGGGCGACATTGAGGGCGAGGACCGCGACGTAGAGAAGCGCGATCATCTGGAACCGTGCGCTGTGCGGGGCTCCGATGAAACGGCCGAAGAACCAAAGCCCCGCGGCGAGAACGAGAACGAGGGCCATCAGGCGGTGCCGGTGGAGCCGAAGCCGCCCGCCGCCCGGGTGCTGGAGCCGAGTGCCGTGGCCGGTTCATAGACCGCCTGGGGTGCCGGAGCGACGACGAGCTGCGCGATGCGTTCACCGTGGGCGATGGTCTGCGGCTCGGTGCCGAGGTTGACGAGCAGAACGCCAAGCTCGCCCCGGTAGTCGCTGTCGATCGTGCCCGGCGCGTTGAGCACCGTGAGCCCGCGCTTCAGCGCGAGCCCCGAACGCGGGCGGACCTGCACCTCGAAGCCCGGGGGGATCTCGAGGACGAGCCCCGTCGGCACCAGCGCACGCCCGCCCGGGGCGAGGGTGAGGCCCCCTGCCCGGTCGGCCCCGGCGAGATCGGCCCGCACGTCCGCCCCGGCGGCCCCGGCGGTGGCGTAGGCCGGCAGGGGCAGCGCGGTGTCGGCCCCCTCGCGGCGCAGGACCCGAATGACCGGAGCGCTCATGCCAGCGCCTCCGCGATCTTTCCCGCCAGCCGCCGGGCGACATCGTCCTTCGACATGCGCGGCCAGGTCTCCGCGCCGCCCGCGTCGATCACGGTGACGGCGTTTTCCGTTCCGCCCATGATGCCGGTGGCGGCGGAGACGTCGTTGGCGACGATCCAGTCGCAACCCTTGCGCAGGCGCTTGGCGGTGGCGTTGGCGACGACATCGTCGGTCTCGGCGGCGAAGCCGACCACGAGCCGGGGCCGGTCGGCATGGGAGGAGACGGTCGCGAGAATGTCGGTGTTCTCCGCGAAGGCGAGGCGCGGCGGGCCGTCCGCGCCCTTCTTGATCTTGCCGTCAGCGATGGTTTCGGCTCGCCAGTCGGCGACCGCGGCGGCGAAGATCGCGGCATCGGCGGGAAGTGCTGCGAGGACGGCTCCGAGCATGTCCGAGGCGGTATCGACGCGGACGACCTCAACGCCTTCGGGCGGGGCGACTTCGGCGGGGCCGGTGATGAAGACGACATCGGCGCCGAGGACGGCCAGCGCCCGGGCGAGCGCCGTGCCCTGCGCCCCCGAAGACCGGTTGGCGATGTAGCGGACGGGGTCGATCGGCTCGTGGGTCGGGCCGGAGGTGACGAGGATGCGCCGGCCCCTGAGCGGGCCGTCGGCGAGCACCGCTTCGGAGGCGGCCACGATCTCGAGCGGGTCCGCCATGCGCCCCGGGCCGTATTCGCCGCAGGCCATGTGCCCCTCGCCCGGGCCCACGGTGCGGATGCCGTCGCCCCGCAGCACCTCGAGGTTGCGCTGGGTCGCGGGGTGCTCCCACATCCGGACGTTCATCGCGGGCGCGAGAAGCACAGGCGTGTCGGTGGCCAGAAGCACCGTCGAGGCGAGGTCGTCGGCATGGCCGCCGGCCATCTTCGCCATGAGATCGGCAGTGGCCGGGGCCACGACGATGAGGTCCGCGGACCGCGACAGCTCGATATGGCCCATCTCCGCCTCGTCGGTCAGATCGAAGAGATGGGTATAGGCCTTTTCACCGGCGAGGGCCGCCGCCGAGAGCGGCGTGATGAACTCCGCCGCCGCCTTCGTCAGGAGCGGCGTCACCGAAGCGCCCCGCTCGCGCAGGCGGCGGATGAGGTCGAGCGACTTGTAGGCCGCGATTCCGCCGCCTACGATCAACAGTATCCGCTTGCCGTTCAACACTGGCGACCCTCCCGCTTTTCCCTGCCTAGTCCCCTTCGACCGCCTTGCCAACGATGCCGCGCACGATCCGTCTCAACACATTCCTGCCGGCACCGATAGAGACCGTGCGGGTCCTGCTCATGCAACCGGCCACGCTCGTCCATGTTTCGGCGCCGCTCCTGCGGTTCCACCCGCTCGGGGCACCCTTCCCGCAACGCTGGACCGAGGGAACCTGGCGGGTGCGGCTCGAGGGGCCGGCGGGCCTTCCGCTCGGGTGGCAGGAGATCCGGATCTCGTTCCCGCAGCCGCCCTCGGGCGGGCTGGCGATTCGCGACGACGGGCGTGGCAGGCTCGTCTCGCGATGGGACCACCTCATCGAGATCGCCCCGGAGAAGGCCGGCACGCGCTACACCGACACGATCGCGATCGAGGCGGGCTGGCGCACGCCCTTCGTGGCCGTCTTCGCACGTGTCTTCTACGCCCACCGGCAGCGCCGATGGCGCAAGCTGGTGCAGACGGGGGTGAGCCGGACCGGCGTTTCCGGTCCTTGCGCCTAGCGGAAGGCAGCGCAGGGGTCGCCGCGGTCGGGCGGTGGCGCCACGGTCCAGAAGTCGTAGGGCTGCGCACCGTCCGGTTCCGCCTCGAGTTGACCGAGCACCACCACGTCGAGGTCGGGATCGGCCTCGGCGAGAAGCGCAGGCACGCCCCAGTCCTTCCGGGCGTGCCCGTTGCCGGTGATCACCGCCACCGGCCCGCCGGTTTCGGCCAGGGCGGCAAGGACCGCTCGGGCGAGCGCTGCGTCGCGCATCCGCTGCGCTTCGACCATGCGCGGCAGAAGGTCCTCGGGCAGCGCACCGCAATGGGCCGCGCTCATCTCCGCCTCGCGCGCGGCCTGTTCCGCCGGGTCGGGTGCCGCATCGAGACCGAGTATCCCGGCCCAGTCACCAAGGGCATCGGCCGCGCCCTCGTCCATCGCCCTTTCCACCTCGTCGCGGGGCAGTTCTGCGCCGAACAGCGCCGCACCGGGAGCGGCCGCGAAGATGGGCCAGTAGATGGAGAAATCCGGCCAGCCGCGCGCCTCCCAGTCGAGATGTGCTTCGAGGCGGTCTGCATCGCCGCGCATTTCGTCCGTCACCGTCATGGCAAGGGACTCGGGCACCATCTCGAACACGAGCGCGCCGGGCTCGATCTCGGCAACGAGCCGGGCCTGGGCGTTGTGGTGGAGCGGATTGTCGTGCCGTTCGCCGAGCACGGCGACGTCAGCCGCGCCGAGACGCGCCGCGCCACGGTCGTCCAGCGGGACGGCGGCCGCGGCGCCCGCAAGGAGCACCGCGCCGAGACTATGGGTCAGGCGAAGAATTCGTGCACTTCCCGCGACTGGGCTTCGAGCGACTTGCGCATCTTCGCGAAGGCGGCGGCCTCGAGCTGACGCACCCGTTCCTTCGAAAGGCCAAGCTCGTTGCCGAGGCTTTCGAGCGTGCGCGGCTCATCGCGCAGCTTGCGTTCGCGGACGATGAAGCGCTCGCGCTCGTTGAGGCCGGTCAGCGCCGACACGAGCCATTCACGCAGCGTGTCGATGTCCTTGTCGGCCTCGACCCTCGTCGACTGCTGCGCGGTCTCGTCCTCCAGCGTCTCGATCCACTCGCGGCCCTCGTCGTCGGAGGACTGGGTGGCATTGAGCGAGAAATCGGACCCCGCGAGGCGGCCTTCCATCATTTCGACGTCGTGCAGCGGCACGCCCACTTCGGTGGCGATGAGCTGACGCATCTGGTGACGGTCGAGATTCTCGCCGCGTGCCAGCGCCTCGCGCTCGAGGCGGGCCTGAACCCGGCGCATGTTGAAGAACAGCGATTTCTGCGAGGAGGTCGACCCGGTGCGCACCATCGACCAGTTGCGCATCACGTAGTCCTGGATCGACGCCTTGATCCACCACACCGCGTAGGTCGAGAAGCGCACCCCGCGGTCGGGGTCGAACTTGTCGGCGGCCTTCATCAGGCCGAGCGACGCTTCCTGAATGAGGTCGTTCATCGGCGCGCCGTAGCGGCGGAACTTGCCCGCCATCGAGATCGCGAGGCGCATGTAGGCGGTGACCAGCCGGTGGAGCGCCTTCTCGTCGCGCTCGTCGCGCCAGGCGAAGGCAAGGCGCAATTCGGTCTCGGCGTCGAGCAGTTCGGCCTTCATGGCCTTGCGCGACAATGTCTGGTCTGAAAACCCGTCGAGTGCCATTTTCCTTACCCCCGGCGTTGTGTGGGCGCGTCCGGCCCGGTGCTTCTCAGATCATGGATGTTACGCGGCCGATCCGTTACCGGATCAACAATCTTCGTGAATAAATCATCTACAAGGCTTGACGTGCGCGTCATTCGGCCCATTTCGGGACACTTCGCGGGCACAGTCGCCGGGATTTTCCCCGGTGCGGGACCGCTGGTGTTAACCCTTCGTCAACCAAGCCTACCCTACCCCTTGTGCCAAATGGAGGGTCGGCATGGTCGCAAGGGCCTACACCGTCGCGTTCGACGGGATCGCGGCGCGGCCCGTCGAGGTGCAATGCGCGCTGTCGCCGGGGATGCCGGGGTTCTTCATCGTCGGACTGCCCGACAAGGCCGTTTCCGAGGCGAAGGAGCGGGTGCGCGCGGCCTTCGCGGCCCTCGCCATCGCCCTGCCCGCGAAGAAGATCACGGTGAACCTCAGCCCCGCCGACCTCCCCAAGGAGGGGTCGCATTTCGATCTCGCCATCGCGCTCGGGGTGCTGGCGGCGATGGAGATCGTGCCCGCGGACCGGGTCGCGGAAGTCGTCGGCTTCGGCGAACTGTCCCTCGACGGCATGCTCGAGCCGGTGAGCGGGGCGCTGCCCGCGGCGCTGATGGCGGCGGCGGACGGCCGGGGGCTCATCTGCGCGCGGGCCTCGGGGCCTGAGGCGGCCTGGGTCGAGGCCGCCGCGGTCGTCCCCGCCGAGAGCCTCGGGGCGGTCATCGCGCATCTCAACGGCACGGCACCGCTGGCGCTGGCGGTTCCCGGCGAGGTGACCCGCCCCGCCGAATGGCGCGATCTCGCGGAGGTTAAGGGGCAGGAGCGCGCCAAGCGGGCGCTCGAGATCGCCGCGGCGGGGCGACATCACCTCCTGCTGATCGGCACGCCCGGCTCCGGCAAGTCGATGCTCGCGCGGCGGCTTCCGGGGCTCATGCCGCCGCTCGGACCGAGCGAGGTTCTCGAAACCTCGATGATCCATTCGCTCTCGGGTCTCCTCCCCGAGGGCGGGATCTCGCGCGAACGGCCGTTTCGCGAGCCCCACCACACCGCGTCGATGGCCGCCATCGTCGGCGGCGGGAAGGGTGCCAGGCCCGGCGAGATCAGCCTCGCCCACAACGGTGTCCTTTTCATGGACGAGTTTCCCGAGTTCTCGCGCCAGGTGCTCGAGACCCTGCGCCAGCCGATCGAGACCGGGTCGGTCGTCGTGGCCCGGGCGAATGCCCATGTCCGCTATCCCTGCCGGTTTCTCCTCGTCGCGGCGGCGAACCCTTGCAAATGCGGTTATCTCGCCGACCCGTCCCGGGCCTGCCCGAAGGTGCCGGTCTGTGGCGACGAGTATCTCGGGCGCATCTCGGGGCCGCTGATGGACCGGTTCGACCTCAGGGTCGACGTGCCGCCGGTGAGCTATGCCGACCTCGACCTGCCGGCCACCGGCGAACCCTCCGCGGCGGTCGCCGCACGGGTGGCCGCGGCGCGCCGGGTGCAGTCCGCGCGCTACGCAGACACGCCCGAGGCGGCGGTCAACGCCGATGCCGAAGGGGCTCTTCTCGCGGCCGTGGCGCCGGTGGACGCGGAGGGGCGGGCGTTACTGGGACGTGCGGCGGAACGCTTCGGGCTGTCGGCGCGCGGGTATCACCGGGTTCTGCGGGTGGCGCGCACCATCGCCGATCTCGCCGGGGCGGAGACGATCGGCACGGGGCATCTCGCGGAGGCGCTGAGCTACCGGCTCTCCCATGCAGCGCCCCTGGCGTCAGTCGGCTAGGCGCGCCTCCACCCGGTCCCAGATCCGGCCGGCGACATCGCTGCCGTCGAACCGCTCGAGTTCCTGGATGCCCGTGGGCGAGGTGACGTTGATCTCGGTGAGAAAGCCGCCAATCACGTCGATGCCGACGAAGACCTGGCCCTTCTCGCGCAGAAGCGGGCCGATCGCCGCGACGATCTCGCGGTCGCGTTCGGTGAGGCTGGCGGGTTCGGCGCGGCCGCCGACGTGGAGGTTCGACCGGGTTTCGCCGGCGGCGGGCACGCGGTTGATGGCACCGGCCGCCTCGCCGTCGACGAGGATGATGCGCTTGTCGCCCTCGGCGACGGCGGGGAGGAATTTCTGCACGATCAGCGGCTCGCGGGAGAGGCCGGCGAAAAGCTCGTGCAGGCTCGCGAGGTTGCGGTCGTCGTGGCGCAGGCCGAAGACGCCGGCGCCACCGTTGCCGTAGAGCGGCTTCAGGATGATGTCGCCGTGCTCGGCATGGAAGGCGCGCAGGACCGCGAGGTCGCGCGCGATGCTGGTGGGCGGCGTGAGGTCGGGAAAATCGAGGACGAGGAGCTTCTCGGGGTAGTTGCGCACCCAGAACGGGTCGTTGACCACGAGCGTCCTGCCGCGCAGCCGGTCGAGAAGATGCGTCGTCGTGATGTAGCCCATGTCGAACGGCGGGTCCTGCCGGAGCCAGACGACATCGACCTCGGCGAGATCGAGCAGGCGTTCCTCGCCGAAGGAAACATGGTCGCCCCGCACCCGGCGCACCTCGACCGGGCGCGCCCGCGCAGTGATCCGCCCGGCTTCGTAGGCCAGCCGGTCGGGGGTATAGACGTAAAGCCTGTGCCCCCTTTCGGCGGCGGCCTCGGCCAGCCGGAAGGTCGAATCCGCGTCGATATCGACGTTCTCGATCGGGTCCATCTGGAAAGCGACATCGAGCGCCATGGCTCTCCCCTTGCACAACCACGGGCTTCATGGCGGGCGCGCGGGCCGGGCGCAAGACCCCTGGGTGCCTAGGCCGGCATCACGTTCTCGAGGATCTCGATCTCGCCGGAGCCGCCGACGAGGGCGAGATCGACCCGTGCGGGCGTCGCCAGCCCCCGGGGCTCGCCGGCGAGAAATTCGGACGCCGCGTCGTAGACCCGTTTCAGCTGGCGCGCCGACAGCCGGAAGGCGGCCTCATGTAGGGACCGCGCCTGCTTGACCTCCACGAAGACGACATCGCCGCCCTTGCGCATCACGAGGTCGATCTCGCCACCCGAGCCGCGCCAGCGGGTTCCGGCGAGTTCGTGCCCGCGCTCTTCGTAATGGGCCGAAACCCGGTCTTCCGCCGCGAGGCCCGAACGATAGGCCGTCTGCCCCCGAAGCCGCCGCGTGTCGACCCTTGCCTGACCGTCCATGGTCATTCCTCCTCCTCCTTCTCCCCGCCCCGGTCCCGTAGCGCGAGCCCGAGCTGGTAGACCTCGCGGCGCGGCAGCCCGGTAGCTTCGGCGACCTCGCGCACGGCATCCTTGAACGACGCGGTCTCGAGCGCCGCCGCGAGGCGCGCCTCGACCTCGGCGGGTTCCATCGCGCCGCCCGGCGCGGCGCGGTCCACGACCACCACGCATTCGCCCTTGACGATGAACCCCTCCGCCGCGCCTGCAAGCTCGCCAAGCGTCATCCGCCGCACGTCCTCGAACCGCTTCGTCAGTTCCCGGCAGACCGCGGCCTGCCTTTCCGCACCGAGGATATCCGCGGCATCGTTAAGAAAGGCCTTCAGCCGGCGCGGTGTCTCGTAAAGGACAAGGGTGGCCGGCACATCCCGAAGTTCCTGAAGAAACCCGCGCCGGGCGCCCGACTGCGGCGGGGCGAAGCCAGCGAAGAGAAAGCGGTCGGTCGGCAGGCCAGAGACGGTGAGCGCGGCGAGGACGGCGGACGCGCCGGGGACCGCTTCGACGGGGAAGCCGGCGGCGATGGCCTCGCGCGCGAGAACGAACCCCGGGTCGGCGACCATGGGCGTGCCCGCGTCCGAGACATAGGCCACCGAACGGCCCTCGGCCAGCGCGGCGAGAAGCCGGGGCCGGACCGCCGGGCCGTTGTGGTCGTGGTAGGCAAGAAGCGGCCTGTCGCCGAGGGCGATGCCGTGGATCTCCATCAGCCGCCGCGCCGAGCGGGTGTCTTCGGCCGCCAGCACGTCGGCGGCGGCCAGCACGTCGAGCGCGCGCAGGGTGATGTCGCGGGCGTTCCCGATCGGCGTCGCCACCATGTAGAGGACTGCGCGGCGTGGCGGCAGCACCTTGCCACCCCCCTCAGTCAAGGCGGCGATCCGATTTACATGGGTGCGCGTTCGGCATAGGGTCGGACCGATTTCCGGGAGCGAGGACAGACGCCATGGTTGCTTTTCTGGGCTTTGGCCGCAAGGTCCTGCGCCGCTCCGTCGGCATTCTGGGGCTTGCCGCCCTCGCGGCCTGCGACGCACCGGTGCTTTCCGGAACGCCGTTCGACACGACGCGGTCGGTGCCCGTCGCCCTTCTCGTGCCGCAAAGCTCCGGGGAAGACGGCGCCGCCTTCGCGGCGAGTCTCGAGAACGCCGCGCGGCTGGCCATCGCCGACCTCGAGGGCGTGGAGATCGACCTGCGCGTCTACGATACCGGCGCGCGGCCCGAACTTGCCGCGGCCGTCGCGAGCGAAGCGGTGGACGACGGTGCGCGGGTGATCCTCGGCCCCGTCTTCGGCGAAGCCGCGAGTGCTGCCGGCAGCGCCGTCGAGGGGCGGGGCGTGCCGGTGCTCTCGTTCTCGAACAACGCGGACATCGCCGGCGGAAACGTCTTCGTCCTCGGCACCACGTTCGACACCATCGCGCGGCGGCTGGCGGGCTATTCCATCGCCCAGGGCCGCGACGACATCTTCATCGTCCATGCCGAGAACCAGGCCGAGGAGATCGGCCGCGACGCGATCCGCCGGGGCGTCGCCGCCGGCGGCGGCCAGGTCGCCGGGACCGCCTCCTTCGCGCTCTCCCAGCAGGACGTGATCGAGGCGATCCCCGAGATCGCCGACAATGCCCGCCTCACGGGGGCGGACGCGATCTTCATGACCTCGGGGACTTCGGGGGCGCTGCCGTTCCTCGCCGACCTCCTGCCCGAAAACGGGATCGACCCCGACGAGGTGCAGTTCATCGGCCTCCAGCGCCTCGACATCCCGTCGTCGGCGCTGACGCTCTCGGGCCTGCAGAACGCATGGTTCGCCCTGCCCGACCCGGGTCTCATCGACCAGTTCTCGGCGCGCTACGCGGAAAATTACGGCGGCTCGCCCCATCCCAACGCCTATCTCGCCTACGACGCCGTCGCGGCGATCGGCGCGCTTTTCGCCTCGGACACTCCGAACCCCCTGTCGGCCGCCTCGCTGACCCAGGGCTCCGGCTTTGCGGGCGTCGGCGGCGTCTTCCGGCTTCTTCCGGACGGCACCAACGATCGCGGCCTCGCGGTCGCCCAGATCCAGAACCAGCAGGTGATCGTGATTGACCCCGCCCCAAGAAGCTTCGGTGGCCCCGGACTCTAGGACCCCGGAGAAGCGCGCGACGGCACGGGCCGCGGTTCCGCAGGGCGCACCGGAGGACGACGGCTTCGACATCGGCGCGGTGGAGCGCGCCATCGACGCGGACCTCGGCGGTGAGGCCGGTCCCCAGAAGGTGCGCGCGGCCGCCGTCGCCCGCCTGAAGGACGCCCTCGCCGAGGGTCGCGCGCGGATCGAGGCCATGCTCGCGAAGGATCCCCGGGCGGCGCGGCGCGCCGCGCGCGCGCAGGCGCTGCTGATCGACCGCGTGGTCGAGACCGCGTTCCGGGTGGCGAGCCTCCGGCTGCATCCCCTCCCGAACCCGACGGACGGGGAGCGTCTCGCGCTTCTCGCGGTGGGCGGCTACGGGCGCGGCGAACTCGCGCCGCAATCGGACGTCGACCTCCTGTTCCTCATTCCCTACAAGCTGACGCCCTGGGCCGAGAGCGTCATCGAATCGATGCTCTACATCCTGTGGGATCTGCACCTGAAGGTCGGCCACGCGAGCCGGACCGTCCGCGAATGCCTGCGCCTCGGACGCGACGACTACACGATCCGGACCGCCCTTCTCGAAAACCGCTACCTCGCCGGCGACGGGGCCCTTGCGAAGGAGCTCGACGACCGGCTGTGGTCGGAGCTTTTCGAGGGAACGGCCTCGGATTTCATCGAGGCGAAGCTTCGCGAACGCGCCCGGCGGCACACGAGGCAGGGCGGCCAGCGCTACATGGTCGAGCCCAACGTGAAGGAGGGCAAGGGCGGTCTCCGGGACCTCCAGACGCTGTTCTGGATCGCCAAGTACGTCTCGCGCGCGAACACGATCGAGGACCTCGCGGCGACGGGCATGTTCCGCGAGGGCGAGTTGAAGTCGTTTCTCGCCGCGGAGGATTTCCTGCTCGCGGTCCGCACCCAGCTTCATCTGATCGCGGGGAGGCCCTCCGACCAGCTCACCTTCGACATGCAGGTCGAGGTGGCCGCGCGGCTCGGGTACGAGGACAGCGGCGGGCGGCGGGCGGTGGAACACTTCATGCAGGATTATTTCCGCCACGCCACCACGGTGGGCGATCTCACGCGGATCCTGCTCACCGGCCTCGAGGCGCGGCACGTCAAGGCGGCCCCCGACATGCTGAGCATGTTCCGACGCCGCCGGAAGGTGCCGGACGGCTACGAGATCGTCCACAACCGGCTGAATGTCGCGGACCCTGCGGCCTTTCTCGAAGACAAGCTCAACATGCTGCGGATCTTCGAGGTCGGGCTGAGGCAGGCGCTGCTGCTGCATCCCGATGCGATGCGGCTCGTTTCGGACAATCTTCAGCTCATCGACAACGAGATGCGGGCCGCACCCGAAGCCAACCGGATCTTTCTCGACCTGCTCCTGAAGCACGGCAACCCCGAGCGCGCGCTCAGGCGGATGAACGAGCTCGGCGTGCTCTCGGCATTCCTGCCGGAATTCGCCCCCGTCGTGGCGATGATGCAGTTCAACATGTATCATTCCTACACCGTCGACGAGCACACCATTCAATGCATCTCGCACCTCGCGCGCATCGAGAAGGGCGAGCTTGTCGAGGAGCTTCCGATCGCCAGCCGCATCCTCAAGTCCGGGCTGAACCGGCGGGTGCTCTATGTCGCGCTCCTGCTGCACGACATCGGCAAGGGCCGGCCCGAGGACCACTCGGTGCTGGGCGCGATGATCGCCCGGAAGGTCTGCCCGAGGCTCGGGCTGAGAAAGAGCGAGTGCGAAACGGTCGAATGGCTGGTGCGCTACCACCTCCTGATGTCGGACATGGCCCAGAAGCGCGACATCTCCGACCCCCGCACGGTGCGCGACTTCGCGAAGGCGGTGAAGACGACCGAACGGCTCGACCTCCTGACGGTGCTGACCGTGTGCGACATTCGCGGCGTCGGGCCCGACACCTGGAACAACTGGAAGGCCCAGCTTCTGCGCGCGCTCTACCGCGAGGCCTGGAACGCGCTCGAGGGCGACACCACGGGGGTCAATCGCGAGACCCTCGAGAGCGAGGCGAAACGGGCGCTGCGCAAGGCGCTGGAGGGCTGGCCGCAAGCGGCGGTGCGCAGCGAGATCGCGCGCCACTACAGCCCGTACTGGCAGGGCATGCCCGCCGAGGCGCATGTCGTCTTCGCGGCGCTTCTGAAGGACATCGCCGACGACGAGCTGCGCATCGACATGAAGCTCGACCCCGACCGGGACGCGACGCGCGTCTGCTTCGCGCTTTCCGACCACCCCGGCATCTTCGCGCGGCTGGCGGGCGCCCTCGCGCTCGTCGGCGCCAATGTCGTCGACGCGCGGACCTACACGACGAAGGACGGCTACGCGACGGCGATCTTCTGGATCCAGGACGCCGAGGAAGGCCCCTACGAGGCCGACCGGCTGCCCCGGCTCCGGGCGATGATCGACAGGACGCTGAAGGGCGAGGTCAAGCCGGCCGAGGCCTTCGGGCAGCGCGACAAGCTGAAGAAGCGCGAACGCGCCTTCCAGGTGCCGACCTCCATCACCTTCGACAACGACGGCTCGGACATCTACACCATCGTCGAGGTCGACACGCGGGACAGGCCGGGCCTGCTCTACGACCTCGCGAGGACGCTGTCGGAGGCGAACGTGCGCATCTCCTCGGCGGTGATCGCGACCTACGGCGAACAGGTGGTCGACAGCTTCTACGTGAAGGACAGCTTCGGGCTGAAGCTGCACGGCGAGGGACGGCGACAGTCCCTCGAGAAGCGGCTGCGCGAGGCGATAAGCGCGGGAGCGGAACGGGCCCGGCGGTCATGAAGCCCATCCGCCTCGCGGCAGGTCTCCTCACCGTCGGGGCCTGGACGTTTCTCAGCCGCATCTTCGGGTTCGCCCGCGACATCATGATCGCGGCGTTTCTCGGGTCGGGCCCGGTGGCCCAGGCGTTTCTCATCGCCTTCTCGCTGCCGAACCTCTTCCGGCGCTTCTTCGCCGAGGGCGCCTTCAACATGGCCTTCATCCCGATGTTCTCGAAACGCCTGGAGCGGGGCGAGAACGCGCATGAGTTCATGAACGAGGCGTTCGCCGCGCTCGGCACGCTGCTGATCGTCTTCACCCTGATCGGAACCGCGGCGATGCCCTGGCTCGTCATCGCCATGGCCTCGGGCTTCATCGGCGATGCGCGCTTCGATCTCGCCGTTCAGTTCGGCCGGATCGCCTTTCCCTACATCCTGTTCATCTCGCTCGCCGCCCTCCTCTCGGGCGTGCTGAACGCCACCGGCCGCTTCGCGGTCGCGGCGGCGGCCCCCGTGCTCCTGAACCTCCTCTTCATCGGGGCGATGGCGGGTGCGGACGCGCTCGGGCTCGATATCGGGCGCGCGCTCGCCTGGGCGGTGCCGGTCGCGGGTATCGCGCAACTGGCACTTCTCTGGCGGGGTGCTGCGCGGGCGGGCTACGCGCCGACGCTGGTGCGCCCGCGCCTCACGCCGCAGATCAGGCGGCTCGCCATCGTCGCGGCTCCCGCCGCCCTCGCCGGCGGGGTCGTCCAGATCAACCTGCTGGTGGGCCGGCAGGTCGCGAGCTTCTTCGACGGCGCGGTGGTCTGGCTCTCGCTCGCCGACCGGCTCTACCAGTTGCCCCTCGGGGTGGTCGGCATCGCCATCGGGGTGGTGCTGCTACCTGACCTCTCGCGCCGCCTCGGCGCGGGGGACGCGGCGGGCGGACAGGCGGCGTTCAACCGCGCGGCGGAAATCTCGCTGGCCCTCACCGTTCCCGCAGCGATCGCGCTTCTGGTCGTGCCGGTCCCGGTCGTCTCGGTGCTCTTCGAGCGCGGCGCCTTCGACGCGAGCGACGTGGGACCAACGGCACTGGCGGTGGCCATATACGCCCTCGGGTTGCCGGCCTTCGTGCTGCAGAAGGTGCTTCAGCCCCTTTTCTTCGCCCGCGAGGACACCCGCTCGCCGTTCCGCTACGCCGTGCTCGCGATGGTCGTGAACGCCGCGGTCGCCATCGGGCTGGCACCGTTCATCGGCTTCATCGCCGCCGCCATCGGCACGAGCGTCGCGGCCTGGGCGATGGTCTTCCAGCTCTGGTTCGGGTCGCGGGCGATGGCGCGGGAGGCGACGCTCGACGCCCGGTTCCGGGCCCGCGCACCCCGGATCGTGCTGGCCTCTTCGGTCATGGGGGCCGCCCTCTGGTCGGCCGCACTCTGGATCGGACCGGGCTTCGACGTGGCGGGCCTGCGCTATCTCGCCCTCGCGGGGCTCGTCGCGCTGGGGATCGTGGTCTACGCCGGCGCCGGTCAGGCGCTCGGGGCCTTCCGCGTCTCGGAATTCCGCAGCGCGTTCCGCCGCTAGCGGTCGCGCAGCTTCGCCAGAAGGAGCCGGAAGCCGCCCGGAGCGACAAGGGGGGTGACCGCGAAGCCGAAGGCGAACCCGGCGACCTCGGCGACCCAGTCGTTCGTGCCCCCGAAGACGAGGCCGAAGAGAAGCTGGAGCCCCAGCAGAACGCCGATGAGCGAGAAGGCGCGGTACTGCGGTGCGCCGGCCGCACCGAGCCGGACCCAGAGCAGGAAGGTGAAGGCGCCGATGAGGCCGTAGACTGCGGGAAATCCGCCGAGAAGCGGCCGGGTGTCGTTGGTCAGCGCGGCATAGGCCAGCGCGCCCACGGCCGCCGAGCCGAAGAAGACCACGATGGCCGCGAGAGGGCTCACCGTTTCCGCCACCATCTTGCCGAGGGCGAGGAGAAACACGAGCACGAAGAGAACATGCGTGAAGCTCGCATGGATGAAGCTGTAGGTCAGAAAGCGCCCGAGATCGGGCAGGTTCAGGCTGCCGACCTCGATCATGTAGTCGAGGACGGGGGCATGGAAGGCGTAGGATTGCACAGCGCTCGCGCGCCAGCCGACGCCGCCCGCCCCGCCGAGAAGTCCCCGGGACGCGCCCCAGAACGCGACCTCGACGAGAAGGATCACGAGCGCCAGCGCCACGATCGCCGGCGGCACGGAGTTGAACGGGCTGGCATCGGGGTCGTGGGACATCGCGGGCCTTTCTTGACGCTTCCGTGCCCCCTCGGTAAGCCCCGCGGGCGCGGAAATCCACCGCCTCCGGGAGAGCTTCATGTCCAAGCCGTCGTTCACGCCCCGCGTCCTGTCGGGAATCCAGCCCTCGGGCGGGCTGACGCTGGGCAATTACCTCGGCGCGCTGAAGCGCTTCGTGGAGATGCAGGACGTCGGCACCTTCGAGACGCTCTACTGCCTCGTCGATCTCCACGCGATCACCGTCTGGCAGGAGCCGGAGAAGCTGACCCGCGCCACGCGGGAACTCGCGGCGGCCTTCATCGCAAGCGGCATCGACCCCGAGCGCTCGATTCTCTTCAACCAGAGCCAGGTGCCCGCCCATGCCCAGCTCGGCTGGCTCTTCAACTGCGTCGCCCGGATGGGCTGGATGAGCCGCATGACGCAGTGGAAGGACAAGGCGGGCAAGAATTCCGAGAACGCCTCGCTGGGGCTTTTCGCCTACCCCGCCCTGATGGCCGCCGACATTCTCGTCTACCACGCCACCCATGTGCCGGTGGGCGAGGACCAGAAGCAGCACCTCGAGCTGACCCGCGACATCGCCGCGAAGTTCAACCACGACTACGGGGTCGATTTCTTCCCGCTCACCGAGCCGGTGATCGAGGGGCCGGCGACGCGGGTGATGAGCCTGCGCGACGGCACGAAGAAGATGTCGAAGTCGGACCCGTCGGACATGAGCCGGATCAACCTTTCGGACGACGCCGACACCATCGCCCAGAAGTTCAGGAAGGCGCGGACCGACCCCGAACCCCTGCCCGAAACCTACGCGGGCCTGAAGAACCGGCCCGAGGCGAAGAACCTCGTCGACATCTGGGCCGGTCTCGCCGAGACCTCGACCGATGCCGTCATGGCCGAAGTCGCCGGCATGGGCTGGGGGGACTTCAAGCCGAAGCTCGCCGAGCTTGCCGTCGAGAAGCTCTCGCCGATCTCGGCGGAGATGGCCCGGATCATGGCCGACCCCGCCGAGATCGACCGCACACTCGCGCGCGGCGCCGAGCGGGCCGGGCACATCGCCGAGCCGATCCTCGCGCGGACGATGGATATCATGGGCCTCGTGCGGGGCGGGTGAGCCCCGTTCACACGGGTGAATCATTAGCGGATTACGACAACGGGGCACCGGCATCCCCAAGCGGTGCAGGGCGGCAGGAACGCCTCGCCTCGTCCCCGAAAGCGGCCCTCTGTGGTCAGTGTTCCCGCCGCCGTCAGCCCTCGCGCTGTCGCGACCCCCGGTGCTCCCCGCGCCGGGGGTCTGCCTTTCGGGGCTGGCCATCGACGATTTTCCGGTCTCTGATGGTCGGACGCGCCGAGCCGATGCATCCCGAGGAACCCGCCGATGACCCACGCCGCACCCGACCTGACCATCGGCCATGCGCATCTGCGCGTCTCCGACCTCGACCGTGCGATCGCGTTCTACGCCGATGTCATCGGCCTCGACCTCACGCAGCGCTGGGGCGACAGCGCCGCCTTCATGTCCGCCGGCGGCTACCACCACCACATCGGCCTCAACACATGGGAGAGCCGGGGCGGCACCCAGCCGCCCAAGGGCCATACCGGGCTCTTCCACGTCGCGTTTCTCTATCCCGACCGGCCCGCCCTCGCGCGTGCCGTGGCGCGCGCGGCCGATCACGGGGTCGACATCTACGGCTGCGCCGACCACGGCGTGAGCCAGGCGGTCTACTTCGACGACCCCGACGGCAACGGAATCGAGCTCTACTTCGACCGACCGGAGGCGGAGTGGCCGCGCGACGAGGCGGGCATGCTGGCGATGTTCAACGCGCGGTTCGACGTGAGAGACCTGATCGCGGAAGGGCGCGGCTGACGCTTTACCCCCCGCCCGGCCCGGTCTAGGGGAAGATGTTCAGGGGAAAACATGGCGAGCGGCACGAACATCCGGACATATTTCGAGGGCGCGTGGCATGACGGCGACGTGCCCGTAATGCGCGCGGCCGACCACGGCGCATGGCTCGGCACCAACGTCTTCGACGGCGCGCGCTACGCCCACGGGGTGGCCCCCGATCTTCTGGCCCATTGCGAGCGGGTGAACGCCTCGGCGCGGGCCTTCATGATCGAGCCGACCGTCGGCCCCGAGGAAATGGCCGGGATCGCGATGGAGGGCCTCGCGGCCTACCCCAAGGAGGCCGCCGTCTACATCCGCCCGATGTACTGGGCGATCGACGGCGGGGCATCGGTCGTGCTCACCGAACCGGGACGGACTGGCTTCGCGATCTGCCTCGAGGAAATCCCACTTGCCTCTGCGGATGCGACCATCACCCTCGGGCGCACCCGCTTCCGCCGACCGACGCTCGATTGCGCGGTCGTCAACGCCAAGGCCGGCGCCCTCTACCCCAACAACGCGCGGATGCTGGCCGAAGTGCGCGCGCGGGGCTTCCAGAACGCGCTCGTCGCCGACGCCATGGGCAATGTCGCGGAAACCGCGACGGCGAACGTGTTCATGGTCCGCGACGGGGAAATCCTCACCCCCGTTCCCAACGGCACCTTCCTCGCCGGCATCACGCGGGCGCGCCACATCGCCCTTCTGGCCGCCGAGGGCGAGGCGGTGACCGAGACGGTGCTCACCTTCGAGGACTTCGAGAGCGCCGACGAGGTCTTCGTGACCGGCAACATGCACAAGATCACCCCCGTGACCGCCTTCGAGGATACCCGCTATCAGCCCGGCCCCGTCGCGGCGCGGCTGCGCGAGATGTACTGGGACTGGGCGCTGTCGGAACGGTGACGGCGCTCGGTCTCGCCCGCTTCGCGCTCTTGCTGGCGAGCCTCGCCACGGCCGGAGCGACAGCCTGGGTGCTGGCGCAGAACCCCTTCGCTGAGGTATTCGTCGAGCGCGGGACAGAGGAGGTGCGGGCGGGTTTCGCACGGGCGGTGGCGGGTGTGGTCGACGAGGACTGGCTCCTGCCCCGGCTCGAGGCCGCGCTCGAAAGCGGCGACCCCGACGAGGTCGAGGTGCTCGTGCGACTGGCCGACGACGCGGGCGTGGCGCTTCCCGAAGAGTTGCGCAAGGACGCCGAGCGCGCCGCCGCCCGCTCCACCGGCGTTGTCGCCTGCGCCGCCTGTGCGTGGGATGTCGGCGCCTGCGCGCGCCTCGCCCAGGTCGCCGCCTGCAATCTCACCGTCGAGGTGACGCCGCTCGGCGACCTCAACGCGGTGCGCCGGGGTCTTCGCGACCACCTCGCGGATACCCCCGTGGACAGGGTCGACCTCGGTCTCGGCCTTCTCGGTCTCGGCGCGACGGGCGCGGTCGTGGCATCGGGCGGCACGAGCCTCACGCTGAAGGCCGGCGCCACGGTGCTTCGCGTCGCCCGTCGCGCGGGCACCATGACGCCGGGGCTGCGCGCGGCGGTGGATGACGCGGTGATCGGCGCGGTGCGCTGGGACAATGCCGGGCGGGTGGCGTTGCTCGAGGCAGCTCCGGCGACGATGATCGACACCGCCCGCACCGGCCGGATCGCGGCGATCGCCGGGGACGCCCTGCGCCTGGGGAGAAATACCTCGCCCGCCGACGGGCTGGCATTGATGCGCCTCGCGGACGATCCCGCGGAGCTTGCCGGCCTCGCCCGGCTCTCTGACGCCGCCGGAGAAGCGACCCGCCCCGGCGTCCGCGCCCTCGGGAAGAGCCGCGCGCTGCGCCTGACGACCCGGGTCAGCGACATCTTCCTCGCGGCCCTCGGGCTTGTGACGCTACTCGTCGCGCAACTCGGTTCGCTCTTGCTCTTCCTCCTTCGCCGCGCCCTCGTCAGACGCTAGACTTCGCCTCACCGCTCGGTCAAACTCCGCACTTCAACGGCCCCCGGGGGGATCAATGCGCAAGTTTCTCGTCGTTCTCGATGACAGCCGCGAATGCCTCAACGCCATGCGCTTCGCCGCCATGCGCGCGGCGAGGACAGGCGGAGGCGTGCAGATTCTCTCGATCATTCCCCCCGAAGAGTTCCAGCACTGGATCGGTGTGGGCGAGTTGATGCGCGAGGAAGCGCGCGAACGCATCCATGCCCACTTCGAGGTCTTCGCCAAATGGATGCGCGACCGCCAGGGGGTCGACCCCGAACTCGTGATCCGCGAGGGCGAGGCCGTGCCGGAAATGCTCGCCCAGATCGAGGATGACGGCGAGATCGGCGTGCTCGTCCTCGGCGCGGGCACCGGCAAGGGCGGACCGGGCCCGATCATCGGCGAGCTGTCGCGCCGGTTCGGCACCCTGCCGGTTCCCGTCACCATTGTGCCCGGCGAGCTGTCGAAAGAAAGACTGGAAGCGATCTGCTGAACAGTTTAGAACCGTTCCAAGTCTTGAACCGGAGCGCCGAAGGCGTATCTGGGGTCAGATAACGGAGGGAATCCATGTTCATCCAGACCGAAGCGACGCCAAACCCGGCGACCCTGAAATTCCTGCCCGGCCAGACCGTCCTCGAGGCCGGGACCGCGGATTTTCCGAGCCCCGACGCGGCCGGGAAGTCTCCGCTGGCGACCCGGGTCTTCGCCATCGACGGTGTGACGGCGGTGTTCTTCGGCGCCGATTTCGTCACCGTGACGAAGGCCGAGACGGCGGAATGGGACCACATCAAGCCCGGCATCCTCGGCGCGATCATGGAGCATTTCCAGTCGGGACTGCCTGCGATCGAGGGCGAGGCGAAGGCCGCCCATGCCGAGCATGACGGACCCGACAGCGAGATCGTCCACCAGATCAAGGAGCTTCTCGACACGCGGGTGCGCCCGGCGGTGGCCCAGGACGGCGGCGACATAACCTTCCACGGCTTCGAGCGCGGCGTCGTCTACCTGCACATGCAGGGGGCCTGCGCGGGCTGTCCGTCATCGACGCTGACGCTAAAGATGGGCATCGAGAACCTCCTGCGCCACTACATTCCCGAAGTGGTCGAGGTTCGGCCGGTCGCCGTCTGAGCGCATTGCCACCGACGATTCTCGCCTTCGATACCTCCGGTCCCCACGTCGCCGCCTGTCTCTGGCCATCCCGGCTGCCTGCCCGCTTCGAAGGCATGTCGAGAGGGCAGGCAGAACGGCTCATGCCGATCTGCGCGGAACTCCTCGATGCGGCCGGGCTCGCGCCTGGCGACCTCGATGCGATTGCGGTCGGCGTGGGACCGGGCAATTTCACCGGCGTGCGCATCGGGGTCAGCGCGGCGCGCGGCATGGCGCTGGCGCTGGGCGTTCCCGCGATCGGCGTCACCGGGTTCGAGACGCTGGCCCATGGCGGGACGTGGCCCGGACCGGTGATGCTCTCGCTGCCCGCGCCGCAGGACCGCGCCTATGTGCAGACCTTCCGGAACGGAACGCCGGTGTCCGCCCCGTCGGTCACGACCCCCGGAACCCGAGAAATTGGCCCTGAGACAGCGAACCTCACCGTTGCGGGATATTGGGCGAGAGATATCGCAGAACCCCGCGACGCCGCCTGGGATGAAGCGTGCTGGAACGACCGCGTGCCGGAAGCGACGGCTGTCACCATCGCGCTGATCGCCGCGAGGAAACTCGAAGCCGCGGGCGGCATCTGGCCCGACCGCCCCGCCCCGCTCTACATCCGGCCCGCAGATGCCGCGCCGTCGCGGGTCGTGCCGCCGAAGATCATCGGATGAGTCCCGACGCCCTCGCGGCACTCCACGCCCGCGCGATGGTCCATGGCGCGCCGTGGTCCGCCGCAGCTTTCGCGGAGACCCTCGCGGCGTCCGGCGTGTTCCTTCTTCCCGCCCCGCCTTCATCTTCCGGAAAATACTTCGTGGGAGGCCCGGAGGGACGGGGGCAGCGCCCCCGCGCCGCGCCCGCGACCGGGTTCGCCCTCGGCCGGGCGCTCGGCGACGAGGCCGAGCTCCTCACTCTCGCGGTCGATCCCTCGTGCCGCCGGCAGGGGCGCGGGCGCGCGCTTCTCTCCGCCTTCGAGGCCGAGGCGGGACGGCGCGGGGCCGCCTCCGCCTTCCTCGAAGTTGCCGAGGACAACGCGCCCGCCCTCGCGCTCTATCTCGGGTCAGGCTGGGCCGAGGCGGGCCGCCGCCGGGGCTACTACGCGCGACCCGGTCGGGACCCCGCGGACGCCTTGATTTTGCGCAAGTCGACCAAGGGCGCGTGACGTTGCGCTCCGCGCCCGGGCGCGACCCATTTCGCTATTGACCGCCCCGGGCGGCTCGTCCCTTAATCATCGATGATCAAAAGCGATCCGTCCGGGACAGGGGCGAACCCTGCCCGCATGAGAGTACACGGGAGACACTCAATGACCTTCATGAAGAAACTTCTCGGCGCGACCGCGCTCGTCGCCGCGTCGGCGACGGCGGCCCTCGCCGAGCCGGCGCTGATGTACGATCTCGGCGGCAAGTTCGACAAGTCTTTCAACGAGGCGGCCTACACCGGCGCGAAGCGCTGGGCGGACGACACCGGGAATTCCTACCGGGAGATCGAGGTGACCTCGGAGGCCCAGCGCGTCCAGTTCCTCACCCGCCTCGCCGAGGCCGGCTTCGACCCGATCGTCGTGCTTGGCTTCCAGAACGCCGCGACGATCGAGGAAGTGGCGCCGAAATACCCCGAGACGAGCTTCGCGATCATCGACGTGAACTGGCTCGACATTCCCAACGTCCGCCAGATCAGCTTCGCCGAGCACGAGGGGAGCTACCTCGTCGGCATGCTCGCGGCGATGGCCTCGGAGACCGACACGATCGGCTTCGTCGGCGGCATGGACGTGCCGCTCATCCGTCACTTCGCCTGCGGATATGCCCAGGGCGCAAAGGCCGTCGATCCCGAAATCGAGATCGTCGCGAACATGACCGGCACGACACCGGCGGCGTGGAACGACCCGGTGCGCGGCGGCGAGTTGACGAAGGCCCAGGTCAGCCAGGGCGCCGACGTCGTCTATGCCGCTGCCGGCGGCACGGGCGTGGGTGTCCTGCAGGCGGCGGCCGATGCCGATATCCTGTCGATCGGCGTCGATTCGAACCAGAACTATCTGCACCCGGGCCAGGTCCTCACCTCGATGCTGAAGCGCGTCGACAACGCCGTCTACGAGGTCTTCGAGGCCGGCCCGGAAGGCTTCGAGCCCGGCGTGCACGTGATGGGGCTCGAGAACGAGGGCGTGGGGTATGCCGTCGACGAGTTCAACGCCGATCTCATCACCGAAGAGATGCAGGCAGCCGTCGACGAGGCGCGCCAGCAGATCATCGACGGCGAGATCGAGGTCGTTTCCTATTACGAGAACGACAGCTGCCCGGTGCTGGAGTTCTGAGTGGCGCTCGACACCGAAACCTCGGGGCGGCCGTCACCGGCCGCCCCTGACGCTTCGGCCCCGGCGATCGAGCTTCGGGGCATCTCCAAATCCTTCGGACCCGTGCAGGCGAACAAGGACATCTCGATCCGGGTCATGCCCGGCACCATCCACGGCATCATCGGGGAAAACGGGGCAGGTAAATCCACCCTGATGTCCATTTTGTACGGTTTCTACAAAGCCGATGCCGGCGAGATCTTCATCAACGGGCGGAAGACCGAGATCCCCGACAGCCAGGCCGCGATCCGCGCGGGCATCGGGATGGTGTTCCAGCACTTCAAGCTCGTGGAGAACTTCACCGTTCTTGAAAATGTCATCCTCGGCGTCGAGGACGGGCCGATGCTGCGGCCGTCGCTGGCGAAGGCGCGTAGCTCGCTGAAAAGCCTCGCCGAGGAATACGAACTGAACGTCGAGCCCGACGCGGTGATCGAAAACCTTTCGGTGGGCCACCAGCAGCGCGTCGAGATCCTGAAGGCGCTCTACCGGCAGGCGCAGATCCTCATCCTCGACGAACCCACGGGGGTGCTGACCCCCGCCGAGGCCGACCAGCTCTTCCGCATTCTCGCGCGGCTGAAGGAGGAAGGCAAAACCATCGTCCTCATCACCCACAAGCTGCGCGAGATCATGGACACGACGGACACCGTCAGCGTCATGCGGCGGGGCGAGATGACGGCGACGGTCACCACCGCAAGCACCAGTCCCGAGGAACTCGCCGAGCTCATGGTGGGCCGCAAGGTGCTCCTGCGGATCGACAAGAAGCCCGCGAACCCCGGCAGGCGCGTGCTCGAGGTCGAGAACCTCCGGGTGGTCGACAGCGCGGGGGTCGAGCGGCTGAAGGGCGTGAGCCTCCATGTCGCCGCCGGGGAAATCCTCGGCATCGCGGGTGTGGCCGGCAACGGGCAGACGGAGCTTCTCGAGGTACTCGGCGGCATTCAGACGGGCACCGGAACCGTCCGGATCAACGGCGAGGAGATCGACCTTTCGGGAAAGCATTCCGACGCCCGCACCCGGCGGCACCGGGGCATCGCGCACGTTCCCGAGGACCGCCAGCGCGAGGGCCTCATCATGGATTTCTTCGCCTGGGAAAACGCCTGTTTCGGCTACCACGACGACCCGGCCTACAACCGCGGTCTGCTGACCGACAACGACGCGATCCGCCGCGATGCCGAGAAGAAGATCGAGAAATACGACATCCGCCCCGCGAACTGCTGGCAGACCGCGAAGAACTTCTCGGGCGGCAACCAGCAGAAGCTGGTGGTCGCCCGCGAGATGGAGCGCGACCCCGAGCTTCTGCTCGTCGGCCAGCCGACGCGCGGCGTCGATATCGGCGCGATCGAGTTCATCCACCGCCAGATCATCGCCCTGCGCGACGCCGGCCGCGCGATCCTGCTCGTCTCCGTCGAACTCGACGAGATCATGTCGATGTCCGACCGCATCGCGGTCATGTTCGACGGCAGGATCATGGGCGAGCGCCTGCCGTCGGAAACCGACGAGCGCGAGCTTGGCCTCCTGATGGCCGGGGTCGATCGCGTTCCCGACGGCATGACCGAGGCCGAGATCGTGCAGCGGAATCTCGACCGGGCCGCGAGGGAGGGCTGAGCGATGGACACGATGCCGAAATGGGCCGATGTCCTTCTCGTCCCGCTCATCAGCATCTTCATCGCGTTCTTCTTCTCGGGCCTCGTGATCCTCGCCATCGGCGAGAACCCGGTCGAGGCGATCGGGGTGATGATCGAGGGTTCGCTGACCTCGTCCTACGGCTGGGGCTACACGCTCTATTACACCACGAACTTCATCTTCACCGGCCTCGCCGTCTCGGTGGCGTTCCATGCGCGGATGTTCAACATCGGCGGCGAGGGACAGGCGATGATCGGCGGCCTCGGCGTGGCGCTCGTCTGCCTCGCGGTCCCGTGGCCGCACTGGACGCTCGCGCTGCCCGCGGCGCTTCTCGGCGGCGCGCTTTTCGGGGCGCTCTGGGCGGCGATCCCGGCCTATCTCCAGGCCGCGCGGGGCAGTCACATCGTTATCACCACGATCATGTTCAATTTCATCGCATTTTCCGTGCTGAACTACCTGCTCGTCAACGTGCTGAAGCCGCAGGGCTCGATGGACCCCGCCTCGGCGGCGTTCCCGCCGGGCACCGCATTGCCGCGCTTTTCCGACATTCTCGGCATCTTCGGCATTCCCTTCTCGTCGGCGCCGCCTGTCAACGTCAGCTTCTTCGTGGCGATCCTCGCGTGCTTTCTCGTCTGGCTCCTGATGTGGCGGACGCGGCTCGGCTACGAGATCCGCGCGTTCGGGCATTCGCAGACCGGGGCCCTCTATGCAGGGATCTCCCCGTTCAGGATCACGATGATCGCGATGCTTATCTCCGGCGCCCTCGCGGGGGCCATGGCGATCAACAACGTGATGGGCGAAAGCCAGCGGCTCGTGATGAACGCCGTCGAGGGGGCGGGCTTCATCGGCATCGCCGTGGCGCTGATGGGACGGTCGCACCCGGTGGGCGTGTTCCTCGCCGCCCTCCTCTTCGGGTTTCTCTACCAGGGCGGCGCCGAACTCAGCCTCTGGACGAACATTCCCCGCGAACTCATCGTCGTGATCCAGGCGTTGGTGATCCTGTTCACGGGCGCGCTCGACAACATGGTGCGGATGCCCGTCGAGCGCGCCTTTCTCGCCGCCCGAAAGCGCCGGCAGGGGCGGACGCCTGCTCCGAAGCCGGAACGAAAGCCTGCGGAATGAACGGCAGCGCCCCCCACCGCGATACCGGGAGGGTCTGAGCGATGGACGCCATCATCCCCGTCCTCGACACGACGATCCGCCTTGCGATCCCGCTTCTCTTCGCCTGCCTTGCGGGTCTTTTCTCCGAGCGGGCGGGCATCTTCGACATCGGCCTCGAGGGCAAGATGCTCGCCGCCGCCTTCTTCTCCGCCGCTTTCGCCGCGATCACCGGCTCGGTCTGGCTGGGGCTCCTGGCGGGCATCGCTGCGTCGGTGGTGCTTTCGGCGATCCACGGCATCGCCTCGATCACCTTCCGGGGCAACCAGCTCATCTCGGGCGTGGCGATCAACTTTCTCGCGGCGGGACTGACGGTTCTGATGGCCGAGGCCTGGTTCCAGCAGGGCGGGCGCACACCGTCGCTCATCGGCGGCGCGCGCTTCACGTCGATCGAACTGCCCTTCGCGCAGGCGCTTTCGGGCGTGCCCGTCATCGGGCCGATCTACGCCGAACTCATCTCGGGGCACTCCATCCTCGTCTATGTGGGCTTTCTCTGCGTGCCGCTGACCTGGTGGGTGCTCTTCCGCACCCGCTTCGGGCTGAGGCTGCGCGCGGTGGGCGAAAACCCCGCCGCCGTCGATACCGCCGGGATCAGCGTGATCGGCCTGCGCTACGCCGCGGTCGGCATCTGCGGCCTTCTCTGCGGGCTCGCTGGCGCCTATCTCGCCACCGGGTTGCAGGCGGGCTTCGTCAAGGACATGTCCTCGGGCCGGGGCTACATCGCGCTCGCCGCCCTCATCTTCGCCAAGTGGCGGCCCTGGTACGCGCTTTACGCCACGATGCTCTTCGGCTTCCTCCAGGCGCTGTCGCTGCGCCCCGACGTCGTCGAATCGATCCTCCAGTTCCGGGTGCCGGTGCAGTTTCTCGACGCACTGCCCTATGTGCTGACCGTCATCATCCTCGCCGGTTTCGTGGGCAAGGCGATCCCGCCGAAAGCGGGCGGGGAGCCTTATGTCAAGGAGCGCTGACGATCTCGCGGGCCTGATCCGCGACCGCGCGGGGAGCGAGCCGCCTGCCGTGGGCCTCGTGCTCGGCTCGGGCCTCGGCCACCTCGCCGACGCGGTCGACGGGGTCTCGATCGGCTACGAGGACTTGCCGGGTTTTCCCCATGCGGGCGTTTCCGGCCACAGCCCCCGGCTCGTCGTGGGCACCCTCGAGGCCACCCGCGTCGCGGTCTTCGGCGGTAGGGCGCATTACTACGAAAGCGGGCGGGGCGACGCGATGCGCCTGCCCCTCGAGGTGCTCGCCGCGCTCGGGGCCGACACGCTCGTTCTCACGAACGCGGCGGGCTCCATGCGGCCCGACATTCCGCCGGGCGAGCTGATGCTGCTTTCCGACCACATCAACTTCTCCGGACTGAACCCGCTTATCGGGGAGCCCTCCGAGGCGCGGTTCGTGCCGATGAAGGACGCCTACGACCCGGGGCTTCGCGCCGACCTGAAGGCAGCCGCCCGCGCCGAGAGCGTGGCCCTCGAAGAAGGCGTCTACGCCTGGTACTCGGGGCCCTCTTTCGAGACGCCCGCCGAGATCCGCGCCATCCGGACGCTCGGGGCGGACGCGGTCGGCATGTCCACCGTTCCCGAGGTGATCCTCGCGCGGTTTCTCGGCCTCAGGGTCGCGGCGGTCTCGACGATCACCAACATGGCCGCCGGTCTCAGCGACGAGGCGATCAGCCATGAGCACACCAAGGCCATGGCGCCCCTCGGGGCGGAAAAGCTCGAACGGATACTGCGCCGCCATCTCGCGGCCTGATCGCTCCGATTTGCCGCAAGGTTTGGTCTTGTTCCGTGCCGTCTCTCGCCTGTAAGGGAGGGCACGCGAGGCCTCGGGCACGAATGCAGATCTATCTTCCCATCGCCGAAGTATCGGTCAACGCCTTCCTCCTTCTGGGGTTGGGGGGGGTGGTGGGCGTGCTTTCGGGGATGTTCGGCGTGGGCGGGGGCTTCCTGATGACGCCCCTCTTGTTCTTCATCGGCATTCCGCCCGCGGTCGCGGTGGCCACCGAGGCCAACCAGATCGTCGCCTCGTCCTTCTCCGGCGCGCTGGCACACCTCAGGCGCAAGACGGTCGATCTTCGGATGGGCACCGTCCTTCTGGTGGGGGGCCTCATAGGCGCCGCGCTGGGCATCCAGCTCTTCAACTACCTGAAGGCCCTCGGGCAGGTCGATCTGCTCGTGCGCCTGTCCTACGTCGTGTTTCTCGGCATCATCGGCGGACTCATGTTCATCGAAAGCCTGCGGGCGATCCGCAAGGCACGCTCCGGGGGCGGCACGCCCACGCGCCGCAAGCACGGGCTCGCCCATGCGCTGCCGTTCAAGATGCGGTTCCGCACCTCGGGGCTCTACATCTCCGTGATCCCGCCGGTGCTCGTCGGCATCAGCGTCGGCGTGCTCGCCGCGATCATGGGCGTCGGCGGCGGGTTCATCATGGTGCCGGCGATGATCTACCTTCTGGGGATGCCGACGAAGGTCGTCGTCGGCACATCGCTCTTCCAGATCATCTTCGTCACCGCCTTCACCACGCTTCTGCACGCGACGACGAACTTCACCGTCGATGTCGTGCTCGCCGTCCTGTTGCTCATCGGCGGGGTGGTGGGCGCCCAGATCGGCACCCGGATCGGGGCGCGGATGAAGGCCGAGCAGCTGCGCATCTGGCTCGCGGTGATGGTTCTCGCGGTCTGTGGCAAGCTCGCGCTCGACCTCTTGTTGATGCCGTCCGAACTCTATTCGCTCGGAAACGGGGGGCACAATTGATACGCGCGGCGCTCTTGCTGCTCCTTCTCGCCCTGCCGGCGTCCGCCGAGGAGGTCGTCGCGGGCCTCAGCCAGAGCCGCGTCGCGATCACCACGAGCTTCGAAGGTTCCGAGATTCTCGTCTTCGGCGCGGTGAAGCGGGAAGAGCCGATTCCCCCGGAGAACCCGCTGCACGTTATCGTGACGGTCTCGGGCCCGTCCGAGCCGGTCACCGTGCGCCGCAAGGAGCGCCGCTTCGGGATCTGGATCAACACCGACGCGGTCGAGATCGACGCCGCCCCGACCTTCTACGCCGTCGCCACATCCGCCCCGTGGACGGAGGTCATCAGCAATGTCGAGGATCTCCGGCACACGGTCTCGATCCCCCGCGCGATCCGGTCGGTGGGCCTCGGGGTCACCGAGGGCGAGGAGTTCGTCGAGGCGCTGATGCGCATCCGGGCGCGGGAGGACCGCTACCAGCTTCGGATGGGCGCCGTGGAGGTTCGCGAATCGACGCTCTTCCGCGCCTCGATCGCGTTGCCTGCGAACCTCACCGAAGGCGATTACGTCGCGCGGTTCTTCCTCACCCGGAACGGGCAGGTGCTCGACGTCTACGAGACGGAAATCGACGTGCGGAAAGTCGGTCTGGAGCGGTTTCTCTATAACCTCGCCCACGACCAGCCCCTCGTCTATGGCCTCATGTCGCTCGCCATCGCCATCGCGGCCGGCTGGGGCGCTTCGGCCGCGTTCCGCCTGATCCGGTTCTGAGGCCGGAGCGCCCCGCGCTCTCCGGCGGTCGCCTGACCCGCTCCGCCCGTTCGTTCCTCGATGACGCGGAAGACCGCCTCCCCCTAACCGGCCAACAGGCTCTAGCCGCGGCCGATGTAGGGCATCTTCGTCGCCATCACGGTCATGAACTGCACGTTCGCCGCGAGCGGCAACCCGGCCATGTGGAGCACCGAGCGCGCCGCGTCGGCGACATCCATCGTCTCGGGCGGCGTCTTGCCCTCGGCTTCCGCGCGCCGGGCGAGTGCGTCGATGATCGGCGTGCGGGCATTGCCGATGTCGATCTGTCCGCAAGCGATGTCGAAGGGCCGCCCGTCGAGCGACAGGGTCTTCGTCAGCCCGGTGATCGCGTGTTTCGTCGTCGTGTAGCAGACCGAGCCCTCGCGCGGGGTATGGGCCGAGATCGAGCCGTTGTTGATGATCC
>Ga0008833_1000548_pt1 | contig 33324 bp, 33 predicted proteins | sample HotLakConsoUCCLE_FD_62216 | JGI IMG/M metagenome (GOLD analysis project Ga0008833, IMG submission 62216) | Hypersaline microbial mat communities from Hot Lake, Washington, USA - Hot Lake Consortium UCC-LE | ecosystem: Environmental > Aquatic > Non-marine Saline and Alkaline > Hypersaline >... | reverse complement strand
TCGAGCGGCAGGAGCCGCTCGTCGAGATCGAGGCGCTCGCACGCAGTCCAGAACTCGACGAGCGGCTCCTGCCGCTCGAGGCCGGGCTTTGTCACCTGCCGGAAATCGCCGTCGCAGAGGTCGCGGCGGCACGTCTGCAGAACGGCAACCCTGCCGAAGTCGCGGTCTCCGGCCTCGACTGGGGCGATCTCGCCTGGGCGTCGCGCGCCGGAGAAGCCGTGGCGCTCGGCCACTACAGGGCGGGTCTGCTGCACCCCTCAAGGGTCTTCGTCCGTTGATCGAGCGGCACCACCGGAAGGACGATGCCGAAAGTGTGGCGGTCTATTCGCCCTGCGAGCGTTACCGCTACGCCCTGACGCGGGTATGGAACCCGAGCGGCAGCCGGGTCGCCTTCGTGATGCTCAATCCCTCGACCGCGACCGAGATACAGAACGATCCGACGGTCGAGCGCTGCGAGCGCCGGGCGCGCGCCCTTGGGCACGGCGCGTTCCGGGTCACCAACATCTTCGCCTGGCGCGAAACCGACCCGCGTGCGATGCGGCGGGCGGTCGAGCCGGTGGGGCCGGCGAACGACGCCGCGATACGGGACGCCTGCGACTGGGCGGATCTGGTCATCTGCGCCTGGGGCACGCACGGTGCCCACCTGGGACGTGGCCCGGCGGTCGAAGCCCTCCTGCGCGAAGGAGGCTGGCCGCTTCACCATCTCGGCCTCACCCGCGACGGCCATCCGCGGCACCCGCTCTACATCGGGTACGCCACGCGCCCGGAACACTGGGCCGCGGTACCCTAGGTGTCGGCCTCGTCGCCCGGGTTGGGCGCAACGGGCACGACGTCTGTCAGAGGATCGGGCAAGAGATCCACGGCATCGCCATCGCCCGGCGCAAGCGGCAGAAGGTCGTCGACGGCCTCAGTGGCCTCATCGATAACGTCTCCCGCTCCCGCCGGGACGGGAAGGAGGTCGTCGAGAATGGTCGTTGCTTCGTCCGCCAGATCGCCGGGGGTGGGGGGCACTGGCATCAGGTCTCCGAGATCCTCAAGGGTGTCGTCGAAGATATTCGCCGGGTGCTCGTCCCCACCGTCCAGGACGTAGGTCGTCGCTCCGGGACTTGCTTGAACAACCTTGCCGAGCTGAAGGACTTCCGTCAGCGACAGGGTGACCGCATCTTCCCCCTCGCTCTCCGGAACGAGGAAATCCACCGCGTCGGACGGCACATCTTCCAGGCCGGGGAAGGTGACCGTGGACGCAGCCGCCCCGACTCCCATGCTGATATACGGCGTGCCGTCTTCCTGCCAACCCGTTTCGACCATCACGTCGATGTCCTCGACAGTGACGACACAGCTGTCTTTCTCAGGGTCGAAACCCTCCAGAACGAAGTCGCCCGGAGCGGCCGGCAGCGCGAACTCCCGCCCCGTCTCGGCCTCATCCGCGAACGCTAGAAGGTTCGCGGTGGGTGCATTGCCCTCGACTTCGGGCTCGGCAACGGGCGGGTCCTCCTCTTCGTCATCCGACGAAAGCAGGAACGGAGCGGCGAATGCGGCCGCGAATGCGCCGAGAGCGAGGGTAAGAAGCATGGGCCACCCTGGGCGTGAACACCTTCCCGGGGTATCACCGCTGTCCCAAGCATCCCTTTAGAATGAGGGCACAATTCGAGACGAAACCTCCGGGTTCGGGGGTCGTGCAAGCCGCCGGACGGGTGTGACGCCCTTGATTCCGGCGTGCCGCGAGGTTCCGGCGATCTGCGAGAATGGCAGATCGCGACGGATGCAGGACGTGTGGCGAAGCGGAGACAGTTCGAGGGACTTCAGGGGCTTTGCAGGCTTGGTGGCCGGGATGCGCAGGCCAGGGTCGGGATTTTGAGGGCTTCCCTAGCCCGGGATTCTTCCCTATACGGCCGCCTTCCCTCCAAGGGCCCCGCTGGACGACATCCCGGCTTGCGCCATCACCCGAAAAGGAGACCCCGATGTCGATCACTGCCGAAGAGAAGACCAGGCTCATCAAGGATTTCGCCACCAAGGACGGCGACACCGGCTCGCCGGAGGTGCAGGTGGCGATCCTGACGTCGCGCATCTCGACGCTGACCGAGCATTTCAAGACCCATAAGAAGGACAACCACTCGCGTCGTGGCCTTCTGAAGCTCGTCGCCCAGCGCCGCAAGCTCCTCGACTACACCAAGGCGAAGGACGAGGCGCGTTACCAGGAGCTCATCAAGCGGCTTGGCATCCGCCGTTAAGCGAGATTGACGCCGGGTACGGCGCTTGATGCCGAGACGACGAAAGGGGCCGCGGGCCCCTTTTTTCGAATGTCCACGAAGCGCTGGTTTCGACAAAAATTCCCATGAAGCATCCCCCGTAAAATCCGACAATCATACCACGTTCAAACTGCAAGTCGCCCCGGTTGCACAGCGGCGACGCGGCACACAGACGGCGCTTTCAAATGACCGCCATCTGCTGTATGCCGCGCACATCTGAGACGTGACGCTCTGACCTCGGCGCATGGGATGATGAAGGGGTCGGCGGCAATGGGGCCGCCATTGAAACGGGGGACCCGGGACCGCCCGGGAGTGCCTCCAATCAGGAAACGATAGATGTTCAAAGAAGTTAAGAAATCCATCCAGTGGGGTGAGGAGACTCTCACGCTGGAAACCGGCAAGGTCGCGCGTCAGGCGGACGGCTCGGTCATCGCCACCTACGGCGAGACCTCGGTCATGGCCAATGTGACCTTTGCCCGGCAGCAGAAACCCGGGCAGGACTTTTTCCCGCTCACGGTTCACTACAACGAGAAATACTACGCAGCCGGCAAGGTGCCGGGCGGGTTCTTCAAGCGGGAGGCCCGGCCTTCCGAAAAGGAAACGCTGACCTCGCGGCTCATCGACCGACCGATCCGGCCGCTCTTCGCGCCGGGCTTCAAGAACGAAGTACTGGTCATGTGCACGGTCTTGTCGCACGACCTCGTCAACGATCCGGACGTCGTGGCGATGATCGCGGCGTCGGCGGCGCTGACGCTGTCGGGCGCGCCCTTCATGGGCCCGATCGCCGGGTGCCGCGTGGGGTATTCGGACGGCGAATACGTCCTCAACCCCGAGGTCGAGGACATGCAGGACCTCCGCAACAACCCCGACCAGCGGCTCGACCTCATCGTCGCCGGCACCAAGGGCGCGGTGATGATGGTGGAATCGGAAGCCTACGAGCTTTCGGAAGCCGAAATGCTGGGCGCGGTGAACTTCGCCCACGAGCAGATCCAGCCCGTGATCGACCTCATCATCGATCTGGCCGAGGATGCCGCCAAGGAGCCGTTCGACTTCCAGCCGCCGGATTACACCGGTCTCTATGACGCCGTGAAGGCCGCGGGCGAAGACAAGATGCGCGCCGCCTATGCGATCCGCGACAAGCAGGAACGCGTTGCGGCGGTGGCCGCGGCGAAGGAAGCCGTGCTGGCCACCCTCAGCGAAGAGCAGCTCGAGAACCCGAACCTCGGATCGGCCCTGAAGAAGCTCGAGTCGGGCATCCTGCGCGGCGACGTGGTGAAGAACGGCATCCGCATCGACGGACGCCGCACCGACGAGGTGCGCGACATCGTGGCGGAAACGAAGCTTCTGCCGCGGACCCATGGCTCGGCCCTCTTCACCCGGGGCGAGACCCAGGCGCTGGTTGTGACCACTCTCGGCACCGGCGACGACGAGCAGATCATCGACGCGCTGCACGGCAACTCGCGCTCGAACTTCCTGCTGCACTACAACTTCCCGCCCTACTCGGTCGGCGAGGTCGGTCGCGTCGGTCCTCCGGGACGGCGCGAGATCGGCCACGGCAAGCTTGCCTGGCGGGCTTTGCAGGCGGTGCTGCCGGCAGCGACCGACTTCCCCTACACCGTCCGGATCGTCTCGGAGATCACGGAATCGAACGGATCGTCGTCGATGGCGACCGTCTGCGGCGGGTCACTGTCGATGATGGATGCGGGCGTGCCGCTGAAGGCGCCCGTGGCCGGTGTGGCGATGGGCCTCGTGCTCGAGGAAGACGGGTCCTACGCGATCCTGACCGACATCCTCGGCGATGAGGATCATCTCGGCGACATGGACTTCAAGGTCGCAGGCACCGAAAAGGGCATCACCTCGCTCCAGATGGACATCAAGGTGCAGGGAATCACGCCCGCAATCATGGAGAAGGCGCTCGAGCAGGCGCGCACGGGTCGTCTCCATATCCTCGGCGAGATGAACAAGGCGTTGTCCGAAACCTCGGCATTCTCGGTGCACGCGCCGAGGATCGAGACCATGACCATTCCCACCGACAAGATCCGCGAAGTGATCGGCACGGGCGGCAAGGTGATCCGCGAGATCGTCGAGGTCTCGGGCGCCAAGGTCGACGTCAATGACGACGGGGTGATCAAGATCGCCTCGGCGAACGGCGACGCGATCAAGAAGGCCTACGACATGATCCATTCGATCGTCGCCGAACCCGAGGAGGGCAAGATCTACAAGGGCACAGTCGTCAAGATCGTCGACTTCGGCGCCTTCGTGAACTTCTTCGGCAAGCGCGACGGCCTGGTTCACGTGAGCCAGATCGAGAACCGGCGCCTGAACCATCCTTCGGACGTGCTGAAGGAAGGCCAGGAGGTCTGGGTCAAGCTTCTAGGCTTCGACGACCGGGGCAAGGTCAAGCTGTCGATGAAGATGATCGACCAGGAGACCGGCGAGGAGATGGCGCGCGAAAAGGAAGACGCGGCCGAATAGACCCGCTGCGGTCTTTGCGACGAATGAAAGAGGCCCCGCGTCAGGCGGGGCCTCTTTGCATTTTGTGGCGCACCGCCGTGACGGTATCGCATGGCTTGAGAGCGGAGGCGGAAACGCCCCGTCTTTCGGCGGGGCGTTTCGATTTCTCAGGGCGGGACGCGGCTCAGGTGCCGACGACGCCGCCGTCTTCCTTGGTGATCACAACGGTAGCCGAACGCGGCACCGTGCCGTCGTAGTCGGGGAAGCCGGAGCCGAAGTCACCTGCGGCGAACTGCTCTGCCGAGGCATGGGCGCCGGGGTGCTGGAAATTGACGAACATGGTCTTGCCGTCCGGTGTGGAGACGACGCCCGTGGTTTCCTGCCCCCAGGCCCCTGTAAGGAACCGCTTTATCTCGCCCGTGGCCGGGTCTGCGGCGAGCATGCCGTTCATGCCGAAGTCCTTCAGCGGGCCTTCGTAGTCCGGCCCGAGATCGCCCATGTCGGTCTGGATCCACAGCCGCGAGTCGGCGTCGCACCAGAGCCCGTCCGGGCAGGCGAAGATGCTGTCGTCGCTCAGTGCACCGCCGGTGGCCAGCGCCGAGTTGTTGGCGTTGCCCGCGATCACGAACAGGTCCCATTCGAACGACGCCTTGGTGTGGTCGTTGTTCTCGTAGTCCCAGCGCACGATCTGGCCGAAGTTGTTCTCGGCGCGCGGATTGACCGCGTCCGTCTGCGCCTGCGTCCGTCGCGAGTTGTTTGTCAGCGCGAAGTAGAGCGTGCCGGTGTTGGGATCGACGGTGCCCCATTCGGGGCGGTCCATCTTGGTGGCACCCACGAAATCGCCCGCCAGACGGGTGTTGACGAGGATGTCGGCAAGGTCGGCGAACCCGTTGCCGGGCGTCAGCCCGTTCCGACCCGGCGCCAGCGCCAGCCATTCGCCGGTGCCGTCGTCGTTGAACTTGGCCACGTAGAGCGTGCCGGTGTCGAGGATCGAGCCATCCGTCTCGCCCGGCACGTAGACGCCGTCGGAGACGAACTTGTAGATGTACTCGAACCGCGCATCGTCGCCCGAGTAGCAGACCACCGGCGCGCCCTCGACGGCGGGGGCGAAGACCACGCCCTCATGGGCGAAGCGGCCCAGATGGGTGCGCTTGACCGGGGTGCTTTCGGGATCGAACGGGTCGATCTCGACCATGTATCCATAGGTATTCGGCTCGTTGCGGTAATCGTCGGTCGCCGATGCGCCCTTGGTGGTGGCGTCCCAGCGCACGTACTCGTCCGCGCCGGACTTTGCCTTGTGCCAGCCGTAACGCCCGCCGTTGGGATTGGTCGAGACGCCGTAGCGGGCATGTTCGCGCGGCAGATCCGGCTTCTGGTCAAGCTCGGTGGTGTTGGAGAAATAGCCGGCCCAGTTTTCCTCGGCTGCCATGTAGGTGTTCCACGGCGTCACGCCATGGGCGCAGTTGTTGACCGTGCCGCGGGTCATCGTGCCGTCGGGGCTGTACTTGGTGCGAACATGGGCCGACCCGCGCACGGGGCCGCCGACCTCCATCGGGGTGTTGGCGGTGATCCGGCGGTTGTGCGGGTCGGCGACGATCGTCCACTTGCCGTCGGCCTGCTTGGCGGTGCGGTAGATCGAGATGCCATGGGCGGCGATCTCCATGCGTACCTCGTCATCGTCGCGCATGCCGTCTGCGTCGTAGACGACACTGCGCTTGTCATGCTCCACGCCCTTGTAGCCTTCCTTCTCGGCGTGCAGGAAGCGCGGCTCGATGTATTCGTGATTCATGACGAGCAGGCCGTCCTCGGAGGAGACGCCGTCGATCGGGAAGAAGTGGATGCCGTCATGGTGCTGCCCGACCTGGTGCTCCTGCTCGGCGCCGGTGTTGGCACCGGGGCGATAGGCCGGCATGTCGCCAGAAATCGGCTCACCGGTCCCGCCGAGGACCTGGAAGCTGTAACCTTCGGGCACGACCACGGTGTCGTCGAAGCTCACCGGCACCGGTGTGAATCCGATCAGGGACGAGGTGGACTGGGCGAGCGCAGCCTTACCGGTCAGTTGGCTGCCGATCAGGCCGGTTGCGATGGTGGCAAGCCCCCCCATCAGGAAGCCGCGGCGCGCGATGCGGGCATCCATCACGTCGTAGAAGTTGGGGTTGTCGGAGGTGTTGCACTGCGGTTCGTCGCCGTGCTCGTAGCCCATCGCCTCGGTGTGGTCCGGATAGTCGTTCTCGAAGTCTCTCATCTCAAGCTCCCTAATCAGGTTGGGTGGCAGCGCGTGAGACCGGTGCGACCTGCCCGGAGCCCCACGTCGTCGCCCGGTTACCGCGATTCGGCGACAGGCGCGTGACGGAGGACCGGTTCGTTCGCCCCGAACGAACAAGGGCCCCGCAGTCGCGGAGCCCTCCGGGTCGATGGTGCGTCAAATGCTCAGCCCGGCATCTTCGCATAGCGGAGATAGGGCAGTTTCTTGTCGAGCGTTCCGTACCGCGCTTCCGCGCCGGCATCGTCAAGCGAGGTGCGCACGATCACGTCCTGCCCGACCTCCCAGTTCGCCGGTGTCGCGACTTCCTCGGCGGCGGTCAGTTGCAGCCCGTCGAGCGCCCGAAGCACCTCGGCGAAGTTCCGGCCGACGGTCATCGGGTAGGTCATCGCGAGCTTCAGCTTCTTGTCGGGACCGATGATGAACACCGCGCGCACCGTCTGGCTGTCTGCGGGCGTGCGCCCGTCGGGCAGGTAGGCGTCGGCGGGCAGCATGTCGAAGGCCTTCGACACCTCGAGGCCCTCGTCGCCGATGATCGGAAACCCGACCGAGGTCTGGCCGGCCGCCTCGATATCGCCGATCCAGCGCCTGTGGTCCTCGATGCCGTCGACCGAAACGCCGATCACCTTGGTGTTCCGCTTCTTCCATTCGTCGGCAAGCTGAGCGACGGCGCCGAACTCGGTGGTGCAGACCGGCGTGAAATCCTTCGGATGGCTGAATATGATCGCCCAGCTGTCGCCGATCCAGTCGTGAAAGCTGATCGGACCTTCGGTGGTCTCAGCCTTGAAATCCGGAACCGTGTCGTTGATGCGCAAAGCCATGTCGGCCTCCTTCGTTGTCATGTCGAGCAACAGAAGCGCGCTTCTCCGGCGCGCAAACCCGGGCAGCCCGCACCCCGGTTGCCCCGCGCGGTCACCCGTTCCCGCGCACCATCGATATAGAGACGCTCGGCTGCGACGCGAAGCCCTCTCAGGTCATGTGCGAATTCGCATGGGCGCCCTGCGGTTCCCGACAATCAAAAGCACGGATACACAGACTAGATGGGAATTCGACAGTGACTAGGATGAGCGATCAATGCTGAACCAGATCAAGGGCCTGCATCACGTGACCTCCCTCGCCTCCAGCGCCAGGGACAACAATGCATTTTTCACCGACACCCTCGGACTGAGGCGCGTCAAGAAGACCGTGAACTTCGATGCCCCCGACGTCTACCACCTCTACTACGGCGATGAACACGGCACGCCGGGTACGGTGATGACGTATTTCCCGTTCCCGAGGGCCAGCCGAGGCCGCGCGGGCGTTGGCGAAGTGGGAACCACCGTCTTCGCCGTGCCGAAAGACAGTCTTGCGACCTGGGCCAAGCGTCTCGCCGACCGGGGCGTCCGGGGGCTGGAGGAGAGCCTGCGGTTCGGAGAGAAGGTGCTGGCCTTTCCGGGGCCCGATGGCGAAGGCTTCGTGCTTGCGGAGGCCGAAGATGACGGCCGGACACCCTGGACCGGCGGCGGCGTCTCCGAGGACATGGCGATTCGCGGGTTTCATTCGGTCGCGATCCGACTGGAGGAAGTCGCGGCAACGGCCGAGCTTCTGCGCTTCATGGGTTACGAGAAGCTTGCGACCGATGGAGATGTCACGCGGTTCGCCGTTCCCGACGGCAACGGGGCGAATGTCATCGACCTGGAGCCGATGCCTACAGCACCGGCCGCCGAGCAGGGTGCCGGCTCCGTGCATCACATCGCCTTTTCGGTCGAGAACAGGGCGCGCCAGCTCGAAGTGCGCGAGGCGCTGCTCGATACGGGCTACCAGGTCAGTCCAGTGATCGACCGCGACTACTTCTGGGCGATCTACTTCCGCAGCCCCGGCGGCGTTCTCTTCGAAGTCGCCACGAACGAGCCCGGCTTCGACCGCGACGAGGATGCCGCACATCTTGGCGAGGCGCTGAAGCTGCCGTCCCAGCACGAGCACCTGCGCCAGCGGCTTGAAAAAACGCTGGAGCCGCTCGGGGACGCCGCATGAGCTATCTCGCGCGACGCACGGAGGCTCCGGCGGATGCGCCCGTGGTCTTCACCTTCCACGGCACGGGAGGTGACGAAAACCAGTTTCACCCGGTCGCCGAGCGGCTCCTGCCGGGTGCACGAGTGGTTTCACCCCGGGGCGATGTCGCGGAAAACGGTGCGCTTCGGTACTTCCGGCGCAAGGCCGAAGGGTTTTACGACATGGCCGATCTCGCCCTTCGCACACGGGCCATGGCGGCGTTTCTGGCCGAAGAGCGCGGTGCGGCGCCCGAAGCGATCGGTCTTGGCTATTCGAATGGCGCCAACATCATGGCGTCGGTGAGTTTCGCCGCCCCGGAGAGTTTCGACCGGATGATCCTTCTGCACCCGCTCATCCCCTTCGATCCGCCAGCCCAGCGGGGTCTTGCAGGACGAAGGGTGCTTATAACGGCCGGGAGACGCGACCCGATCTGCCCACCGGAGCATAGCCTGAGGCTTGAAGGCTATTATCGTGCACAGGGAGCCGAAGTGACATTGGCGTGGCATGAGGGCGGCCATGACATCCGCCCACAGGAAATCGAGTCCGTCCGCGCGTTTCTCGCTCGCGCAGCCGCCTGACGTCTCGGCGATCAGAAAGGCGTCCTGGAAAAAAAAGACATCCACCGGCCACCGTCGGGGTGGCGAAACCGAAGGGCCTCCGAGTGCAGCATCAGCCGCGGATGCGCACGTGCCGTGCCTTCCGCGTAGAACGAATCTCCGAGGATCGGGTGGCCGATTTCCCGCATGTGCACGCGGAGCTGGTGACTACGGCCGGTCTTCGGAAAGAGCCGCACCCGGGTTTCGCCATCCGCGCGTCGGACCACCGTCCAGTCCGTCACCGCCGCGCGCCCCGCCTCGCAGTCGACCTTCTGGAGCGGGCGGTTCGGCCAGTCGACGGCAAGCGGTAGGTCGACGGTCCCCTCATCATCTGAAATCTCTCCGGCGACGCGGGCGACATAGGTCTTCTTCACCTGGCGCTTTTCGAATTGCAGGCCCAGGTGGCGCTGCGCATGGGGTGTCAGCGCGAAGACCATGACGCCGGAGGTGTCACGGTCGAGCCTGTGCACGAGCAAAGCGTCGGGAAAAGCTGCCTGCACCCGGACGAGCAGGCAGTCGGCGAGGTGCGCGCCCTTGCCGGGCACCGACAGAAGCCCCGGCGGCTTTTCGACCAGCAGCACCTCGTGGTCCGCATGGAGCACCGCCAAGGGGGTGCCCGGTGGTGCATAGTCCATGTCCGTGCCGTCCTTCGATTTGCCGCCCGAGACAGACGCAGCAGAAAGTTCATCCGGCCGGACTGCAAGACGAAACCGGCGCCCGCTTACCGCTTGGTAAGGGATTGGACTTACCAATGCCCGAAGGTGCGTCAATGCGAAGGAAGGGTTGCGTGGATATTGTTGTCGAAGAACGCGCCGACGATCTGGTCGTGCGGGTTGAGGAACTCCGTATCGATGCAGCGGTTGCAGTCCGGTTCAAGGACGAGATGAGGGCGCGCTGTTCGGGGGCGCAAGCCCGTGTCGTCCTGGACCTTTCGTGTGTGGAATTCCTCGACAGCTCCGGGCTGGGCGCCGTCGTCGCGGTTCTCAAGGAACTCACCCCGGAAAAGACGCTCGCCCTCGCCGGGTTGACGCCAAATGTGCAGAAGGTCTTCCGGCTCACGCGGATGGACACTGTCTTCACAGTCTTTCCGGACGTCGAAAGCGCGTTCACCGGTGTGGCGCATGCCTCGTGACCCGACGCCAGTCGCGGCCGCGGAACCGTTTGTCTCGGCCGAGTATCCCGGCACGCCATCCGGTGTCCGGGATGCTCTCTGCAAGGTCCGCTCGGGGCTGGTCGCCTTGCGCACAGGTGAAGAGGAAAGGTTCTCTGCCGAACTTGTCCTCGCCGAAGCCCTGAACAACATCGTGGAACATGCGCTCTCGGGCCTGCAGAACCCGGCCTTCCGCCTGTCGCTGAAGAGGTCGCAAGACGGTGTTCTCGTCGAGATTCGCGACCGTGGCCGGCCGATGCCCGCGAACTCTCCTCCGCTGGGCCAGGCTCCAACGCTGTTTGTCGATGTTGCGGATCTGCCCGAAGGCGGGTTCGGCTGGTTCCTGATCCGCGAACTCGCACGCGACCTCGAATACGAGCGCATAGCGGGCGAAAACGTACTCTCGTTCCGGTTGGCCATTCACCACTCAGAGCCGGCCTGAGCTTCGCGGTTCGGCGACAAGGCCGTCGCCTGCGCAAAACGGAAAACATGCGGCGTGTCCGAAGAGAACGCATGTGGCGACGTTCATTCCAACCAACCAGGAACGAAGTGCGAGCTTCACGCGGCGCGATCCGGCCCCGCGGAGAAATTCCAGCCGACGGCCACAGCGGTGCCACATTCTTTCCCTGATCTCTCCCAACCTTCGCCTTGTGGAGCTGAGATAACAGATCGGTAAGCTGCACAAGGCTTCCCTCGGCGTCGCGCTTTTACAGCCCCCACCCAGTGCGCGGCGCCGAGGTCATACCCCCCTAGAACATCGACCTGCGTTCCTCTATGCCCGCCGACGGGACAAGGAGCGGGTGGCCATGCGCGATTTTCATCTTCCTGGACGGTCGAGAGTGCTCGCCTCGACCGCCATGGCCGCCACGTCGCACCCGCTCGCGACTGCCGTCGCGCTCCAGACGCTGCGGGAGGGCGGCAATGCCGTCGACGCCGCGATAGCGGCCGCGGTGCTCCTCGGCATCGCGGAGCCGGCGATGACCGGTCTCGGCGGCGACCTTTTCGCACTGGTGAAGCCCGGCGGAACCGAGGCCGTCGAGGCACTCAACGCTTCCGGACGTGCGCCCGCAGGCTTCGAGGCCGCGCGGCTTCGGGCCGAGGGGCACACGACCGTCCCCAGAGACGGGGTGTGGTCGGTCACCCTGCCCGGGGCCGTGGCGGGATTTGCTGCACTCGCCGAGCGTCATGGACGCCTTGGCCTCGACCGTTGTCTGGCGCCTGCCATTGCATATGCCGAGGCCGGCATTCCCGTAGCCCCGCGTGTCGCCTTCGACTGGGCGCAGGCAGCCGACCGGCTCTCGGGTGATGCACGGCGGTTCTTCCTCGACGGAGACGCGCCGCTCAGGGCCGGGGCAATGTTCCGCGCACCTGGCCAGGCCGAGGTCCTGCGCCGGATCGCCGCCCATGGTCCCGCCGCCTTCTACGAAGGCGAGGTGGCCGAAGACATGGCGGCAAGTCTCGCGGCACAGGGCGGCCCCCACGAACTTGCGGATTTCGCCACTGTCCGGCCCGACTGGGTGCGCCCGATCTCGGGAAGCTACAAGGGGATCGATCTCATCGAGCACCCCCCCAACGGCCAGGGCGCGACCGCGATCCTCATGGCGAACATGCTGAAGAATTTCGACCTGGCGGCGCTCGACCCATGGGGCGCAGACCGGGCGCATATCGAGGCCGAGGTGACGAAGCTCGCCTATGACGCGCGCAACCGCTTCATCGCCGACCCCGACCACATGACGCGTCTCGACCACCTGCTCTCGCAGGACACCGCGGATGCGCTCGCAAACCTTGTCGACCCCGAGCGTGCCGCACCCGACCCGGTTGCGCTCTCGGAGGAGGTTCACCGCGACACCGTCTGCCTCACCGTGGTGGATGGCGACCGGATGGCGGTCTCGCTCATCTATTCCATATTCTCGAGTTTCGGATCGGGTGTCGCTTCGAAGAAATTCGGTATCCTCCTTCAGAACCGCGGCGCCGGATTCAGTCTCGTGGAAGGACATCCCAACGAGATGGGACCGGGCAAACGGCCGATGCATACGATCATCCCGGCGATGCTCGCCCGGGGCGGGAACATCATCATGCCCTTCGGCGTCATGGGCGGCCCATACCAGGCGACGGGCCATGCGCGCTTTCTCACCAACGTCGTCGATTACGGAGTGTCGCCACAGGAGGCCATCGACGGACCGCGGTGCTTCCCGGGCCCCGATGGTCTGGAAGTCGAGCGTGGATACACCGACGAGGTTCGTGCGGCACTCGCAGCGAAAGGGCATGATGTCTTGGTTCCGGAGACCGCGATCGGAGGTGCACAAGCCATTCTCATCGATCACGAGAGCGGTTTGCTGGAAGGCGGTTCGGACCCGCGAAAGGACGGCTGCGCCCTTGGCTACTGAAGCCGTCAGTTCAGCTGGACATGAAGCGGATAGTGCCCGTCCTCGAATTCACCGAAAAGATCGGGAAGGTCGGGATGGTCGACCGGCTGGCCGGAATAGTCCGCGACGAGGTTTTGTTCGGAGACGTAGGCCACGTAATAGGACTGGTCGTTCTCCGCGAGGAGGTGGTAGAACGGCTGGTCCTTCGGTGGACGGCTCTCTTCGGGAATCGCGGCGTACCACTCATCCGTGTTCGAGAACATGGCATCGACATCGAAGACAACGCCCCGAAACGGGTGCTTGCGGTGCCGTACGACCTGGCCAAGTGAATATTTTGCGCGCGTCTTCAACATATCACGAACCCCCATCCAGCGTTCTAGTGAAGCTTGACACCTGAGTCCATTCAACCGGCCGTAATTCCGAGAAACACACTGTGAACCTTGTCCTGACAGTGCTGGAGATCGTGGCGCCCGTGTTCATACTCGGGCTCATCGGCTTTGTCTGGGTCCGCCTCGGCCACGACTACTCCATCCGGTTCGTTACCCAGCTGACGATGACGATCTCTCTGCCATGTCTCGTCTTCACAGCCCTCATGGGAACGGAGATCGAGCCTGCCGCGCTCGCGGCGGTGTCGATGGCTGCCGTCGTGGCCTATGTCGCCGTCGGGCTGTTGGCCCTGCTCACGGTGCGAGTGCTCGGACTTTCGATACGGACTTATCTCGCCCCCCTTACGTTCGGAAACACCGGCAATCTCGGACTGCCGCTGGCGCTCTTCGCCTTCGGCGAGACCGGGCTCGACCTCGCGGTGGTGGTTTTCGCGGTGATGGCCGTGTTCTCCTTCACCATCGGCGTCTGGATCGTCGCCGGTGGCGGCTCGATCCTGAAGGTCGTTCGCGAACCGATCGTTGCGGGGACGCTTCTTGGCGCATTGTTTCTCTGGCAGGGCTGGCAGACGCCGAGATTTCTCACCAACACGCTCGAACTCATTGGCCAGGTCGCCATTCCGCTCATGCTCATAACGCTCGGTGTGGCGCTGGCGCGGCTTCGGCCAGGCCGCGTCTGGCGCGACCTCGGGCTCAGCATCGGAAAGGCAGCGGTGTCGGCGGGCATCGCCGTGGGCGCCGGTCTGTGGTTCGAGCTCCCGCCCGTGCCGCTCGCGGTGCTGACCCTGCAGGTCGCCACCCCCGTGGCTGTCACCTCCTACCTTCTGGCTGCGAAATACGAGGCCGATGCCGAGGCGGTCGCGAGCCTCGTCGTCGTCTCGACGTTGCTTTCGGTGCTGTATCTCCCGCTGATCCTCGCTTTCGTGATCTAACAGCCGCTCACGGGCGTTCCATCGGCGATCAATTTGAGCTAGGCTAAGACAAACGGAAAACGAATATTCCGGATCGAGGCACATGATACGAGCAGCAAGGTTCCTGATTCTCGCTCTCCTCGTCGCGTCCTGCGGCAGCTCCGACTTTTCGGCTCCCCGAGATCTGGACAATGCCTGCTCGATCGTCAGCCAGCGGCCGAATTACCTGCGCGCCATGGAAGCGACCGAACGGCGATGGGGGGTGCCGGTGGCGGTGCAGATGGCGACGATCTATCAGGAGTCGAAGTTCATCGGAAACGCACGCACACCTCATCGCTACGCCCTGGGCGTCATCCCGATGGGCCGGCAATCGTCGGCCTATGGCTACTCCCAGGCCCTCGACGGGACCTGGGAGGAGTACCTGGTGAGCGGTGGCAAGAGGCGGGCACAGCGCGACGACATCCGCGATGCGACCGATTTCATGGGCTGGTACATGGACCAGACGACGAGCCGCCTCGGCATCCCGAAGACCGACGCCCGCAACCAGTATCTCGCCTATCACGAGGGGCGCACCGGCTATGCGCGCGGGTCCTACCGGGCCAAGTCCTGGTTGATGCGCGTCGCCGACGAGGTTGCGACCCGGGCCGTGCTCTACGATGCACAGCTCAGGTCCTGCGGCACGGTCTAGAACCGCCGGTCTTCTTCGCGCTTGATGGAGAAAAGCTGCGCCGGGTATTCTTCGCCCGTCTTGAATTCGCTGAGATAGAGTTCGGTCGAGGAACCGCCTCCGTCCACGGTTCGCCAGCCGACGAGCCGCACGGGCCCGTCGCGGAACTTCAGCTCCACGTAGCCCAGTTCGCGCCGCCGCGGGTCCTGAACCACGACGGTCGTGACACCGTCTTCCTCGTAATGATCGCGCACTGCGGAGGTGCTGCTGATATCGACGTTCCGGGCGAGGATAAGCGCCAGAGGCGTCTGGTTCAGTGGATAGCGTTCCGCCTTCGAAAGATTGGAGGCACCGTCGAAGATGCCGACCTGACCCGCCGAAGCGAGGACCAGGACGTCCAGCGGGTCGTCGTAGTCGAACCGGATACGCCCCGGTCGCTGCATGACCAGCCGTCCCGTGGACCGACTTCCGTCGTCGTTGACCTGCCGGAACCGCGCTTCGGCCGTTCGGATCGAGTTGAAATACCGCGAGATGCGCTCGAGCGAGATCTTCTGCGCGAATGCCGGCCCGGCGGCGAGCGCCGCGGCGGTGCCGAGAAGAAAGATGCGCCTGTTCATGCCATGCCTCCGGGCTTTGGTCTGCAACGACATAGGCAGAGTGAACCGGGCTTGCCAGCGCTAGGCGATAACAGGAGCGGGATCGGCGGGGTTCAGTAGACCTCGAGGGCGGGGGCCGCGTCGAGCGGGTCGAACCGCATCGCCCCGGCGTCGGCGACGAGAACAAGCGCTTCCGCCCCCCGGCCGCCCAGCTGGAAGGCGCGGGCGGCCATGCGCGCGGCCTCTGTCACTGCGGCTCGGGCACGAGGATCTCGCGCTTGCCGACATGGTTCGCCGGGGTCACGAGCCCGTTCTCCTCCATCTGCTCGACGAGCCGCGCGGCCTTGTTGTACCCGATGGCGAGCTTGCGCTGGATGTAGGAGGTCGAGCATTTGCGGTCGTGGATGACGATCTGCACCGCCTGATCGTAGAGCGCGTCTTCCCCGTCGGTGTTACCGCCGGTGCTGAGGCCGAGGACCGCGTCGATGTCGCTTTCCCTGTCCTCGTCGGGGCCTTCCACGACGCCGCCGATGTAGTCAGGCGGACCGAAGCCCTTGAGGTGGTTGACGATTTCCTCGACCTCCTCGTCCGACACGAAGGGGCCGTGAATGCGCGTGATCTTCGCACCGCCGGCCATGTAGAGCATGTCGCCCATGCCGAGAAGCTGCTCGGCCCCCTGCTCACCGAGAATCGTGCGGCTGTCGATCTTGCCGGTCACCTGAAAGCTGATCCGGGTCGGAAAGTTCGCCTTGATCGTGCCGGTGATGACATCGACCGAAGGGCGCTGCGTCGCCATGATGAGGTGAATGCCGGAGGCGCGCGCCATCTGCGCGAGGCGCTGGATACACGCCTCGATCTCCTTGCCCGCGACCATCATCAGGTCCGCCATTTCATCGACGACGACGACGATATAGGGCAGCTTCTCGGGGGCGAACTCCTCGGTCTCGAACACCGGCTCCCCGGTTTCGTCATCGAAGCCCGTCTGGACGGTGCGCTTGAAGAGCTCGCCCTTGCCGAGTGCCTCGGCGACACGGCCATTGAAGCCCTCGATGTTGCGCACACCCATCTTCGACATCTTGCGGTAGCGCTCTTCCATCTCGCCGACGACCCACTTGAGGGCGACCACCGCCTTCTTCGGGTCGGTGACGACCGGCGAGAGCAGATGCGGGATGCCGTCGTAGACGCTGAGTTCGAGCATCTTGGGGTCGATCATGATCAGGCGGCATTCTTCGGGCGTGAGCTTGTAGAGCAGGCTCAGGATCATCGTGTTGATCGCCACCGACTTGCCTGACCCCGTGGTGCCCGCGATGAGAAGGTGCGGCATCTTGGCAAGGTTCGCGATGACCGGGTCGCCGCCGATATCCTTGCCGAGCGCCAGCGGAAGCCGGTGGTGGCCGTCGCCGTAATCCCGTGCCGAAAGGATCTCGCGCAGCACGACCTTCTCGCGCATCTCGTTTGGCAGTTCGATGCCGATGACCGAACGGCCGGGGACGGTGGAGACACGCGCCGAAAGCGCCGACATCGAACGCGCGATGTCGTCGGAGAGCCCGATCACGCGGGACGCCTTGAGGCCAGGGGCGGGCTCGAGTTCGTACATCGTGACCACGGGGCCGGGGCGGACCGAGACGATCTCGCCCTTCACGCCGTAGTCGTCGAGCACGGCCTCGAGCATCCGGGCATTCTCCTCGAGTGCGACATCCGAGAGGTGATGACGCTCGATGCGGCCGGGGTCCTGCAGAAGGCCGAGCGGCGGCAACTCGAAGTCCTGCGCAGCGTCGTCGAAGGAGAATTGCGGCTGCGCCTCGGCCTTCGCGCGCTGGGAAACCTGGGTCTTCGGCTTCGGATACTGGACGACCGCCTTCGGCTCCGTCGTCGCGATACGCGAGCTGTTGAACGCCGGTGCGCGCGGAACCACACCCTCCACCAGTTCCGGCTCGGGCATCATCGCGGGAAAATCCGGATCGTCTTCCGCGAGCCGGTCTGCTCCCTGCAGCAGCATGGGTCGGGGCCCGTGCGGGTGCCGCGCCACCGGCGGTTCGGAGCGGGCATTGTGCACCATCGGCTGGCGCACGCGGGAGCGGATCACGTCCGCGATACGCGCCTTGATGCGTTCGTCGCTTTCGGAATCGTCGGGCTCGATGCCCCTGTCCCGCTCCGGTTCCGCAGCGCGGCGCTTCAGAAGGGCAGGCAGCTTGGCCAGAAGCCCGCCGTCGCTCTCTCCGCCGTCATCCGCAATCCGCGGTTCGACGCGACGCATCCCGGCACGTTCGACAGGAGCGTGAGCGGTCTCGACCGGCGGTTCGGCGACCCTGGCACCGCCCGACTGCCGCTGCAACAGCCCGGCAACTGCGAGAGCAACAGCCCGCAACCCGCGCCAGAGAAGCGCCAGAAGGACCGCATAGCCCATGATCGCGCTGCGCAGCAGAAAACGGGCGTAGGCTCCGAGCTCATCGCGGGTGAAGCCGAGAACGAAGGCGGCCATGGCGAGCGAGCCCGCGAAGCTGGCGACCGACATGACCTTGAGGCCGAGTGCCGCTCCCACCGGCACCACGCCGAGGATCGCCCCGAGTACGGTGTCGCCGAAAAGACCGCCGAGACCGAACGAATGGGACCAGTTCGGACCGGGCACATGGGTCGAGGCATAGACCGAGACGAGGGCGATTCCGATCGGCGCAAAGATCAGCCGGCCCGCCCAGCGCTCGGAGCCGCGGTGAAAGAGAAACCTCAGTCCCCAGACAACGAGCACAGCCGAGATGGCCCAGGAGCCGAGGCCGATGATGACATGCAGGGGCGATGCGAGGACCGCGCCGATGCGACCCAGCCAGTTCGAAGCGGGCTCGTCGGTCACCGACAGCCAGCTCGGGTCGTCAGGCGAGTAGGACCAGACCATGGCGGCCGCGGCGAGACCCAGCGCGAGGAGCGCCAGCCCCACGAGTTCGCGCCCCCGTCGCTCGATCACCTCTTGCGTATCGGCATCGAAGAGAGGGTCACGGGATCTCGTGGTCATGGCCATGGCGCGTTTCCTCACTGGTAGAGACAATCGCGGATCTTGATGAGCCCGCGTTCGGTTTCGTCTTCGGGCGTGACGAGCGCCACGCGGATATGCGATTTGCCGGGGTTTCCGGTCGGGGTGGACCGCGCGAAGTATTCGCCCGGCATCACCCTGACGCCGGTTTCGGTCCAGAGCTTGACCGCTGCCGTCTCGCCATCCGGGACAGGCAGCCACAGGAAGAACCCCGCCTCGGGGGCGCCCGCACCGTCGATACCGGCGAAGACCTCGTCGGCGATGGCGTATTTCGCCTGGTATCGGGCGCGGCTTGCCTCGACATGGGTTTCGTCGGCCCAGGCGACCTCGGCTCCCCTCTGGAGAGGCAGCGGCAGCGGAGCGCCGGCATAGGCCCTGAGAGTGCGGAGCCGCTTCATGTTTTCAGGCCCCGTGGCAGCGAAGCCCGCACGAAGGCCCGGAAGGTTCGAGCGTTTGGACAACGAGTGGAAGACCACGAGCCGTTCGGGGTCGGCGCCGACCTCCAGAGCGCCCGGCGGCGGCGCACTGCGCCAGATCTCCGAATAGCACTCGTCAGCGAAGACGATGAAGTCGTGGCGCTCGGCGAGAGCGAGAAGCTCCGCCCAGTAGGCATGGCTCGCCACCGCCCCCTGGGGATTCGACGGCGAGCAGATATAGGCTATCGCGACACGGTCGAGAACCTCCGTGGCAAGCGACGCATAATCGGGAAGAAAGCCTGTCCCGGCCGTCGCGGGCACGTAGATCGGTTCGGCCCCCGCGGCGAGGGCGGCGACGGCATAGACCTGATAGAACGGGTTCGGCACGAGGACCGCAGGGCGTTGTCCGGCCTTCGTTTCCGGGCAGAGCGCAAGACAGGCGTTGAAGAGCCCCTCACGGGTGCCGTTGAGAACCGTGATCTGTGTCTCGGGGTCGACCGCGGCGCCGTATCGGCGAGCGAGCCATGCCGAAATGACCGCGAGAAGCTCCGGCGTGCCCTCGTTCGGCGGATAGCGGGAGAAATCGGCGGCATGGGCGGCAACGGCCTCGAGCACCGCGTCTGGCAAGGCATGTCGCGGCTCGCCGATGGTCATCTGAACGACCTCGCCGCCGGGCTTAAGCCCGTCGAGCAGCGCACGCAGGCGCGGAAAAGCATATTCCGGTAGGTCCGCAAACCGCTCGGGGTAATTCATCTACTGCCTCTGGCCGGGGTCGTTCCGCCCCGTTTGGCACGACCCTATCCCGGTGAATGTGGCCCCGTCCAGATTTTCGGGGCGGAATCCGGGGGTTGGGCGGCAAGCCTGTGGCTTTTAGGCCAAGGCTCGCATCGCCGCGGCCCCGAGACGCAGCAGCGCTCCTTCGGCATGCGGCCCGCCCTGCAGCAGAAGCCCCGCCGATGGCGTGCGCGTGGGCAGGGAGAGGCCCGTGAGGCCCAGCAGGCTTCCGACACGGGTATTGCGCAGGGCGAGAAGGTTTGCGCGCGTGTAGGCCGCCTCGTCGTCGAGAAGATGCGCGGCGTTCGGCGGCAGGATCGGGCAGGTCGGCAGAAGCACCGCGTCGACCCCTTCCGTCGCAACGAGATACTCGGCGCGCAGTCTTTCGAGGCGCTGCCATCCCGCGACGTAATCGGCCGCCGACATCGCGGCCCCGCTCCTGAAGCGTTCGAGGATCGGGGGGAACATCAGCGACGGGCTGGCTTCGATGGTCTCTCGCCATGTCCCGTAGGCTTCCGGCGCGAAGAGGGCTGCTAGGTCGAGCACCTGTTCGACAGACGCGAGTGTGGCGCGGGAGATGATGGCACCGGCGGCGGCGAGTCGGTCCACCGCCGTCTCGAAGCCGGCGGGAATGCCGTCGTCGAGTTCGCTCATCACTGCGCCTTCCAGAACCAGAAGGCGCGAACCTTCGAGCGATGCTCCGGCGAGATCGACCGCCGGACCTCCGAGCGCCTCGAAGGCCAGGGCCGCATCCTCGACACTTCGCGCGAGCGGGCCGGCGGTGTCGAAACGCGGACAGAGCGGCACGGCGCCGTCGTTCGACAAGAGCCCATGGGTCGTCTTGAGACCGACGAGATCGTTCCATGCCGCGGGAATGCGCACCGACCCCGCCGTGTCGGACCCGATCGCGAGCGGCGCGAGTCCGAAGGCGACCGATGCCGCCGCGCCGGAGGACGAGCCCCCGGGCAGCGCGCCCGCGTCATGGATGTTCGGCGGTGTCGCGGTGACCGGGTTGAGGCCGAGCCCGGAAAAGGCAAGCTCGGAAAGGTGGGTCTTGCCGAGGCTGACAAGGCCCTGCTCCCGCGCCGCCGCGACGACGGCGGCATCGCTCCCGGGCACCCGGCCCTTGAGCAGTTCAGTGCCGGCCTCGGTACCGGTGCCGGCGGTATCGAAGAGGTCTTTCCAGGACACCGGCACCCCGTCGAGCGGCCCACGGCGCGACCCTGAGCGTCCGCGGTCGCGCGCAGAAAGCGCTTCGGCCCGGGCACGCTCGGGGCAGATCCGAGCGTAGATCCGCTGCCCGTGCGGATGGGTTGCGATGGCCTCGAGGAAGGCATCGGCAAGCTCGACGGGGTCTATCCGCCCCTCGCCGATACCCTGACCGAGCGCGGCGGCGCTCATGGACTGCCAATCGTTCATCCCGACCCCCCGATATCTTCGCCCCGAGACCTAGCGACCCGATGCCCTATCGACAATGCCGTGTATCGCGTCAGTTTGCGGCGCATGAGAATGGATACGAACGTTGTCATTGCCGGCGGAGGGTTGAACGGCGCTGCGCTGGCGCTGGCGCTGGCAGGCGCTGGGCTTTCAGTGACGATCGTCGATCCGGCGGCGGCGAAAGCCCGCATGCGGGAAGGCTTCGACGGCCGCTCCTACGCGCTGGCCATCGCCTCGCAGCGCGTGCTGGGCGGACTCGGCCTCTGGCAGGATCTCCAGAAAGACGGCCAGCCGATTCTCGAGATCAAGGTTTCCGACGGGCGGGCCGGTGAGGGCCCTTCACCCTTCGTCCTAGAGTTCGACCATGCCGAACTCGAAGAGGGCCCGATGGGCTCCATGGTGGAAGACCGCAACCTCCGCCCGGCCCTGCTGGCCGCACTCGAAGCGGAGAGCCGCATCAGTCGCATCGACGGTGTGTCCTTGACCGATCATACCGCCGCCGACGGAAGCGTCTCGGTCACCCTCTCGAATGGACAGGTGCTGACCGCAAGCTGTCTCGTCGCCGCGGACGGACGCGAGAGTCCGACCCGCTTGCGGGCAGGAATCGGCCGGGTCGTCTGGTCCTACGGGCAGACCGCGCTTGTCTGCGCCATCGAACATGAATTGCCGCACCATGGGATCGCGCACCAGTTCTTCATGCCGGCGGGGCCGCTCGCGGTGCTGCCGCTCAAGGGCAACCGCTGCTCCATCGTCTGGACCGAACGCACCGGCGCAGCCGAAGAAATCAACGCGCTCGACGATGCCGGGTACCTCGACGTTCTGCGCCCCCGCTTCGGCTCGTTTCTCGGCGAGATTTCCCTTGCCGGCGCGCGGTTCACATACCCCCTCGGCCTCTCGCTTGCCCACGCCTTCGTCGCTCCGCGCCTCGCGCTTCTGGGCGATGCGGCCCATGCCGTGCATCCGATCGCGGGGCAAGGGCTCAATGCGGGATTGAGAGACGTCGCGGCTCTGGCGGAAGTGTTGGTGGACGCGCATCGGCGCGGCGAGGACATCGGGCGTCCTGAAGTGCTGGAACGCTACCAGCTCTGGCGTCGGTTCGACGCAACGGCACTTGCGATCGCTACAGACGGATTCAACCGGCTGTTCTCGAATGATAATTCTTTCCTGAGGCTTGGGCGTGACCTGGGACTCGCGCTCGTGAACCACGCACCCGGACTTCGGCGCGGCTTCATGCGGGAGGCCGCCGGCCTCACTGGTACGCTGCCGCGCCTCGCCGAGGGCCGGCCACTCTGAACCAGCGGGTTTCCGATGTCTGCGCGGAGTCCGGGCGGGCGTATGCAGAGCATGTGGCCGCCCATCGCGCACCCGAAGATCAGTCGAGCTTCCGGGCCTCGTCGACCAGCATCACCGGAATGCCGTTACGGATGGGATAGGCGAGGTGAGCGGCCTTGGAGACAAGCTCGTCCCGCTCACGGTCGAGCGTCAGCGGTGCGCGGGTCTCGGGGCAGACGAGGGCCTCGAGCATCTTGCGGTCCCATGCCGGGCGTCGCTCGTCGGTCACTGCATCACCTCTTCGTTCGAGCCCCCGCGAAGCGCGAACTCGATGAGGGTGACGAGGGTTTCGCGCCGGGTCGAGAGCGAAGGCGCCTCGAGAAGCGCCTGCTTGTCCTCGGGATCGAACGGACAAAGCATCGACAGCGAATTGATGAGCAACTCGTCCTCGGCCTCGCGCAGCGAGTCCCAGTCTGTCGACAGCCCGCTGGCGTCGAAGAACCGGCCGAGAATGTCCATGAACCGGTCACGGTCGAATTCGTCCTCCTCCTCCGGTCCGAGGTCGCGCCCGAAGGGCGACCAGTCGACATCGCAGCGCCGGTAGGGGGTGAAACCTTCGACCTCGGACGTGATCCGGTAGCGGGAAATGCCCGCCAGCGTGATCATGTAGCGACCGTCTTCGGTTTCGGAAAACCCGGTGAGACGGCCGGCACAGCCGATGCTCTGAAGTCTCGCTTCGTTCGAACCGGGCACCTCACGGGGCTGGATCATTCCGATCAGCCTGTGCGACGTCTTCAAAGTATCGTCGAGCATCGCGAGATAGCGCGGCTCGAAGATATGCAGGGGAAGCCGGGCACGCGGCAGAAGCAGCGCCCCCGGAAGCGGGAAAACGGGGATCGTCTTTGGCAGATCGGCGGCTGCGAGCATTACGAGCGACCTAGGCCGGGGAGGGCCTCAGGCAAATATCATCGACGACAGTTTCCGGCGCCCGGCGAGCGCGATGGGATCTTTCGCCGAAAGCGCGTCGAAGATGGTGAAGAGCTGGGTCTTGGCGGCCCCGTCGTTCCACTCGCGGTCACGGCGGAAAAGCTCGAGCAGTTCCTCGACGGCGGCCTCGGTCTCGCCGGCGGCCTGAAGCGCCTGGGCGAGGTCGAATCGCGCCTGGAGATCTGAAGGGTCGGCATCGACCTTCTCGCGCAGTTCGGTCACGGGGCCGGCATTCTCGGCCTGTCGGGCGAGTTCGATCTGGGCCTTCGCCGCCTCCAGTTCCGGAGCGGCTGCGATCTCCGCGGGCGCCTGGGCAAGCAGGGCTTCGGCGTGGTCGAGCTGTCCGGCGGCCACATGCGCGCGCACCAGTCCGCCATGGGCCGCGGCGTTATTCGGCTCCTCCCCCAGAATTGCGGCGAAGGTCTGGGCTGCATCTGCCGCGGCACCCTGCGCAAGCATCTCCTCGGCGGCTTCCAGCGCCTCGCTGAGCCCGCCGTCGCCCGCCAGTGCCGCGACCCGGTCGATGAAGGCCTTCACCTCCGACCCGGGCAATGCGCCCTGAAACCCGTCGACGGGCTGGCCCTGCCAGAAGGCGTAGACCGTGGGGATCGATTGCACCCGCATCTGCCCGGCGATCATCTGGTTCTCGTCGACGTTGACCTTGGCGAGACGCACCTTGCCCTTGGCGCCTGTCACCGCGCCCTCGATGATCGGCGTGAGCGTCTTGCAGGGTCCGCACCACGGCGCCCAGAAATCGACGATGACGGGCACTTCCTTCGAGGCGTCGATGACGTCCGCCATGAAAGTGGCTTCGGAGACGTCCTTGATGAGGTTCGGTTCGGCAGCGGCTGGCGTTGTTCCGAGTTCGAGCATTGGGGTGGTCCTCGGGGCTGGTCTTCGGGTTGAGGCCTATATGAGACGTCATGGCCCGAAGGGAAAGGGGCGGCGACGACTCGACTCGCCCGAGTTCCCGCTCTAGGCTTGGAACGAAACAGGAACATGCGTCGCTGCCGGACCATGCCGAACCACCGCATCCTCTCGCTCTGGTTTCCGCGCCTCGGGGCCGAGCGGCTCCTCCGCCTTGACCGGGGGTTGACCGAAGCGCCGCTCGCGGTTGCGGCGGATGTCCGCAATATGCAGATGCTCGTCTCGCTTTCGTCGGCGGCCTCCGAGGCGGGGCTGATCCAGGGCCAGCCCCTGCGCGACGCCCAGGCGATGTGTCCCGGACTGGTCACGAGGCTGCAGAATCCCGTGGCCGAGGCCGCGTTCCTCAAGGGTCTCAGGCGCTGGGCGGGCAAGTTTTCCCCTTGGGTGGCCGAGGAGCCGCCAGAGGGGCTGATGGTCGATCTCACGGGGTGCGCACATCTCTTCGGGGGAGAAGCGGCGCTTCTCGCACAGGTCGAGGCCGAGTGCGCCGACCTCGGGCTGACCGTGCGCGCGGGCATCGCCGACACCGCCGGGGCGGCCTGGGCGCTGGCACGTTACGCGGGCCGGTCGGGGGGCGCGGCGCGATCGGGCGACGATATCGACCAGGAGGCGCGGGCGACACGGTCCCGCGCGGCGCGGCGGCGGCACTGGGAGAAAGGCGGGGCGCCCCCCCGGACCCCATCGATTGAAGCGACGGCGACGCGAATTGCGGCACCGGGGCGAACCCGCGCGGCGATCGCACCGCTGCCGGTGGCTGCCCTCAGGCTGGAAGAGCAGGTGGTGACCGAACTCGTGCGGCTGGGGCTGAGGCGCATCGAAGACCTCGCCGGCCAGCCACGCGCGGGGCTCGCGCGGCGCTTCGGAGCGATGCTGGTGCGCCGCCTCGACCAAGCGATGGGGGTGGAGCCCGAGCCGATCAGCCCTGCCAGGCCCCTCGACCATTTCGCGGTGCGGCTGACCTTCCCCGACCCCATCGGGCTCGAGGCGGACGTCATGGGGGCGGTCGACCGGCTCCTTCCGCAGCTCGCCCGGCAGCTCAGGGAGAAGGGGCGCGGCGCGCGCCTGGTGCGGCTCGAAGCGCACCGGGTGGATCGCGGCGTGGCGGTGATCGAGGTCGGACTCGCGCGCCCCTCCGCCGAGCCCGACCGGATCCGTCCGCTTCTGGCCCTGAAACTGGGCGATATCGACGCCGGATTCGGCATCGACAGGGTCCGGATCGTCGCCCCGGTGACCGAGCCGGTGCATGCGCAACAGCACCGGGGGCACCTCGAGGCGGCACGCGACGTCGCGGCGCGCGGGGGTGGTGCGCCGCTCGACGACCTCGTCGGCAAGCTCGGCGCACGGCTGGGACTCGAGGCGATCACCCGGCTCCATCCCGGCGACAGCCATATCCCCGAGAAGACGGCTCTGGTGATGGCGGCGGCATGGTCGGAGCCTGCGACCGGGTGGCCCGAGCCCCCGGGTCCGCGGCCAATTCTCCTCTGGCGTCCGGAGATGGTGACCGCCACCGAAGTGCCTGCCCTGCCCGACCGGTTCCGCTGGCGGCGGCGGGACCTCGACGTGGTGGCGGCGGTGGGGCCCGAGCGGATAGCGCCGGAATGGTGGCTCGACGAACCCGAATGGCGGACGGGCATCAGGGACTATTGGCGGGTGACGACGGATGCCGGCGAGGTGCTGTGGCTCTACTTCGCCCATGGCGCGACGATGTCGGCGGGCTGGTTCTGCCAGGGTCGTTTCGCCTGAGGGCCAATCATGCAGACCCCGGTACAGGGAGCGAAACACCCTCTTCCCCTTCGGTTGAAAGACGGCCCCGCGGGATGGCTTGCCGGGCCATCGAAGCGGATCGAAGAAGTGTTGCCCAAGGGGATCGGACCTTCGTCCGCCCCAACGGCGGATCCGATCTGCCGGCAAGCGGGAAGGATCGCACCCGTCTACCCGTCTCCGCGACCCACTCGCTTGCCGCCTGAAGGCATGCCAGGCGATCGCCGGCGGGCGAGGGGTTGATTTCGCCATCTCAGCGACAGGGCAATGACAGAATGTTCGGGGGGTGAAGGCGTCCCCCGGTGCCGCAGGCTGGGTGGGGGCTGTAATATCCGCGGCACCGGGGTGAGCGTCTTTCGCTACAGGGAATGGTTGCCCGGCAATCGCGGCGGGAGCGCGACCGCGATCGGTCGGGCGCGGGGCATTTTTGCGACCGAACAATGGCAGGGCTTGATTCGCGGGCGTTGGGGCGGCAGGGTTTCGCAATGACGTTTCAGCAGGTCCCGCCGAAACCCAGCGCCCTGCCCGAGCAGGTCGTCTTCGACCGAATCGAGCTTGGCGTTATCCTCACCATTTACGGGCGCATGGTCGCCGCGGGCGAATGGCGGGACTACGGCATGTCGTTTCTCAGCAACGTGGCGATTTTTTCGGTCTTCCGCCGCGCCGCCGAGCACCCGATCTACCGCATCGAGAAGCGACCGAGGCTCAGGGGCCGGCAGGGCATGTACTCGGTCATCGGGATGGACGGGCAGATCCTCAAGCGGGGGCACGACCTCAGGACGGTCCTGCGCATCTTCGACCGCAAGCTCATCCGCGCGGTCAACGATTAGAGGCTCCGCACCGAACCCACCCGGGCCATTTCCACAATCTTTCGACGCGGGCGGTCCCGGCAACCGGCTCATGTCCACCCGCGAGGCCACATCTTCGAAGCGCACACGGACGGGAGCAGAGAGTGCACTCAGGGGCGGCGAACCGAGGTGACGCCTCCACCGCCCGACGCCTCGATCCGGGCGCGGGCAACTTCCAACGGTTCGACCACGACGGCCATGTGGTGGGCATTGGCGTGGATCACGGATTCCATGTCTACGGCAATGGCGACATGGCCCTTCCAGAAGACGAGGTCGTTTCGCTGGAGCGGGGCTTCGGGCGGGACGGCCCGGCCCACCGCCTTCTCCTGAAGATCGCTGTCTCCGGGGCTGGCGATGCCGCAGGCGAGCAACGCAGTCTGGGCAAGCCCCGAACAATCGATGCCGAAGCTCGTATTTCCACCCCAGACATAAGGGGCGTGGAGAAAGAGCTCGGCCACGCTTGCGGGGTCGGACGCGAGTTCGGCGGCAGGGCGAAGGTGGCGGGAAGGAACGTGACGGTGATTCGTGCCAGTGTCGATCTCGCACCAATCTTCGCGTTGGGCGGTGACGAGTACCGGCGAGTCGTAAGAAAGCGGCAAGTGCTCGCCCTTCGTCTTCACGTCGGGTTCCGCGAGACCGTAGGTCAACCGCACCGCGACCCTATGGGTCGGTTCTGTGGGAAGATCGGTGAGCATATGGGCTTCGAGATAGCCGACATACCCGTCGCGTTCGGCGATGCCGTAGGCGAAACCGTGTCGCGTTTCGAGAACGCGGAAGGCTTCTCCGAAAAGCACTTCGCGGTCCTTCGCCCCCCCGGGGCTCCGCCAGAGCGTGGCGCAAGGCGGCCATCCCACGCGCCGAGTCGTGCCCTCGACGAAACGTTCCGCCTCGACCTTGCCCTCCAACGAGACATGGGCGACGCGGCCGTTGGATGGCGTCTCGCGCGGGTCCATCAGTAACCGAGCACCCCCGGAAGCGCCTCGAAAAGGGCGCGTCCGCCCATGCCGACACCCCCCTTCGGACGGCCCGGGGCGGCGGTGGGGTTCCAGCCGTAGATGTCGAAATGACAGTAGCGATCGCCCTCGCCGACGAAGCGGCGCAGGAACAGCGCGGCAGTGATCGCCCCGGCCATCCCGCCCGATGGCGCGTTGTCGAGATCGGCGATGCCGGGCTCGATGAGCTTGTCGTAGGGGTCCCAGAAGGGCAGGCGCCAGACCGGGTCGCGGACCTCGGCGGCGGCGGTCGCGAGCGCTGCCGCAAGGGTGTCGTCGTCGGTGAAGAACGGGGCGAGGTCGGCTCCGACGGCCACCCGCGCCGCCCCGGTGAGCGTGGCCATCGAGACGATCAGATCGGGGCTTTCTTCGGAGGCGAGGGCAAGCGCATCCGCGAGCACCAGCCTCCCCTCGGCGTCAGTGTTGTTCACCTCGACGGTGAGGCCCTTGCGGGAGGTCAGGATGTCGCCCGGCCGGAAGGCATTGCCGGCCACCGAGTTCTCGACTGCCGGAACGAGGACACGGAGCCGCACCGGAGCCTTCGTCGCCATGATCATTCCGGCAAGCCCCAGAACCGTCGCCGCCCCGCCCATGTCCTTCTTCATGAGGCCCATGGAGCTGCCGGGCTTGAGATTGAGACCGCCGGTGTCGAAGCAGACACCCTTGCCCACGAGCGTGAGCAGCGGCCCGGTCTCTCCCCACGCCATGTCGATGAGCCGCGGGGCGCGGGTGGAGGCGCGGCCGACCGTGTGGATGAGTGGAAAATTCTCGTCGAGAAGCGCCTCTCCCCTGGTGACGTGGATCTCGGCCCCATGGTCCCTCGCCAGCGCTCGCGCGGCCTTTTCAAGCTCGTCGGGGCCCATATCGGAGGCGGGCGTGTTTATCAGGTCCCGGGTCAGCGCCTCGCCCGCGGCGATGGCCTCGACGCGGCGGGCGTCGATGCCGGCGGGCGCCACGAGGTCGGCCTTCGGCGGCGGGGCGGCCTTGTAGCGGCCGAAGCGGTAACCCGCCAGCAGCCAGCCGAGGGCCGCTTCGGTGAGCGCGGGGCCGGCGAGGTCGGCCTCCAGCCGCCAGGCGCCCTTGGGGAGCTTCGCCCTTGCGGACGCGAGGAGGAACCGGCCACGGCGGCGTTCATCGTTCGAGCCGAGGCCCGCGGCGGCTCCGACCGGCACACCATCCGGCCCGGGCAGGAGAACGAACTGCCCGGCCTTGCCTTCGAAACCGGCAGCTTCGACCCAGGCCCGGTGCTGAGGCGTGAGCCCATTACGCCAAGCCTCGACACCCTCCGCCTCGACGGCATAAAGCGGAAGGGCATCGCTGTCTGACACGGCGAAGGCAAGGGCGGACATGAGCGTCTCCAGTGTGATTTCGCGCCGAGCCTACCGCACCCGGCGGCGCCGGCAAGCCGTCAAAGCCGGATGTTCTCGACGCCCCACATTGCGAGCAACGATCCTTCACCGACGCGCTGGAGCCGGGCCACGGTTGCCGAAAGGCCGGGCGCATCGCCCGACCGGGCCAGCGCGGCGACGTCACAGGCGACATGGGCCAGGAGATGCATGCCCACCTGGTCGGCGATGGCTATGAGCGAATGTGCCGTGCGGGCGATCCGGGCGCAGTCTCCTTCCGCCCAACTGGTCTCCACGGCCAAGAGGCGACAGGAAATCTCCTTCACCGCGCGGTCGAGCACGCGCTCCGCCCCGGCCTCTCCGAGGTCGCGCACGAGGACGACAAGCCGCTCCGGATCGATCACGACCCGTTCAGCCTGTCTGAGTGTCGCGATAGGCGCCACCGGCCCCTCCGTTCCCGCTACGGATGCCGGGTATCGCACTCAAGGCTTTTCCGAAGCCTTAGCCCGGGCAGCAAAAATCGCTCGAAAACCCGTTAAATCATGCGTAAACATATAGGAAAACAAGGGTTTCAACGAATGCACAGGGTCAAGCCGCTGCCGCGTTACCTGGTTCAGCGCTATGAAGGCTGGAAAGCGACAACCTATGCCGAAAACCGCGCCTGGTATGGACGCTTGGCGTCCGAGGGCCAGCGGCCGCGGGCGATGATCATCGGATGCTGCGACAGCCGCATCAACCTGAACGCGATTTTCGGGGCCGATCTCGGCGAGGCGTTCATTCACCGCAACGTAGCGAACCTCGTCCCGCCCCACGAGCCCGACGGTGAGCATCACGGCACCTCGGCGGCGGTGGAATACGCCGTGGAAGGGCTGGGTGTGGCCCATATTGTCGTCGTCGGCCACACGAATTGCGGCGGGGTGAAGGCCTGCTACGAGATGTGCTCGGGCCGCGCTCCGGACCTCGAGCGCGAAGAGAGCTACGTCGGCCGCTGGATGGATATCCTCGCTCCCATGTTCCCCGAGCTTCCCGCCAGCGGGGAAGCTGAACGTGTAGCGGCCTTCGAGCGGGCAGCGGTCATCCGGTCGCTCGAAAACCTCATCACGTTCCCGTTCGTCGATCGGGCAATGAACGAAGGCCGGCTGTCGATTCACGGCGCGGTGACCGACCTCGCCGACGGCGGACTCGAGGTGTTCGACGCAGCGGGCCGGGCTTTCGCTCCGATCTGATCCGGGCTAGGCGCTCGCGCGGGGAAAAGGGGATTTCGATGGGCCTGTTCGAACTGGCGGCGGCGAACCTCATCTCGCCGATCATCCTGAGCTTCGCGCTCGGACTCGGTGCGGCGTTGGCACGGTCGGACCTTTCGGTGCCGGAGGCGGCGGCGAAAGCTCTGTCACTCTACCTCCTGTTCGCGATCGGCTTCAAAGGCGGGGCGGGCGTGGCGTCCCACGGGCTCGACGCCACGCTTGTCGGTGCACTCGTCGCGGGGCTGGTGCTGTCCTTCGCAATTCCGTTCATCGCTTTCGGACTCCTGCGGGTCCTGTCGAATCTCGGGACTGTCGATGCCGCCGCGGTGGCCGGTCATTACGGATCCATTTCGATCGTCACCTTCGTCGCCGCGACCTCGGTGCTTCAGTCACAGGGCATCGCCTCGGAAGGCTACATGGTCGCGGTCGCCGCCGTGATGGAGGCCCCGGCGATCCTTTCCGCACTCTGGATCGTGGCGCGCACCGGTCGGGCGGCCGACATGGAAGCTGGCCTCGTGCGCGAGATCCTGCTCAACGGCTCGATCGTGCTGCTCGTCGGATCCTTCGCGATCGGCTGGATCACCGGCGAAAAGGGCCTCGCGCAGATATCGAGCTTCATCGTCGCTCCGTTCCAGGGCGTGCTCTGCCTCTTTCTTCTCGACATGGGGCTGGTTGCCGGACGCGGTCTGCGTCAGTCGCGCGGCGTTCTGGGGTTCGGCGCGGTAGCCTTCGGCTGCCTGATGCCACCCATCGGCGCTACCCTCGGGCTGGGCGCCGGTCTCTTGCTGGGGCTTTCGACCGGCGGGGTCGTCCTGATGATGGTTCTGTCCGCCTCGGCGAGCTACATCGCCGTTCCCGCCGCGATGCGCGTGGCGCTGCCCGAGGCGAACCCCTCGATCTATCTCACGCTGTCGCTCGGGGTGACGTTTCCATTCAATCTCACGGTAGGAATACCACTCTACCTGAGTGCTGCGACACTGGCGACGGGAGGTTAGCGCCATGGAGACCCATGAAGCGAAACGCGTGGAAATCATCATCGAGGCACCGATGGAGCGGCGGCTCACAAGGGCGATCCGCGAGGCGGGCGTGACGGGCTACACGGTGCTTCCGGTGCTGGGTGGTTCGGGCCGCTCGGGAACCTGGACGCGGGAGGGGCAGGTCTCTGCCGCCGGCGGCATGGTCGCGGTCGTCTGCCTCATCCGTTCCGACCGGCTCGAAGAACTCCTGGATGCGGCGTTCCGAGTGGTCGAGTCACACATCGGGGTGGTGTCGGTCACCGAAGCGCAGGTGCTGCGCGCCGAACGGTTTTAGGGAAGCCTTAACCAAATTCGCCCAGACAGGGATCATGAAAGATGATTGGGTCGTTCTTCGCCTGCCGCCGGAACTTCTGATGTCGCTTCGCGCGCTCGCGCAGGAGGCGCGCGTCACCCCGGGGCAGTATCTGCGGGACCACGTCGCGCGGAAGGCGGAAGGCGCGGGCGTCCGGCCCGACGCCATTCCAAGGCCCGCAAGTCCTGGAGTGTCGATGCTGCGCGAGCTCGTCTCGGACATTCTCTTCTCGGCGCGGGACTGGGGCGGGATGCAAGACGCGCTGGTCGCCGAAGGCTTCGCCCTCCGGGTAAAGGGCCTCGGGCTCATGCTGCACGCCTGGCCTTCGGACGAGCCGATCTGCAGGTCGGCGGACCTCGGGTTCAGCTATGCCGAGTTGATCCGAAGGTTGGGCGCTGGCGAGCCACCCGCGCCCGAAAGCCGGCCTGCGCATGGGGGGCTGCATGCAGGCGAAACCCGGCGAGCGGCCGGCTGACACCGCCGCCTTCATCTTCCCGAGAAGACTTCCGCCGGAGGCATTCGCTCCGCCGAAGCACGCCGATCAGGCGCGCTGCAGAACGCGGTTGCCCAGAAGCTCGGCGATCTGAACGGCGTTGAGCGCGGCCCCCTTGCGGAGATTGTCCGAAACGCACCAGAGGTTCAGGCCGTTGTCGATGGTCGAATCCTGCCGGATGCGGCTGATGAAGGTCGCGAAGTCGCCCACGCATTCGACCGGCGTGACGTAACCGCCATCCTCCCGCTTGTCGACGACGAGAACGCCAGGGGACTGGCGGAGAATGTCGCGCGCCTCGTCTTCATCGAGAAATTCCTCGAACTCGATGTTGATCGCCTCGGAATGTCCGACGAAGACCGGCACCCGCACGCAGGTCGCGGTGACCCTGATCGAGGGGTCGATGATCTTCTTCGTCTCCACGACCATCTTCCACTCTTCCTTGGTCGTCCCATCCTCCATGAAGCTGTCGATATGCGGAATGACGTTGAAGGCGATCTGCTTTGTGAACTTGGCCGCACCGACCTCCTGGCCCGGCACGTAGAGACCCTTGGTCTGGTCCCATAGCTCGTCGATGCCCTCCTTGCCCGCGCCGGAAACCGACTGGTAGGTCGACACCACTACGCGCTTGATGCGCGCCCGGTCATGGAGCGGCTTCAGCGCGACGACCAACTGCGCGGTCGAGCAATTCGGGTTGGCGATGATGTTCCGGTTCCGCACGCCCTCGATGGCATGCGCGTTCACTTCGGGCACGATCAGCGGAATGTCGTGCTCGTAGCGGTAGAGCGACGAATTGTCGATCACGACGCA
>Ga0008833_1000540_pt1 | contig 33661 bp, 22 predicted proteins | sample HotLakConsoUCCLE_FD_62216 | JGI IMG/M metagenome (GOLD analysis project Ga0008833, IMG submission 62216) | Hypersaline microbial mat communities from Hot Lake, Washington, USA - Hot Lake Consortium UCC-LE | ecosystem: Environmental > Aquatic > Non-marine Saline and Alkaline > Hypersaline >... | reverse complement strand
GATCCGCAACGCTCCGCGCGTAAAGCCGCTCATACCCGGACGCATCAACATGCGCCCCGGACACGATCGCCGCCGACGGCGGGTAGGTGGTGCTCATGGTTCTCCCCCCTTGGCCGTTCCGAGCGAACCCGCCCCCGCAAGCAGCCGGAAAGGGGGCGGGCCATCCGGCCTCAGATGGCCAGATACTCGGCGCGCAGGTCCGCGTTCTCGAGAACCTCCGCAGCCGTACCGTCGAACACGATCGAGCCGGTGTCAAGAATGACTGCGCGATCAGCCAGTTGCAGCGCGCGCACCGCGTTCTGCTCGACGATGACCGTGGTCATGCCCTGCTTCTTGATCTCTTGCAGGGTGCGCTCGATCTCGTCCACGATGACGGGCGCCAGCCCCTCGTAGGGCTCGTCCAGCAGCAGCACCTTGATGTCGCGCGCCAGCGCCCGGGCGATCGAAAGCATCTGCTGCTCGCCGCCCGAGAGCGTGGTGCCCTCCTGCCGACGCCGTTCGCCCAGGCGCGGGAAGAGATCGTAGAGGCGCTCGATCGACCAGCCGATCGGCGGGGCGATCTGCGCGAGCTTGAGATTCTCCTCCACCGTGAGGCCGGGAATGATCCGCCGGTCCTCGGGCACCAGCCCGAGCCCCACCGTGGCGGCCTCGTGGGATTTCATCCTGTGCAGCGGCTTGTGGTCGAGCCAGATCTCGCCGTGGGCGAGCTGCGGGTCGCCCAGCCGCGCGATGGCGCGCAGCGTGGTCGTCTTGCCCGCGCCGTTGCGGCCCAGCAGGGCGAGGATCTCGCCCTCGTGCACGTTGAAGCTGATACCCTGCACGATGTAGCTCTCGCCGTAATAGGCGTGCATGTCCCAGACCGAGAGGAAGGCGGGTGCCGTCTCGGCCTTGTTGCCATGCCTGGCGAAATCGGGTCTGACGTTCATCTGCGTGCCTCCTTATGCCGCTTCGCCCAGATAGGCTTCCTTGACCTTCGGGTGGCCCTTGATGTTCTCGGGCGTGTCCTCGACCAGGGGGGTGCCCTGGGCCAGCACCGTGATCCGTTCCGCCAGGCTGAACACCACGTGCATGTCGTGCTCGATGATGCACATGGTGATGTCGCGCTTGTCGCGGATCTGCCTGAGCAGGTCGATCGTGTTGTTGGTGTCGGCCCGGGCCATGCCGGCGGTGGGCTCGTCCAGCAGCAGCAGGCGCGGCTCCTGCACCAGGCACATGGCCATCTCCAGCCGGCGCTTGTCGCCGCGCGAGAGCGCGGCGGAATGCATGTGACGCTTGTCGATCATGCCCAGATCCTCGAGCATGTGCTCGGCCTTGTCGACCAGCTCGCGCTCGTTCTCCATGTGCTCGTAGGCATGCATCCGGAACGCCCCGTCACGCCTGGCGAAACAGGGGATCATCGTGTTCTCGAACACGGTCAGGTCGCCGAAGATCTCGGGGGTCTGGAACACCCTGCTGATCCCCATCTGGTTGATCTCGTGCGGTTTGCGTCCCAGCACCGACTTGCCGTCGAACATGACCGAGCCGGTATCGGGCATCAGCTTTCCGACCAGGCAGTTGAGCAACGTGGACTTGCCCGCCCCGTTCGGCCCGATGATCGCGTGAACCGTGTTCTCTCGGACCGAGAGATTGACCTCGGACAACGCCTTCAGGCCGCCGAAGCGCTTGTTGACGTCCTTGACTTCCAGGATACCCATCTCGCGCTCCTTATTCGGCGGGTTCGGTCTTGGCGCTCTTGGTGCGCGCGTCGGTCTTCTTGCGGCGGAAGAGCCGCGCCACGCGCTGCCCGCCCTCCACCAGGCCGCCGGGCAGGAAGATCACCACCGCCATGAACATCAGGCCCAGCGTCAGGTGCCAGCCCTTGCCGATGAACGGATAGATCATCGAGACCACGAAATCCTCGAGCCCGTCGGGCATGAAGGCGAACCACTGGTGCAGGATCGTCTCGTTGATCTTGGAGACGATGTTTTCCATGTACTTGATGAGGCCCGCGCCGAGGACCGGCCCGATCAGCGTGCCCACGCCGCCCAGGATGGTCATCAGCACCACCTCGCCCGAGGCCGTCCAGAACATCCGCTCGGCACCCGCAAGCGGGTCCATCGACACCATCAGCCCGCCGGCGAGGCCGGCATACATTCCGGAGATCACGAAGGCGGCCAGCGTGTAGGGCTTGGGGTTCAGGCCGGTGTAGTTCATGCGCTGCTGGTTGGACTTCACCGCGCGCAGCATCATGCCGAAGGGCGAGCGGAAGATCCGGATCGCCACGTAGAAGGCGGCCAGCATGACGATCGCGGCCAGGTAGTAGCCCACGTTGAAGGTGAACAGCCAGTTGCCCATGCTCAGCTCGAAACTGTCGCGCATCTCGAGGCCGAAGAAGTTGGTGGGCGGGATCGAGCCGTCGGCCGTCTGCCCCACGCCGATGACGCGCGGGTCGTTCAGGCTGAGCTGCAGGCCGGTCTCGCCGCCGGTGATCGGGGTAAGCACAGAATAGGCCAGCGAAAAGCTCATCTGCGCGAAGGCCAGCGTGAGGATCGAGAAGTAGATCCCCGACCGGCGCAGCGAGATCCAGCCCACAAAGAGCGAGAACAGCCCCGCCACGATGACCGACACGATGATCGCCGGGACCACGTTCATCGTCAGCAGCTTCATCATCCAGACGCCCGCGTAGCTGCCCACCCCAAGGAAGGCCGCGTGGCCGAAGGAGAGGTAGCCGGTCAGGCCGAACAGGATGTTGAAGCCGATGGCGAAGATCCCGAAGATCACGAAACGCTGCATCAGGTCGGGATAGCCCGCGTTGAACTGCGCCATCGCGCTGCCTTCGGGGAAGGGGTTCAGGAGGAAGGGGGCCAGCATCGTCAGCAGGATGACGATGAAGAAAAGACGAAGGTCCTTGGCGTCGAGACCGAGCATGGCTTATTCCTCCATCACGCCCTTGCGGCCCATCAGGCCCCTCGGACGGGTCAGCAGAATGACGATGGCGACCAGGTATATGATGATCTGGTTGATGCCGGGGATGATCGAGGTGGCGGCGGGGGTGGAGGCGAAACTTTCCAGGATGCCCAGAACGAATCCCGCCAGCACCGCGCCCGGCAGGCTGCCCATGCCGCCCACCACGACCACGACGAAGGACAGGACGAGAAAGTCCATGCCCATGTGGTAGTTCGGCGAGATGATCGGGGCATACATCACGCCTGCGAGCCCCGCGACCACCGCCGCCATGGCGAACACGATGGTGAAGCGGCGATCGATGTTGATGCCCAGCAGGCCCACCGTCTCGCGGTCTGCCATGCCGGCGCGCACCACCATGCCGAACGTGGTGAACTGCAGGAAGGCGAAGACCGCCCCGATGATCATCGCCGCGAAGACGAAATAGACCAGCCGCCAGTAGGGGTAGAGGATGGTGGAGGGATCGAGCCCGAGCATCGCGCCGAAATCGAAGGTGCCCACGAAGGCGTCGGGCGCCGGGGTGGGGATCGGGTTGGCGCCGAAATAGAACTTGATGATCTCCTGCATCACGATCGCGAGGCCGAAGGTCACCAGGATCTGGTCGGCATGGGGGCGCTTGTAGAAGAAGCGGATCAGGCCGCGCTCCATCGCCAGCCCGATCAGCACCATGATCGGGATCGAGAACAGGATCGCAAGCGGCACCGCCCAGTCGATCATCCCGTTGCCGATCGCCGGTCCGAACCAGTCCACCACATAGGGCGTCTCGACCTGCATGGGCCGGCCCAGGAAGTCCGTCTGGGTCGGGTCTTCGGTCAAGTAGGACAGGGTCAGAAGGCGGCTCAGCGTCACCGCGCAGAAGGCGCCGATCATGAACAGCGCGCCATGGGCGAAGTTGACCACCCCCAGCGTGCCGAAGATCAGCGTGAGCCCGAGCGCGATCAGCGCATAGGCAGAGCCCTTGTCGAGCCCGTTCAGAACTTGAAGTATGAAACCGTCCATCGCCCCACCTCGAAGCCTCTAGGTGAACGCCCCGCGCCGGGCCCGGCGCGGGCCGGTGCAGGGCATCGGCCGCGCCCCGAACGGGGCACGGCCGTCATCTTGCGGGATCAGGCGCCCGCGTTGCACGACCCCAGCTCGCCGCCGGCGAACTGCGGGTGATCCGGCGCGTAGGTGACCTGTTCGACCGGGGTGATCTCCACCTGCTCCACGAGGTCGAACTCGTTCTCGGGGTTCTCCTTGCCCTTCACGACGACCACGTCCTTGAAGCACTGGTGATCCTCGGCGCGGTAGAGCGTGGGGCCGTTGCCCATGCCGTCGAACTCGAAGCCCTCGAGGGCCTCGACCACGGCGCAGGGGTTGAAGCTGCCGGCGCGCTCGACCGCATCCGCATAGAGCAACGTCTGTACGTAGCAGGTATGCGCCGCCTGGCTGGGCGGGCGGCCGTACTTGGTGCCGAAGGACTGCACGAACGCCTTCGAGCCCGCGTCCTGGAGCTTCCAGTCCCAGTTCTGCGAGCCGAAGATGCCGGCGATGTTGCGCCCGGCGCCCTGGGCCATCAACTCGGAGTAGAGCGGCACGACGATCTCGAAGTTCTTGCCGTTCACCACGCGGTCACGCAGGCCGAACTGCACCGCGTTTGTGAGCGAGTTCACCATGTTGCCGCCGTAATGCACCAGCACCAGCACGTCGGCATCCGAGTTCAGGACCGGCGCGATGTAAGACGAGAAGTCGGTCGCCGCCAGCGGGGTGAGCACCGTCTCCACGGTGTTCCAGCCCATCGCCTCGGTTGCCGACGAGATGGCTTCCTCGGTGGTGTAGCCCCAGTTGTAGTCGGCGGTCAGGTAATAGGCGTTGCGGTCCTTGCCGTAGGTGTTGGCCAGCACCGGCGCCAGCGCCGCGCCCGACATGTAGGAGTTGAAGAAGTGGCGGAAACCGTTGCGCCGCTTGTCCTTGCCGGTGGTGTCGTTGGCGTGCGTGAGACCCGCCATGAAGATCACGCCGGCCTCCTGGCAGAGCGCCTGCACGGCCACGGCCGGACCCGAGGAGGACCCGCCGGTGACCATGATGGCGCCGTCCTTCTCGATCATCGAGCGGGCGGAGGCGCGGGCGGCGTCGGTCTTGGTCTGGGTGTCGCCGGTGACGTACTGGACCTTCTTTCCGAGGATGCCTTGGCCGGTCAGCGGCGTCTTGCTGCCGTCCTTGTAGACGAAGGTTTCCAGCATCCCGTTGTCGGCGCCTTCGCCGTTCAGGTGCTCGACCGCCAGCATGTAGGCACGCAGCTGGTCGGCGCCCTCATCGGAATAGGGGCCCGATTGCGGCACGTTGAAGCCGAGCGTGACGGTGCTTCCGGTGGGTTCGTTGGTGAAGGCCGAGGCCGAACTGGCGGTGAAGATCGTCGGCAGTGCGACGCCCGCGCCTGCGACGGCACCGGACTTCAACACGCCGCGGCGTGTCAGGATGGTCTTGGACATGAAATCCTCCCGTTTCGAAAATGCGGGGCAGGCTCCTCTTCCCGGTCCCGCAGGGCACGATGCGTGCAAATTCATTATTTCGCCGGGGAAGAAAATTTCGCAACAAATCACTTGAACGAAAGAATTTTTTTGTGAAAAACTACACAATATCGTGGTGCGACTTGTAAATTAACTCTTCCGCACCGCAGAAAGACATTGATAACCCGGGGGAAATGGCGATGGCCCGCGACACGCTGACAGGATCGCGCATCCGCGAAAGGCGGGCCATGTCCGGGCTCAAGCAGGCCGATCTGGCGCGGCAGGCCGGAATCTCGCCCTCTTATCTCAACCTGATCGAGCACAACCGGCGCAGAATCGGCGGCAAGCTTCTGCTCGACATCGCCGCCGCGCTGGATGTGGAGCCGTCGCTCCTGTCCGAGGGCGCCGAGGCCGCCCTGATCGCCGCGCTGCGCGAGGCCGCGGGCGCGCGCCCGACGATTGCCGCGGAATTGGAAAGGGTGGACGAGTTCGCCGGCCGGTTCCCGGGCTGGGCCGAGCTGCTGGCCGATGCGCGCCGCCGGGTGGACGCGCTGGAGCGCACCGTGGAGACGCTCAGCGACCGGCTGGCGCACGATCCTCACCTCGCGGCCTCGCTGCACGAGATGCTCTCGGCGATCACCTCGATCCGCTCCACCGCCGCGATCCTCGCCGATACGCAGGAGCTCGAACCCGAGTGGCGCGACCGGTTCCACCGCAATCTCGATCAGGACAGCCGCCGCCTGGCCGACGGGGGCGCGGCGCTGGTGGGCTATCTCGACAATGCCGGGGACGCGGGCGCCAGCCTGACCTCGCCACAGGAAGAAATCGACGCGTTCCTGGGGGCGCATGGTTACCATTTCCCGGAACTCGAACGTCCCGGCGCCCGGGTGGCCGACGTTCTGGCCGGCGAGGCGGCGGCGCAGACCCTGTCCTCGGGGGCGGCGCGGGTCATGGCGGAACGGCTGCTTTCGCGCTACCGCGACGACGCCGGGCGGATGCCGCTGCGCCAGGTTGCTCGGGTGCTTGCCGCTCGCGGACCGGATCCGGAGACGTTGGCGCGGGAGAGCGGCTCCGACCTGGCCGCGGCCATGCGCCGGTTGGCGTCGTTGCCAAGCGACATGACCGCAGAGCCCTTCGGGCTGGCGATCTGCGACGGGTCCGGCACGCTGACCTTCCGCAAGCCCCTGGCCGATTTCCCGCTGCCGCGCTTCGGGGCTGCCTGCCCGTGGTGGCCACTCTTCGAGGCGCTTGGCCGCCCCGGACAACCCGTTGCCCGGCTGATGGAACAGGCGGGGCGTGATACGCGCCTTTTCAGGGGGTTGGCCATTGCGCAGCCGATCGCCGCGGCCGGTTTCGACCGCCCCGCGCTGACCGAGGCGCACATGTTGATACTGCCCGGCCGCGGGCCCGGCCCGGCTCTCGAGGTGGGGCCCGGCTGCCGGATCTGCCCGCGCGAAAGTTGTCAAGGCAGACGCGAACCGTCGATCCTGTCCGAGGGGTTTTGACTTGGGGGCCTCGGCTGGTGTTATATCGCCGGCACATAATAATAATACGCTGCGCCATTCGGGAGGAACGGAGGAATGGGCAAGCACGTCCTGCTGATCGAGGATGAACCCAACATCATCGAGGCGATCAGCTTCATTCTCATGCGCGACGGCTGGCAGGTCGACACGCATTCCGACGGGCTCGACGCGGTCGAGGTCGTGCGCAGCCTGTCGCCCGACCTGCTGATTCTCGATGTGATGCTGCCGGGCCGGTCGGGTTACGACATCCTGCGCGACCTGCGCGGGTTGGAAGGGTTCGCCACGCTGCCGGTGCTGATGCTGACGGCGCGCGGCCAGGTCAAGGACCGCGAGATGGCCGAACGCAGCGGGGCCTCGCGCTTCATGTCCAAGCCGTTTTCCAACTCGGAGGTGCTCGAGGCCGTGCGCACGATGGCGGGCGTGACATGAGCAAGCCGCCCCCGCCGATCTTCGTGCAGCGCGAGACCTACCGGTCCCGCAGGTTGATGGATGCGGCGCGGCTGCTGCCGGTGCTGGGCGCCTGCCTCTTCGCGGTGCCGCTGCTGTGGCCCGAAGAGGGGGGCGGGACGATCAGCACCTCCCGCGCCATGGTCTACATCTTCGGGGTCTGGGCGCTGCTGATCGTGGCGACGGCGCTGCTCTCCCGCCGTCTGGGCCGAGGCGGAGGCGAAGGCGGCTCCGGGACCGAGTAGATGGCGTCGCTCAACCTGCTTGTCGCGGTCTGCCTCGCCTACGTGGCGATCCTGTTCCTGGTGGCCTTCGCCGCCGAACGCGCGGCGTTGCGGGGGCGGGGCGGCTGGCTGCGCAGCCCCTGGGTCTATACCCTGTCCCTGTCCGTCTACTGCACCGCCTGGACATTCTATGGCGCGGTGGGCTATGCCGCGCGGTCGGGGCTGGAATACCTGACGATCTATCTCGGCCCCACGCTGGTGATGATCGGCTGGTGGTGGGGGTTGCGCAAGCTGGTGCGCATCGGGCGCAGCCAGCGCATCACCTCCGTGGCGGATCTCATCAGCTCGCGCTACGGCAAGTCCAACCTGCTGGCGGTGGGCGTGACCATCCTCGCGGTGGTGGGAACCACGCCCTATATCGCGCTCCAGCTGCAGTCGGTGACGCTGTCCTTCGCCACCTTCGCGCAGAGCGATCCGACCCGGCCGGTTCCCGTGGACAACGCCTCGACCGCGCTCTGGGTCGCGGCGGGGCTGGCGATCTTCACGGTGATCTTCGGCACCCGGAACCTCGACGTCAACGAGCGCCATCACGGCGTCGTCATGGCGATCGCGGTGGAGGCGGTGGTCAAGCTCTTCGCGCTGCTGGCGGTGGGGGTCTTCGTGGTCTGGGGGCTGGGCGGCGGCCCGCTCGAGATGCTGGACCGCATCGATGCCAGCCCGCACATGGCCGAATGGCAGATCGACGGCGGGCGCTGGGCCGGGCTGACCTTCCTGTCGGCGGCGGCCTTCCTGTGCCTGCCGCGCATGTTCCAGGTGCTGGTGGTCGAGAACGAGGACGAGAGCCTGCTGCGCACCGCCTCCTGGGCATTTCCGGCCTACGTCCTGTTGATGAGCCTTTTCGTCGTTCCCATCGCGGTGGTCGGGCTCGACATGATGCCCGAGGGGGTGAACCCGGACACGTTCGTGCTGACGGTGCCGCTGGCCGAGGGGCGGGACGGGCTGGCGATGCTGTCCTTCCTCGGCGGGTTCTCGTCGGCCACGTCCATGGTGATCGTCGCGGCCATCGCCCTGTCCACGATGGTGTCGAACCACATCGTCATGCCGATCTGGTTGCGGTCCACCGGCGGAGGCGCGTCGGTCTCCGGCGACGTTCGGCACGTGGTGATCCTGGCGCGGCGTCTGTCCATCGCGGGGGTGGTGCTGCTGGGCTATCTCTACTACCGGTTCTCGGGCGGCGGAGAGGCACTGGCGGCGATCGGACTGATCTCCTTCGCCGGGGTCGCGCAGGTGCTTCCGGCGATGGTGGGCGGAATCTTCTGGCGCGGCGCCACCCGCGCGGGTGCGTTCGCCGGGCTCAGCCTGGGCTTCGCGATCTGGCTCTATACCTTGTTCCTGCCCAGTTTCGGGCCTGCCGTGATGCCGCCCGCGATCATGGAGCAGGGCCTGTTCGGCTGGTCCTGGCTGCGCCCGCAGGCGCTGTTCGGGATCGAGGGACTCGATCCGCTGGTGCATAGCGTGCTTTGGAGCATGTCCTTCAACCTCCTGGGATTCCTGTGCTTCTCGCTGGCGTCCTTCCCCTCGCCGCTGGAGCGGCTTCAGGGCGCGCAATTCGTCTCGATCTTCCAGCATTCGGGCAGCCCGCGCAGCTGGTCGGGCGGCGCGGTGCAGAGCGAGGACCTGATGGTGATGGCCCAGCGCATCCTCGGTGCGGACGAGGCGCAGCGGCTGTTCCAGCGCGAGGCGGCGCGCCAGGGGCTGCGCGGCTACCTGCCCGAGCCCAGCCCCGACTTCCTGGAAACGCTGGAGCGCGAGCTGTCCGGCTCGGTGGGCGCGGCCACGGCGCATGCGATGGTGGGACAGATCGTGGGCGGGATGTCGGTTTCGGTGCAGGATCTGCTGGCGGTGGCGGACGAGACGGCGCAGATGATGGAATATTCCAGCCGGCTGGAGGCCCAGTCGGAAGAGCTGTCGCGGACCGCGCGGCAACTGCGCGAGGCCAACGAAAAGCTCACCCGGCTCTCGGTGCAAAAGGATGCCTTTCTCAGCCAGATCAGCCACGAGTTGCGTACCCCGATGACCTCGATCCGGGCCTTCTCGGAAATCCTGCGCGACGCGGACGGGCTCGGCCCGGAGGCGCAGGCCAAATACGCCTCGATCATCCATGAGGAGGCGATTCGCCTGACCCGCTTGCTGGACGACCTGCTGGACCTCAGCGTGCTGGAGAACGCCCAGGTCAGCCTCGATCTCCGCGACGGGCGCGTGGCCGACCTGATCGACCACGCGGTGAACACGGCCGGGGCCGGCGAGGGGCGCGAACTGCGCGTGCGGCGCGACCGTGGCGGCGAACAGATCATGCTGCGCACGGATCTCGACCGGCTGGCGCAGGTCTTCATCAACCTGGTCGCGAATGCGCGCAAGTATTGCGACGCCGAGGCCCCCGTCCTGACCATTCGCGCGGGCGAGAGCGGCGGCGTCGTCACCGTGGATTTCATCGACAACGGCCATGGCATCCCGACGGACCAGCAGGACGTGATCTTCGAGAAATTCGCCCGCATCGGCGAGCACAAGGCCGGCGGGGCGGGGCTGGGACTGGCGATCTGCCGCGAGATCATGGCCCGGCTGGGCGGAACCGTCGCCTATCTGCCGGGGCAGGGCGGCACTGCCTTCCGGGTGCGCCTGCCCGCGCGTGCGGCGATGGCCGCGCAATAGGGCGCGCGCCGGGGGTTCATAAACCTCGTGCTAACCCCGCCTGCCTAGTCTCGGGTCGAGGGACCGCAGGACGCGGTGACGAGGGCATGGGCGATACCGGATCGAAAGCAGTTTTGCGCCGCAAGGCGAATGCCGCGCGCCGTCAGCAGGAGGCGCGGGTGCCGGGCCCGCTGCGCGCGCTGCGGCTGGGGCTGGCGCGCGCCGCGAAGGAGCGTCTGAACCTCGCGATCGCCGTTCCCGCCTCCGTGGAGGATCGACATGAGCAGGAGGCCGTTCTGGCGGCGCTGCCGGCCGAAGGGCTGATCGTTCTGCTGGACGGGCCGCGCGGTGCGGTCGGCGCGGCGGTGCTGGAACGCGATCTGCTGGCCGGGTTGATCGAGCAGCAGACGATAGGTCGCGTCGCCTCCCGCGCGGCAGAGCCGCGCCCCTTCACCGCCACGGATGCGGCCATCGTCGCCCCGTTGCTGGAGGGGATGCTCGAACAGATGGAGGAAACGCTCGGCGCGCAGGCCGGGGCGGTCGGGCTGGGCGGGTTCCGGTTCGGGGCGCATATCCCCGAAGCGCGTGCGCTCGGTCTGGCGTTGCAGGCGCCCGAATACCGCGTCTTCCGCCTGACGATCGAACTTGCGGGGGGCGCGCGCCGGGGGCTGCTGGGCCTCGCGTTGCCCTGGCGTGACGTGGTGCCGGCCGCCAGGCCTCGCCATGGCATGCCGGCGCAGCCCGGCCTCAAGGGGGTCGCCTTGCGCGTTCCCGCGGATCTGCGCGCGGTCCTGCACCGCATCCAGATGCCTCTGTCGCGGGCCTCCGTCATGGCGCCGGGCGACGTGCTGGAACTCCCGCACGAGGTGCTGGGCAAGGTCACGCTGGAAGGCCCGTGCGGGCAACGGATCGCCCGGGGCAGGCTTGGCCGGGTGGATGGGGTGCGCGCGGTGCGCCTCGTCGGCGGCCAGGGAGGCGCGGGAACCGATCAGGGCGCGGCCACGCCCGAGGCCACACTAGCGGCCGGCGAGCCGCCAGCCACCCCGCCGCCACCCGCCTCTCCCGCGGCCCCGCGGGCCAAGACCGCCTCGCCCTCCGGCCGGGCCGCGGGGCCGGTGGCCTCCGGTCCCGCGCCAGAGGTGCTGCCCGATCTGCCGCCGCTGGAATTCGACATGCCGGATGTGCCCTTCCTGCCGGGCACGGAGGAGTAAACGGCCCGGACAAGCGAAGGGCCCCGTGGCGCGCCGCCACGGGGCCCTTCTCGTCTTGTCGCGATCGCAGAAGGCTCAGCGACCGGCCGCGTCCAGCGCCGGGCGCAGCCCGTCCAGCGCGTAGCCGGCGCGCGCCGTCGCGGCCAGGATCTCGTCGGTCGGACGCTTCCCGGCCTGTCCCAGCGCCCAGATAACCGAGCAGCGCGTACCCGAGGCGCAATAGGCCAGCACCTTGCCCGGGGCGCTGTCCACCAGGCTGGCCTGTTTCGCCACGTTCTCGGGCGTCATGGTCTGGTGGGTGAGCGGCAGGCTCTCGAATTCCATGCCCGCGGCGCGCACCGCCTCCGCCACGGCATCCGCCTGGTGCGAGGGCGGAACTTCGGTATCGGGGCGGTTGCAGATCACCCGGGTGATCCCGGCCGCGGCCAGGGCCGGCGCGTCGGACGGGTCGATCTGCGGCGAGACGTGGTAGCGGTCTGTGATCTGTCGGATATCCATGGGATCTTTCCTACTCCGCCGGCACCGGCCGTTCAAGGCGCTGCGTCACGAAGGGCGCCACCGCCATCCCGACCAGCATCGCCGCGAAGAACACCCAGTGACCGATCCCGCCATAGCTGAGCGAGGCCACCGACGGCCCCGGGCAGAGCCCGGCCAGGCCCCAGCCCGCGCCGAACATCGTCGATCCCACGGCAAGGCGGCGGTCGATCCGCACCGGCGGCGGCGGCGGAAAGGTCCCGCCCAGCACCGGCGTCCGCCGGGCGCGGGTCAGTTGCCAGGCCAGCGCCATCGGGATCATGGCACCGCCCATCACGAAGGCCAGCGTCGGATCCCAGTCGCCGAACACGTCCAGCCAGCCCTGGACCTTGGCGGTATCGGTCATGCCCGAGACGAACAGCCCCGAGCCGAACAGCCCGCCGGCGATGAATGCAAAGATCTGCCGCATCACACGATCCCCCAGACATGGCGGAACAGCAGCACGGAGACGCCGCCCGCAAGGATGTAGAACACCGTCGAGGCCATGCCCCGAAGGCTCAGCCGCGAGATGCCGCAGACCCCGTGCCCCGAGGTGCAGCCATTCGCGATGCGCGTGCCCACGCCCACCAGCAGGCCGGCGGCGATCAGCACCCACCAGTTGGAGGTGATATGCGTGTCCACCGCGCCGTAAAGCGGGTAGAGCGCGATCGGCAGCAGGAAGACGCCGGCCAGGAAGGCCACCCGTTCCGCCACGTTGCCCTTGGCGGAGCCGTCGACCAGCCCGCCGATGATGCCGCTGGCACCCATGATCCGGCCATTGGCCAGAAGGTATACCGCGCCGCCCGTGCCGATCAGCAATCCGCCGATCAGGCCCCAGATCCAGTCCTGTTCCATGTTGTCGCGTTTCCTAGCGTCCTTGATGTGTCGATGCCGCGCCGGGGCCGTTCGCGCACCCCGCGGCGCGGGCGGGCCGGTCAGAGCTTGTTGACCGGCACCTTGAGAAAGACATCGCCCTGGTCGTCGGCGGGCGGCATCTGGCCGGCGCGCATGTTCACCTGGAGCGACGGGATGATGAGCTTGGGCATGTCCAGCGTCGCGTCGCGCGCGTCGCGCATCTGGACGAAGTCTTCCTTGCTCTTGCCCGCGCCCACATGGATGTTCTTGGCCTTCTGCTCGCCGACCGTTGTTTCCCAGGCGTAGTCGTCGCGGCCCGGGGCCTTGTAGTCGTGCCCCACGAAGATGCGGGTGTCGTCCGGCAGGGCGAGGATCTTCTGCACCGAGTCATACATCGTCTCGGACGAGCCGCCGGGGAAGTCGCAGCGCGCTGTGCCGAAATCGGGCATGAACAGCGTGTCGCCGACGAAGGCCGCGTCGCCGATCACGTAGGTCAGGCAGGCAGGGGTGTGGCCCGGCGTGTGCAGCACGTCGCCGCGCAGCTGGCCCACATGGAAGCTGTCGCCCTCCTTGAAGAGAAGATCGAACTGGCTGCCGTCGCGCTGGAACTCGGTGCCCTCGTTGAATACCTTGCCGAACGTGTTCTGCACGATGCGGATATTCTCGCCGATGCCGATCTTGCCGCCCAGCTTTTCCTGGAGATAGGGCGCGGCCGAAAGGTGATCGGCGTGGACATGGGTTTCGAGGATCCAGACCGGATCCAGACCCTCTGCCTTGACGTACTCGATGATCGCGTCGGCCGAGCTGGTATCGGTCCGGCCGCTCGAATAGTCGAAGTCCAGCACGCTGTCGATGATCGCGGCGGCGGAACCGTTGGGGTCCTTGACGACGTAGGAGATGGTATTGGTCGCGTGGTCGAAGAAGGCTTTGACTTCAGGTTTCATGGGCATTCCCTCCGTTTCGCGAAGTCATATACGGCTTTTGGAATACGTTTCAAGGAAAAGGTGGCATTGACCTGCATCAATGCCTTGTGATCCGCTGTCGTGGAAGGATCGGCCCGGCATATCCAGGGAGACCCGCATGACATCGCTCGAGAGTCGCCGCGCCGCGCTCATGTCCCGCCTCAAGGAACTGGACACCCGGCTGCACGCCATCGAGGACCAGCTCGACGAACCCCATTCCAAGGATTGGGACGACGACGCCGTCGAACGCGAGGGCGACGAGGTGCTGGAGGCGCTGGGCGATGCCGGCCAGGCCGAGATCCAGCGGATTCGCGCCGCGCTGCAACGGATCCGCGACGGCGACTACGGGACATGCACGAAATGCGGCGACGAGATCCGCGCCGAGCGCCTCGACGTTCTGCCCGATACGCCCTTCTGCGCCGATTGCGCGCGCAGCCTGTGACACCGCCAACGGAGGACACGCGATGACCCCGGAAGAGAAGGAACGCCTGCAAGCCGAGATCCGCGACCTTGAAGAGCGTCTGCCCGAGGCCGACGCCGAGACCCGCGCCGAACTGATGGCGCATCTGGAACATGCGCTGGAGCGCCTGCGCGCGATCGACGCGAGGGACGACCCGCGGAACGAGGAAGAGCGGATCGACGAGGAGATCGAGTCGCAATTCGACAACCTTCCACTCTGATTCGAAGGGCCCTGCACCAACAGGGTTGCCTCGCGGCTGTAGAGTCCGCCTAATGCCCGCGTGGCGATCCAGGGGCAGACAGGCGCGATGACCGATCAGACCACCGTCTATGCCGTGCAGGACGGGGTGGCGGTGCTTACCCTGCCATCCGTGCCCAGCTTGCTGGACTCCCCGGTTCTGGACGCGCTGGAGGCGGCCGTGCTGCGCGCCCATGCCGATCCCGCGGCCCGGGCCCTGGTGCTCACTGGCACCGGCCGTGTTTTCGCGCTTGGCGATGGCGAGCAGCCCGACGAGGGTCCGCGCGACTGGGCGGCGCTCGGCGCGCTCTGCTCGCGGGTCGAAACCGGTCCGAAACCCGCGGTGGCGGCGCTCGGCGGCTCGGCGCTGGGCGCGGGGCTGGCGCTGGCCTGCGCCGCACATGCGCGGCTTGCACTACCGCAGGCGCGGCTGGGCACGGCGGCGCTGTCGGTCGGGCTGGTGCCCGCGGCGGGGCTGACCCAGCGGCTGGCGCGGCTGATGCCGATGCGCGCGGCGCTGTCTCTGATCCGTGCGCCGCAGCCGCTCGCTGCGCGCGACCTCGCAGGGGAGCCCCTGCTGGAGCTGGTCGGGGCCGATGTGATCGACGCTGCCCGCGCGCGGGCGCTCGAGCTGGCGGAAAAGGGCTGGACCCCGCCGCGCGATGCGCGCCCGGGCCTGGGCGATCCCGTCGGCACGCAGAAGGCGCTGGCCGAGGCCCGCGCCGAGGGCAGCGACGATCCGGCGCTGGCCGAGACGCTCTCCTGCCTGGAGGCCTCCCTGCTGCTGCCGTTCGAGGCGGCGCTCGATTTCGAGGCCGCCGCCCTGGAGACGCTGCACGAGACCACCCGCGCGCGCATCCTGCGCCATCTCTGGGCCGCCAGCCGGCGCTTGTCCAATCCCGTGGTCCCCGCCCAGGCCATGACCGCGCCCCTGGTGCTGGGCGTGCTGGGCCAGGGGCGCATGGCGGCGAGCCTCGCGATCATGGCGTTGCAATCCGGGCTGGAAACCGTGGTGTCCGATCCGCGTGCCGCGGAGGTGGCCGAGGAGGTGGACGCGATCCTGCAACGCTTCGTCCGGCGCGGTCGGCTGAGCGCGCAGGGACGCGAGGCGATGCTGTCCTTGCTGACCTGCGAGGATCCTCCGCGGGCGCTGCACCGTGCGAGCGTGGTGATCGAATGCGGTCCCGGCGATGCCGCGACGCGCGAGGCGCGCTGGCGGCAGGCCCGGCCCGCCCTGTCCTCGGATGTGCTCTGCCTTCCGCTCTGGCCGGGCCCGGCGCCCGACGATGCGGGGCCGGGGCCGGTATTGGCCTTTCACGGCCCGCCGCATGTGGCCAAGCTGGCCGAGCTGCTGGTGCCGGAGGGCGCCGAGGCCGAGGCGCAGCGGGTCATGGCACTGTTGCGCCGCACCGGCAAGATGAGCCTGGCGGGGCGCGGGACGGCACCGCCCACGCAGGTGGTCGAGGAGGCGCTCTGGCGCGCGGCGTTCTGGCTGGCGATGGCCGGCGCCGATCCCTTCGCGCTCGACCGCGCGCGCCGGGCCGAGGGCTTTGCCACGGGCCCGTTCGAGGCGATGCAGCAGGCCGGCCCCGGCGGGCTTGCCCTGCGCTTCGCCGACGCGCCCGCGCCGCTAGGCGCCGCGCTGGCGCGCCTTTCGGATGGCGGCGTGGCCTTTTACGGGCCGGACGGCGCGCCGGACGCGGCGCTGGTCGCGTTGCTGGACAGCTTGCGCGAGGAACAGGGCCTGCGGCCCCGCGACATTCCGGCGAAGGAGATTGCCGACCGGCTGCTGGCCGCCGCCGCCAATGCCGGGGCGGGGCTTGTCGCCCGGGGCGAGGTGGCGCGGCCCGGCTGGATCGACGCGGCGCTGGTGGCCGGGCGCGGCTGGCCACGCGAGGCGGGCGGCCCGATGATCGGCGCCGACATGGCGGGGCTTGCGGGGCTGCGGCAGCGGATGACCCGCTATGCGGATGATGATCCGGGCCTCTGGACCCCGTCGCCGCTCTGGGACGAGGCGATCAAGTCAGGGCGGGGACTGGCCGGGCTGTAACGCGGGTCAGCTCAGGAAGACGCCCACGATCACGATCATCAACCCCATGACCGACAGGAACAGCGCGCCCAGGTTGAGGGGCATGGCGCGGCGGATCTCTGCGCGCATCTCGTCCTCGGGAAGGTTGCGGCGCCGGGTGCGCGACACAATCACGATGCTCCAGACAAGGCCTGCAAGGCCCAGCACGGACAGCACCGCGCCGCCCCAGACCGCCCAGATCATCATCTCCATGTCGCCCTCCGCGCTCGCGCCGACGGACGCAGCGGTAATCCATCGCCCGACCTGCGGCAACCCCTTGCCGGGGCGCGGGCCGGGCGCTAGCAAGAACCGGATCTGCAAGGGAGAGCGCGCAATGGACGACATGAGCGACAAGGACGCACAGGCCGAAGTCAACTACCGCGTCACCGCCGACGAGCTGCGCCAGTTCATAGAGCGCTTCGAGCGGCTGGAGGCCGAGAAGAAGGACATCGCCGACCAGCAGAAGGAGGTGATGGCCGAGGCCAAGGGGCGCGGCTACGACACCAAGGTGATGCGCAAGGTGATCGCCCTGCGCAAGCGCGAGCCCGACGACATCGCCGAGGAAGAGGCGGTTCTGGAGATGTACAAGGAGGCGCTGGGGATGCGCTGAGGCATCCCGGCGGACGCATATGCTGGCCTATACCGGCTCGGCCATCTTCGACGGGACGCGAATGCTGCGCGACCATGCGCTCTGCGTCGAGGCGGGGCATGTGGCGGCTCTGGTGCCGGAAGGCGACCTGCCCGCCGGGGTGCGGCGCGCGCGGCTGCCGGGCGGTGTGCTCGCGCCCGGGCTGGTCGATCTGCAGGTGAATGGCGGCGGCGGCGTGATGCTGAACGACGCGCCTTCGGTCGAGGGGCTGCGCCGTATCGCGGAGGCCCATGCACGGCTTGGCGCCACCACCATCCTGCCCACGCTCATCAGCGACACGCAAGAGGTGACGCGCCTGGCCCTCGACGCGGTCCGGCAGGCGGTGCGGGCGGGGGTGCCGGGTATCGGGGGGCTGCATCTCGAGGGCCCGCATCTGGCGCCGGAAAAGGCCGGGGCGCATGAGCGTGCGCTGCTGAGGCCGATGAGCGCCGAAGATCTGGAGATGCTTTGCGCGGCGGCGCGCGACCTGCCCGCGCTGATGGTCACCGTCGCGCCGGAGGCGGTGACGGCCGGACAGGTGGCCACGCTCGCGGGGGCGGGCGCGGTGGTCTCGCTGGGCCACAGCGCGGCGGCATTCGAGGACTGCATGGCGTTGGTGCGGGCGGGCGCGCGCTGCGTCACCCATCTCTTCAACGCGATGAGCCAGCTCTCGGCTCGCGCGCCGGGGCTGGTGGGGGCGGCACTTGAGAGCGACGCGCTTCATGCCGGGCTGATCGCCGACGCTGTGCACGTGCATCCCGCCGCGATGGCGATGGCGATGCGCGCGAAGGCGGGGCCTGGCCGGATGTTCCTTGTCAGCGACGCGATGGCGGTGGCGGGCACGGCGCTGGCGGGGTTCGCACTGAACGGGCGGGAAATCCGCCGCCGGGACGGCCGCCTGACCCTCGCCGATGGCACGCTGGCCGGGGCCGATCTGGACCTGCCGCGCGCGATCGGTGTGCTGGTGCGCGAGGCGCGGGCGCAGCCCGAGACCGCGCTTTCCATGGCCACATCGGTTCCGGCGGACCTGGCCGGGCTGAGTGCCGGGCGGCTGGGCCGGGGCGCGCCGGCCGACATGGTGCTGCTGACCGGAGACTGGTCCCTGCAAGCGGTATGGCGCGCGGGAGAGCGGCTGGAGCACAATTGAGAAAAAGCCGCAAGTGCGGCGATCAACCCCTTGGGAAAACGGTCGAAAAGGGCTTGTCCACAGGCGATCAGGGCGCGATCATGGTCAATCCCGGCATGCGGCTGATCGCGTCCACGTCCTCCTCGTAGATCTCGGTCAGCGCGTCGATCGTCTCGTCGGTCCAGCCGGGCACGTCCAGCTCTTCCTCGACCTTCTCGTCGAGGGCGAATTTCTCAAGGAACGCCGCCATCACCCGCCGTTTCTGCATCTCGGTCAGGTCCGGGTGCTGCTTGAGATAGCCGCGAAACCGCTGCATCCCCTCGCGCGACATGATCTCGGCCAGGATATCGAAGGCCCCGGTGATCTTGCGGTTCGGCTCCAGCCCCGCCATCTCGCGCACGATCTGGCCCCAGATCAGCGGTGTGTCCTCGTTGCACCAGAGCGTTATCGGCAATTCCGGCAGCGCGGTGCGGATCCGCATGATCAGGTCCGACCAGCGCAGCGCCATCGGATCGGCGCCCTGGAGCATCTCGTCGTAACTTGCGTGGCTGGAGGCGGAGAAGAGCGCGGGAAGGAAGGTTGCGGGGTTGCGCAGGGCCATGAACAGCTCCAGCCGATCCGGCGCAAAGAGGTCCTGCATGAAGGCCAGGCGTTCCTCCGCCAGCGGATAGAGCACGCCGCCCTGGAAGGCGATGCGCGGGGCGGCGAAGAAGTTCTCGTTGGATAGAAGCATCCGGTCCACGTCCTCCGGATCTTCCTCCAGAATCGCGTCGAGCAGCACTTCCCGTGCGCCCTCGGAGGGCGCGGCCCTGCGCATCGATGTCAGCGCGTCTCGCAGCAACTTGCGATAGCGCCCCGGCCCGGGCACCGCGACGCCCAGCCTTCGGAACTCCTCGATGTTGCGGACGAGGCATTTGACCAGCCGGTCCTCGTCGGTGCAATGCGCGCCCGTGTGAAGAATGACCTGCATGTTCCGCCCGATACCTTGACTTTCGGTCAAGTATACCCCCTTTGGCGTGCGCGCAAACTGCTTTCGTTCACAGGCACCGCAAGGGGGCTTGCGAGGCCGGGCCCGCGAGACTAAACGAACACCAGTGCCCCTATAGCTCAGCTGGTAGAGCAACTGATTTGTAATCAGTAGGTCCGCGGTTCGAGTCCGTGTGGGGGCACCACTTCTTCAGGGCCGGGATCCGTTGATCGCGAAGCGACAGCGTGAGTCGCGGCTGCGAGACTGCGGGTGGTGACAAGAGCGGTCTTTTCTGGCCGCCCGATGTGCAGATGGCGCGTCTGGAACCTTTTCCCGAGATCCCACGGCAAGCCCCTGGTCGAGGAAGGGCGGGTGCGCGGCGGAAGGACAGTCTTCAATCGCAACGGGTTGAGGTGGCGCGAGGCGCCTGCGGCCCTTGGCCCGGCCAGGACGCGTCGGCACCGCTGGAAGCGCTGGAGCGAGACGGGCATGCGAGCGAAGCCGTCCTCCGGGTCTTGTGGAGCCATGGCATCCCCCGGATCAGCCGAGCTTCGCGCCCCGGAGGAATGTCCGGCCGGAGGCGAAAGAGCCGTCGGCGGCGCGGAGGTTGCGCCGCGGCGCGACGGTGTCACCGTTGGTGCGCGCCACCCTCGCGCCGCTATACCCGCTCGCGCGCGCCGGCATGCGCCGAGGGTCGGAACGGGATGTCCACCACTTCTGCCTCCACGGGCTCGCCGATCCTCTCGGCATAGGCGTCGGGCAACTCGACCCTGTAGCGGGTGCCCGGCGCGCTCGCATCCCAGGGCACGTAGCCCAGCGCGATGTTGTGTCCCAGTTCCGGCGACCACCATGGCGAGGTGACATAGCCCACGCTCGTGCCTTCCGGCGAGGAAATCAGCCAGAAATCAGCGGCGTAGTCGGTGACGGGCCGTCCGCCCATCGACAGCCCGACGAGACGGAGCCTGAAGGGCGGGTCGCCGGCCTCCATCGCCGCGCGCTGGGCCTCCAGGGCCGTACGGCCGATATAGTCCGCCGGCTTCTGCCGAGGCACCTGATAGGCGAGGTTCACCTGGAAGGGCGAGGTCTCGGAATCCATGTCCTGTCCCCAGGACAGGATGCCCGCCGCGATCCGGCGATGATGCGCGGGCGCGATCACGCGCAGCCCGTAGCGGGCGCCCTGGGCCCGCAGCGCATACCAGACCGCCTCGGCGTTCAGGGTGGCGTCCCGCACATAGATCTCGAAGCCCTTCTCGCCGGAAAACCCGGTCTGGCTGATCACGACCGGACAGCCCGCAAGCCGCGACTCGATCAGGCCGTAATAGGGCATTTCGTGGATTGCCGGGCCGAAGAGCTCGGCCATGAAGTCCACCGAGAGCGGCCCCTGCACCTGGAGCGGCGACACGTCGAGTTCGGCGATCTCGACGTCGAGCCCGAGCCCCACATTCACGCCCTGCAGCCAGAGCATCAGGTCGCTGTCAGAGATGGAGAACCAGAATTCATCCTCTGCCAGCCGCAACAGGACCGGGTCGTTCAGGATCCCGCCCTGCGGATTGCACAGGATCACGTATTTCCCGTGCATCGGCGCGATCCGGGTGGCGTCGCGGGTGATGACACGGTTCACGAAGGCCTCGGCATCGGGGCCGCGCACCCGGATCTGCCGCTGGACCGCAACGTTCCAGAGCGTGACGCGGTTCACCAACGCCTCGTATTCGGCCATCGCGCCGCCCTCGTCGGGCCGCACGTAACCGCGGGGATGATACATCCGGTTGTAGACGGTGGCACGCCAGCACCCGGCCTCGATGGACAGGTGCCAGAAGGGGGATTTGCGAACTCTCGTGGAGATCAGCATCTGGACCGGAGGCGCACCGCTCTGGCGCAGGTTGACGGGCACCCTCCTGTCGGACTGGTCCACACCGGGCGCGTTCGGGTGCAGTCTTGGGCGAGCTGCCATGTGACCTCCCGCTGACGGTCGGCAGCAAGGATGCAGGGAATCGGCGCCCGATGCAACCTTTGTGCCAGCGGTGTTCTGTGCCGTCATGCGTGCCGCCTGCGCCCCGGATACCCAATTTGGGGTATAAGGCCGGAAATCAGGTCCTTGCCGCCCTCAAGGCCGATCTGGCCGGGAACTGGGCCGGCCAGAAGTGTTGACAGAAAAAAACCTTTCTCCAAAGTTGTTTCAATTGAAATTCAGTTTTTTAGCCCGCCCGGTTGTTTTCGGGCGACCCAAGCCGGAGTTGGCTTTCGTGATTTTGAAGCAAGCCTTCGTTGCCCTGGCCGTCTGGCCGATCGTCACCAGCACCTCGCCCCGCCATGACCCGGATCGGCGCACCACACGCGGTGCGCCTGCCCGGGGCGGTGTGTCGCGGGAACGCCTGGCCGAACAATCCGAAACGGGAGACCTGTCATGATGGACGGCGCACCTATCGAAGGTACCGAAGGCGACGACACGCTGGTCGGAACGGCGGGAGACGAGTTGATCTCCGGTCTGGGCGGCAGCGATGTCATCGTCCTGGCGGAGGGGTTCGGCAATGATGCGATCGACGGCGGCGACGGCCTGGACGTGCTGGACATGTCCGCTGTCTCGTCGGGAATCGCGCTGCTGTTCTCGGCCGAGTCGGGCGTGTCCGGCACGGTGACGGCGGGAACGTCGCTGGCCAGCTTCACCCGGATCGAACGGTTCGTGCTTGGCTCCGGAAATGACACCGTCGCGCTGTCCGAGGCGCTGGGCAGCCTCGTGCTCGACGGGTTCCAGATGCCGGTGGTCAACCCTGGCGGTTCGGTCTCCCCGGGCGATACCTTCGACCTCTCGGGGCTGACCGGCGAGAACGGGGCATTCCTCGGGGCGAATGGCCCCACGGTGGGCGACACCAACGGCGACGGCTCGGGCGACGTTGTGCTGGGCTTCGCCTCCGGGGCCAGCGTGACGCTGACCGGCGTGACTCCCGAGGATCTGCCTGACGACCTGGGCCTGATCGGTTTCGTGGTGCCGGACCTCGTGGTCGAGGGCACGTTCCTGAACGACACGATCGACAGTTTCTACACCGGCGATCCAGAGGGCGACCGGATCGACGCGACGGGCCCGGGCTTTGCCGATACCGTGGTTGGCTTCGATGGCGACGATGTGGTGCGGGCCGGTCAGGGGGACGACCTCGTGGACGGCGGCGCCGGCAATGACGAGCTGCTGGGCGAGGCCGGCAACGACACGCTGCGCGGCGGTGACGACCTCGATCTGCTTTTGGGCGGCGTGGGCGACGACGCGCTCTATGGCGGCGATCACGAGGACCAGCTGGAAGGTGAGGCCGGCGACGACGAGTTGGACGGCGGCAAGGGCGCGGACCGGCTGTTCGGCGGGCTGGGCGACGACACCCTGGAGGGCGGCGAGGGCGACGACTCGCTGGAGGGCAACGAGGGCGAGGACGAACTTGCCGGCGGCGAGGGCAACGACTCGCTGCGCGGGGACATCGACAATGACACGCTGGAGGGCGAGGCGGGCGATGACACGCTGGAAGGCGGCGAGCATGACGACAGCCTCGACGGGGGCGAGGGCGATGACAGCCTTTCGGGGGATGCGGGCCTCGACACGCTGATCGGCGGCGCGGGCAACGATACCGCCGAGGGCGGTGACGACGACGACTCGCTGTCGGGCGGCGAGGGCGACGACTCGCTGCTCGGGGATGCCGGGAACGACACGCTGCTGGGCGAGGCGGGCAACGACACGCTGGATGGCGGAGAGGGCATCGACAGCCTGGAGGGGGGTGAGGGCGATGACAGCCTGCTGGGCGGTCCGGGCCTCGACACGCTGATCGGCGGTGCGGGCAACGACACCGCCGAGGGCGGCGACGACGACGACTCGCTGTCGGGCGGCGAGGGCGACGACTCGCTGCTCGGCGATGCCGGGAACGACACGCTGCTGGGCGAGGCGGGCAACGATACGCTGGATGGCGGCGAGGGCGTCGACAGCCTGGAGGGCGGCGAGGGCGACGATACGCTGCGAGGCGGCTTCGGCAACGACACGCTGCTCGGCGGCGAGGACAATGACAGCCTGGCGGGGGGCTTCGATGCCGACAGCCTGCTTGGCGAGGCAGGCGACGACACGCTGCAGGGCGATGAGGGCGCCGATACGATCGACGGCGGCGAGGGCGACGATTCCGGTCTGGGCGGGGCCGGGACAGACACGCTCTACGGCCGCGATGGCAATGACACGCTCGATGGCGGCACCGACAACGACCTTCTCCTGGGCGAGGCGGGTGACGACTCGCTGCTGGGTGGGGCCGGCATGGACACGCTGGAGGGCGGCGCGGACGACGACACGCTCGACGGCGGCGACGACAATGACGAGCTGTTCGGCGGCGAAGGCGACGACTCGCTGCGCGGCGGGCTGGGCCTTGATCTGCTGGTGGGCGATATCGGCAATGACACCCTTGCCGGCGAAGAGGGAGACGACCTTCTCCAGGGCGGGACGGGCGAGGATTCGCTGCTGGGCGGTAGCGGGGCCGACACGCTCGAGGGCGAGGATGGCGACGACATCGCCGATGGCGGCACGGGCGACGACCTGATCCTGGGCGGTCTCGGCGCGGACATGCTGCTGGGCGGTGACGGCGACGACGACCTCGAGGGCGAAGAGGGTGCCGATACGCTCGATGGCGGTGATGGACAGGACGTCCTGTCGGGCGGCGCCGAGGGCGACAGCCTGATCGGTGGGCGGGGCGACGACACGCTGGAGGGCGGTGAGGGCGACGATACGCTCGACGGCGGCGACGACAATGACGACCTGTTCGGCGGCGAAGGCAACGACTCGCTCTCGGGCGGGGGGGGCGACGACACCCTGGAGGGCGATGAGGGCGACGATACGCTGGAGGGCGGAGACGACCGGGACGAACTGCGCGGCGGGCTCGGCAATGACTCGCTCTCGGGCGGGCGGGGCGACGACACGCTGGAGGGCGATGAGGGCGAAGACGAATTGCTGGGCGGCGAGGGCGATGACTCGCTGGCCGGGGGCGACGGCAACGACACGCTGCAAGGCGAGACGGGCGACGACGAGCTGCAGGGTGACGAAGGCGACGACTCGCTTGAAGGCGGCGAGGGCAACGACAGCCTGGACGGCGGCGACGGCAACGACACGCTTCTGGGGGGCATGGGCAATGATGTCATGCGGCCCGGCGGCGGCACCGATGTCGCCGATGGCGGCGATGGCGATGACGAACTGATCCTGGAGGATCTCGCGTCCGGCACGCCCCTCACGCTGACCTTCGTGCCGAACCCCGAGGCGGGCGAGACCGTCACGGGCAGGACCCAGCTGCGGCTGGAAGGCAGCGCGAGCAGCGGCGAGGCGCTCGACACCCTGCTGCAGAACACCGAAACCCTGACGCTGAACGGATCGCCCGACACGGTTTATTTGGGCGCGGACAGCGAGCCGATCAGTCTCGACCCGATCGAGGTGGACCTGTCGGCCGGCACCGAGACGCTGGATTTCGGCGGGCACCCGGATTCGGTGCTGAACGATCGTGGCATCTTCTTCCGCAACGGCTATTTCGACGCCGCGCAGCCCCTGCTTGCTTCGGTTTACGAGCTCACCGCGCTCACGCGTGCATTGCAGCCGCTCAGCGTCGACCTGCTGTTGCGCATCGAGGATCCCACCAGCCCGGACAGCAGCCCTTACATCACCGGAGTCGACTCGGTGAAGCTGACCGACAGGTCGGACCGTTTCTCGCTGACCCGGGACGACCAGGGCAGCCATTCCGGCAATGGCGAGATCCTGGCGGGGGCGGAGCGGGATGTGATCTACGTCTCCAATGTCCAGCCCGGTGACCTGATCCTGGATGGCGGCGACGACAACGACATCGTCATCGCCTATGGCGGGCAGGGCATCCGCACCATCGGCGGGCCGGGCCGCGACGTGATCATCAACTTCTCGCCCAAGGGCGAGCTTTACGGCGACACGTTCGACGGGCAGATGGAAACGCCAGGCGGCAGCATCGAGAAGGTCGATGATAGCAGCGAGAACGCCGACCAGTTCTGGTTCGCGCCCGACACCACGATATTCGACCCGCAGAAGAACGACATCCTCACCTTCTACGGTCTGCCGCTGACCGGCGGGGATGCGGCGGCCACCTCGATGATCTTCGCCGCCACCGGCTTCAACATCAACAGCCAGGTGTTCAGCACCGCGCTCGGCCTGTCGAGCATCGCGGCGCTGACCTCCAGCCTGTCGGTGCTGGGCAGCACCAAGACCTTCTACGACCCGTTCCTGCCGAATATCGCCTATATCGCCCGTGAGGGCGGCATCATGCATATCGTCAACATGACGGATGTGCTGTTCAACATCGTCTACGGCTTGGCCTCGCCGGAATCGGTGAACGGCGGCGACGGGAACGAGGCATCGCTGCGCGGCTACCAGGAAATCCGCAATTTCGACGTGGATGTGGGTTTTGCCAGCCTCTTCCCGACCGGCCCGATCAGTGCCATTGAGGGCGAACTGGGTGGCCTCAAGTCGTTGGAAGACAGTCTGAAGAACGAGACTGGGTCGCTGGGCATGATCTTCGCCTTTCCCAGCGTCTTCGCGACGATCATCGGTGCGATCGCGATTGCGAGACCATCGGTGGAGGCGCTCCCCGGCGGCGTCGGGATGCTGTTCCAGGTCTATTCCAAGCTCGACACGCTGAACGCGGCGGCCTGGATGGCCGGCGCGGCGGTGCGGCTGCAGAAGAACCTCAACTGGGTGCTCGGGGCCGACCCGCTCATCATCGACCTGGATGGGGACGGGATCGAGACCATCGCGGCGCGCGACAGCGAGGTGTTCTTCGATTTCGATCTCGACCTCTTCGCCGAGCGTAGCGGCTGGGTGGCCGGCGATGACGGCTTCCTGGTGCGCGACCTGAACGACAACGGCCGGATCGACGACCTGACCGAGATGTTCGGCGCGCAGTTCGGCGGCGGCTACGCGCATCTTGCGCAATATGACCTTGCGGCCAATGGCGGCGACGGGGATGGCCGGATCACCGCGGCCGATGCGGTCTGGGCGGATTTGCGGATCTGGCGCGACGCCAACGAGGACGGCGTCACCGATCCGGGCGAATTGCTGACGCCCGAGGCGCTGGGCATCCTCGCGTTCAACCTGGCCAGCGACCCGCTGGACACCACCACGCCGCAGGGCACCGAACTGCTGGCCACCGGCCTGATCGACATGGCCGATGGCAGCACAAGGCGCATGTATGACGCGATCTTCGAGTCCTTCGACACGGACACGAAATACGCGGGCGAGGCGGGCCTCGCCCCGTGGCAGCAGGGCCTGACGCTGCAAAGCCGCGGCTACGGCTCGATGACCGACCTGTCGGTGGCGATGGCCAACGATATCGCGCTGGCGGGCATCGCCGCGACCGCGGCGGCCTCGATGACGGTGCCGGATTACCGCCTGCTCGTGGACCAGCTGGGCCCGGTGCTCAGCTACTGGGGCCAGACGCTGGAAACCACGCGCGAGCTGACGCCGGTGCTGCTGCGCGAAGATGCGGGCGGCGCCGTCTCGCTCGTCGATCACGGGGTCTACGTGGAGGACGCGACGGGCGGTTACTGGACGCTCGCCAGCGGCGATGCGGTGCTGGATGCGGGCGGTGCGCCGATCGCGCGCCCGACGCTGACCGACGTGCTGGCGCAGGCCGCCGCCGCCGGCGACACGTGGCAGCTGGAACAGGCCTGGTCGCCCGCCACGCGCGGCGAAGAGCTGCAGTTCCGCGACAACGCGCCTTACCTGTTGCGCCTGGTCGAGGGCCGGGCGGTCATCGACGATTACGGCATCCGGCAGCCGGACGGCTCGTGGCAGCTGGCCAGCGGACGGCCGGTCACCGATGCGGGCGGGGCGCCGATCGCGCAACCCACGGTCGAGGACATCCTCGCCCTGCCGCGCGATCCGGGCCAGGAATGGCGCGTCGAGGAGCTGGGGCACAACCCCTTCGCCCTGATCGAGGTCGAGGCGATCGGCGTGCGGTTCACCGACGGGGTGCCGATCGACTACACCGTCGAGGTCACCGACCAGGACGGCAAGTTCCACGTCTGGGCGCGCAACCTGGACCGCGCGCTTGAATTGCAGTTCAAGACCGGGGATTCCCGCGAGTTCCAGCTGCGCAACTTCGCCATCGATTTCGAGACGCTGGACGAGGTGAACGCCACCGAGGACAGCGCGATCCGCGTGGAGCTGCTGACGCCGGGCCAGTTCCAGTTCGCCACCGCCCTGGGCGGGGTCGAGCTTCAGGAGGAGATGCTCACCGCCACGCTGGACAACAGCACGGGGCTGATCGACTACAAGGTGTCCGAGGGCGGCAGCTATTCGCTCTCGCCCGATGAATACCAGTCCGTCGTCGACCCGATGATCGAGCTGGTCTCGCTGACATTGCAGCAATACATTCTGACTGCCGGGCGGCTGGCGGTGCGGCTGGCGGTGCAGGACGGGCTGTCGGATTTTGCCCAGGGAATCACCTACGACCCCGAGATCGACCTCTACCGCCCCACCACCGACCGCGAACTGGTGCCGATGTTCGAGGCGATCCTCGCGGGGGCGCCGGCCGCCAATACCGATGACGCGGTGTTCGACTACCTGACGGAATGGTCTGCGATCATGCAGCAGATCTATCCCGATTACCTGCCGTCGGATCCGCAGCTGGCCTTCGAGCCGGAAAAGGGGATGGACCCGGCCTTCATCTTCCAGATGGTGCTGGCGGCCTACGAGAACGTGCCCGTCGACCTCGACCTATTCGCGCTGGCCAATGCCTTCGGCGTGGACGAGCGGCTGCTGGTCACGCATGACCCGGCCGAAACCGACCTGACCGGCCCCGAGGGGGTGAATTATTTCCTGCTTGGCGGTGGCGACCAGACGGTCATCGGCAGCTACGAACCCGACGCGGAATTCTTTGATCCGAAGGCCGTGCAGGCCGATTTCTACTTCGTCTCCCGCGATGCCGGGCACGACATCATCCATGACAGGGACCTGGGCGATCCGGACCAGCTGCGCTTCCTGCACCTGATGTCCGAGGACGTGGTGGCGACCCGCATAGGCCAGGACATGATCCTGACCTACGATGACGGCGCCAGCTCGGTCGTGCTGCGCGAGCAGTTCCTGGGCGAGCAGAACGAGCTGCTGGGCAACGGCACCCGCGTCCAGAGTGGCGTGGACGAGATCATCTTCGCCGACGGCACCGTCTGGGACCGCTTCCGCATGGGCTTTGCCGTGGTCGATTTCGACCGCGCCGAGCAGAACGAGGCGGATGCCTATTTCGGTTCCGGCTCGGGCGACGTGATGTTCGGCGGCCTCGGCAACGATTTCCTGAGCGGCGGTGCGGGTGGCGACAGCTACATTTTCCGTGCGGGCGACGGCCAGGACATCATCGACGACCGGGGCAGTTTCTCGTTCGGGCCGATCGAGGCGGGCATGGATTTCCTGATGTTCCGAGGCGACATCAATCAGGATTCCGTCCGGCTGACCCGCGACGGGGACAGCGACAACCTGCTGATCTCCCTGCTGGATACGGACGGCAACCTGACCGGCGACAGCGTCGAGATCGTCGACCAGTTCGCCGGCTTGCGGCTCAACCTGGGGGCCTTCAGCGAGGCGATCGGCGCCGATGACGGGCTCGATTTCATCGCGCCGAACATGATCGAGAAGATCGTGTTCGAGAAGGGCGCGACGCTCGATTTCCCGGAAATCACCTCTCGTGTGCTGGCCAATGCGCGCACCGATGGCGACGACGCCATCTACGGCTTCCTCAACGACAACACGCTGGACGGCGGGCTGGGCGACGATTTCCTGACCGGGGGATCGGGCTTCGATACCTATGTGTTCGGCCCGGGCTACGGGCAGGACGTGGTCGAGGACCTGGATTTCGCCTCGTCGCTCTTCGGCCCCAAGGACGATCTGCTGCGCCTTGCCGACGATCTGCGCTGGACCGATATCGATTTCCTGCGCGACGGCAGCAGCGACACGCTGCGGCTGCGGATCTCGGGCACTACGGACGAACTGGTCCTGCCGGAATTCCTGCGGGAAATCCTGCTGGTGGGCTACGTCAACCTGATCGAGGAGATCGAGTTCGGCGACGGCACCACCTGGGATTACCTCAAGCTCCTCCAGCATTACGTGGACATCGCCCGCACCGATGGCGACGACACGATCTACGGCTTCGAGGGCATCGCCGACACGATCGAGGGCGGTCTGGGCGATGACCGGCTGGAGGGCCAGGGCGGCAGCGACACCTATGTCTTCGCCGCCGGCTACGGCTCCGACACGGTGTTCGACGAAACCGACGAGGGTCTGCGGGGCGCCGGCTTCGATCGGGTGGAATTCCAGGCGCTGAATGCCGGCGACGTGGAGTTCTCGCGCACCGCGCTGGACCTCATCATCACTATCGCCGCAACCGGCGATCGGGTGGTGCTGGAGAACCAGTATGTCCGCGCCGGTCAGCAGGAACACGCGATCGAGCTCTTCCAGTTCGAGGACGTCTCGCTCGACTTCACCGATTTCAACCCCGAGGATATCGACCTGGTGGGGACCGGCGGCGCCGAGGCGATCACCGGCTCGAATTTCGGCGAGACGCTGGATTCGCGCGGCGGCGCCGACCTGATGATCGGCGGGGACGGGGGCGACACCTACCTGTTCGACGCGGGCTATGGCGAGGACACCATCGTGGATGTCCGCGTGCGCGCCGCGTGGAACGACCGGCCCGGGGTCGTCGTGCCGGTGGACGACGTGGTGCGCTTCGGCGCGGACATCTCGCAGGCCAACGTGGTCTTCACCAAGGATGGCAACGATCTCGTCATCACCATCACGGACCGGCCGGCGGATTCGCTCCGCATTCGCGACCAGTTCCTCGATCTCGATCACGGGGTGGAGCGGTTCGACTTCGACGATGGCAGTTTCCTGCTCATCTCCGATGTCGAGGAGCTGCTGAACATCGAGGGCGGCAACCGCGGCGACAACGTGATCGAGGGCAATCCCACCGCCCCCAACGTGCTGGACGGGCGCGAGGGCGACGACACGCTGATCGGCGGCGCGGCAGAGGACACCTATGCCTTCGGCGCTGGCTACGATTTCGACCGGATCGAGGAACGCCCGGACGCGCCCGGCGTGATCGACCTGGTGCAGTTCGGCGCCTCGGTCACGCGCGACGTGCTGCGCATCACCCGCGATGGCGACGACCTGGTGATCGACCTCGGCAACGGCGAGGACGTGCTGACCATCGTGGGCGGGCTGGCCGACACGCGGGTGGAGGAATTCCGCTTCGGCGACGGCACCGTGCTGACGCTCGAAGAGATCATCGACCGCATGCTCACCGGCTCCGATGCCGACGAGCGGCTGGTGGGCCTGGATATCCGCGACGACACGCTGTCGGGCGGCGCGGGCGCCGACGCGCTGGAAGGCGGCGCGGGCGACGACACCTACCTGTTCGGCTATGGCGACGAAAGCGCCAGTATCCGCGATACCGCCGGGATCGACCGGCTGGTCTTCGGCAGCGGCGTCACCCGAGAACGGGTGAGCTTCGACCGGATCGGCGACGACATCGTCATCCGCCTCGATCCCACCGACGAGCGCGTGGCGATCCTGGGCGGCTACAGTGCCAACCCGGTCGAGAGCTTCGAATTCGAGGATGGCACCGTGCTGTCCATCGAGGAGGTGCGCCTGCTGTTGCTGGAGCAGGCCGCCAACACCTCGCAGACCCTGATCGACAGCCGCGATTTCGCACCCGGCGTGCCGCTGGAGCCGGGCCCCGGCAACGACCGCGTGATGCTGGGCGAGGGAGGGCTTGTCGTGTTGCGGGCCGGCGACGGCATCGACCGGATCGAGATGGCGTCGGGCGCCCAGTCCGCAACCGTCCGGATCGCGGATTTCGGGTCCAGCACGGCGGTGGTGCGCCAGGCCGATGGCGGCGGCGAAGACCTGATCCTGGCCTTCGACACCGGCGACCAGGTGGTGATCGCGGGCGCGCTGGGCGGCGGCGCACTGCCCTCCATCGACTTCGCCGACGGCGTGTCCTGGGACGCGGCACAGCTGATCCAGGCCTCGATCCGGGCGCAATCCGGCATCGGCGATGACGTGATCCGCGGCAGCGACCGGGCCGACAGGCTGGACGGCCTGCCCGGCGATGACGTTCTGATCGGGGGGCGCGGGGATGATACCTACGTCTTCACGAGGGGGTACGGGCAGGATGTGATCGAGGACGAGGCCGGATCCGATCGCCTCGAACTCACCGGTTACAGCCCCGCGGAACTGCGCGTCGAACGGCTGGCCGAGGGGCGCGACGACCTGTTGCTGAGCTTCGAGGGCACCGAGGACAGCATCCTGATCCGGGGCGCGGCGATCGAGGAACTGGCCTTCGGCGACGGCACGGTCTGGACCCGCGACACCCTGCTGGACCTGGTCAACGCGGTGGGTACGCCCGCCGATGACCTGCTGCGCGGCACCTCCGGCGCCGAGACCTACAGCCCCGGCTTCGGCAACGACGTGATCGAGGACGGGCGCGGCGCCGATGTCTACCTGTTCGCGCGTGGCGACGGTCAGGACAGCATCACCTCCACCGGCGGCACCGACGGGCTGGGGATCATCCGCTTCGCGAGCGGGATCGCGCCGGCCGACCTGTCGGCCAAGCGCGACGCGGAGGGCAACCTGATCCTGCTGATCGCCGGTGGCGACGACCGGATCACCCTGATCGATCCGCCGAACGCCGCCGACGCCATCGTGGGCCGGATCGAATTCGCCGACGGGACGGTGACCAGCCTCGCGGCGCTGTCGAGCGCCCTGCCGCCAACGGCCGGGGACGACCACATCATCGCCCCCTCGGGCGCGCCCGCCACGGGCACCGAGCCGTCCGTGAACCTATTCGGCCTTGCCGGCAACGACACGCTGGAGACCGGGCGTGGCGCCGATGTGCTGGAGGGCGGGGCGGGCAACGACCTGCTCAAGGGCCAGAGCGGAGCCGATACCTACGTGTTCGGCCCGGGTGACGGGCAGGACACCATCCATGACGTGGAACGGATCGACGGCGCGGCCATCGACCGCGTCCGCTTCGAGGCGGGCATCGCGCCGGGCGATATCCGGTTCCTGTCGGTCGGTCCCTCCGACCTCGTGATCGGCCTCCTGGGAACCGAGGACCGGCTGACCATCCGGGGCATGTTCGAGGGCGAGGCGCAGGGCTCGGCCATCGAACTGTTCGAATTCGCCACGGGCGAGACCTGGGATCTCGCAGAGATCGTGGCGCGTGCGGGCCAAGGCGGCGACGGCGACGACCGGATCGATCTGGGCACCCGCATCGAGCTCGATGCCGAACTGTCGGGCGGCGCGGGCAACGACACGCTGGCCGGCGGGCAGGGCGACACCACCTATCGCTTCGACTCGGGTTTCGGCCGCGACGAGGTGGTCGAGGCCGGGTCGTGGTTCTGGTCGAACGATACCGTGCGCATGGGCCCGGGGCTTGCGGCGGCCGACATGATCGCGGTGCGACAGGGCGACGACCTGCTGCTGCGCTTCCTCGGTCGTGCGGATGAACTGCTGGTCCGCAACCAGTTCGGCCTTTCGCAGACCCCGGTGGAGACCTTCCATTTCGAGGCGGATGGCTCGAGCCTGACCGCCGCGCAGCTCGAGGCGCTGCTGGTCTCCGAGGACGCGGCGCAGCGTCTTCTGAGCCCGAGCGTGCCCGGGACCGACCCCTTCGGCGCGCCGGAATTCGCGCGCGCCAATGGCGGGGCTCCGGGCAGCGGCGGCGGCAGCGGCGAGGATCCCGCCGCGCCCGCCGTGCTGCCGCGCAACATCACCGCGACCCCTGGCCTGGTCGAGACGTTCGAGATCTTCGTGCCGGACATCGACGATGGCGCGGGGCTCATCACGATTGCCGGCTTCGAAACCGGCGATCTGGGCGATGTGCTGGATATCCGCCTGGCTGTCGGGCTGGCGGGCGATGTGGTCGCGCGGCAGGAAGGGGCCGATACCTACGTCTATTTCGCCGATGCGGGCGTTCGTGCGCTGGATGAAGCGCGGCTTCTTGTCCGGCTGGCCGATACCGCGCTCGGTGCGCTGACCAACGGCAATTTCGCCGGGGCGCCGTGGGAAAGTGCGTTGCCGCAATCCATCGAGGGCAGCAGCGGGGCCGATGATCTGTCCGGCGGCTGGGGCGACGACACGATCAACGGCAACAGCGGACAGGACACGCTCGACGGGGGGCCGGCGGGCAACGACTTCCTGCGTGGCGGATTCGACAGCGATACCTACCGGTTCGAAGCCGGCTTCGGGCAGGACACGGTGTCGGACAACGGGCTGTCCGCGGGCTTCTCGCCGGCCGACGAGGTG
>Ga0008833_1000539_pt1 | contig 33822 bp, 28 predicted proteins | sample HotLakConsoUCCLE_FD_62216 | JGI IMG/M metagenome (GOLD analysis project Ga0008833, IMG submission 62216) | Hypersaline microbial mat communities from Hot Lake, Washington, USA - Hot Lake Consortium UCC-LE | ecosystem: Environmental > Aquatic > Non-marine Saline and Alkaline > Hypersaline >... | reverse complement strand
CTCCTTCGCGGGCTCCCAGGGCCATTTCGAACTCATCGGATTGTAGACGTTGAGTTCGAAATGGCCCTGGGAGCCCGCGAAGGAGATCGCCGCGTCATTGCCGAGAATATGGGCGCAGACCTGGGTCATCGCCTCGGCCTGGGTCGGGTTCACCTTGCCGGGCATGATCGAGGAGCCCGGCTCGTTCTCGGGCAGGATCAGTTCGCCCAGCCCCGAACGCGGGCCGGAGCCAAGAAAGCGCATGTCGTTGGCGATCTTGTAGCAGGCCATGGCCGCCGTCTTGATCGCGCCCGACATGAAGACCATCGCGTCATGGGCGGCCAGCGCCTCGAACTTGTTGGGGGCGGTGACGAAGGGCAGGCCGGTGATCCTGGCCATGTTGGCGGCCACGGTGGTGTCCCAGCCCTTGTCGGTGTTCAGCCCGGTGCCCACCGCGGTGCCGCCCTGCGCCAGCTCGTGGATGCCCGGCAGCGCCAGCTTGATCCGCGCGATGCCGTTGCGGACCTGCATGGCGTAGCCCGAGAATTCCTGCCCCAGCGTCAGCGGCGTGGCGTCCTGCGTGTGGGTGCGGCCGATCTTGATGATGTCGCGGAATTCCTCGGCCTTGGCCTCCAGCCCGGCGGCCAGTTTCTCCAGCCCCGGCAGCAGCGTGTCCTGCGCGGTGGTGGCGGCGGCGATATGCATCGCGGTGGGAAAGGTGTCGTTCGAGGATTGCCCCATGTTGCAGTGATCGTTGGGATGCACCGGATCCTTGGAGCCGATCACCCCGCCCAGCATTTCGATGGCGCGGTTGGCGATCACCTCGTTGGCGTTCATGTTCGACTGCGTGCCCGAGCCGGTCTGCCACACGACCAGCGGGAAATTGTCGTCGAGCTTGCCGTCGATAACCTCCTGGGCCGCGGCGATGATGGCGTCGGCCAGCGTCGCATCCAGCTTGCCGCTGGCCTTGTTGGCCTCGGCGCAGGCGCGCTTGATGACGCCGAGCGCGCGCACCACCGCCACCGGCTGCCGTTCCCAGCCGATCGGGAAATTCAGGATCGAGCGCTGGGTCTGGGCGCCCCAGTACTTGTCGGCGGGCACCTCGAGCGGGCCGAAACTGTCGGTTTCCGTGCGGGTTGCGGTCATGGAATGCGCTCCTCTGGCATGCGGTTGCATGCCGAATACAAAAGCGCGCGCCGGGGCGCAACGGTGCGCCGTGTCACGCTACTTGCGAAAACTGTCCAGGCTTACGACGTCGGCATCCTTCTGGGCGGTGTCGGGCGTTGCGACCTCCGCCGGGTGGGCGGCGTCCGAGGGCTCGTCCTCCGCCTCTTCGGTCTCCGGGCTTTCGAAGCGCAGCCCGAATTCCACCGACGGATCCACGAAGGTGCGGATCGCGTCGAACGGGATGTAGAGACGCTCGGGCTGTTCGCCGAAATTGAGCGTGATGCCGAACCCGGCGTCGCCCACCTCCAGCGCGTCGAACCAGTGTTGCATGACCACCGTCATCTCGTCGGGGTAACGCTCGCACAGCCAGGGCGCGATCTCGACCCCGGGCGCGGTGGTGTCGAAGGTTATGAAGAAATGGTGCTCGCCCGGCAGGCCGTCGCGGGCCACGCCGCTCAGCACCTCGTGGATCAGGCCGCGCATGGCCCGATGCATCAGCTTTCCGTAATCAATGCTCCTCGACATCGCGATCCCCCGGTTCGGGTTCAACATAGGGGATTCGGCCGGAAACGAAAGGGTGTGGATGCGGTGCCCGGAAATAGGCGTGGCGATGGAGACAGCGGTTGCACAGGGGGCTCCGCCCCCGTCCGACTGCGCCGGCCTCCCCCGGGATACTTGCCGCCAGAAGAAGGGCGGCGCGCGGTGCTCAGCGGGTCAGCACCAGCCTGCCGTCGCCGATTTCCAGCCGGCCGAAGCGTTGCAGGTAGCTCATGCCCAGCAGCGATTCGGGCATCGCGCCCTCGTTGACCCAGACGCGCACGTCGGTGTCTCGGATCGACCCGATGCCGATGCTGTCGAGCGTCACCGGCGCGGTGCGGACCTCGCCATTGGCGGTCATCGCGCGGCCGAGATAGACGAGGTTTTCGGTGTCGATCCCGGCGCGGCGGGCGGCGTCGAGCGTCATCACGATGTCGGTGGCGCCGGTGTCGACCATGAAGCGCAGCGGCGTGCCGTTCACATCCAGCGTGAGGTAGTAATGCCCGTCGGGGGCGCGGGGCACCTCGATCCGGCCCGCCTCGGCCACCACCGTCTGGCGCGGCGCCAGCGTCTGGCGGATGTCGCCCCAGAGCCCGACCGCGGCGATGGCCGCGAGGAAGATCAGCCCCCAGATCGCCGCGTATTGCGCCAGAGTGCCCGCGCGCAGGCGCGTGCGCGCAAAGGCCCAGACCGCGATCAGGCCGCCCAGCAGCAGCAGGTAGGCGAGTTGTCCGAACTGGTCTGCGGTCATGGGCGGTGCTCCGGTGGTGTGGGTGTGATCTAGGGGCTCGGGGCGGGCTTGGAAAGGCTCAGCCCGCCAGCCCGAAATCCCGCAGCCCGTCCAGCACGAACTGCACCGAGAGCGCGGCCAGCAGCATCCCCAGCAGCCGCGTCACCACGTTGATGCCCACCCGCCCCAGCGCGCGCTCGATCAGCCCGCCTGCCAGGAACAGCGCGAACACCGCGGCCACCACGCTGACCATCACCGCGCTGACCCAGGCCAGCCCCACGAGCCCCGGCTGCTGGCCGGTCAGCAGGATCATCGAGGCGATGGCGCCGGGCCCGGCGATCAGCGGGATCGCCAGCGGAAAGACCGACGGGTCCGGGCGGTCCTCCTCGGTCTGGTCCTCGCGGCGGCGGGCGCGGCGCTCGAACAGCATGTCGAGCGCGGTGAGGAACAGAAGGATGCCGCCGGCGATGCGGAAGGCGGGCATCGAGATGCCCACGAAGCCCAGGACCGCCTCGCCGAAAGCGCCGAACAGCGCCAGCACGGCGATCGCCACCCCGCAGGCGCGCAGGGCGATGGCGCGCCGTTCCGCCCCGGTCATGCCCTGGGTCAGCGCCACGAAAAGCGGCGCCAGCCCGATCGGGTCGATCACCACGAAAAGCGTGGTGAAGGCGGTGATGAGGATGGCGGGCTCCATGCCGAGGGGCTAGCGGCTGTCCTGCGGGCTGTAAACCCGCGAAGAGAGCCCGCAAGGGCTCGAGGAGCGGCTCGGCAAGCCCTCGCGGGCTTTTCTCGCCTCAGCCCCCGGCCTTTTCCAGCTTGTCCAGCGCCTTTTCCCAGAGCGCCTCTGCCTTGGCGAGCCCGTCCATCACCTCGGCATACTTGCGGTTCCAGACTTCCAGGTCGCCTTTTCGCTCGGCCTCGTAAAGCTCCGGGTTGGCCAGCTTCTCGGCGAGCTTCTCGCGCATGTCCTCGATCTTGGTCACGCGCTCCTCGCATTTGCGCACCTCCGCGCGCAGGGCCAGCACCTGCTCGCGCGTCGCGCGCGCGGGTTTCGGCGCGGCCGGCTTTTCCGGCCTCGCCTTGTCGGTCCGCTCCGCGCCGTCCGAGGCGAGCAGCATCCGGCGATAGGCCTCCAGATCGTCCTCGTAGGGGGCTACCGTGCCGCCCGAGACCAGCCACAGCCGGTCGGCCACCAGCGCCAGCAGGTGCATGTCGTGGCTGACCAGGATCACCGCGCCGGTATAGGCGGTGAGCGCCTCCACCAGCGCCTCGCGGCTTTCGATGTCGAGATGGTTTGTCGGTTCATCGAGGATCAGCAGGTGCGGCGCGTCCAGCGTGGCCAGCAGCAGCGACAACCGCGCCTTCTGCCCGCCCGAGAGCCGGCCCACGGCTGTCTCGGCCTGCGCGGCCATCAGCCCGAAGCCCGCCAGCCGCGCGCGCAGCTTCGCGGGCGCCTCGTCAGGGCGCTCGCGGCGCAGGTGTTCGAGCGGGGTGTCGGCCACGCGCAGCTCGTCCACCTGGTGCTGGGCGAAATAGCCGATCCGCAGCTTGGAGGCGCGGGTGATCCGGCCCTCCATCAGCGACAGGCGCTCGGACAGCAGCTTGGCCAGCGTGGACTTGCCCTGGCCGTTGCGGCCCAGCAGTGCGATCCGGTCGTCCTGGTCGATCCGCAGGTTCAGCCGGCGCAGCACCGGGGTATCGCCATAGCCGGTTGCGCCCTCCTCGATGTGGATGATGGGCGGCGACAGCTCTTCGGGTTCGGGAAAGGTGAAGACGGTGCGCGCGGCATCCTCGGGGGCGCGGATCGGCTCCATCTTCTCGATCATCTTGAGCCGGGCCTGGGCCTGGCGCGCCTTGCTGGCCTTGGCGCGGAAGCGATCCACGAAGCTTTGCATGTGGGCGCGGCGGGCATCCTGCTTGCGGGCCTGCGCGGTCTGCACCGCGCGCCGCTCGGCGCGGGTGCGCGCGAAGGTATCGTAATTGCCCTGGTAGAGCGTCAGCCGGCGGTCCTCCAGGTGCAGGATCGCGCCGACCGCGCGGTTGAGCAGCCCGCGGTCGTGGCTGATCACGATCACCGTGTGCGGGTAGCGGGCGAGGTAGCTTTCCAGCCAGAGCGCGCCTTCGAGATCGAGATAGTTGGTTGGTTCGTCCAGCAGCAGCAGGTCGGGCTGGGCGAAAAGCACCCCCGCCAGCGCCACGCGCATCCGCCAGCCCCCCGAAAAGGCCGAGCAGGGCATCGCCTGCTGCGCCTCGTCGAAGCCCAGCCCCTTGAGGATCGCCGCCGCGCGGCCCTCGGCCGACCAGGCGTCGATATCGGCCAGCCGCGTCTGGATGTCGGCGATGCGGCCCGGATCCGCCGTTGTCTCGGCCTCGGACAACAGGCCCGCCCGTTCCTCGTCGGCCGCCAGCACCGTGTCCAGCAGCGACACCCCGGAGGAGGGCACCTCCTGCGACACGCCGCCGATGCGGGCGCGGGCGGGCAGGGCGATCTCGCCGCCATCCAGCGTCAGCTCGCCCCGGATCAGGCGGAACAGGGTGGTCTTGCCGGTGCCGTTGCGGCCCACCAGCCCCACCTTGTGCCCGTCCGGAATGGTGGCGGAGGCCTCCTCGAACAATGGGCGGCCCTCGACGGAATAGGAGATGTCCTGGATACGCAGCATCGCGTCCCCATGCCGCAAGCGGCCGCCCGGGTCAATGCGCTGCCAGGACGGCGGGCTCTGGCGGGCCGGCCCTTGCATCGTCTCGCCTCCAGCAGATTTCCGCCAATCGCGGATCCGGGGCGGCGTGCCGGTGCAACCCGGGCGTCGCTCCGCGCGTTGATCGGCACAGGCGACGACGACCGCAGCAAAAAGGAGATATTCATGACCTGGAAATTCATCACCGCAGCGACATTGGCGATTCCCCTGGCGGCAGCGCCCGTATTCGCGCAGGACGGCGAGGGGCCGATCGTCATGGATCAGGGCAGCGACGAGTTGCGCGGGGACTGGATCATCGGGGCGAACATCACCACCCCGGATGATGAGCCGATCGGCGCGATCGAGGACATCATCGTCGACCAGGAAGAGGGAGAGGTGACCGCTGCCATCGTCTCGGTGGGCGGCTTCCTCGGATTCGGCGCGAAGCAGATCGCGGTGGAGTGGAGCCGCCTGTCGATCGACTACGACGCCAATGTGGTCGAACTCGACATCACCCGCGAAGAGGCCGAGGACGCCGAGGAATACGCCTTCCGCAGCCGCGAGAGCGAACCCGTGCCCGAGCCTGCCACGGGCACCGGAACGGGAACCGGAACCGGCATGGGCACCAGCACCGGAACGGGCACGGGCGGCGGGTCCGGCATGGCGAACTGAGCGCCACGGTCTTCGAAGCTCCCGTCCGACCCGCCTCCGGCTGGTCCGGCGCCCTGGCCACGCGGCCGGGGCGTCATCGGCAGGCGGGCGCCGCGCGCGCCGCCGGGGCTTTCCAAACCGCAGCGCCCATGCTAACGCCCCGCCCGATGCTTTCGGCCGGGCCTCCGCCCGGCCCTTCACCAACGGAGCGAGACATGGCCACCGAACGCACGCTTTCCATCATCAAGCCCGATGCCACCCGCCGCAACCTGACCGGCAAGATCAACGCCAAGTTCGAGGAAGCCGGCCTGCGCATCATCGCGCAGAAGCGGATCCAGCTGACCAAGGCACAGGCCGGCGCGTTCTACGCCGTCCACAAGGAGCGCCCGTTCTACGACGAGCTGTGCGAATTCATGGCATCCGAGCCGGTCGTGGTGCAGGTGCTGGAAGGCGAGAACGCCATCTCCCGCAACCGCGAGGTGATGGGGGCGACCAACCCCGCCGATGCCGCCCCCGGCACCATCCGCGCCGAATTCGCCGAAAGCGTCGGCGAGAACTCGGTGCACGGCTCGGACGCGCCCGAGACCGCGGCGCAGGAAATCGCCTATTTCTTCTCGGGTCTCGAACTGGTCGGCTGACCCGGCTCGCCCGTCCTGCAGGACATGGGGGCCGCTTGCCGCAAGCCCCTTGCCGGACGGGTGGAACGACGTGCTTCGGTTGGCCACGATGTGGCCAACCTTTCCCTTGGCTGACGGGATCGCGCGCCACGTCGCGGTTCAGGGGCGCCGATCTTCGTGAATCTCAGGGCTTGATCGAGCGGCCATGGCCGGCGGCCTGATGTTGGCATCGTCGGTCGCTCGTGCGGGCGCGTCCGGCGACATGCATCGTCGGGCGGCAGCCCACGGCCCCTCCGGACGCCACTCCAGCGACCGCGACAGGACGGCATTCCCCGCTTCGTCGATCTTGGCGCGGAGCCGGCTGACCGGGCTCTCGGGCATACCGCGGTCGTCGGGGTGAGCGTCCGCTGGACTGTCCCCCGATCCTCCTCGCCCATGGTCTTGACCGGATCATCGACCGGGCGCGTCGAGACCTTGTGGGAACTGGCCTTCTGAACGACGGCCCCCAGGGCATTGCCGGCCGTGCGCTGCGGCTGCCCGTCCTCGGCTTCGGGGTCTCCAGCGCGGTCCACTCCGCGCCTTTCCTCTTTCGCGTCCATGATCCGCCCCGCCGCGAAGGCCGGCACCTCGCGCACCAGAGCGCCGTCGGCCAGCTTCTCGACCAGCGCGCTCGGCGCCGCCGTTCGCCCGCGTCATTCACGGCCGCGCGGCTCCCTGCTCAACCGACCGGGAGACTGCCGGGAACATGCGCGCCCATCGCTGTTGCGGAAAATGTTTCGGTTGGTCACGGGTGGCGAATCTTTCCAACAGGACCCTGGCCTGACGGAACTCGGGAGGCGAGGTGTCAGGTGAAAGGTGTCCTGCAAAGATCTGCGACAGGAATCCCGAGCTGACAGCGGGTTGCAGGCTGACAGCTTAGGGAGTCGAAAGCCCGTTACGGCAAGGTCGAGACACCCGGACAAGGCGATCGAGGCCACCCTTGCGGCGCTCGAAGGTCTCGGGTGATCCGGGGAGCGGTTGCAGGGCAGGAGCGCACACGCTTGGGGTTACGTGCCTTGTCGCGAAAATGCCAATGACAAGTGCCGAGCCCGTGCGTTCTGTCGGAACCACGTCCGGAGCACGCCGAGAAACCCGACGGGCCATGCCCGAGGTGTCATACGCAAGGCGCATGGCTGCGTCGTCAGGCAGGACAGGGACGATGAATGACGGGCAGGTCAGGGAATTCGCGTTCGACCTGGTGTTCGCCCTTAAGCGGAAAGACCCGCATCAGGATGCCATCATCGACGCGCTTTTCGAAGCCGGGTGTGACGATGCGGTGGTTGGACTCGCTGCGCAGGGCCTTCCCGGTCTGGCCTTCACCCGCCGCGGCTCGCGCGGTAAGCGCCGCTTGACGGCGCCACGACAGAAGCTTCGAGGAATCGCAATCTTGCTGCGCGCCGCCAACGCGACGCGCATTCTTCCACGGGTTCCATGACGGGCCTGCCCTCGCCGGGGCGGCGCTGTTGCCGTGCCAGCCGGCGCGTGCCGGTCCCGCCTCCGCCGGGCGGCCTCCCCCTGTTCGGGGGGATGACGCAAAGGCACCGCCCTTTCTAGCGTCCTGCGCAACGAAAGTTGCAAAACGCGTGAAGGGGACGGAGATGAAGCGGAAAATCGTTGCGATCACGGTCGCGGGACTTGTGGCGGGTTGTTCTGACGGCGGCGGCGGCGGCGGCGGTGGTGGCGCCGGAGGTGGCGGCGGTGGTGGAGGTGGTGGCGGCAGCCTGCCGATCACCGCGCAGGGCCAGATGCTGGCCACGGCGCTGCCGGCCAATGTCAGCACCTCCACCAATTCCTTCACCGGATTGCCGCAGATCCAGACCGACGCGACCTCGGTGCAGGCCAATGACAGCAGCGCGCCGGGCGGCATGGCGCTGTCGGTCTCGGCCACGCCCGATTCCAACCCGGCGAATTTCCAGGCCAACCCGCCGCTTTCGGAAGCGGCGCTGATCTCGGTCTCCTCGTCGGACACGTTGGCCGGCGGCACCGCGCTGCCCGCCTTTACCGATGCCAAGGGCGCCGTGTTCTTCGAGAACGGCAATTTCGGCGACCCGCAGGTCGAAAGCGATACCGGCGCGATCTCGACCGTCTCGGTCTACAACCCGCAGACCGGCGCGCAGATCGTGCTGTCGGACGTGACCACCGTGCGCTATCGCGGCGGCACCGCCGCCGCGGGCGAGGCGGTCTACGGGGTGGGCTATGTGGGCAACGCCACCCAGACCATGCCGGGTGGCGGCACCGTCACCTACCGCGCCTTCTGGGAGGGCGGGCAGTCCGCCTATGACGACGGATCGGGCCTGGCGCAGATGTTCGTGATGGGCGACGCCACGCTGACCGCCGATCTGGATGCCGGCACCGTGACCGGCGGCGTCGACAACGCGTCGCTGAACGGCTCGGACCCGCTGGGCGGCAACGTGGTCAACCTGAACCCGAATATCGACCGGCTGGCGGTGGATGCCACCATCACCGGCAACACCTATGCGGGCACGGCGGTGTTCCGCGATGCCTCGGGCGCTGCCCTCGGCACACAGAACAGCGAGGTGATCGGCGGCTTCTTCGGGCCGGATGCCGACAACACCGCCGCGGCGATCCAGTCCTCGGGCCGGATGGAACTGGGCGGCCAGCAGGCGGATTACATCCTGCAGGGCGTGCTGGGCGGCGCGCGCTAGGCGCGCGCCCGTCCTTGACCGCGTTCCCGTGAAGATCATGCCGCGCCCGCACTCCCCAAGGCTTATGGCGCTGGCATTGGCGGTGGTGGCGGCCCTCGTCTGGGGGCCGCCACCGGTGCTTGCCCAGGGCACCGGGACCGTGCGCTACGTCGACCTGCCGCAGGCACAGCGGATCGCGGTGATCGACGGGCTGGTGAAGCAGGGCGCCCATGCGCAGGCGCAATGGCTGCTGTCGAACTCCTATTTCGACGAGGGCGAACTGGGATATGTCGCGGCGCTCTTGCAGGCGCAGGTGTTCCGCGCCACGGGACGGCCCGGTCAGGCCGAGGCGCTGCTGCGCCGGATCCTGGCGGAACGCCCGGATTACCGGCTGGTGCGCGTGGAACTGGCCGGGCTCATGGCAGAGACCGGGCGGCGGCGCGCGGCGCTGCATCACCTGCGCAGCCTGTCCGACAGCGCCGCCGATCCGGGCGAGCGGGCCACGTTCGAGAACCTCATCGACCGGGTGGAGAGCGACCGGCCGGTCCGGGTGTCGGGCTTTCTCGGCCTGCTGGGCGACAGCAACATCAACTCGGGCACCGACGCCCGGGTTATCCGGCTGCTGGGTCTGCCCTTTGCCATCAACGAGGGAGCAAGGCGCAATTCGGGCCGCGGGCTGCGCTTCGGCGCCACGGTGATCGCCGAGCAGGGCGTGGGGCCGGCCACCCGCGCCTATGCGGCCGGGCGCGTCACCTTCGACGAATACGAGGGCCGCGCCTTCGACCGCCGGGTGGTGGACCTGCGCTTCGGGCTCAAGCACCGCACGGCGCGCGGCCAACTGGGCGCGGAGCTGCTGTTCGATCGCGGCTGGTGGGGCGGGGCGGGGCATGACCGCGCCGGCGGGCTGCGGCTGACGGCGCGTCACGCGCTGCGCCCGCGGCTGATCTTCGCCGCCGAACTCGAGGGGCTGACCCGGCGATACGACGGGCTGCCGGCGGCCACGCGCGAGGTGCGCCGGGCCGAACTGCGGCTGGAGCGTCATTTCGGCGCCGAGCGGCAGGCCTGGATCGAGCTGGGGTTCGGCCGCGAGACCGTGGAGGCGCGACCCCATACCGGGTTCGACCAGCGGCGGCTGGAACTGGGCGGGCAGACCGACCTGCCCGGCGGGTTCTCGACCCGGCTCAGGCTGGCGCGGACCTGGGAGGAGTATCATGCCGATTTCCCGGGCCGGGCCGCGGCCCGCTCGGACCGGCGCGACGAGCTGTCGGTGAGCCTGTGGAAGCGCGATCTGTCGGTCGCGGGCTTCTCGCCCCGGCTGACGGTGACGGGCATCCGCCAGCACAGCAACGTGGTGCTCTACGCGTATGACCGGGTGGAGACGGCGGTGACCTTCACCCGGGGGTTCTGAGCGGGGCGGCGCGTCGACGCGCCGCGGACCCTTGCCCCGCTGCGCCCTGCCCCGACGAGGGCGGACGCGATGTGGACATCGCGTCACGGCGCGTCGACGCGCCGTCCGCCCCGCTCGGCGGCGCCGTCCGGTGCCGATCTCGTCCAGGATCCGCTCCAGCGGGTCGCTTTCGGCCCGGCCCGCGCGCAAGGCGTCGAAGCGGGCGCGCAGCGCCTCCTTCTCCGCGCCCCGGCGGCCGTTCCAGGGCCGGGCCTGCAACCCCCTGACCAGCGCGTAATAGGCAATGAAATGCGGCCGCGCCCCTGCCGCCAGCAGGCGGGCATGGGCGGCGTCCGCGCCCATCTCCCGCAGCGCCCCGGCACTGTGGATCCCCGCGCGGGTGCAATCGGCGGCCATGGCGGGCCCGAGATTGCGGATCGCGGTGACGGGCGCCTGCATGGTTCGTTGCCTCGGACGCGGTGCCGGGACCGGGCATCCCCGCAGGCAAGGACAGGCCGCGCGCCGCTGGTCAAGCTTGCCCGGCGCAGCGCACGGTGCTATCCGTGCCGCATGTCACCGAAGACCCGCCTCACCTGCTGCTGCATTCCCCGCTGAACCTTCGCGGCGGGCCGGTCTTTCACGTTTCCAAGAACATCTGACCTTGCTATGCCCGCCGCGGGACGCCCCGCGCCAGAAGGACATCGCATGACCGAGATCAGGCTCCACAACACCCGGACCCGCCGCAAGGAGGGGTTCTCGCCGCTCGACGCGGACAATGTGCGGATGTATGTCTGCGGCCCCACCGTCTACGACCGCGCCCATCTGGGCAATGCGCGCCCGGCCATCGTCTTCGACCTGCTTTATCGGTTGTTGCGGCACGAATACGGGCCCGATCATGTCACCTATGTGCGCAACATCACGGATGTGGACGACAAGATCATCGCCCGCGCCCGCGAGACCGGCCGGCCCATCGACGACATCACCCGGGAGACCACGCGCTGGTATCTCGACGACATGGCCGCGTTGGGCTGCCTCGAGCCCGACGAGATGCCGCGCGCCACCGAGTATATCCCGCAGATGATCGAGATGATCGAGGCGCTGACCGCGCGCGGCCATGCCTACGCGGCGCAGGGCCACGTGCTTTTCGCGGTGGAGAGCTATGCCGAATATGGCCGGCTGTCGGGCCGCAGCGTCGAGGACATGATCGCGGGCGCGCGGGTCGAGGTGGCGCCCTACAAGCGCGACCCGATGGATTTCGTGCTGTGGAAGCCCGCCGCCGGGGACGAGCCGGGCTGGGACAGCCCCTGGGGGCGCGGCCGGCCCGGCTGGCATATCGAGTGCTCGGCCATGGCGCACGCGCTGCTGGGTGCGAGTTTCGACATTCATGGCGGCGGCAACGACCTGATGTTCCCGCATCACGAGAACGAGATCGCGCAGAGCTGCTGCGCCCACCCGGAGGGCCGGTTCGCGCGCTACTGGATGCATAACGAGATGCTTCAGGTGGAGGGGAAGAAGATGTCGAAATCGCTTGGCAATTTCTTCACCGTCCACGACCTGCTGGAACAGGGCTGGCCCGGCGAGGTGATCCGCTTCGTGTTCCTCTCCACCCATTACCGCAAGCCGATGGACTGGACCGAGGAGAAGGCGCGGGAGGCGAAGAAGACTCTGCGGAAGTGGTGGGATCTCACAGCCCCGCTTAATGATGTGGAGATTAAGTGTTCGGCCGGCTTCCTTGATGCGATAAAGGATGATCTGAACACTCCGGCGGCGATCGCGGAGCTTCATCGCCTCGCCAAGCAGGGAGATGCCGCTGGTCTTGAAGCAGGATTAGAGTTCCTTGGAATGAACGAAGCGCCCTATCTCGGCGTAGGGTCTTTTGGCTTTAGCGTTTCAAGAGAAGTTCTCGAGGCGGCAAATCGGTTGGCGCGGCGCTGGATGGAATTGCGTCAAAAAAGGAACTTCGAAGAAGCAGATAGGCTCAAGAAGCAGGCTGGAGAGCTTGGAGTTGAGCTTGCCGTCTCGAGAAATGATGGTGTCCAAGTGCCCAGCGCAACGGTCTCGGGCAGCCCCTCTGTGAACCAGTTGGATGCTTTGTCATGTTAACGGTTCTGGTTCACCCCTTTGCCGCGCCCGGTGTCGGCCCTTTCGACAGCGAGGGGCCGGCCCCTCACGCTCCACGGGATAGTCTCGGCCGGAAGAAGACGGGAGGGCGACGATGACCCGCGCACGCCTCTACCTATACGACACCACGCTGCGCGACGGGCAGCAGACCCAGGGCGTGCAATTCTCCACCGCCGAGAAGATCCGCATCGCCGGCGCGCTCGACGCGCTGGGAGTGGATTACATCGAGGGCGGCTGGCCCGGGGCCAATCCCACCGACAGCGCCTTCTTCGAGGCCCGCCCCGAGACCCGCGCCACCGTGGCGGCCTTCGGCATGACCAAGCGCGCAGGCCGCTCGGCGGAGAATGACGAGGTGCTGGCGGCGGTGCTGAACGCGGGCACGCAGGCTGTCTGCCTCGTGGGCAAGACCCATGACTACCATGTGACCCGCGCGCTGGGCATCACGCTGGAGGAGAACCTCGACAATATCGCGCGCTCGGTGGCGCATGTGGTGGCGCAGGGCCGCGAGGCGCTGTTCGACGCGGAGCATTTCTTCGACGGCTGGGCGGCGGATGCGGGCTATGCCATGGCCTGCCTGGAGGCCGCGCGCGACGCCGGCGCGCGCTGGGTCGTGCTGTGCGACACCAATGGCGGCACGTTGCCGCCCCAGATCGGGCGCATCACCGAAGCGGTGATCGCGAAGGGCCTGCCGGGCGACCGGCTGGGCATCCACACCCATAACGATACCGAGACGGCGGTGGCCGGAAGCTTGGCGGCCGTGGCGGCGGGCGCGCGGCAGATCCAGGGCACGCTGAACGGGCTGGGCGAGCGCTGCGGCAATGCGAACCTGACATCGCTGATCCCCACGCTGGTGCTGAAGGAGCCTTGGGCGCGCCGCTTCGAGACCGGGGTGAGCGCCGAAGCGCTGGAGGGGATCACCCGCACCAGCCGGATGCTGGACGAGATCCTGAACCGGGTGCCGATGAAGCAGGCGGCCTATGTGGGCGCCTCGGCCTTCGCGCACAAGGCGGGGCTGCATGCCAGCGCGATCCTCAAGGACCCGTCCACCTACGAGCATGTGGCGCCCGAACGGGTGGGCAATGCCCGCATCATCCCGATGTCGAACCAGGCCGGCCAGTCCAACCTGCGCCGCCGGCTGGCCGAGGCCGGTCTGGAGGTCGCGCCGGGCGATCCGACGCTGGCGCGCATCCTGGAACGGATCAAGACCCGCGAGGCGGAAGGCTATTCCTACGACACCGCGCAGGCCAGTTTCGAGATGCTGGCGCGGGACGAGCTGGGCGTGCTGCCGCATTTCTTCGAGGTGAAGCGCTACAAGGTCACCGTGGAGCGGCGCAAGAACAAGTATGACCGCATGGTCAGCCTGTCCGAGGCCGTGGTGGTGGTGAAGGTGGGCGAGGAAAAGAAGCTCTCGGTCAGCGAATCGATGGACGCGGCGGGCAACGACCGCGGGCCGGTCAATGCGCTGTGGCGGGCCTTGGTCAAGGATCTCGGGCCCTGGCAGGCGATGGTGGACGACATGCGCCTGGTGGATTTCAAGGTGCGGATCACGCAAGGCGGCACCGAGGCCGTCACCCGCGTCATCATCGATAGCGAGGACGGGCAGGGACGGCGCTGGTCGACCGTGGGGGTGAGCGCGAATATCGTGGATGCGAGCTTCGAGGCGCTGCTGGACGCGGTGCACTGGAAACTGGTGCGCGACGGGGCCGGCGCGGAGGCCGCTACCGCCCCTTGCCGCTAGGGATCGCCTCCGCCGCGCCGGCCGCGACCATGCAAGAGGAGGTGGGCGCCGATGCCTGATGCCGACCCGATCGCCGCCTGTGCCGGGATCGTCCAGCTGGGCGACCCGGAGCGGTTCCGCGCCACGATGGCCGCCCCGCCGCCCGCGCGGCGCGCGCTGTTCCCGCTCTATGCCTTCAACATCGAGGTGGCCCGCGCGCCCTGGGTCAGCGCCGAGCCGATGATCGCCGAGATGCGCCTGCAATGGTGGCGCGACGCGCTGGAGGAGATCGCCGCAGGCGGCCCGGTTCGGCGCCACGAGGTGACGGTGCCGCTGGCCGCGATGCTCGACCCGGAGGGCGCGCGCCTGCTCGATGCGCTGGTGGCGGCGCGGCGCAGCGATACCGAGCGCGCGCCCTTCGACGACGAGGCGGCGTTCCTGGCCTATGTCGACGCCACTGCCGGCACGCTGGCCTGGGTGGCGGCCCGTGCGCTGGGCCCGGCGGACGAGGCGGTGGTGCGCGATGCGGGCGTTGCCGCAGGGCTGGCGAATTACCTGCGCGCGGTGCCCGAGCTGGAGGCGCGCGGCCGTGCGCCGCTGCCCGACGGCCGGCCCGAGACGGTGGCGCGGCTGGCCCGCGAGGGGCTGGCGCGGCTGGCCCGGGCGCGGGCCGGGCGGGCGCGCGTGTCGACAGCGGCCGGGGCGGCATTGCTGGGCGGATGGCAGGCCGGCCCCCTGTTGCGGCAGGCCGTGGCGGACCCGGGGGCGGTGGCGGCGGGCCGGCTTGCGCGCAGCCCGTTCCGGGCGCGGCTTGGTCTGATCGCACGGGCGGCGACGGGCCTCTGGTAGCGCGAGCCCGGCGACGGAACACCGCGCCCGGCTCAGACCGGGCTGCGTGCCCCGGGACGCAGCACCAGCCAGATCAGCGCGCCGCCCGCCAGCACCAGGAAGGGCGCCATGGCGAGGTTCACCGCCGTCCAGCCCGCCTCCGGCGTTCCGCCCGAGCAGTTCATCAACCCGCCCGAGGCCAGCGAGGCCACCGTCACCCCGCCGAAGACCAGCAGGTCGTTGAGCCCCTGCATCCGGCCGCGCTCATGCGGCTCGTGTGCGCCCGCCAGCATCGTGGTGGCGCCGATGAAGCCGAAATTCCAGCCGATGCCCAGCAGGATCAGGGCGATGAAGAAATGCTCCAGCTCGACACCCATCAGCGCCACGGCGCCCGCCCCGGCGAGGATGGCAAGGCCCGCGCCCACGATCTTCTCGACCCCGAAGCGCGCGATCAGGTGCCCGGTGAAGAAGGAGGGCACATACATCGCCAGCACATGCGCGGTGACCACGTCGGCGGCATTGCCCTCGGCATAGCCGCAGCCCACCACCGCCAGCGGCGTGGAGGTCATCACCAGGTTCATCAGCGCATAGGAGACCATGGCGCAGATCACCGCGACGGCGATGCGCGGCGTGGCCAGCAGCTCCATCCGCGTTCGGCCCTTGGGGGCGTCCTGCGACGGCACCGGAGGCTTCGGGATGTCGAGCAGCAGGAACAGCAGCGAGCCCACGATATTGACACCGATCACCGCCAGGTACGTGCCCAGGAACGGGACGACGAAGGCCTGGCTGGTGAATTTCACCATCTGCGGCCCGATGATCGCCGCTGCCAGCCCGCCCGCCATGACATAAGAGATCGCCTTGGGCCGATAGTCGTCAGACGCGGTGTCGGCCGCGGCGAATCGGTAGAAGCCCTGCGCCGACATGTAGATCCCGGTCAGGAAGCTGCCCGCGAGAAAGATCGGGAAGGACGCGAAATAAAGCCCGATGGCGCCCACGATGCCGCCCATCGCGCCGCCGAAGGCCCCGATGAAGAAGCCGGTGCGCCGCCCGTGGCGTTGCATGATCGCCGAGACCGGCGTGGCCGACAGCATCGAGCCCAGCACGATCATCGAGATCGGCAGCGTGGCGAAACAGACATTCGTGGCCAGCGATTGCCCGGCCAGCCCCCCGATGGTGAAGATCATCGGCATCTGCGCGCCGAGGATCGCCTGGGCCATCACCAGCACGCCCACGTTGCGGCGGGCCCTGGCGTCTGTATCGCGGGGGGAGGTGATTGCGTCCGTCATGGCAACGGGTTACGCCCGTGCGCCGGGTTTCGCAAGATGTCGGATGCAGCTTCCGCGATATGAGATGGGCGGCATCGGCTGCGCGCCCGCGCCGCGTCTGCGGGCTTGAGCGCGGGGACAGGTCGCCGTATCTTGGGTCCAAGGCGTTGAGGCAAAGTCTCCCGGCAGATGCTGAGGACAGACCTGGGGTCCAAAGGTTCTGTCGGTGGTCAGGGGAGCCCACCGCGCAACGTCCATGTGGCGGTCCAGGTGCCGCCACCTTTCGGCGCGCGGACGGGCAGGGCCCATGGCCGCGCCCCCGATCCGGCCGGTTTCCCTTGGCCGTGCGGCACGCTATCGTCCCGCGCATGGATGAACGCATCATAGAGACGGAGGCCTGCGTGGCCGAGGGGGCGGAGTGGCTGGCCCGTGCCGAGCCGCGCTTCTCCCATGCGCTCTCGCTCACCGGCCCGCTGCCCCTGCGGCGCCGGCCCGACGGGTTCGACCAGCTGCTGTCGGCCATCGTCAGCCAGCAGGTCAGCGTCGCCGCCGCCCGCGCCATCAAGGGCCGGCTGGAGGCGGCGGGCCTGTCCACCCCGGCCGCCCTGCGCGAGGCCGAGGACGAGGCGATGCGCGCCTGCGGCCTGTCGCGCCAGAAGATCCGCTATGCCCGCGCGCTGGCCGAGGCCGATCTCGACTATGCGGCGCTGCGCGGCGCGCCCACCGACGAGGTGGTGCGCCGGCTCACCGAACTGCCCGGGATCGGCGTCTGGACCGCGGAAATCTACGCGATGTTCTCGCTGGGCCGGGCCGATGTTTTCGCGCCCGGCGACCTGGCCTTGCAGGAGGGGGCAAGGCTGCTCTTCGACCTGCCCGAACGCCCGAAGGAACGCCCGCTGCGCGCCATGGCCGAGGCCTGGTCGCCCTGGCGGGCGGTTGCGGCGCGCGCGCTCTGGGCCTACTACCACGTGGCCAAGCAAAGGGAAGGGATCGCATGACACGGGTTCTCAAGGCCGGAAAGGTGGCGTCGCGCTCGGGCGAGACGCGCTCGGTGGTGGTGTTCCTGCACGGCTACGGCGCCAATGGCGCCGACCTGCTGGGTCTCGCTGACCCGCTGGCCGAGCACATGCCCGACACGCTCTTCGTGGCGCCCGACGCGCCCGAAAGCTGCGCCGGCGTGCCCTTCGGGTTCCAGTGGTTTCCGATCCCCTGGATCGACGGCTCCAGCCAGGAGGAATCCGAACGCGGCATGGCCCGCGCGGTGGAGGACCTGAACGCCTTCCTCGACGCGCTCATGGTGGACGAGGACGTGCTGCCCGAACAGGTGGTCCTGTTCGGCTTCAGCCAGGGCACGATGATGTCGCTGCACGTGGCGCCCCGCCGCGAGGACGAGATCGGCGGTATCGTCGCCTTCTCTGGGCGGCTGCTCGCGCCGGACCTGTTGGCGGAGGAAACGCTCAGCCGCCCGCCGGTGCTGCTGGTGCATGGCGATGCCGACGAGGTGGTGCCGGTGCAGTCGCTGCCCGAGGCCGCCGAGGCGCTTCAGAAGGCGGGCTGGAAAGAGGTCTATGCCCATGTGATGAAGGGCACCGGCCACGGCATCGCCCCCGACGGGCTGAGCGTGGCGCTGGCTTTCATGCGCGACAAGCTTGGGCTCTGACACCGCGCCCGGACCCGGCGAGGCACGCAGCGCCTGCGCCGGGCGAACCACCCCGCGTCAGTCCCACAGATGGGGCTCGGCCATCTCCACCGAATTGCCCGCCGGATCGCGGAAATAGATCGACCGCGCCCCGTTGGGCCAGAGGAAATCCGCCTCGATCCGAACGCCCTCGAGGGGCAGCCGCTCGGCCCAGGCGGCGATCTGCCCGGCGGGGACGGCGAAGCACAGATGCCCCGGGCCCCGCGCGCCATGCGGCGGGACCGGCAGGCGCGGATTGCCGGGGGGCTGTTCGGTCTCGGCCGGGTTGAACACCAGCACCACCTGCGCGCCCGCCCGGAAGAACACATGCCGCGTGCCCACGCGCTGGATGCGTTCCAGCCCCAGGATGCCGCCATAGAAGGCCTCGGCCGCGTCCAGGTCCGTTGCATAGAGCGCCGCTTCGAGAACGGCGCCGGGCGGTGGCGGATCGGGTGTCGTCATGCGGACGACCCTAGCAGCCCCGCGCCCGCCTGTCAGCCGACGTCACGAACCCGTTACAGCGGCGGGGTAGCAAGCGGTCAGGCACTGGATATAGCGGGGCTTGCCAGAAGTCCGACGCGATATATAGTGATCTGGAACAGGTGCGGCGGTCCCGCTCCGACGGCGCCCCGATCCCGCCGCGACGTGGAGGTGCGTAGGACGATGGAAGGTGACTTCAGGACGAGTTTCGTGCGCGACCCCGCGTCGCTTCGGCAGCACCCAGCCCTGGTGCTGAACGCGGATTATCGGCCGCTCTCCTATTATCCGCTGTCGCTCTGGCCGTGGCAGGAGGCCGTCAAGGCGGCATGGCTCGACCGGGTGGATATCGTCGCCGAATACGATCACGAGGTCCGAAGCCCCAGCACGCGGATACGGATCCCCTCGGTGGTGGTGCTCAAGGATTACGTCAAACCCAGGAAGCGCGTGGCCTTCACGCGCTTCAATCTTTTCCTGAGAGACGAATTCTGCTGCCAGTATTGCGGCGCGAAGGGCGATCTGACCTTCGATCACGTCGTGCCGCGGGCCCGGGGCGGGATCACCAGCTGGGAAAACGTCGTGGCCGCCTGTTCGCGGTGCAATCTGCGCAAGGGGGCGCGCAGCCTGCGCCAGGCGGGCATGGGCCTGCGCAAGACCCCGCGCCGCCCCGGCGCGGAAGAGTTGCGCAACATGGGCCGCAAGTTCCCGCCCAACCACCTGCATGAAAGCTGGATCGACTTCCTGTACTGGGACGCCGAACTGGAAGCCTGACCCGGTCTTTCGAAGTTCAGGGCCCGCCCGCGGGAGGCGCCGGGGGCGGGCCTTGCCGCGCGGGACGAGCGGCACGCCCGATCTCGCCACAGGCTGTCGCCAAACGCAAACCGCCCTCCGGACGGGAGGGCGGGGCCTTCGGCTGCGATGCGCTCCGCCCGCTGGCGGGCGCCGGATCAGGCGTTCTGCTTCGGGGCTGCGGGCGCCCCTGCGGCGGGGGCCGCGGCCGGCTGCGCGGGTCTGGCCGCGGGCTTGGCGCCGCCCAGCGGATCGTCCTGCCGCTGCACCGAGCCTTCGAAATGCGCGCCGCTCTCGATCGCGATGGTCTTGTGGATGATGTCGCCCTCGACCCGGGCGGTGGCTGTCAGGCGCACCTTCAGGCCGCGCACCCGGCCCACGACCCGCCCGTTGACCACCACGTCATCGGCGGTGACTTCGCCCTTGATCGTGGCGCTTTCGCCGACGGTCAGCAGGTGGGCGCGGATGTCGCCCTCCACCGTGCCTTCCACCTGGATGTCGCCCGTGGTCTTGACGTTGCCGGTGATGTGCAGGTCGGCCGACAGGACCGAGGCGGGGGGTTTGGCCTTGTGTGGCGGTGCCTTGTAATCGCCGCCCGCACCGGGTTTCGGCGTGGTGCTTTCGGTGGCTGCGGGTTGTGCAGCATCAGCGGCCTTCGGGCCGGGCTCGTTGATCTTGCTCTTAGAAAACATCGTTTGCAGCCTTGATGTAGATCATGGGATTGACCGGTTTGCCGCCGACACGGACTTCGTAGTGCAGATGAGTGCCGGTGGAACGTCCACTGTTCCCCATATCACCGATCTGCTCTCCGCGCGAGACCCTTTGGCCCATCTCCACCCGGATTCTGGACATGTGCGCATAGCGCGTCTCGATGCCGAACTCGTGCTGGATCTTCACCAACCGCCCATAGCCGGACAGCCAGCCGGCATGCGTCACCACGCCATCGGCCGTCGAATAGATCGGCGTGCCGTGGGCTCCGGCGAAATCCGTGCCGTTGTGCATGCGGCCCCAGCGCATCCCGAAACCGCTTGTGAAGCGGAAGGAATCCTTCACCGGCAGCGCAAACGGCGCCTTCTGCGCCGCGATGCGGTAGAGGTTCAGCTCGTCCAGCCGGTTCAGAATCGGGCCCGCGCGCTCCATCTCGGGCGAGGGCGCCTCGCCGCGGGTGGACAGCGACAGCGGCGTGATCGGGCCGCCCATGCCGGAATAGCCGCGGCGCACCTCCCGCAGCAGCCGGTCGGGATCGAGGCCGGCCTTCTGGAACATCTCGTCCAGCGGCTTGACCGAGATGGTCATCGCCTCTTCGAGCTGGCGGAAGATGCTGTCGTTCTTGTCACGCAACAGCGACATCTCGGTCGCCATGCGGTCAGCCTCGACGAGGGCGTCCTCGGCCTCCGCCAACACGCGATCGCGCTCCGCGGCGGTCTCGCTCAGAGCGCGCGACAGAAGCTCGGTCGTCTTGTCGCCGCCGTCGGCGGACTCGCGCGGGAGGCCGCCGTCCTGCAGGGCCAATTCCAGGGTCTCTGCCTCCTCGCGGGCCGCGTCGCGGGCCTTGAGCGCGTCGCGCAGCTTGGCCTGGATCACCTCGAGCCCGGTTTCCAGCTCGCTCCGCCGGATCTCGGATTGCAGCAGTTCGGTCTGCATCGCCGAGACCTGGGCGAGGGCCACGTTGAACCGCTTCTGCGCGGCCAGCGCCTCTTCGGAGCGGGCGTCACGCTCGGCCGAAAGCTGGTTGAGCCGTTCCTGGTAGGTGCGAAGATCCCGCTTGGCCTGCTCGCGGAAATTACCCGCGCCGATCGAGTCCATCAGCAGGATCGAGGTGGCCACCGTGGCCCAGGCCACCACCAGCGCCGCGCCACCGAAGGCGATGGCCTGGGTGCCGGGCTTCAGCCGGATGAACCTCGTGTCGGACTCGGACCTGAGAAACAGGCGCCGTTCCGGAAAGAAGCGCTCGAGTAGCGCATGCGTCTTGATCGCGAGCCGTGTGCGCAATGACCTGTCCCTTGCAACCCATCTCAATACCGGCGCTCGGACCCCCTCCCGGCACCTTGGTAGCGATGATTACCTATCGCCTGTTTGCTGTGCAACGTTAATGGGGCATGAATGGGGAAGATTGGCGCCATATCTCCCGAACTGGCAAAAAACCGCCGATTGCAAGTCGTTGGACGAAACCTTTCAGAGAGCCGTTTCGATGAGCGGCCAGTAGAAATCCGGCGGCAGCCCGGCCTCGGCGCGCTTTTCCTCGTTGAAGGGCGGCTTCAGCGCACCCCTGAAATAGCGCCGCACGAGCCCGTGGAACGCCTCCTTCGGGTCCAGGTCGTGCCGGCCGCAGAGGAAGTGGAACCATTTCGAGCCATAGGCAACGTGGCTGACCTCCTCGGCGTAGATGGTCTCCAGCGCGGCGACGGCGCCGGTGTCTCCGGCCTTGCGGAAGATCCCGATCATGCCCGGTGTCACGTCGAGGCCGCGTGCCTCCAGCACCATGGGCACGACGGCCAGCCGGCCCATGAAATCCTCCGCCGTGTCCTCGGCCGCGCGCCACATGCCCGCATGGGCGGGCAGGGCGCCGTAATGGCTGCCGAGCGCCTCCAGGCAGTCTGACACGAGGTTGAAATGCTTGGATTCCTCGTCCGCGGCCTTCACCCAGTCGTCGTAGAAACCCAAGGGCATCGGCACATCCGCGAAGCGGGCGATCACGTCCCAGTGCAGGTCCACCGCGTTCAGCTCGATATGCGCGACCGCGTGCAGCAGCGCGATCCGGCCCTGCGGGCTGCCCGGTTTGCGCTTGGGCATCGCGCGCGGGTCCAGCAGTTCGGGCCGCTCGGGCCGGGCGGGGCGCCTCGGGGGCACCGCGCGGCCGATCGCCGGCGCCGTGCCCGCCTCGCGCGCAGCGACCCACGCCGCCGCATGGCGCCGCGACAGCGCGGTCTTGGCGCGCCCATCGGCGGTGGAGAGCACCTCCACCGCCATCTCGCTCAGCGTCGCGGTCACAGCGCCCTGGCCGCGTCCAGCACTTCCTCGGCATGGCCCGGCACCTTGACCTTGCGCCATTCCCGCACGATCCGTCCCTCGCCGTCGATCAGGAAGGTGGAGCGTTCGATGCCCCAGAACTTCTTGCCGTACATGCTCTTTTCCTTCCAGACCCCGAATTTCTCGCAGATGTCGGAGTCCTCGTCGGACAGCAGCGGCACGGTCAGCGCATGCTTGGCCGCGAACTTGTCATGGCTGGCGACGCTGTCCCTGGAGATGCCGAAGACCTGCACGCCGGCCGCCTCGAACGCCTCGCGCAGCCCGGAGAAGGCGACCGCCTCCTTGGTGCAGCCGGAGGTATCGTCGCGCGGGTAGAAGAACAGCACCACCGGCGCCGGCCGCAGCGCGGAAAGCGTGACCTCGCCGCCGCCGTCGCGGGGCAGGGTGAAATCGGGGGCCATCTGGGCCGTTTCGGACATGTCGGAGCATCCTTCGCTGTGGCAAAATGTGAGTTCCATATTAGGCCGTGGCGGGCGAAGATAAAGCCATGAGGCAGAAAGTGGCATGACCGGGACGGGCGAGGGCGCGAAGCGCGGGCGCGCGATGCGCCGCGGGATTGCGGCGCTGGCCGCGGCGCTGCTGCTGGCGGTGGGGCTGGGCGCGGCCGGGCTGATGGTCTCGGGCCGCACCTTCGACGCGCCGCCATGGTTGCAGACGCGGATCGAGGCGCGCATCGCCGGGCTGATCCCGGGCTTGCGGCTGGAGTTCGGGCGCCTGTCGCTGACCCTGGCCCATGACGGGCACCCGAGGGTCGAGCTGCGCGACGTCGCCCTGTCGCGGCCCGAGGGCGGCGGCGCGGTGGCCACACTGGGCGAACTGGACGCGACACTGGCGCTGCGCGCACTGATCCGGGGGCGGCTCGAGCCGCGCAGCCTGCACCTGTCGGGCGCGATCCTCACCTTGCGGCGCGACGCGAGGGGCCGGCTGGACCTGGCGCTGGGCGATGCGCTGGGGGCGGGCAATGCGGGTGACCTGCCCGGCCTCGTGCGCCGGATCGACACCGCGCTGGCCACGCCCGGCCTGGCCTATCTGGGCACGGTGGAGGCACGCGCCGTCACCCTGCGCTACGAGGATGCCCGTGCCGGCCGCGCCTGGACCGCCGATGGCGGCCGGCTGCGCCTGTCGCGCGAGGGGGGGCGATTGCGCGTGGCGGGGGATTTCGCGCTGCTGTCGGGCCGGGCGCTCGCCGCCACGCTGGAAGTGAACGCCGAAAGCGTCGTCGGCTCCGCCGCCATCGCCTTCGGCATGAGTTTCGAGGACATGGCCTCGCGCGACATCGCCACCCAGAGCGCGGCGCTGGCCTGGCTGGAGGTGCTGCGCGCGCCGATCGCGGGCGCGCTGCGGGGCGAGCTGGACGAGACGGGCGCGCTGGGCCCGCTGCATGCCACGCTGCAGATCGGCGAGGGGGTGCTGCAACCCTCCGACGCGACCCGGCCGATCCCGTTCCGTTCGGCGCGCAGCTATTTCACTTACGAGCCCAGCAGCGCCACCCTGCGTTTCGACGAATTCGCGCTGGAATCCGACTGGATCAGCGCCCGGGCCGAGGGCACGGCCACCTTGCGCGGGCTGGAGACCGGATGGCCCACGGAACTGCTGTTGCAGGGCCGGATCGCGAATATCGCGGGCAATCCGGAGGGGCTTTACGCCGCGCCTGTCCAGATCGCGGGGGCGCAGACGGCGATGCGGCTGCGGCTCGACCCGTTCGAGCTGACCATCGGGCAGATGGTGCTGGACGATCCGCGCGTGCCGCTGCACCTGTCCGGCTCCGTCCGGGCAGAGGCCGACGGCTGGCATTTCGCGCTCGATGCCCGCGCCGAGAGGCTGGATCACGCCCAGATCGCCGCATGGTGGCCGCCGGGCTGGAAACCCGCCACCCGCGGCTGGATCGAGCGCAACATCCGGGGCGGCACGCTGCACCGGCCCCATGCCGCGCTGCGCAGTCAGTCGGGGCAGACGCCCGACATCTACCTGGGCAGCGCCTTCGCGGGCGCGATGGTCGGCTACATGCCCACGATGCCGCCGATCGAGGCGGCGACGGGCTACCTGAGCCTGCACGGCCATCGCTTCGCCGTCTCGGTGGAGGAGGGCAGGGTCGCGGGCGAGGGGGCGCCGGTGCGGCTGGACGGCTCCGGCTTCGTGGTGCCCGACATCCGCATCGAGGACGCCCCGGCGGAGCTGCACCTTGTCACCGACGGGGGCCTGTCCGACACGCTGCGCCTGCTGGATCGCCCGCCCTTCGCGCTGATGGCCCGTGCCGGCCGCTCCCCCGACATCGCCGAGGGCCGCGCGCAGCTGGAGGCCGATCTTGCGTTTCCGCTGATCCGCGACCTCAAGCTGGCGCAGGTGGCCTTCGACGTGAGCGGCCGCCTGTCGGAGCTGTCGAGCGAGGCGCTGGTGCCGGGCCGCAGCCTGCGGGCCGAGGCGCTGAGCCTGACCGCCGATCCCGGCCGGCTGGAGATCGCGGGCGCGGTGCGGCTGGGCGCCGTGCCTTTCGAGGGGCGCTGGACATTGCCGCTGGGCGCGCCGGTGCAAGGCAGCCGGGTGGTGGGAGACGTGGCGCTCGGCCCCGATTTCCTGCGGGAATTCGGGATCGCGCTGCCCGAGGGCACGGTCGCCGGGGCCAGCCGCGCGCGGGTGGAGATCGATCTGGCGAAAGACACGCCGCCCGCCTTTTCGCTCAGCTCGGACCTGTCGGGCTTGCGCCTGCGCCTGCCGCAGATCGGCTGGTCGCTGGGGCAGGGCGAGACCGGAACGCTCGACGTCTCGGGCCGCCTCTCGGCGCCCGTGCGGATCGACCGGGTGGCGCTGGACGCGCCGGGCCTGTCGGCCGTGGGCCGGGTGGAGCTGGGCGAGGGCGGCGCTTTTCGCCTCGCCGCGTTCGAACGCGTCCGCGCGGGGGGCTGGCTGGACGGGCCTGTCACGCTGGGCGCGCGGGGCCCGGGCGCCGCGCCCTCCGTCGAGGTGCTGGGCGGACAGGTCGACCTGCGCGCCATGCCGGACCGGCCCGGCGGCGAAGATGGCGGCGGCGGCGGCGGCCCGCTGACCCTGTCGCTGGACAGCCTTGTCCTGTCCGAGGGCATCCGCCTGACCGCGTTCCGCGGCGCCTTCGACGGCAGCCGGGGGCTGGACGGCGCCTTTACCGCGCTGGTCAACGGCGCCGCGCCCATCCGCGGCCAGCTGGTGCCCCGGCAGGGCCGCAGCGCGGTGCGCATCCTGTCCGACGATGCGGGCGCCGTGCTGCGCGCCAGCGGCATCCTGCGCCAGGCCCATGGCGGCGCGCTGGACCTGACCCTTCTTCCCGGCCCGGAGCCCGGCACGCAGGACGGCATTGTGCGCGCCACCGATGTCCGCCTGCGGGACGCGCCCGCCATGGCGGCCATGCTGAACGCGATCTCGATCGTGGGGCTGCTGGAACAGCTGGGCGGGCCGGGGATCGCCTTTTCCGAGGTGGAGGCCCGTTTCCGCTTGACGCCCTCCCGTGTGATCCTGTCTTCCGGCAGCGCGGTCGGCCCCTCGATGGGCCTGTCGATGGACGGCTATTACGATCTCGCCAGCGGAGCGATGGACATGCAGGGCGTGCTGTCGCCGATCTACATGCTGAACGTGCTGGGCTCGGTGCTGACCCGCAAGGGCGAGGGGCTGATCGGCTTCAACTTCCGCCTCCAGGGACAGGCGGACCGGCCCCGTGTCACCGTGAACCCGCTGTCGGTGCTGACGCCGGGCATGTTCCGCGAGATCTTCCGCCGCCCGCCGCCGCGCCTGTCACAATAGCCCGCGAGATATCACACGCCCATGAAACTGGACGATTTCGATTTCGACCTCCCCGATGATCTGATCGCCACGCGCCCGGCCTCGCCGCGCTCTTCGGCGCGGCTGTTGCTGGCCGAGGGCGCGGCGCCTGTCCGCGATGCCCGCGTGTTCGACCTGCCCGACATCCTGCGCCCGGGCGACCGGCTGGTGCTGAACGACACCCGCGTGATCCCGGCGCGGCTGACCGGCACCCGCACCCGTCGCGGCGCGCAGGGCGACAGCGCCGCGCGCATCGAGGTGACGTTGACGGAGCCGCGCCCCGGCGGGCTCTGGGCGGCGCTGGTGCGCCCGCTCAAGAAGTTGAAGGCAGGCGAGAGGGTGGTGTTCTCGGGCGCGCTCTCGGCCCGGCTGGAGGGGCGCGAGGGCGAGGTCGCGCTCATGTCCTTCAACCTCGCCGGGCCCGATTTCGACGCGGCCCTGGCCGAGGCCGGCGCCATGCCGCTGCCCCCCTATATCGAGCGCCGCCGCCCGGCGGACGCCCGCGACCGCGAGGATTACCAGACCGTCTGGGCCCGGCGCCCGGGCGCGGTGGCCGCACCCACCGCCAGCCTGCATTTCGACGAGCCGCTTCTGGCGGCGTTGCGCGCCCGCGGCGTGGATTTCACCCATGTCACGCTGCATGTGGGGGCAGGCACCTTCCTGCCGGTGAAGGTGGAGGATGTCACGACCCATCGGATGCACGCCGAATGGGGCGAGGTCTCCGAACAGGCCGCGGCCGAGATCGCCGCCACCCGGGGCGCCGGGGGCCGGGTGATCCCGGTGGGCACCACCGCGCTGCGCCTGATCGAGACCGCGGCGCGCGAAACCGGAGAGATCCGCCCCTTCGAGGGCGACACCGACATCTTCATCTATCCCGGTTTCGAGTTCCGCGTCACCGACGCGCTGATGACCAATTTCCACCTGCCGAAATCCACCCTCATGATGCTGGTCTCTGCGCTGATGGGGCGCGACCGGATGATGGAGATCTATGCCCATGCCGTGGCGGAAAGATACCGCTTCTTTTCCTACGGCGATGCGTCGCTGTTGATCCCCGCGCCCCGAGATGCGAGGCCATAGGAGGATCGCGGCGAGTCGCGAACGAACCAGCGCGGCGCAGGGGCACGGGCCGGAGCCCGTGCAGGCCGCGCAAAGGGAGGCGTCAGATGCTGAGCGTTCTCAAGGCCTCCTGGGCGCTGCTCCTGGGAATGCTGTTGCTGATGATGGGCAACGGCCTCCAGGGCTCGCTCCTGGGTGTGCGCGGCGAGATCGAGGGCTTCTCCACCCTGGAGATGTCGATCGTGATGTCCGCCTATTTCGCGGGCTTCCTGGGCGGCTCGCGCATGGCGCCCGAGATGATCCGCCGGGTGGGCCATGTGCGTGTCTTCGCGGCGCTTGCCTCGCTGGTCTCGGCCGTGCTGATCCTGTTTCCCGTGTTCACCGATCCCTGGGTCTGGACCTTCGGTCGGCTTCTGATCGGCTTTTGCATGTCGGGCGTCTACGTCACCGCCGAAAGCTGGCTCAACAACGCCTCCACCAACCAGAACCGGGGCCAGTCGCTTTCGCTCTACATGATCGTGCAGGTGCTGGGCATCATCGCGGCGCAGGGCCTGCTGGTCACCGCCGATCCGTCGGGCTTCGTGCTTTTCGTGATCCCCTCGGTGCTGGTCTCGATCTCCTTCGCGCCGATCCTGTTGTCGATCTCGCCCACCCCGGCCTTCGACACCACCAAGCCGATGACGCTGCGCCAGCTCTACGGCGTCTCGCCGCTGGGCTGCATGGGGATGCTGTTGCTGGGCAGCGTGTTCTCGGCACAGTTCGGGATGTCCGCGGTCTATGGCACACAGGCGGGCCTCACGGTCTCCGAGATCTCGCTCTTCGTAGCGATGTTCTTCATCGGCGCGCTGGTGCTGCAATATCCGCTGGGCTGGGTGTCGGACCGGATGGACCGCCGCCTGCTGATCCTGATCGCGGCCGCCTGCGGCGGGGGCGGGGCGGTGCTGGGCGCGATGCTGGGCCATGTCTACCCGCTTCTGCTGGCCTCGGCCTTCGTGGTGGGCGGCGTGTCCAACCCGCTCTATTCGCTGTTGATCGCCTATACCAATGACTTCCTGCAGCACGAGGACATGGCCGCCGCCTCGGGGGGGCTTGTCTTCATCAACGGGCTCGGCGCGATCGCGGGCCCGGTGGTCACCGGCTGGATCATGGGCACCGTGGGCGCATCGGGGTTCTTCCTGGTGATCGCGGTCCTGTGCTTCGCGCTGGCGGGCTATGCCGCCTGGCGCATGACGCAGCGCCCCTCGCCGGTCTCCGAAGACACCGCCTCCTATGCGCCGCTGGCGCCCACCGCCTCGCCGGTCGCCGTGGAACTGGCGCAGGAATACGCGATCGAGACCGCGCTCGAGGAACAGGAGCAGGCGGAACAGCCCGCATGAGCGGAAATCCACGTGTGTGTTGCAGTTGTTGCAAAAAGTTACTGCCCCGGCGCGGCCTGTCCATGTAACGATTCGGTAACGGCAGGCACGGGATCGAAGACATGAGTGACACCGAGGATATCCTCAATTTCTGGCTCGACGAGGTAGGGCCTACGGGCTGGTATGGCGGCGGCGCGGATCTGGACGACGAGATCCGCCAGCGTTTCCTGCCCCTGTGGGAGGGCGCCCGGGAAGGGCGCCACGCCATGTGGCTGACCTATCCGACCGGCGCGCTGGCCTACATCATCCTGACCGACCAGTTCCCGCGCAACATGTTCCGCGAGGATGGCCGCGCCTTCGCCACCGACCGCGCCGCGCTTGCGGCGGCGAAATCCGCCATCCAGCGCAAGTGGGACATGCGGGTCGACGAGCCGGCCCGCCAGTTCTTCTACCTGCCGCTGATGCATTCCGAAAACCTCTGCGACCAGGAGCGCTGCGTGCGCCTCATCCTGGAACGCATGCCCGAGACCGGCGCGGACAACCTGCTGCATGCCAAGGCGCATCGCGAGGTGATCCGCCGCTTCGGCCGCTTCCCCTATCGCAACGACGCCTTGTCGCGCAGCGATACCGGGCCCGAGCGCCGCTTCCTGGAGGAGGGCGGATACGGCGCCGCGGTGCGCGGGCTGTCAGAAGCGGTCTGAGCCGGTCTGCCCCGGGGGCGGCACGGCCTTTCGAGCGCATCCGTTGATGCGCCGGTGAAGATGGTTTAATACTGAACCATCTTCACTGGGGAGGTCCGGATGGCCGACAGCAAATTCGACATGATCGTCATCGGGGCAGGCCCCGGCGGCTATGTGGCCGCGATCCGCGGCGCGCAGCTCGGCCTGTCCGTGGCCATCGTCGAGCGCGAGCACATGGGCGGCATCTGCCTCAACTGGGGCTGCATCCCCACCAAGGCGCTGCTGCGCAGCTCCGAGGTCTATCACCTGATGCACCGGGCGAAGGAATTCGGCCTCAAGGTCGAGAATCCGGGCTTCGATTTCGACGCGGTGATCAAGCGCTCGCGCAAGGTGGCCAAGCAGCTCTCCTCGGGCATCGACCACCTGATGAAGAAGAACAAGGTCACGGTGCTGCGCGGCGAGGCGCGGCTGGCGGGCAAGGCCAAGGTCGCGGTGAAGACCGACAAGGGCGAGCAGACGATCTCCGCCCCCGCCATCGTGCTGGCCACCGGGGCGCGGGCGCGCGAGCTGCCCGGGCTCGAGGCCGATGGCAAGCGCGTCTGGACCTACCGCCATGCGCTGCAGCCGCCGCACATGCCCGGCAAGCTGCTGGTGATCGGCTCCGGCGCGATCGGCATCGAGTTCGCCAGCTTCTACCACACGATGGGGGCACAGGCGACGGTGGTCGAGGTCATGGACCGGATCCTGCCGGTGGAGGATGCCGAAATCTCCGCCTTCGCGAAAAAGGCGTTCGAGCGGCAGGGGATGGAGATCCTCCAGAAGGCCACGGTCAGGCAGCTCGACCGCAAGGCGGACAAGGTGATCGCCCATATCGAGACCGGCGGAAAGACCGAGACGCGAGAGTTCGACACGGTCATCTCGGCGGTGGGCATCGTCGGCAATACCGAGGGGCTGGGCCTGGAGGAGGCCGGGGTGAAGGTAGAGCGCACCCATGCCGTGGTGGACGCCTATTGCCGGACCGGGGTCGAGGGCATCTATGCCATCGGCGATCTTGCGGGGGCGCCCTGGCTCGCGCACAAGGCCAGCCACGAGGGCGTGATGGTGGCCGAGCTGATCGCCGGGAAGTCGCCGCACCCGGTCCGCCCCGAGGCCATCGCCGGCTGCACCTACTGCCAGCCCCAGGTGGCCAGCGTCGGCCTCACCGAGGCGCGGGCCAAGGAGGCCGGCCACGAGGTCAGGGTCGGGCGCTTCCCCTTTATCGGCAACGGCAAGGCGATCGCGCTAGGCGAGGCGGAAGGGCTGGTCAAGACCGTGTTCGACGCGAAAACCGGCGAGCTTCTGGGCGCGCACATGGTGGGCGCCGAGGTCACCGAGCTGATCCAGGGCTACGTGGTGGGACGCACGCTGGAAACCACCGAGGCCGAACTGATGGAAACGGTCTTCCCGCATCCCACCCTCAGCGAGATGATGCACGAATCCGTGCTCGACGCCTATGGCCGCGTGATCCACATCTAGCGCGTCCGCGGGGTCCGGTGTCGCCCTTCGTCCCGGCCCCTCGCAAGAGGGGGCCGGGACGCTCCCCACGCATCGCCTGACGCCATATTCATGCCCGAATGCCCTGCTAGAGGCCCGGAAACACCCATCAAGAGGGACAGGGCAGATGCAAGATTCCGCGACGCCGGGCACCATGCTCTCGGCCGTCTACGATGCGCTCGCGGGGCCGGGTACACGGCTTTGGCCGGTCTGGCTGTTGCTCGCCGTGCTGATCGCCTACGCGCTTTACCGCCGCCGCAGGGTGGAGGGCTCGTTTCTGGCCTGGGCCTTTCCGCGCCAGGTCTATTTCCACGCCTCGCACCTGGTGGACATCAAGCTCTTCCTCGTGGGGCGCGCCATGGCCATGCTGGGCGTGTTCAACTCCGTCGTGTTCAGTTCCGCAGTCGCGCTCTGGGTGGCGGGAGCCTTCCCGGCGGGCGGGCTGGGGCTCGCGCCCCCGCATCCGGTCCTCGTGGCGCTCATCCTGCTGATGGTCGGTGATTTCGCCGTCTACTGGGTGCACCGCCTCCATCACGAGACCCGCGCGCTCTGGCCGTTCCATTCGCTGCACCATTCCGCCGAGGTGATGACCCCGGTCACCGTCTACCGCAAGCACCCGGTCTATGACCTGATCTCGAGCTTCGTCCGGGGCATCCTCCTGGGCACGCTGCAGGGCGTGTTCCTGGGCCTCTTCGCCGGCGAGGTGGGCTACCTGATGGTGCTGGGCGTGAACGCGGGCTACGTGCTGTTCAACGCCGCCGGCTCCAACCTGCGCCACACCCATATCTGGTTCAGCTACGGCCCGTTGCTGGAGCGGATCTTCATCTCGCCCGCCCAGCACCAGATCCACCATTCCAGCGCGGTCGAGCACCACGACTGCAACTATGGCGAGGTCCTGGCGATCTGGGACTGGATGTTCGGCACGCTCTACGTCCCCGAGGCCGAGGAGCGGCTGCAGTTCGGTCTGGCCGATGCGGAAGGCCGGCCCCTGCCGCAGCGCCACGGCACCCTGTCGGCCGCGCTGATGGTGCCGCTGCGCGACTTCGCCGAGGTGCTGGGCGCGGCGCTGCGCCGCAATCCCGCGGCCCGGGCGCAAGACGAGGCAGCGCCGCCCGAGCGCGTCACTCCGGCGGAATGATGGCCCGCGGTTTCTCGATCTATCTCGACATCTTGCGTGTGATCGCCGCGCTGGTCGTGCTGCTGTCGCATTTCGCCTACAGCCGGTTCACAGAGGGGCGCTGGCTCTGGGTGCGCGAGCTGAACCTGGGCAGCGACGCGGTGGTGGTGTTCTTCGTGCTCTCGGGCCTGGTCATCGCCTTCTGCGCCGAGCGGCGCGATGCGGGCTTCGGCCCCTACCTCTTCAACCGCGCCACGCGCCTGCTGTCGGTCGCGCTGCCCGCGCTGCTTCTGGGCTTCGTGCTGGACCGCTGGGGCGTGCGCATCGCCCCCGCGCTCTACGAGGGCTTCTACCAGCCGCTGCCCCTTTGGGAGATGCTGCTGCGCGGGTTGACCTTCTCGAACGAATTCGCTCTCGCTCCGGTGCGGCTGGGCAGCAACGGGCCTTACTGGTCGCTCAGCTACGAGGCGGCCTATTACGTGCTCTTCGGCGTGGCCTTCTATCTTTCGGGCGCGCGCCGGGCGGTGCTGCTGCTTGTCGGGGTGCTGGTCGCCGGGCTCAACATCCTGCTCCTGATGCCCGCCTGGCTGATGGGGGTGGCGGTCTGGCGCGCGGTGGCGACGGGACGCCTTCCCGGGACTCGCGTTGCGTGGGCGCTGGCGCTGGCGCCCGTGGTGGCCTACATGGGCGCGCTGGCGTCGGGCGTTCCGGGCTGGATCGAGGCGCATCTCCAGCCGCCGCTGGCGGGCTTGCGCTTCTCGGATGAATACCTGTGGAACGGCCTGCTTGGTCTGCTGGTGGCGCTGCACCTGTGGGGCGTGGCCGGGCTCGCGCGGACGGGCGCGGCGCGCGGATGGCACGGGCCGGTGCGCTGGACGGCCGGCGCGGGCTTTTCGATCTACCTCGTGCATTACCCGGTGCTGCAGGCCCTCAAGGCCGCATGGCCGGGGCTCGGTGTCTCGTGGGCGGGCGACCTTGTGTTGCTGGGCCTGACGCTGCTCGCCTGCCTGCTCTTCGCGCAACTGTTCGAGCGTCCGTTGCCGCGGATCCGCGGCGCGATCCGTGCGCTGATCCCCGCGCGCCGGGCCGAACAGACCGCCCCGGCCGCCCGAGGCCGGGCGGCTCAGACCAGCAGCCGCCCCTCCATCACCCGCACCGCCGCGCCGGCGACGGTGACAGCGCCCGCGCGCGCCGCAACCGCGATCTCCGAGGGTCGGCCCATCGCCACGCCCTGCCGGATCGTCAGCTCGAGCGGCCGGCCCTCCAGCGCGCAGAGATAGGCGCCCAGCGTCGCCGCCGCGCTGCCGGTGGCGGCATCCTCGGGGATCATGTCGAGCGGCGCGAACATGCGCGCCTCGACCCGGTCGCCCTCGCGGATATAGGCGTATTGCGCGAAATCGAGCCCGCCCGGATATGCCGCGGCCCCGCGCCGAAAGGCCGCCACGTCCGGCTGGCAGGCGGCCAGCGCCTGCGGCCCTGTCAGTTCGGTCAGCGTGAAGGGCAGGCCGAGAGAGGCCATGTCGGGCGCATGGCGCGACAATTCCAGCTGTGCGCGCTCGAGCCCCAGCGCCGCCGCCACGAGGCCCGGATCCGGGCGGGCCAGCAGCTCCAGCGGCGCGGCGGTGGTGAAGCGCGCGCGCCCCGCCTGCGCGTGGCAGGGCAGGGGCCCCACCCCCAGTTCCAGCACCATGTCGGGGCCCAGCCCCGCATCGGCCAGCGCGCAGGCGGTGCCGATGGTGGGGTGGCCCGCGAAGGGAACCTCCATCGTCGGGGTGAAGATCCGCACCCGTGCCGTATGGGCCGGATCGCGCGGCGGCAGCACGAAGGTGGTCTCGGAGAAGTTGAACTCGCGCGCGATGGCCTGCAGGCGGTCCTCGGGCAGTGTGGCGGCCTCGGGAAACACCGCCAGCTGGTTGCCGCCGAAGGGCCGTTCGGAGAACACGTCGTAGACGAGGTAACG
>Ga0008833_1000536_pt1 | contig 33986 bp, 34 predicted proteins | sample HotLakConsoUCCLE_FD_62216 | JGI IMG/M metagenome (GOLD analysis project Ga0008833, IMG submission 62216) | Hypersaline microbial mat communities from Hot Lake, Washington, USA - Hot Lake Consortium UCC-LE | ecosystem: Environmental > Aquatic > Non-marine Saline and Alkaline > Hypersaline >... | reverse complement strand
GGCCGCCTGCCAGGCGGCCTCGGATCCGGCCATGCCGCCGCCGACGATATGCAATGTCTGTGTCATGGGGGCCGATCTAGGGCAGCGGGGCCGCGATGGGAAGGGGGCTCACGCCCAATCCGGCTTGCGCTTTTCCAGAAAGGCGGCGATCCCTTCCTCGGTGTCGCGCAACAGCATGTTCTCGACCATGGCCGCGCCGGTGAAGGCATAGGCCTCGGCCAGCGGCATCTCGGCCTGGTCGTAGAAGGACCGCTTGCCGATCCGCACCGCCGCGCCCAGCTTGCCCGCCACGGTGGCGGCCAGCGCGCCGGCCTCGTCCGCCAGCGCCTCGGGCGGGACCACGCGGTTGACCAGCCCGATCTCTCGGGCGCGGGTCGCGTCGATGAACGCGCCCGTGGTCAGCATCTCGAAGGCCTGCTTGCGCGGGACGTTGCGGCTGAGCGCCACCATCGGGGTGGAGCAGAACAGCCCGATATTGACCCCGTTCACACCGAAGCGCGTGCCCTCGGCCGCCACCGCCATGTCGCAGGAGGCCACCAGCTGACAGCCCGCCGCGGTGGCGATGCCGTGCACCTGGGCGATGACCGGCTGGGGCAGGGCGCGAATCGTCTGCATCATGGTGGCGCAGCGGTCGAAGAGATCGCTGAAATAGGCCGCGCCGCCATCCTCGGACTGCCGGCCCGCCTGCATCTCCTTGAGATCGTGGCCCGCGCAGAAGGCCTTGCCCGTGCCCGAGAGCACCACCGCGCGCACGGTATCGTCCTCGCGCAGCGCGTCGAACTCCGCCTGCAATGCCGCCAGCATCCCGTCGGACAGCGCGTTGAGCTTCTCGGGCGCGTTCAGGCGCAGATGGGCCACATGGCCTGTGTCGTGACGTTCCAGAAGTGCCATCTTGTCCTCCCCTCGGATTCCCTCGAAGTCTAGGCGGTGACGGCAAGGGAGGAAAGCATGGGTCTTGAGATGGATGCGGCGGCGCTGACCGCGTTCCTGGGGCAGGAGTTCCCGCAAGTGGCGGAAGATTTCGCCATCGAACGGGTGGCCGAGCACGAGATCGATGTGCGGCTGCGCGTGGCCGAGCGGCATCTGCGCCCGGGCGGCACCGTGTCGGGGCCCACGATGTTCGCGCTGGCCGACGTGTCGGTCTATCTCGCGATCCTTGCGATGATCGGGCCGCAGGCATTGGCGGTGACCACGGGCTGTTCGATGGATTTCATGCGCAAACCGGCGGCCGGGCGGGACATGATCGCGCGCTGCCGGCTGCTCAAGCTGGGCCGGGTCCTGGCCGTGGGTGACGTGTTGATCTTCTCGGAGGGCGAGCCTGCGCCGGTGGCGCGGGCCTCGATGACCTATTCGATCCCGCCGGCCCGCGGTTGAGGCGAAAAATTCCTGCAGGAATTTTGCCAAGAGTTTTCCTTGAAAACTCTTGATGCGCGGGATCGATCCCGCGCATGCCCCTGCGCAGGCAGGGACGGACGGGGCGTCGACGCCCCGTGCCCGGCGCTCAGGGCATCAGCTTCAGCACGTAGCCGGGCAGCGCGAAGGCCGCCCGGTGCACCTCGGGCGTGTAGTAGCCGGGCGCGAGCCCGGCCGCCTCGAAGCGGCCGCGCAGCACCTCGAGCGGCGTGTGGCGTGCCGCGCCGTCGGTTCCCCAGCCGAAGGCCATCGGCCCGCCCGCATAGCTGGGCACCGAGGCCAGGTAGCAGGTGGCATCCGCGAAAAGCGCGGTGAAGGCGCGCATGGTGTTGGACAGCTCGTCGCCCTGCATGAAGGGCACGCCGTTCTGGGTCACCAGGATTCCGCCTTCCGTGAGCCTGCGCTTGGCATGGCCGTAGAAGCTGTCGGTGAACAGCACCTCGCCCGGGCCTACCGGGTCGGTCGAATCGATGATGATGACATCGAAGCGCCCTTCGGCCTCGCGCATGTAGGCCGCGCCGTCGTCGATCACCAGCTCCAGCCGCGGGTCCTCGAACGCCCCGTCCGAGAGCATCGGCAGGTACTGTTTCGAGAACTCGACCACGCCCGCGTCGATCTCGACCATGGTGACCTGCTCGATGCTGTCATGGCGCAGCGCCTCGCGGGCCATCCCGCCGTCGCCGCCGCCCACGATCAGCACGCGCCGCGCCGATCCATGCGCCAGGATCGGCACATGGGTCAGCATCTCGTGATAGACGAAATTGTCGCGCTCGGTGGTCTGCACCACGTCATCCAGCGTCAGGACACGCCCGAAGGTGGCGTTCTCGAAGAGCTTCAGCCGCTGGTGCCCGGTCTCGCTGTCGTAGAGCACGCGGTCCACCCGCAAGGCCTGGGCGTAGGCGGGATGGAGGTTTTCGCGCATCCACTCCGTCATGCCGCCACGCCCGCTTCCGAGACCACGCCTTCGCCGCGCAGGAGTTCCTTCACGCGGACATCGGCGGTCCCGAAGGCAGCCTTGAGCACGTCCACCGCGCGCCAGGGCTGCGCGTCGCCGCACATGAACACGTCGAACGCGCCATAGCCGATCTCGGGCCAGGTGTGCACCGAGATGTGGCTTTCGGCCAGCACGGCCACCCCGCTCACGCCCTGGGGGCTGAACTTGTGGGTATGGATGTGCAGCAGCGTCGCGCCGCACACGTCCACGCAGTCGCGGAAGGCCTGCGCGATGCGGGCCTCGTCGTCCAGCCCGTGGCCATTCACCACCTCGATGATGAGGTGGGTTCCGGCGAACACGGCACCATCGCGGCGGATGAAGTGATCCTCGCGGGTATCGTCGAAGATGTCGAATTGCGCGGCGATGCCGCGAGCGGTGTCTTCCTCTTGGGCGCCTGTTGCCAGACCGATCCCCAGTTGGAAGAGGTTGGCGTCCTTCATGGCGCTCCCCTTCTAGCCAGCAGATTGAATCCGGTCGGTCCCTTAGCGCCCCCCCGGAAGACGTCCGAAGTTGGGATCGGTCCCGATCACGTGGGGGGCACCTAGGGGTTGCGGCCGAGTCGTGCAAGGAGTTTCTTGTTGCAAGAAGATGAAATTTCTCGGACAGCCCGTCTCGCGCAACGGCCGTTGACCTGCGTCAAGGTGCCTCTCGCGCGCCGCCGCCAATCAGGCGAGGGAACCGGGCGGATGCCGAAACCCGAGGGGAGAGCAACATGCGCGATACCACCGCCGCCGTGACGCCGGTCAGCGACCGGCTCGAGAACATGCCGATCACGTTTTTCGCGATCGTGATGGGAATGATGGGCCTGTCGCTCGCGCTGCACGCGGCGACCGGGCTGTGGCCACCGGCGGCCGCCCTGTCCGTCGCGGTGCTCTGGGCGGGGATCGGGGTGTTCGCGGTGGTGGCGGGGTTCTACCTGGCCAAGCTCCTGCGACATCCGCAGGCGGTGGTGGCGGAATGGAACCACCCGGTGCGGCTTGCCTTCTTCCCGGCGGTGTCGATCTCGCTGCTGCTGATCGCCACGGCGTTGCATGCCACGCAGCCTGCGGTCGCCAACCTGGTGTGGTGGCTGGGCGCGGCGGGGCAGGCCGTGCTGACCATCGCCGTGGTATCGGGCTGGATCAGCCATCGCAGCTTCCAGGTGGGCCACCTGACGCCGGCCTGGTTCATCCCCGCGGTGGGCAACGTGATCGTGCCGGTGGCCGGTGTGCCGCTGGGCCATGCGGAGCTGTCCTGGCTGTTCTTTTCCGGCGGGCTGGTGTTCTGGGTGGTGTTGCTGACGCTGGTGATGAACCGGCTGGTGTTCCACGATCCGGTGCCCGCGCGGCTGTTTCCCACGCTGGTGATCCTGATCGCGCCACCCGCGGTGGCCTTCGTGGCCTGGGCGCAACTGACCGGGGGACTCGATCCGTTCGGGCGGGTGATGCTGAACGCGGCCTATGTCTTTGCGGCGCTGGTGGCGGTGCAGGCGCCAAAGCTGGTCCGGCTGCCCTTCGCGCTGTCCTGGTGGGCGCTGTCCTTCCCGCTGGCGGCGCTGTCGATCGCGTCCTTCCGCTACGGGGCGCTGGCGGAGTCCGCGGCGCATCGCTGGATCGGCGTGGCGGTGCTGGTGCTGCTGGTGGCGGTGATGGCGATGCTGGCGGTGCGCACCGTTGCGGCGATCGCGCGCCGCGACATCTGCAAGCCCGAATAGGGGGTTGGCCGGGCTCATCGGATGCGGCCTTTTGGGGTAAAATGATACCATAAACATAAGCCATTGATTATGAATTGTTTTATCGGGCGCGTCGCTATTGACGCGCCGCTCAGGGTGGCTATAACCGCGCAATCGCATTCCGGCGGACCCGTTCCGCCATGCCCCACTCGAACCACAGGGTAACCTGACCATGAAAACCTTTTCTGCGACCCCGGCAGATATCGAGAAGAAGTGGATCGTGATCGACGCCGAAGGCGTCGTTCTGGGCCGCCTCGCCTCGATCGTCGCCATGCGCCTTCGCGGCAAGCACAAGGCGGGCTTCACCCCGCATATGGATTGCGGTGACAACGTCATCATCATCAACGCCGAAAAGGTCCAGCTCACCGGCAAGAAGCGGGCCGAGAAGACCTATTACTGGCATACCGGCCATCCCGGTGGCATCAAGAACCGCAAGGCCGTCGACATTCTCGAAGGCGCCTATCCGGAGCGGGTCGTGACCGCCGCGGTCAAGCGGATGCTGCCGGGCAACCGCCTGTCGCGTCGCCAGATGACCAATCTGCGCGTCTACGCCGGCGCCGAGCATCCGCACGAGGCGCAGCAGCCCGAGGTGCTCGACGTCAAGAGCATGAACCCCAAGAACACGCGGGTGACGAAGTAATGGCCGAAGAAATCAAATCCCTCGACGCGCTCGAAGCGGTCGCCGGCGGCGCCCCCATCGAGCAGACTGTCACTGTCCGCGAGCCGGAGCGCGATGCGCTCGGCCGCTCCTACGCGACCGGCAAGCGCAAGGACGCCGTGGCGCGGGTCTGGATCAAGCCGGGCTCGGGCAAGGTGGTGGTGAACGGCAAGGAGCTGAACACCTATTTCGCCCGTCCCGTGCTGCAGATGATCCTGCGCCAGCCCTTCCAGGTGGCCGGTGTCGTCGATCAGTTCGATGTGATGTGCACCGTGAAGGGTGGCGGGCTTTCGGGCCAGGCCGGCGCGGTCAAGCACGGCATCTCGAAGGCACTGCAGCTCTACGATCCCTCGCTGCGCGCCCCGCTGAAGGCGGCAGGCTTCCTGACCCGCGACAGCCGCGTGGTGGAACGCAAGAAATACGGCAAGCGCAAGGCGCGCCGGAGCTTCCAGTTCTCCAAGCGCTGAGACACGCGCCCCGGATGCGAAAGGGCCGCCACTGGCGGCCCTTTTTCTGTTCTGGCGGCCTGCACGCGCCGGCGCTCAGCCGCCCCACTCGTAGGCCATGGTAAAGCCGAGCATCGCCGGGCCGTCATCCTCGTCCTCGTAGACGATCTCGAATCCCAGCCCGTCGCCCGCGTCATAACCCAGGCCGATCTCTCCATAGGTGTTCCCGTCGCGGTCGGAGTTGCCCACCAGCGCGCCCAGCGCCCAGCGGTCGGTCAGGTCGTAGCCGATGCCGATCTCCTGGTCGCTGTCCCAGGTGTCGGGATCGGCGATCACCGCCGCGCCGACTTCCACCCGATCGCTCAGCGGGAACGCCGCTTCGAGCGACACCTCCTCGCCGTCGTAGCCCGAGGTATCGAGCCCGATGTAGGAATACTGTGCCGCCCACTCCAGCCCGTTGGCAAGCTCTCCACCGTAGCCGAGGTAGACTTCGTACTCCACGTTGTCCGTCGGGTCCTGATATACAGAGGTGAGAACGATGCCGGTGAAGAAGCCGCCGATGGCCATCTCGCCGGAAAACTCGCCCTCGACCGAATCGAGCGTGCCGTCATTCGTGACATCCACGTTGGCGGTGAGTGCCGCGCCGAAGGTGAATTCCGGCTCCGGCACCTCTTGTGCCGCTGACGTGATCGGTATCGCGCCGAAGGCGCAGAGAGTGACGATTGCCGTGAGTGTTTTCATCTGTCCATCCATTCATGCCCGCACGCGGTCTTGCCGCGTCGCTGACCGCGATAGCCCGCTTTTTTGACAGCAGGACGACACACAAGAAGACAGGTCGTCGCATGTCTCTTCAGCTTCAGGCTGCGTTACCGGGGCACGATCTGGCGAGCCGGCTGGCCGACCCCTGAACTTGACTATAATGGTAAGGAAGGCTTGCGCAACCGTGTCAGGTCGCGCCCGGGGGCTCACTCGTCCGGCGGGATCAGGCCCAGGCCGCGCAGGTAGATGCCGATCCCGGTTTCCAGCAGGTCCTCGGGCGGGAAGGGGGACTGGCTGCCCGGCGCGTTCCGGGCGAACAGCTCCACCACGCCGTGGCTGAGCGCCCAGACATGCGCCGAGAACATCGTTGCCGGCGGTCTCTTTTCAGGCGGGATATGCTGACTCAGATCGCGCGCGGCCCGTTCCAGCACCTCGCGCGAACGCCGCGCCGCGAAAGCCAGTTCGGGCGTGCGGTTGACCGAGATGCCGCTTTCGAACATCGAGATATAATGGCCGGGATATTTCCGCGCGAAGGCCAGGTAGGCCCGTCCCGTCGCCTCGAAGGCCGCCAGCGCCGAGGGCTGGCCGCTGTCATAGGCGTATTGCATCAAGTCGGCGAAGATCTCGTAACCCTGGCGCGCGCCTTCGGCGATCAGGTCCTCGCGGCCCTCGAAATGGCGATAGACGGCGGCGGGAGTGACCCCGGCCTGCTTGGCTGCTTCCGACAGGGTAAAGCCCATCGGCCCGTGCGACTCGATCAGCTCCAGCGCGGCATCGACCAGCGCCTGGCGCAGGTTGCCGTGATGGTAGCCGCGCTTCTTAACCATCAAGGAGCTCCGGGCCGCCGCAGACGCCCGGATCGCGCGCCCCGATGGCACGGGCATCTTTGCCGTCGTAGTCCAGTTGGTTCAGAACCGCCCGCATCGCCTCGACCCGCGCGCGACGCTTGTCATCGGCGCGGATCACCGTCCAGGGCGCATGTGCCGTGTGGCTGCGCGAGAGGGTTTCGCCGATGGCGCTCGAATAGGCCTCCCACAGTTTGAGCCCCTCGACGTCGATGCGCGACAACTTCCATTGCTTGAGAGGGTCGTTCTCGCGTGCGAGAAAGCGGCGGAGTTGCTCGGGCCGGCTGACCGTGAGCCAGATCTTCACCAGCGTGATCCCTTCCTCGACGAGCATCTGCTCGAACGGGTCGACCTGTTGGAAGAACGTTTCGCGCTCGCTGTCCGTGCAGAAGCCGAAAACCTTTTCGACAACGCCGCGATTGTACCAGCTGCGGTCGAAGAACACCATTTGCCCGCCTGCGGGAAGATGGTCGATATAGCGCTGGAAATACCATTGGCTGCGCTCGGTCTCGGTGGGTTTGGGGAGCGCGGCCACGCGGGCGGATCGCGGGTTCAGATGCGCGCGAAACCGCTTGATCGCGCCGCCCTTGCCGGCGGCGTCGCGGCCCTCGAACACCACCGCAAGCCGCGCGCCGCTTTCGTGCGCCCACCGCTGGGCCTTGGCGAGTTCAACCTGAAGCGCGTGTTTCTCGCGCTTGTAGACCTTTTTTCCCAGCCGGTCCGAATACGGATAGTTCGCCCCGATGATGTCGTTCTTCTCGCCCAGGCGAATGGCGTCGCGCACGTGCTCGGGGGCCTCTTCCGCAAAGAAGCGCCTGATCGCGCCGTCATAGGGTATCGTGGTCATGGCGGTTTCTCCCTTCGGGCGACTATGGCGGCAGGCGGGTATCAGCGCAATCCGGCGCGGGTGGCGGCGCGGTCCACCGCCGCGATCACCTCGGCCTCGACGGAATGGTGGGGCATGTGGCCCACCCCCTCCAGGCGGGTGAGCCGCGCGTCGGGTATCTGCCCGGCGAGCGGTTCCGAATGGATCGACAGGCCCACGGTCGTGTCGTCGGTGCCATGCAGGATCTCGGTGGGCACCGCGATCTCCCGCCACCGGGTATGCAGCCGCGCGATCTCGGCCTTGATGGCGGCGCGTTGAAGCGCGTTGGCGCGCAGGGTGTCACGGCGCAGGGTCAGGCCGGGGCCGAAATGCGCGGCGTAGCCCGGCGGCTCCTGCTGGGGCGCGAAGACCTCTGCCACCGCGCGTTCCACCACGCGGTCGGGCACCCAGGCCGAGATCAGCGCCACCGCCACCGGCCCCAGCAGCGGGTGCGCCGTGACACGGTAGTAGGGTTCCAGGTCGCTCGTCCAGGGGTTGGAGGCGGCGGCCAGCGGCACCAGCGCCGCGATCCGGTCGGGATGGTTCGCGGCCCAGGTCAGCGCCACCGCGCCGCCATAGCTGTGCCCCAGCACGATGGGCCGCGTGGCGCCGAGCGTGCCTGCCGCCTGCATCAGCAGTGCCGCCTGCGCATCCAGGCTTGCGGCCTCTCGGCCGAGGCGCGGGGTGTAGCCAAGCCCGGGACGGTCCAGCGCGATCACGCGATACCGCTCCGCCAGCCTGGGCGCCAGCGAGAAGGTGAAATCCCGCAGGTTGCCGCTGGCCCCGTGGATCAGCACGACATCCGGCCCCGCACCCATCACGCGGGCATGCACCCGGTGGCCCGCCACCTCCACGAACTGCCCGCCCGGCGGGTGGCTGGCCTCGGCCCGCGCCTCGTGCCGGGCGGCCTTCCACAGCGTGAGGCCCGCGAAGGCCGCGAGCAAGACCATGAAGAATATCAGAACCTTGAGGGTCAAGGCTCAGGTCATTTCCGCAGGTCGGTGCTAGCCAGCCCGATCTGGTTCATGTCGAACGGCGTGGTCAGATACATCTCGCTGATCCAGTTGCCGTAAAGCAGATGCGCATGGCTGCGCCAGCGGTTCTGCGGCGGCCGCGAGGGATCGTCGCCGGGGTAATAGTTCACCGGCACGTTGATGGGCGTGCCGGTCGAGACGTCGCGGTCGTATTCCTGTTTCAGCGTGTCGCTGTCATACTCGAAATGGTTGAAGACATAGAGCGCCCGGCGGCCCGCATCCTCGACCAGGCAGGGGCCTACCTCGTCGCTGCCCAGAAGGGTCATCAGCCCGGGCACGGCGTCGATCTCGGGCTGGCGCATCTCCGTCCAGCGGCTGACCGGGATCAGCAGGTCGTCCGAGAAGCCGCGCAGGTAGGGCGAGGCGGGCACGAGGTTGCGATGCCGGAAGCAGCCGAAGGCTTTCTGCTCCAGCATGTGTTTCTGCACGCCGTGGAAATGGTGGATCATCGCCATGCCGCCCCAGCACACGCCGAAGGTGGAGTGGACGTGGCTTTGTGTCCAGTCGAAGACCTGGCGCAACTCGTCCCAGTAGGTGACCTCCTCGAAGGGCAGGTGCTCTATGGGGGCGCCGGTGATGATGAGGCCGTCGAACTTGTCGCCGCTGTCGGCCACCTCCGCGAAGGGCTTGTAGAAGCTCTCCATATGCGCCGCGGCTGTGTTGCGCGACTGGTGCTCCGTCATCCGGATCAGGCGGAACTCGATCTGCAGCGGCGTCGCCCCGATCAGCCGCGCGAATTGCGTCTCCGTCTGGATCTTCTTGGGCATCAGGTTCAGCAGCCCGATGCGGATGGGGCGGATATCCTGCTGGTCGGCCGCGTCCTCGGCCATCACCATCACCCCCTCGTGCGTCAGCACGTCGAAGGCGGGCAGGTCGGAGGGCAGCTTGATCGGCATGTGCGGAGATCCTTGCGGCTGAGGGGCTTACCTAGTCCGCCGAGGCCCGGCGCTCAAGGGCCTGGGCGATCAGCCGGTCAAAGCCCGCGGCGTCGCGCAGGCCCGCCACCTCGTCGGCGGTGACGCGCACCCCGCGCCGGGCCATGGCCGCGTAGCGCGGCTGTCGATGGGCCAGCGCGCGGGCATAGACATGGCGCACGAAGGCATCGGGGTTGACCGCGTCCTCGGCCAGCCCGGTCTCGGCCAGGTATCCGGCCCATTGCGCCTGCAGGAAGGCGGGCTGGTAATACATCGGCTTGGGCGCCCGGTCGAAGCGGCGCACCAGCTCCTCGGTATGGGCCTCCGAGCCCTCGATCCAGACCAGCAGCGCAGCCTCTTCCAGCGCGCTCAGCACCGGGTCTGCCGGGTCCTCGGGATCGACCACCTCGCAGATCGAGCCGCCGCTGTCGCAGACGAAATTGCGGTAGCCGTAGATTTCTTCCGCGCGGGTGATGAAATGCGCGGTCTCCAGCAGGGCCGCCGTCTCGGCCTCGCGGTGCTGTTCCTGCCGGCGCATGTATTCCGCGAAGGGCAGCCCGCCCTTCGCCGGATCGCCCGGCTTGCCCAGATACATCGAGAGCGGCGCGAGATTGTGAAATCGGATCTTCGACTCGATGCGGATCGAGTCCGACATCAGCAGGTCGCGCAGGAACGGAACCTTCATCGCCTCGCGCTTGAACAGGTCCGAGATGTGCTCGCCCATGTAGCGGGTGCCGATACGGTAGTCGATCGAGTAATGGAACCAGCCGCCCGCGTCGCGCAGCATCGTGGCCACATGGGTCTTGCCCAGCCCCGACATGCCGAACAGCAGCACCCGCTTGCGCGATGCCCCCAGCCAGTCCTCCGCGTCGCGGTAGAGCATTGCCCGCCTCCCTGCCTGCGCCCCGCTTCGCTTACCCGGCGCGGGCGGGGCGGTCAAACCCTCGCGCGGCGTTCGGCGCGCAGGTTCAGCCAGTTGGCCGCGATGATGATCAGTGCGCCCAGCACCACCGCCCATTCCAGCGCCTCGTCATAGAGCAGCATGCCGATCAGCGCGATCACCGGCAGGCGCAGGAAGTCCATCGGCATCACCACCGAGGCCGGCGCCATCGCCAGCGCCGAGGTCAGGCACCAATGCGCCGACAGGCCCGCCGTGCCCACCACCGCGATCCAGACCAGGTTCTCGGAGCGGGGCAGGGCGATGTCGCCATCGGCACCCGCCACCACCAGCCCGAACAGCGCCTGCAGCACGGTCATCCAGACCAGGATGCAGGTCACGCTTTCGGTGCTCGTCATGCGCCGCGTGATGAGCGCGTTCAGCGCGAAACCGAGCGCGGCGCCCGCGCCCGCCGCCTGGCCCCAGGTGATGGGCGCTGCACCGGGGCGCGCCACGATCAGGATGCCGACGAAGCCCAGCGCCGCGCAAAGCGCGCGCATCGGTGTCAGGCGTTCTCCCACGATCAGCGGGGCCAGCACCACCACCCAGAGCGGCGAGGTGAATTCCAGCGCCACCGCCTGTGCCAGCGGGATCATCGTGATCGCGTAGAACCACATGTTCTGCGCGGCGAAATGATTGACGTTGCGCAGCAGATGCATGTCGAAACGCCGGGTGCGCGCCTGCGCCAGCGTGCCCGCCCGCGCCGCGATCAGGGTCACGATCACCACGCCCACGAGGCTGCGGTAGAGCATGATCTCGAACGTGTCGAGATTGGTGGACAGCTCGCGCCCGGCCACCGCCATCGCCGTGAAGGAGGCGATCGTGCCGCCCATCCAGAGTAGGGCGCGCAGCGTCTCGGCGGAGGTCAGGGGCAGGGGCTGTGCAGTGGACATGACCGGCTGATGCGCCGAAGCGGCGGCATGTGCAAGCCCCTGCGCGTGTCGCGGCCCCGGATCAGCGCCAGAGCCTGCGGCCCAGAACCGCCTCCGTCGCGGCGCGTTCGTGCTGGAATTCGCGCCAGAATTTCGCGCGCGCCCGTCGCACACGCGGCTTCAGCAGAAGGCTGGCCTTGAAGGGCGGGGCGGGCGCGGACCAGGGCTTTTCCGGGCCCTTGTAATGCAGGATGCCCGGGTTCTCGCGTGCCATGTGGAACCGCGCCCGCGTATCGGCCGGAACGTAGGGATTGCCCGTGCGCACCTCGCCCCAGCCCGAGTTCCATTCCGGGTCGAACGGGGTGACATGCCTGTTGAACAGGGCGTTCAGGTAGGTCTGGTCGCGCGAGTGGTAATCCACCGTGCTGCGGAGATCGGTCATCCGGTTCTCGAGGCCCATCTCGGCGATGCGGTCCAGGTCGAAGATCATGATTCCGGCGTTGAAATACCGGGTCATGTCGAGGCCGCCCAGCCCGGCGGACTGGCTGGCGATCTTGGCGCGGGCCCTTTCGGCGCGCCAGCCGGTGCCCTTGGCCAGCGCCAGGTTCAGCGCCACGCGCGGGACCGGGGCGCCCGCGACGCAGGTGCCCTCTTCCAGCTTCGTGTCCAGCAGCGGGGAGATGTCCTTGCGGGCCATCGTGTCGCCGTCGATATAGAGCAGCCGCCCGTCATGCAGCGTGGGCAGCAGAAGCCGCACCCGCGAGGTGAGCGGCAGCGGGCCTTGCGGCAGGTCCTCGAAGGGGCTGATATCCACCGGGCGGATTTCGATGGACGCGTCGGGAAAGCGGGCCGCGAGTTTCGCGGCATCGCTGGCAAGATCGGGTGCCTCGGCGGTGGGATGCAGGGTGATCCGCAGCCGCCCTTTCGTGCGCGCCAGCACCGAGTGCAGCGACACCAGCGTGCAGGCGTAGAAACCACGGTCGAAGAAATAGACGACGTGGCGGTTGCGGTCCTGTGCTGTCACGGGGCTGTCTCAAGGTCTGGGACCGGGCGGGTGCGCGCCTGCTGTCGGGCCCTGCAAGATGGGTAGCCTGGCGGGATTTTTCCGCATCGCCTTGAGGTGTCAAGCCCGAACTCGCAACGGCCGCGCCGCAACGCGCTCCGGCGGCGTCAGCTCCCGTGCGTCAGCCGCATCAGGACGCAGGGTTGCTCCAGCCGGCGCGCCCCGTCGCGTGCGGGCTCCGACAGACGCAGAAACCGCTCCTGCACCGCCTCCCGCGTGCCCGGTTGCGCCAGTCGCGCCTTGCGCGCCGGATCGACGGCGACGGCAGAGGCGATCAGGGCGTCCGCATCGGCGTAGCTGCGGACGATCTCGTATTCCGCCTGTTCGGCGCAGGTGAAGGGCGCGGGCGGGGCGGCGAGCAGCGCCTGCGAGGCCGTGCGCACATGGGTTTCGTCCTCCAGCGGCTTGATCGTCTCGCTCATGGCGCCGTAGGGGCGCGGGTCGATGGCGATCACCTGCCCGGCAGAGCGCAACAGGCGCGCCACCTCTGCCAGCATCCGAGGCTGGCTGTCGAGCGGCACATGGTGAAAGCTGAAGACGAACAGCACCAGGTCGAAGGAGGCATCCGGCCAGGGCAGGGCGCTGCCATCACCGAGCTTCAGCCGTTGCGCCGGAACGCCGGAGGCAACCGCCGCGTCGAGCATGTCCTGCTGCACCTCGAAGCCATGCGCGTCCGCGCCCGCGCGCAACAGCCTGCGCACCATCTCGCCACGCCCGCAGCCAATGTCGAGCACGCGTTTTCCTTGCAGCTCGACCCGACGGGCCAACTCGCTCATGTGCCGGTCGGCGGGAGAGTCGCTCCGGGCCGTCATGCGAGGATCACCTTTCCGGATGTCGCTCGGGGAGGCGGCGCGGCGGTGTTCTGCGCGCCGAACGGGAGCCTGCACCCTTGGCCTCGCCCGGCCCCGGACCGCCGTGCACGCGACGCCTGCCCAGAGCCGCGATCCGCGTGCCGCCTTGCGGGCCGGCGCTCCGCCCGTTCCGACGGGGTGTAGAAATCCGGCTGCCGGCAATGGCCCTGGAGACCAGCCTGTCGCGTGTCGCGAACCGGTCCGTTCGGTCGGCGGGTCATTCCCACTCGATCGTGCCCGGCGGTTTCGAGGTCACGTCATAGGTGACGCGGTTGATTCCGCGCACCTCGTTGATGATGCGGGTGGCGGTTTCGCCCAGGAATTCATGGGTGAACGGGTAGACATCCGCTGTCATGCCATCCACCGAGGTGACGGCGCGCAGCGCGCAGGCGTAATCATAGGTCCGCCCGTCGCCCATCACGCCCACGGTGCGCACAGGCAGGATCGCCACGAAGGCCTGCCAGATCTCGTCGTAAAGCCCGTGCTTGCGGATCTGGTCGATATAGACGGCGTCGGCCTTGCGCAGGATCTCCAGCTTGTCGCGGGTGATCTCGCCGGGGCAGCGGATCGCGAGGCCGGGGCCGGGGAACGGATGGCGGCCGATGAAACTGTCGGGCAGGCCCAGTTCGCGCCCCAGCGCGCGCACCTCGTCCTTGAACAGCTCGCGCAGCGGCTCGACCAGTTTCAGCCCCATCTTTTCCGGCAGGCCGCCCACATTGTGGTGGCTCTTGATGGTGACGGAAGGACCGCCAGAAAACGACACGGATTCGATGACATCGGGATAGAGCGTGCCCTGCGCAAGGAACGCGGCGCCCTCTATCCCGTCGGCATATTTCTGGAACACGTCGATGAACAGTCTGCCGATGGTCTTGCGCTTTGTTTCCGGATCGGAAACGCCTTCCAGCGCACCGAGGAACAGCTCGCTCTCGTCCGCATGGATCAGCGGGATGTTGTAATGGTCGCGGAACATGGTCACGACCTCGTCGGCCTCGTTCAGGCGCAACAGCCCGTGATCGACGAAGACGCAGGTCAGCTGATCGCCGATCGCCTCGTGGATCAGGACGGCAGCGACGGAACTGTCCACGCCGCCCGACAGCCCGCAGATGACCTTGGCATCGCCCACCTGGTCGCGGATCTGGCGAATCGCCTCCTCGCGGTAGGCGCCCATCGTCCAGTCGCCGGAAAAGCCCGCGATCCGCAGGAAATTGGCATAGAGCTGGCGGCCGTTCGGGGTGTGATGCACCTCGGGGTGGAACTGCACCGCGTAGAAATGCCGGGCCGGATCGGCGGTGATGGCGAAGGGCGCGCCCGGAGAGGTGCCGTAGACGGTGAAGCCCGGGGCGAGCGCGGCGACATGATCGCCATGGCTCATCCAGACCTGCTCGCGCCCCTCGGCGAACCAGCCGTCCAGCAGATCCAGCCGCTCGGCGGCCGGTTCGACATAGGCGCGGCCGAATTCCGCGGTGCCGTCGCCCCGCTCGACGCGCCCGCCCAGCATCTGCATCATCACTTGCTGGCCGTAGCAGATGCCCAGCACCGGCACGCCCAGCGTGAACACGTCCTCGGGCGGGCGGGGGCTGTCCGCTTCGGTGACCGAGGCGGGCCCGCCCGACAGGATCACCGCCTTCGGCGCGAAGTCGCGCAGGAAGTCGGGCGTCACCTTCTGGAAAGGGTGGATCTCGCAATAGGTGTTCAGCTCGCGCAGGCGACGCGCGATCAATTGGGTCACCTGGCTGCCGAAATCGACGATCAGCAGGCGGTCGTGGGCGGTGTTTTCCATGGCCGATGCAATAGGGCGGCGCGGGGCGGGGCGCAAGCGGCTAGCCGCCTGCGAGGACGGCTCGGGGCGGCAAGGCCCGCGCATATGTCGCTTTCGTCCGCAAGAGGGCGCAAATCATCGCTGAGCCGCCGGGCCAACCCGCTACATCCTGTGCAAAACCGCGGCCCCGGCCGCCCGCAGGCGTGAGGTGATTCATGGCAGACGCAGCGATCCGCAAGAGGGCCCGCGGCGCGGGCGGAGGCGCGGCGCGCCGGGCCGAGCGCACCGCCGTGCGCATCGAGACCGCGCGCTACATCGAGCGCAACATCCCCTTCTTCGAGGTGCTGACCGAAGAGGCACTGGAGATCATCGAGACGAATGCCGAGACGATCCTCGAAGAGATCGGCGTGAATTTCGTGCAGAATCCCGCCGCTCTGGACCTGTGGCGCGAGGCCGGGGCCGATGTGCATGGAGAGCGGGTCCGCATCCCGCGCGGCCTGGCGCGCAAGCTGTGCGCCACCGCGCCCGCGCGTTTCACCCAGCACGCGCGCAACCCCGAGAGATCGGTCGAGATCGGCGGCAAGACCCTGGTCTGCGCCCCGGTCTACGGGCCCCCCTTCGTGCGCGACGTGGCCGGCGGGCGCCGCTACGCCACGATGGAGGATTTCCGCAAGTTCGTGAAACTGGGCTACATGTCGAAGTGGCTGCACCATTCGGGCGGCACGGTGTGCGAGCCGACCGACGTGCCGGTGAACAAGCGCCATCTGGACATGCTGCTGGCCCACATGACCCTGTCGGACAAGCCCTTCATGGGCTCCGTGACCGAGCCCAGCCGCGCCCAGGACAGCGTCGAGATGTGCGAGATCCTGTTCGGCAAGGAGTTCGTGCAGGAGAACACGGTGATGACCTCGCTCATCAACGTGAACTCGCCGATGACCTTCGACGACGTGATGATGGGCGCGCTGGAGGTCTATGCGCGCAACAACCAGGCCTGCATCGTGTCGCCCTTCATCGTGGGCGGGGCCATGGCGCCGGTCTCGGTCGCCGGCACGCTGACGCAGGTGCTGGCCGAGGTGATGGCCGGGATCGGCTATTCCCAGCTGGTCCGCCCCGGTGCGCCGGTGATCTTCGGCGCCTTCGTGACCTCGATCGACATGAACTCGGGCGCGCCCACCTTCGGCACGCCCGAGGCAAGCCAGATTCTCTACGGCGCGGGGCAGCTGGCGCGACGGATGAACCTTCCGTTCCGTTCGGGCGGGGGGTTGTGCGGCTCCAAGCTGCCCGACGCGCAGGCCGCCTACGAGACGACGCAGACGCTGAACGCGGCATTGCTGGGCGGTGTGAACTTCATGCTGCACGCCTGCGGCTGGCTGGAGGGCGGGCTGGTCTCCAGCTTCGAGAAATTCGTGATGGATGCCGACCAGCTGGGCGTTCTGCACCGTCTTGCGGCGGGCGTTTCCGCCGATGCCGAGGCGCAGGCGATGGACGCGATCCGCGAGGTTGGGCCCGGGGGCCACTATCTCGGCTGCGCCCATACCCAGGCGCATTTCAAGGAGGCGTTCTGGCGCACGGAGCTTTTCGACTACAAGCCCTTCGAGACCTGGGACGAGGAGGGCGCGCGCGACACCGTGACCCTGGCGGCCGAGCGGGTCGAGCGGCTGCTGGGTCAATACCAGCAGCCCGCCATGGACCCTGCCGTGGCCGAGGCGCTCTCGGCCTATGTGGCCGGCAAGAAGGCCTCGATGCCCGACGCGTTCACCTGACAGGCTCCTGCGCGGCGTCCGCGGCGCGCATCGCGCGCAGCAAGCGCGCCTCCGCCATCAGCGCGATCAGCACGTCCACATGGCGGGCCGGCGAGTAGCCGGCCCCGCTCGTGCGCCGCTCCGCATCCAGGGTCCTCTCCATGTCCAGCAGCGTCATCAACGCGGCCCCGCTGCGCGGCAGGGCCCCGTATCCCAACAGGCGGGGCAAGTGCTGCTCGCGCCGGTAGGTCTCGGCCCCGATGCGGGCGGCCCGGACGAGCAGGCGCGGGCGCTGCATCGCGTCGACCAAGGCGAGGATGTCGTTCATCGCGGTATCTCCCAAGCGGTTCCTGCGCACAGGGTGACACAACCTTGGCGGGTGTTGCGCGGAGGCGGCAAACAGCGCACGGCCCGTTCGGATGAATTTGTAATTTTGAAACAATGCTCAACCGCGGTGGGTATTGTTTACTTTTCAGTAACTTCTTCCCGCCTAGGTTGTGGAAAAGCCTGTGGATAACTCCGCTTGGGGACAAGGCGCGGTGCGTCGACAGGGGAGGTGCTATGACGGGACGAGCCGAAAGGCCGACAGCACGCGAGGGGTTGCCCGGATGGGTGCCGGAGGCAGCGCGCCACTATCTCGCGCATACCGAGGCGGGGATGCCGATCCGGCAGCTGGCGCGCGTGTCCGGTTGCCACGCCTCGACCGTGCTGCGCCAGGTGCGCCGCACCGAGGCGCGGCGGGACGATCCCCTGGTCGATGCCGCCCTGCGCCAGCTCGGTCGGCTGCATTTCCCGACGACGTCCCCCGGCGGGCGCAAGGAGGCGCGCGCGATGAACGAGACAGCCGGTCGCAACGAGGTACAGTGCCAGATCGACGAGGCCACGCTGGCGCGCGAAGCGCGCCGTGTGCTGCGCCGGCTGGCTGAACCGGGCGCCGTGCTCGCCGTGGCCGAGGGGATGGAGAAGGCCGTGGTCGTGCGCGACACGCCGGCCGGCACGTCGACCCGGACGGCGGTGCTGGATGCGACATTGGCCCAGGTGCTGGCCCTGAAGGACTGGGTCAGCTGCCGCAAGCCGGGGCGGATTGCCAAATACGTCATCACCGGGGCAGGGCGGTCGGAGCTCGCGCGGCTGCTGTCCGAGGAGGCGCCCTCGCCCGACACGCCGGAAGCCGCCCCCCCGGAGCAGGAGGCCGAACCGGGCGGCAACCGCCATCGCTACAGCGCGGACTCGCCCCTGATCGCGCTGGCGCGGCGCCGCGAGAAGGGGGGCGCGCGCTTCCTGTCGGACGCGCTGGTGGCCGCGGGCGAACGGCTGCGCGAGGATTTCGAACTGGCCCAGATGGGGGCAGCGGTGACCCAGAACTGGGACAGGTTCCTGACCTCGGGCACGTCCGGCGGTCCGGTCGGCGCGGCGCCGTCGCGCGGGCCCGAGGCGGCGCGCGCCCGGTTGGCGGCGGCGCTGCGCGAACTCGGCCCAGGCCTGGGCGACGTGGCGCTGCGCTGCTGCTGCCACCTGGAGGGGCTCGAAAGCGCCGAGAAGCGGATGGGCTGGTCGGCCCGTTCCGGCAAGATCGTGCTGCGCATCGCGCTGCAACGCCTGAAACGGCACTATGACGAGACGCTCGGACCGGGCGGGCCGCTGATCGGTTGAGCGCCGTCGACGGCGACGGTGTGGCCGAATCGTGGCGGTGCGCCCGGCGGCGCGCCGCGATCCTGGTTACCGATTTCCTGACCCGGGTGCTGGAGACGGGCCAATCCGCGGGGCGCTCGCGCCATTGGTTCGCCCGCTCGGCCTGTGCCCCATAACTGCCCGATATCGGACAGAAAGATGGCGAATTTCGGGTGAGAATGAGAAGGGTCAGATGCGCCGGCATGGCGCCCAGCACAGAGGAGCCTTCCCATGTTTCACGCCACGTCCCTGGCCTTCGCCACGTCCACCCCCGTCGCCCCGCGCGCCGAATTGTCCCGGGGCCTGCTGGCCGGCACACAGGTCGAGACCGCCACGGGCTGGCGCCCTGCCGGCGCCTTGCGCCCCGGCGAGATGGTCCACACGCTCGACGGTGGATTGCGCCCGCTGCGCGCGGTCGACCGCAACGCCCTCGGCGCGGGCGAGGGGGCGGTCCTGCGCATCCCCGGTGGTCTCCTGGGTGCGGCCGTCACGCGCGATGTCCCGGCGGGCCAGCCGCTGCTGATCGTGCATGAGGCGGTGGACCGGCTGTTCGCGCTGCCGGCCGCGCAGGTGCTGGCCTGGCAACTCGACGGGGTCGCCGGCTGCCACCGCCGGCCGGCCGGCGTCGGCCAGGAGGCGATACAGTTGCACTTCGACGAGGAAGAGATCGTCTGGGCCGACGAGGGGTTGCTGATGCCGATGCCGGGCGCGGGCGCGGGCTTCTTTCCGCTGCTGGACAGCGGCCGCGCGGCGCGGCTGGCTTGCGCGCTGGCGCGCGCGTTCGAGCGCGGCGCCGGCTGACCTCGATCCGCGCCGGTCACCACGGATCACGGGCGGCGCATGGCGGCATTGCGCCGCCGCCTCTGGCAGTGACCATGGCCGCATCCTATGGTATGCGGCAGCGATGCCCTGATCGGAGGCCTGCCTTGCGAGACCTGTCCATTCCCGCCGAACGCCACCCGGAGAAGGCGCACCGCGCCGATACCGCACGGCAACGCAAGCCCGACTGGATCCGGGTCAAGGCGCCCACCGGCGAAGGCTACAAGCAGACCCGCGACATCCTGCGCGAGAACAGGCTGGTGACCGTCTGCGAGGAGGCGGGGTGCCCCAATGTGGGCGAATGCTGGAGCGCCGGGCACGCCACCATGATGATCATGGGCGAGATCTGCACCCGCGGCTGCACCTTCTGCAACGTGGCCACCGGTCGCCCCGACGCGCTGGACACCTTCGAGCCCGGCCGCGTGGCGCATGCGGTCGAGACTCTGGGGCTCAACCACGTGGTCGTTACGTCGGTCGACCGCGACGACCTCGCTGATGGCGGGGCAGAACATTTCGCCCAGACCATCCGCGCGATCCGCCACCGCAGCCCGGCGACCACGATCGAGATCCTGACGCCGGATTTCCTGAAATGCCCGCCATCGGCGCTCGAAGCGGTGGTCGAAGCGCGCCCCGACGTGTTCAACCACAATCTCGAGACCGTGCCCGGCCTCTACCCCGAGGTACGCCCCGGCGCGCGGTACTTCCACTCGCTGCGCCTGCTGCAACGGGTCAAGGAACTCGATCCGTCCATGTTCACCAAATCGGGGATCATGGTGGGGCTGGGCGAGGAGCGCGCGCAGGTGCACCAGGTGATGGACGACATGCGCTCGGCCGACGTGGATTTCCTGACCATCGGGCAATACCTGCAACCGACGCCCAAGCATCACGCCGTGGCCCGTTTCGTCACGCCCGACGAATTCGCCGCCTACGAGCGCGCGGCGCGCGGCAAGGGCTTCCTGATGGTCTCGGCCACGCCGCTGACCCGGTCGAGCTATCACGCGGGCGACGATTTCCAGCGTTTGCGCGCCGCCCGGCTCGAGCGTCTCGGTCGGCTCTGAACGACGCCCGGCGGTCACAGCGTCGCCGCAAGCGCCTGCGTATTTGAAGAACGATGAAGCCGGCAGGGCGCGCCCCCTGCTTCATCGTTCTTCAAATACGCCTTGCGCAAGGCCGGCAGGTTCGTGCCATCCTCGGCTCAGAGTGCCAGAAGATACGCGGCGATGGCCTCGCGGTCCTCATCCGTCAGCCTCGCCGTGTTTTCCACCACTTTCGCCATCGTGCCACCTGCGGAATCATAGTCCGGGGTGAAGCCCGATTCGAGATACCAGGCGATTTCGGAGGCGCTCCAGCCCAGTTCGTCCGGGGTGATGGCGGGGATGCGCCCCTGGCCCGAAGGGTTGGCCGCGCCCTCCATCCAGCGCGCCGCATCCAGCCCGCCGGTTGCGTCGCGCGGCGTGTGGCATTCGGCGCAATGGCCCAGCGCCTCGACGAGGTAGCGGCCACGCTCGAGTTCTGCGCCGGGGGCTTCGTCCATCACCCAGTCGTCCGAGAGGTGAAGCGCCTTCCATGCTCCCACCCCCCTGCGGAGCGCGTAGGGAAACGACAGCTCGTGCGGCGCGCTCTCGGCTTGCGAGGCCGGCAGCGTGTCCATGTAGGCCTTGAGGTCGGCCACGTCCTGCAGGGTCATCTTGGTGTAGGACGCGTAGGGGAAGGCGGGGTAGTAATGCGACCCTTCCGGCGAGACGCCCCGAGTGACCGCGGAGGCGAAGTCGGCCAGCGTCCAGCCGCCGATGCCCTGTTCGGGGTCGGGCGAGATGTTGGGCGCGACGAAGGTCCCGAAGGGGGTGTCCATCCGGTACCCCCCGGACAGGACCAGCCGGGCCTCGCCCTCCGCGTCGGGCGCGGCATGACAGGAGCCGCAGCCGGCCGCGGCGTAGACGGTTTCGCCGCGCGCGGTATCGCCGGTCAGCCCGGCGAGCGCGTCCGGTGCGACCGGCGCCGGCCTGGTGGTCACCCATGCGGCAAGGGCACCCCCGCCCGCGAGGGCGAGGGCCAGGATCAGCACTCGGCGCATGGCCGGATCAGCTTTCCGGAGCGCGATGGGCGTCGTGGCAGGCCTTGCAGGTGCCGCCCATCTGACCGAGCGCCTGGCCGATGGCCTCGGTGCCCTCGCCCGCGGCGGTCTGCATCGTCATCGCGGCCTGGCCGAAATCGGCCCATTTCGACAGGAAGTCGGCGTTCTCCTCCCAGATCGAGGCCTGGGCGCGGGTGCCGTCGATCGAGAAATTGTCGGACCCCTCGGGCCAGTGCGGCGCCTGGCTGATGGCGGAGACCGCCACCAGCGTGTCGGCCGCGTCCTGCGCCTGGGCGGCGTCATACTCGATCTTGCCCTGGGCCATGCCGCCCAGGATGCCGAGGTTCAGCGCCATGATGCGGAACTGGCCTTGCCGCGCCTTGAGCTGCGCGGAGAAATCATCCTGGGCCATGGCCGCCGGTGCGACCAGCGCGAACGCGGTGGCGAGGGTGATGGTCATGCGTTTCATCTGGGTCTCCCTGTATTGTCGTCCGGTGGAGGTAGTATGCACTCAACAGTTAGCAATTGAACATGTCAGATTCGCGGATGGTCTCTTCATTCGTGCACAGCCTCGACTGGGATGACCTGCGATTCGTGCTCGCGGGGGCAGCGCCGCGACGGGTGCCGCCCGGCTGGGAATGGGTGGGGCGGCGGGTCGCGCCGATGTGGTTGCGGGGGCGGGTGCTTTCCCGGTGCCGCGCGAACGGGCGACGGCGGGGCAGGGCCGGGCGATCCTTCCTTGCGTGCCGGGCGATCCCGAGCCGCGCCTCGTGCGGGACGCGGAGGCGAGAAGGCCCGGGATGCGGGCGGCGCCGGGGCGCCGGAGTCGCGCGGCGGATGCTATTCGGGGAAGCGCACCTTGCCGATATAGGGCAGGTTGCGGTTGCGCTGCGCGTAGTCGATCCCGTAGCCCACCACGAACTCGTCCGGGATCTCGAAACCGGTCCAGTCGGCGCGGAACTCCACCTCGCGGCGCGACGGCTTGTCGAGCAGCGCGATGGAGCGCAGCCGGCGCGGATAGCGCGATTTCAGCAGGTTGGTGACATGGCTGAGCGTGTAGCCGGTATCGACGATATCCTCGACCACCAGCACGTCGCGCCCCTCGATCTGGCCGCGCAGATCCTTGAGGATGCGCACCTCGCGCGAGCTCTCCATCGCGTCGCCGTAGGAGGAGACCTCCAGGAAATCGACCTCGACCGGCAGGGCCAGCTCGCGCACCAGGTCGGCGATGAAGACGAAGCTGCCGCGCAGCAGCCCCACGACCACCAGCTTGTCGGTATCCGCGAACTCCTGCGCGATCTCCTGGGCCAGCGCCTCGATCCGCGCGGCGATGGTCTTTGCGGAGATCATCTCGTCGATGACATATGGACGCTGCGCCATGCGCTCCCCCTTGATTTTCCGCGCGCACAATACGACATGGGCGCCCACTGTCACGGAGGAATTGGCCCTCATGCCGACCCATGCGGAAACGAGGACGCTGCCCTACAGCGCGCAGCAGATGTATGACCTGGTGGCCGATGTGGGCAGGTATCCCGAATTCCTGCCCTGGAACGCCGCCGCGCGCATCCGCTCGCGCACGCCCGTCACCGGCCCCGGTGGGGAGGTGGGCGAGATCATGGAGGCGGACCTGGTGATATCCTTCAAGGTGTTCCGCGAACGTTTCGGCAGCCGGGTGACGCTCTGGCCCGATGCGAAGAAGATCGACACCGAATACCTGGACGGGCCGTTCCGCTACATGAAGTCCAACTGGGCCTTCCGCGACGTGGACGGGGGCTGCGAGGTCAGTTTCTTCGTGGATTTCGAGTTCCGCAACGCCATGCTGCAGAAAATCATCGGCGTCGTGTTCAACGAGGCGATGCACCGGATCGTGCGCGCCTTCGAGGCGCGGGCCGCGCGGCTCTACGGCTGATCCGCCGGGGGCTGGACCGACAGCAGAATCTGCAGCGCGTGATCGACCGAGGCCTGTCGGACGTGGCGCCGGCCCAGCGCGCCGAACTCGACCGTATGCGCGCGGGTCTGCCCGCCGCGGCACGCCAGCCCGAAGCAAACCCGCCCCTCGGGCTTGTGCTCGGACCCGCCGGGCCCGGCGATTCCGGTGATCGAGAGCGCCACATCCGCCCGCGCGCGCGCCAGCGCCCCCTCCGCCATCTCGCGTGCCACCTCTTCGGACACCGCGCCATGGGCCTCCAGCGTGGCGGGCCGGACGCCCAGCATCTCGGTCTTGGCGGCGTTCGAATAGGTGACGAACCCCCTGTCGAATATGTTCGAACTGCCGGCTTCGGCGGTGATCGCGGCGGAGAGCATCCCTGCGGTGCAGCTTTCCGCCGTGGCGATGCGCTGCCCGGAGGCGCGGTAGCGTTGCAAGAGCGTGGCGAAGGTGGTCATCGCATCAGCACCCCGTGCGCCAGCGCGGCCAGCGCCATGACCCCGAGCGCGGCTAGGGCCCCTGCGATCAGGTCGTCGAGCATCACGCCCGCCGCGCCGCCCTGCCGGTCGGCCCAACCCACCGGGCCGGGCTTCCAGATGTCGAACAGGCGGAACAGCACGAAGGCCGCGATCCAGCCGGGCCAGAGCGCGGTGAGGGGTGCGCCGCTCATCATCGCGCCGCCCGAGACCGCCCAGAAGGCGATCCATTGCCCCGCGACCTCGTCGATCACGATCTCGGAGGGGTCCTTGTCGGCCCGGCCCTCGATCTCGCGCGCCACCGCCCACCAGCCAAGGCCCGTGACGGCGAGCGTGGCCAGCGCGAAGAGCCAGAAGCCCCCGATCGCATGCAGCGCCCAGGCCAGCGGGATCGCCGCCAGCGAGCCCCAGGTGCCCGGGGCGGGGCGCAGGTAGCCGATGCCGAACAGCGTGGCGATCGCGCGGGCGGGGCTCATGGCGCCACCAGAGTGACGGTGGCCAGCGCCGCGATGCCTTCCTCGCGCCCGGTGAAGCCCAGCCGCTCCGAGGTGGTGGCCTTGACGCTGACCCGGCCGGGCCCGAGCCCCATGATCCGGGAAAGTTCCTCTTGCATGGCAGGGGCATGGGGGCCGATCTTCGGGTATTCGCAGACCAGCGTGACATCCGCATTGCCGATCCGGTAGCCGCGCGCGCCGGCCATCTCGGCGGCGTGGCGGAGGAAGATGTGGCTTTCCGCGCCTTTCCATTGCGGGTCCGAGGGCGGGAAGTGGCGGCCGATATCGCCCTCGGCCAGCGCGCCGTAGATCGCGTCCGTCAGGGCGTGCATGCCCACATCGGCGTCGGAATGCCCGACCAGTCCGCGCCCATGCGGCACCCTCACGCCGCACAACATGACGTGATCGCCCTCGCCGAAGCGATGCACGTCGTAGCCATTTCCCAGCCTGACATCCATTGCGCCCTGCAACTCCTTTTCAGCGCGCGCGAAATCCTCGGGCGCGGTGATCTTCAGATTGGCCTGGTCGCCGGCCACGATGGCCACGTCGATGCCGGCCGCGCGCGCCACCTCCACGTCATCGGCGGCGCCGCCCGGATGGGCGCGATGCGCCGCGAGGATCGCGGCGAAATGGAAGCCCTGCGGGGTCTGCGCCCGGAACAGGCCGTCGCGCGCCTGCGTGCCGGCGACCCGCCCACTTTCCCCGCGCCACAGCGCATCGGTGACGGGCAGCGCCGGGGCGGCGCCCTTGTGGGTCGTCAGCGCTTCCAGCACGCGGGAGATCAGCGCGGCGCTTGCGCAGGGGCGGGCGACGTCGTGGATCAGCACCAGTTCGGGCGCATCCTCCGCCAGCGCCTCCAGCCCGGCCTTGACAGAGGCGTCGCGGGTGGCGCCGCCTTCCACCAGCCGGACGTCCTCGGGCGCGAGCGCCCGGTCGTCGGGGTGGATCGCCATGACGATGTCGGAAATCTCCGGATGGGCGCGGAAGGCCGCCAGCGTCCAGTCCGCTACGCGGGCCCCGGCCAGCGGCCGCCATTGCTTGGGCAGGCCGGCACCCGCTCTATGGCCACGCCCGGCAGCGACGATCAGGACGGCTGTGCGCATCTCGCTTCCTCGAAACTCCGTCCGTTCTAGGGGGTGATGCGAGCCAAGGCAATCATGCGGGCCGGTATGCACAAAAAACAGGCGATGGTTCTTTTCCCGTCGTCGCATCGTGCCAGAATTCTTGTTACACGGCATGGACTCCCCTACCTCATGGACCATGCACAAGGTTTAGGCACGTGACCCTTCGACTGGCAGACAGGCTCCTCGACCCCCCGGTATTCCTGGCCCCGTTGGCGGGAATCACCGACCGTCCATTCCGCGAACTGGTGGCCTCCTTCGGCGCCGGGCTGGTGGTGTCCGAGATGGTCGCCAGCCAGGAGATGGTGCAGGCCAAGCCTGGCGTGCGTGAGAAGGCGGAGCTGGGCTTCGGGCGCGCCGATACCGCGGTGCAGCTCGCGGGGCGCGAACCCTACTGGATGGCAGAGGCCGCCCGGATGGCCGAGGCCAATGGGGCGCGGATCATCGACATCAACATGGGCTGTCCCGCCAAGAAGGTGACCAGCGCGAGCGGCGCGGGGGCGTCCGGCTCGGCGCTGCTGCGTGAGCCGGAGCGCGCGCTGCGCCTGATCGAGGCGGTGGTGGGCGCGGTCAAGGTGCCGGTCACGCTCAAGACGCGGCTGGGCTGGGACGATACGCTGCTCAACGCGCCGCAGATCGCCCGGCAGGCCGAGGCGGCGGGGGTGCGGATGGTCACGATCCATGGACGCACCCGCTGCCAGTTCTACAAGGGTCGCGCCGATTGGGCGGCCATCGCACGGGTGCGCAAGGCTGTCTCGATCCCGGTCATCGCGAATGGCGACATCACCGGCCCGGTATCGGCCGCCGAGGCGCTGCGCCTGTCCGGTGCGGACGGCGTTATGGTGGGGCGCGGCGCGCAGGGGCGGCCCTGGTTGCTGGCGCAGATCGCCGCGCGGCTGTTCGGCACCCCGCCGCCCAAGATCCCTGCAAGAGCGGGTTTTCTGGACATGGTGTCAGCGCATTACGAGGCGATGCTGAGCTTCTACGGCAACGATCTGGGCGGGCGCGTGGCCCGCAAGCACCTGGGTTGGTACATGGACGAGGCCGCCACGCCCGACGCGCTGCGCCGTACGGTCCTCACAGAGCGCGATCCGGCGCGTGTGCTGGCGCTCTTGCCTGATGCGCTGATGCGCGAGACGAGGGACGCGGCGTGACCAGCGATCACTCCATCTGGAATTCCCTCCCGCTTCCGGCGCTCTTGCTGGATGCCGAGGACAGGATCGTCGACGCGAACCCCGCCGCCGAGGGCTTCATGAACGCCTCGGCCAAGGCGCTGGCGGGCCAGCCGGTCTGGGATCGGTTGGCGGTCAACGCCCCGATCGAGGAGAGTTTTCAACGGGCGCGCGAGAACGGAACGCCCTTGTTCGTCAACGACGTGGACGTGGGCACGGGCGAGCGCGCGCCGCTGCAATGCAACCTCCAGATCGCGCCGCTCATGGGGTTTCCGGGGCGGATGATCCTGATGATCTCGCCGCGCGAGCTGGCGGGGCGGCTGACGCAGAGCAACTCGGTCAAGGCGGCCGCGAAATCGGCCATCGGCATGGCCGAGATGCTGGCGCACGAGATCAAGAACCCGCTGGCGGGGATCACCGGCGCGGCCCAGCTTCTGTCCATGAGCCTCAAGCCCGAGGAGCTGGAGCTGACGGACCTGATCGTGGGCGAGACCCGGCGGATCGTGAAGCTGCTGGAACAGGTCGAACAGTTCGGCAACATCCGCCCGCCGGACCTGAAGCCGGTGAACCTGCACGACGTTCTGGACCGGGCGCGGCGCTCGGCGCTGCTCGGCTTCGGCGCCCAAATGACCATCATCGAGGACTACGATCCGTCGCTGCCGCCGGCGCTCGGCGATCCGGACCAATTGCTGCAAGTCATCCAGAACCTGCTGAAGAACGCGTCCGAGGCCTCGCCCAACGGCGGCACGATCCGGCTGCACACCTTCTTCGAGCATTCGTTCCGGCTGCGCCGTGCGGACGGGTCGGGCCAGTCTCTGCCGCTTCAGATCGAGGTGATCGACGACGGGCCGGGCCTGCCGCCGGACCTGGAGGGCGACATTTTCGAGCCCTTCGTGTCGGGCCGCGAGAACGGCACCGGGCTGGGGCTGGCGCTGGTCAGCAAGATCGTTTCGGACCACGGAGGATGGATTTCCGTGTCCTCGACACCGGGGCGCACCGCGTTCCGGATCTCGCTTCCGCGCGCGACCGGCGACAACAGGGAGAGTGACTGATATGGATGGCACCGTTCTGGTCGCCGATGACGACCGCACGATCCGCACCGTGCTGACCCAGGCGCTGACGCGCGCGGGCTGCAAGGTGCATGCCACCTCCAGCCTGACCACGCTGATGCGCTGGGTGGGCGAGGGCAAGGGCGACGTGGTGATCTCCGACGTGATGATGCCCGACGGCAACGGGCTGGAGATGCTGCCCAAGATCGCCCAGGACCGGCCCGGCCTGCCGGTGATCGTGATCTCGGCGCAGAACACCATCATGACGGCGATCCAGGCCGCCGAGGCGGAGGCCTACGACTACCTGCCCAAGCCCTTCGACCTGCCCGACCTGATGAAGCGCACCGCGCGAGCTTTGGAATCCCGTCGCCGGACACATTCCGTGCCCGCACCCGGGGTCGATGATGCGGTGGAACGCGAGGAGCTTCCGCTGGTAGGACGGACCCCGGTGATGCAGGCGCTTTACCGGCTGGTGGCACGGGTGATGAACGCGGACCTGCCGGTGCTCATCACCGGCGAATCCGGCACCGGGAAGTCACTGATCGCGCGCGCGATCCACGATTTTTCCGACCGCCGCACGCTGCCTTTCGTCACCGTGACCGGCGCCGACCTGCGCGATCTCGAAGGCCCGGCGCGGGTGCTGGCGCGGGTCAGGGGCGGCACGCTGCTGATCGACGAGCTGGGCGACGTGGAGGACGAGGTGCAGGCCCGGATCGTGCGCATGATGGACAGCCCCGGAGAGCATGTGCCGCGCTTCATGGCCACCTCGCAGTCGGATCTGTCGCGCGCGATGGAAGAGGGGCGGGTGCGGCAGGACCTGTATTACCGGATGAGCGGCGCCACGCTGCATGTGCCCGCCCTGCGCGAGCGGGTGGAGGATATCGCGCTGCTGACGGATCATTTCCTCGCCCGGGCCGAGCGGGACGGGGCGCCCCGCCGCAAGCTGTCGGGCGATGCCGAAGAGCTGTTCCGGGTCTACAGCTGGCCCGGCAACGTGCGCCAGCTGGAGAACGCGGTGCGCCGGCTGGGCCTGACCAGCCGGGCCACCGAGATCAGCCGCGCCGAGGTCGAGCAGGTGCTGGGCGACCAGCCCGAGACGGAGCCGGTGCTGCGCGGATCCGGCGATTCGGAAAAGCTGTCGGCCTCGGTCGGCCGGCATTTGCGGCGATATTTCGACCTGCACGGCCAGATGCTGCCGCCACCGGGCCTTTACGCGAGGATCCTGCGCGAAGTGGAAGCGCCGCTGATAGAAATCGCGCTGGAGGCCACCGGCGGCAATCAGGCGAAATGCGCCGACCTGCTGGGAATCAACCGAAATACCCTTCGAAAGAAGATAAATGATCTTGAGATTCGCGTGACACGACGCCGCAAATTGATGTAAAAGGGCAACATAACCGTGGCCCCGATGCGGCACGCATCGGCAGGACCACTAGATATGGCGGCTCGCCGCGCAAGCGGCACATCAGGGCGAGGGAACCACGTGGCCTCACGGGCACAGGGTATGAACTGGGCGCGGCTGAACCAGCTGCGCAGGCAACGGCGGGTGCAGAACGCCGCGACCCTCGGGCTGGTCATTCTCGGCCCGCTCCTGGCCCTCGCCACCTTCCTTGTTCTCGGCCCGCTCGACCAGGGCGCCGCGGCGCTGAGCCTGCGGCTCGTGCTGCTGGCGGATCTCGTCTATGTGCTGGCGGTGGCCGCGCTGGTGCTTCAGCGCGTGGCGAAGATGATCGCGGCGCGCCGGGCGCACTCGGCCGGCTCGCGGCTTCATCTGCGGCTGACCGGGGTTTTCGCGGCGATGGCGCTGATCCCCACGGTCACGGTGGCGATCTTTGCGGGTCTGACGGTGAATATCGGCCTCGAGGGCTGGTTCTCCGACCGGGTGCGCAGCGTGGTGGGCTCGTCGCTGGCGGCGGCCGAGGCCTACGAGGACGAGCACCGCCGCGACCTGTCGCAGGACGCCCGTGCCCTTGCGGAATACCTGGACGCGGGCAGCCGTGCCAGTTTCCTGACCAGCGACGGCGATCTGCGCGTGTTGCTGAGCCAGGGCCAGGCACAGATCCAGCGGGGGCTGCGCGAGGCCTATGTGATCGACGGCGGCGGCGAGATCCGGGCGCGCGGCGAGCGCTCCTACCTGTTCAATTTCGAGCGCCCGGTGCAGGCCGATCTGGACACGGCCCGCGACGAGGGCGTGGCCATCGTCGAGGACTGGGACAACAACGAGTTCCGCGCGCTGGTGCCTCTGTCGAGCTTCGTGGACCGATACCTCTATGTCAGCCGCGAGGTGGATGGCGAGTTGCTCAGCCTGCTCGACGAGACGCAGGAGACCGTGCGCCTCTACCAGCAGCTCGAGAGCGAGCGGGGGCGCGTGCTGTTCGAGTTCGGGCTGCTCTATCTCGGCTTCGCGGTGATCCTGATCCTCGCCGCGGTCTGGCTGGGCCTGTGGTTCGCCGAACGCCTGTCGCGCCCCGTGGGGCGGCTCACGGGCGCGGCGCAGCGCGTGGGCGCGGGCGATCTGGATGTGCAGGTGATCGAGGACGAGGGCGACGACGAGATCGCCATGCTGGGGCGGTATTTCAACCAGATGACCCGGCAGCTCAAGGGCCAGCGCGAGAAGCTGCTGGACAATACCCGCCAGATCGACCGGCGGCGCCGGCTGTTCGACTCGGTGCTGTCGTCGGTCACCTCGGGCGTGGTGGGGCTGGACGCGGGCGGGCGCGTGGCTTTCGTCAACCGCTCCGCCGAGCGGCTGCTGGGCTGGGAGGAAAACCGCCAGTCCCTGCCCATCGGCCTGGCGGTGCCCGAATTCGGCCCGCTCTTCGAGCATATCCGGTCCGGCCATGCCGAGGCCGTTCAGGAGGAGATCAAGGTCAGCCGCAACGGCCGGCTGGAGAACCTGCTGGTGCGGATCGCGCCGCGGCGGCGCAACGATGGCAGCCTGGAAGGGTACGTGGTGGCCTTCGACGATGTCAGCGACCTGGTGGCGGCGCAGCGCATGGCCGCCTGGGGCGACGTGGCGCGCCGCATCGCGCATGAAATCAAGAACCCGCTCACCCCGATCCAGCTGTCGGCGGAGCGGATCCAGCGCAAGTTCGGCAAGGCGTTGCCGCCGGAGGAGGCCGAGCGGCTGGAAAGCATGACCGAGGTCATCGTGCGCCAGACCAACGACCTGCGCCGGATCGTGGACGAGTTCTCCAAGTTCGCGCGGATGCCGGAGCCCGACCGGCGCAGCGAAGACCTGGCCCGCCTGATCCGCGACGCGGTGATCCTGCAGGAGACCGGACAGCCGGATGTCCGGTTCGAAACGGAACTGCCCGGTCATCCGGTGATGGCCGAGCTGGATGCCACCATGATCAGCCAGGCGCTGACCAACCTGATCAAGAATGCGGGCGAGGCGATCGAGACGCTGCGCGAGGCAGGAGCGCCCGAAGGGCATGTGCCGCGGATCCGGGTGTCGCTGCAGGTCGACGGGGGCCGGGCCGAACTCCGCATCACCGATAACGGCATCGGCCTGCCCGAGGACCGGGCCCGGCTGTTCGAGCCCTATGTCACGACCCGCGACAAGGGCACCGGGCTGGGCCTCCCCATCGTCAAGAAGATCATCGAGGAGCACGGCGGCACGCTGACCCTCGAGGACGCGCCCGATCTCGACGGGCTGGGCCATCGTGGTGCGATGGCCGTCATCCGCCTTCCGCTTTCCGGCGCCGTGCCGGCGCCCGATCCGGACGGCACAGGAAAAACACAAACGGTATGAGGGGTTTATGAGCGACATCCTGATCGTCGACGACGAGCGCGATATCCGGGAGCTGATCTCGGACATTCTGGAGGACGAGGGCTTCGCCACACGTCTGGCGGGCAATTCCGAGGAAGCGATGGCGGCGATCAACGCCGAGCCGCCCGGGCTGTTGATCCTCGACATCTGGCTCAAGGACAGCCGGATGGACGGGATCGACATTCTCAAGTCGGTCAAGCGTGACAATCCGGATGTGCCGGTGGTGATCATCTCGGGGCACGGGAACATCGAGATCGCCGTCGCGGCGATCAAGCAGGGCGCCTACGACTTCATCGAGAAGCCGTTCAACATCGACCAGCTGATGGTGGTGATCCGCCGGGCGATGGAAACCTCCCACCTGCGCCGCGAGAACCAGGCCCTGCGCCGCCGCGAGACGCGCGCGGCCGAGATGGTGGGCGAAAGCGCCGCCTTCCGGGCGCTGGTGGGCCAGCTCGACAAGGTCACGCGCTCGAACGGCCGGGTGATGCTGACCGGGCCCGCCGGTTGCGGCAAGGAGGTGGCGGCGCGCTTCATCCATGGCAATTCCACCCGGGCCGAAGGGCCCTTCGTATCGGTCAACTGCGCGGCCATCGCGCCGGACCGGATGGAGGAGGTGCTGTTCGGCCGGGAGACGCCCGAGCGCGGGGTGGAGCCGGGCCTGCTGGAAGAGGCGCATGGCGGGGTGATCTATTTCGACGAGGTGGCGGACATGCCGTCGGGCACCCAGTCCAAGATCCTCCGGGTGCTTGTCGACCAGACCTTCCAGCGCGTGGGCGGCGCCGACAAGGTGCGGGTGGATCTGCGGGTGATCTCGTCCACCAACCGCGATCTGGAGACCGAGATCGCCGCCGGCCGGTTCCGCCAGGAATTGTATCACCGCTTGAACGTGGTGCCGGTGGCCGTGCCCTCGCTGGAGGACCGGCGCGACGACATCCCGCTGCTGGCGCGACATTTCCTGGAGGAGTTCAACCGCGCCCAGGGCTTGCCGATGCGCGAGCTGAGCGAGGAGGCGGTGGCGCTGCTCCAGACAATGCTCTGGCCCGGCAACGTGCGCCAGCTCAAGAACATGATCGAACGGGTGCTGATCCTGGGCGACGGGAGCGGCCCGATCGAGCCGCGCGAATTGCCGCAGGAGACGCCGCACTCGGCCGAGGAAGGCCGGGTGGTGTTGGCGGGGCAGGTGGCCACCATGCCGCTGCGCGAGGCGCGCGAGGCCTTCGAGCGGGAATATCTGCTGACCCAGATCAACCGGTTCGGCGGCAATATCAGCCGCACCGCCAATTTCGTGGGCATGGAGCGTAGCGCGCTGCACCGCAAGCTGAAATCGCTGGGCGTGGTCTCCGGCGGCAAGGCGGGCGGGCGCGAGGAGGCGACGGAGGACCAACCGGCCCGCCAGGCGGGCTGAGCGGCCACCTCTTCGCCGCGCGTCGTCCCGGCGGCTCCCGGGCCGCGCGCGTCGGCGCCGTGGATACCGGGCTCGGAACGAGGAGGCATGCGCGCCCCGCCGCGGGCCATCTGACAGCGATGGACGGGACGCGGAAGGGAATTGACCGTTCCGGCCCCGTGTGTCACCCCATCGGCTCATGTGACTTCCGGGAGGCCGTGGGCCATGAAGGTCATCATTTGCGGCGCGGGCCAGGTGGGCTGGCAGATCGCGCGCCACCTGTCGGGCGAGCGGAACGACGTGACGGTGGTGGACAACAATCCCGACCTGGTGCGCCGGGCCACCGACACTCTCGACGTGCAGGGAATCGCGGGCTTTGCCTCCTATCCCGACATCCTGGAGCGCGCGGGTGCGCGCGACGCGGAGATGATCATCGCCGCCACGCATTCCGACGAGGTCAACATGGTGACCTGCCAGGTGGCGCATTCGGTCTTCGCGATCCCGCGCAAGATCGCGCGGTTGCGCGCGCAATCCTACCTGACGGCGATCTATTCGGATCTCTATCGCCGGGACCACATGCCGATCGACGTGGTCATCAGCCCCGAGCGCGAGGTGGCGGATGCGGCCCTGCAGCGGCTTTCGGCGCCCGCGACCTTCGACACCGAGACCTTCCTGGGGGGCGGCGCCCAGTTGCTGGGGCTGCTGATCGAGGAGGATTGCCCGATCGTCAACACGCCCCTGCGCCAGTTGACCGACCTGTTCTCGACGCTGCGTTCGATCGTGGTGGGGGTGCGGCGGGAGGGCACGCTCTTCGCGCCCGAGCCGGGGGACCAGCTTTTCGTGGGCGATGCCTGCTACGTGGTGGCGCACAGCCAGGACGTTCTGCGCACGGTCGAGATCTTCGGCAAGTCGATCCGCAAGACCGAACGCGTGGTGTTGATCGGCGGCGGAAACGTGGGCCTTGCGGTGGCCAAGGCGCTGGAGGGCCGAGCCGAGCGGGTGCGCGCGAAGGTGATCGAGAAGAACCGCGCCGCAGCCGAACGCGCCGCCGATGCGCTGGAGCGCACCATCGTGCTGAACGGCGACGGGCTGGATGTGGGCCTGCTGGCCGAGGCGGGGATCGCGCGGGCCGATGCGGTGCTCTGCGTGACCGATGACGACAAGACC
>Ga0008833_1000529_pt1 | contig 34333 bp, 30 predicted proteins | sample HotLakConsoUCCLE_FD_62216 | JGI IMG/M metagenome (GOLD analysis project Ga0008833, IMG submission 62216) | Hypersaline microbial mat communities from Hot Lake, Washington, USA - Hot Lake Consortium UCC-LE | ecosystem: Environmental > Aquatic > Non-marine Saline and Alkaline > Hypersaline >... | reverse complement strand
GTGGCATATTTTGCCCCGTTGCAGGTCTGGCTTAAGCAACCACATTCCTACAACAATGCAAATGCTTACGCCACTCCCGCCAACCCGTCAGACCACCGCCGGTGAATAATCCGGGCTAAATGATCCCGGACACAGCGCATCTGCTCGCAACGCACCGAAAGCGAACGCTCGCGGCGCTTCTCAGGCGGCGTAGGCGCTCGTCCGGCCCGCTTCCTTCGCGCTCTCCGGCGCGTCGAGGAATTCGCGGATCGCGGCCACGCTTTCGTCGGCGTGGGTGAGCAGGAAGAGGTGTCCGCCGCCCTCGACCGTCACCAGGCGCGAATTGGGGATCATCGCCTTCAGGATCTTGCCGTTCGCCAGCGGCACGATCTGGTCGTCCTCGCCCATCATGATCAGCGTTTCCTTGCTCATGAAGGGCAGGGCGGGAAGGCTCGTCCAGCCCATCATGCACATCAGCTGGTAGAGATAGCCGCGCGGGGAAGGGGGCTTCAATCGGCCGATATGGCTGTCCTTCTGGTGCTCGGCCCCGTCCCTGTCCACCCCGCCATAGAGCGTGGCGAAATGCTCGTTCATGAATTCGGGATCGATGTAGCGGCGCGGGTTCGCCATCTTGGTGAAGGCGGCCGGGTTCCCGGGGATCATCGCCATGCCCGGCGTCGTCGCGATCAGGGTGAGCCGCCGCGTGCGCGCAGGATGCTGGAGCGCGAAGTGCTGCGCCATCGCGCCGCCCCAGGACACGCCCATCACGTCGACTTCGCCAAGGCCATAGCGCCCGAGGATCTGGGCGGCGGTCCAGCTCATCGTGAAGGGGTTGTAGGGGACCAGTGGATCGGGCGATTCGCCCACGCCCGGCATGTCGAACATGATGAAGCCGCGTTCCGGCAGGGCGTCCGCGAGGGGGGCGACCGCCTCGATGTTCGCGCCGATGCCGTTGAAGAAGAGGATCGGCAGGTGGTCGGAAGGCTCGTCGAGCCTCCAGGCAGCGGTCCGTAGCGTCCGGCCGGCGACCTGTTCCATGGTCACGACCGCATCCTTCATCGGTTCAGACAAGTATTTCCGTCCTTTCAGCTGCGCCATTCGATCCCCCGGACGGGCGCCGTGATGTGGGTGGAAGGAACGCGCGCGGATTCCTCACGCTTGTGCCTCCCACAAGTTCATGGGTTCGCGTGTATCAGACTTCCTCGACAACGTAGAGTCCGGGTGCCGGGCCGACGGGCTTGTATGTCGCATTGCCGAGCTTGGCGGGGGCGGATTTCTTCTCGCCCGAGCGCGCCTGCAGCCATTCGATCCAGAACGGCCACCAGCTGCCCTGGACCTCCCTCGCGCCCTTCACCCAGTCGTCGGCAGTGGCGGGAAGCCTGCCCTTTTTGGCCTGGACGAAATACCTGGCCTTGGGGTTGGTCGGCGGGTTGAGGATCGCCTGCATATGGCCCGATTGCGAAAGGACGTAGGTCACGTCCTTCGAGCCGAACAGCCCGGTCGAACGGTAGGTCGCCTTCCACGGCGTGATATGGTCGGTCACCCCGCCCAGGATGAACAGGTCGCTCGTCACCCGGGAGAGGTCGATCGCGTGGTCCGCCATTTCGACCTCGCCCTGCTTCGTGAAGGCGAGCGTTTCGTAGAGCGTCAGGAAATCGCCCATCAGGCTGGCCGACAGGTTGGTCGCGTCCGAATTCCAGAACAGCACGTCGAAGGCGGGCGGATCGGCGCCGAGCAGGTAATTGTTGATGACATAGTTCCAGATGAGGTCGTTCGGCCGCAGCCACGCGAAGCCGCGGGCGAGGTCGTCGGCCGCGATCACGCCCGCTTTCTTCGCGCGGTTGCGGGCGAGCTGCATCCCGTTTTCCGAGACGAGCGAACCCGCCTCGATATCGGTCGCCTCGGGGTGGAGGACGCAGACCATCAGGGTGAGCGTGCCCAGCAAATCGGACTTCTTCGCCGCGAGCTTCGAGGCCAGGACGCTCGCGGTCTGCCCGCCCGAACACCCGGCCGAGACGTTGACCTTGTCCGATCCGGTGATCGCCGCGACCGCTTCCATCGCTTCCTCGCAGGAGGCGACATATTCGGCCATGCCCCACTTGCCCTGATCCTTCGTCGGGTTGCGCCATGAAATGACGAAGGTCTGGATTCCGTTGTCGACCTGCCACTTCACCACCGATTTCTCGGGGGGAAAGGTCGTTGATGTACATCTTGTTGATCTGCGGCGGGATGGTGAGCTGGGGGATCTCGTGCACCTGCGCGGTGGTCGGCGCGTAGTGGATCAGCTCCATCATCTCGGTCCGCAGCACGACCTCGCCCTTGCTGGTCGCGATGTTCTCGCCCAGCTTGAAGGGGCGCTTGTCGACCTGGCTCACCATGCCCTTGTTGTGGACGATGTCGTTGTAGGCGTTCTGGAGGCCCTTGATGAGGCTGAGCCCGCCCGAATCGATCAGCCGCTTCTGCGCGGTCGGGTTCCCGGCGAGCGTGTTGGTCGGCGAAAGCCCGTCGAGAATGATCTGCGCGATGAAGTTCGCGCGGTTGCGTTCCAGTTCGTCGAGCTCGAGATCCTCGAGCCAGCCGCGCATCCCCTTCTGCACGGCGAGGTAATATTGCACGCCCGCGCGGTAGAACGGGTTGAATTGCCACGCCGGGTCGAGGAAGCGCTTGTCCCGGGGGTCGGGCGCGAGGTCGCTCTTGCCGGTCATGATCTTCACCATGTCCTCGCCCATCTTCTGCGCGTGGCGGAAGGTGCGCGCGGGGTCCGACGCCGTCTCGCGCAGCAGCAGGGCGACCGCGCCCACGAAATCCTCGCGCGCCACCCCGATCAGCGGCCCCAGCGCATTGGTCGATTGCGCCGCCTCGTTCTCCAGCCTCACGCCGTCAGCCATCACCGCATCTCCCCCCGTCGCCGCAGCCGTACCGGCCGCGTGCCTTGCCGTGCGACACTGGCGCGCGCGCGGGCGCTTGGCAAGCGGGATGGCGCCCCGCTGGCGGCGGGTACGCTCCTTACGGTTTGTTTATCGGTTTGCCTTACAGGTAGCACAACGGAAGGGCTCCCAGGTGCAGGACCAGCGGCGTGGCAGGGCTTTTTACAAGGATCAGGAAACAGGGCGACCCGCCCGAGAACGGCGAGGCAACCCCGCCGCCGGTCGCGCCGATCGCGGCGAGCGACCTCGCGCGCCGGGTCGAGCTGCTCGACAGCCTCGAGGAAACCGGCGTCGGCTGGTTCTGGGCGAGCGATGCCGAGGGGCGGATGATCTACCTCTCGCCCGCCGCGCTCGAACCTTTCGCGATGCGGTCCGACGAATTCGCCGGGCGCACGATCACCCAGGTGTTCGAGGAGGAACGCCGCGAGGAAGGCACGAGCCAGGGCGGCCGGCCGCTCAAGTTCCTGCTCGCGGCGCGCAATTCGTTCGGCGCGACGCCGGTCAGGGTCAAGCTCGGCCGGGGCGATGCCTGGTGGGAGATCGCGGGCAAGCCGCGCTTCGGCAAGGACGGGAGCTTCCACGGGTATCGCGGCACGGCGCGGGACATCACCGGCACGCACGAGGAACGCCGCAAGCAGGAACGCGCCTCGCAGTATGATTCGCTCACCGGGCTCGCCAACCGTTACCGGATGAGCCGCCAGCTGGAACAGATGCTCAAGGCCTTCGCCCACGCGAAACGGTCCTGCGCGCTGATGATGCTGGACCTCGACCGGTTCAAGCAGGTCAACGACACGCTTGGCCATCCGGCGGGCGACGAACTGCTCAAGCAGGTCGCCGCGCGGATCCGCGGCGTGTTCGGCGATCGGGTCGAGATCGGGCGGCTGGGCGGAGACGAATTCCAGGCGATCCTGCCCGACCTCGACGACCGCGGCCAGCTCGGCGACATCGCGCAGGAGCTGATCCAGATGGCGTCGCAGCCCTATTCGATCAACGGCAGCCGCGCGGTCATCGGGGTCTCGATCGGGATCGCGGTCGCGCCCTATGACGGCATCGCGCCCGAGGAACTGACCAAGGCGGCCGACCTCGCGCTCTACGCGGCCAAGGGCGGCGGGCGCGGCCAGCACCGCTTCTATTCGCGCGAGCTGCGCGACCAGGCGAGCTTCCGGCACCAGATCGAGCAGGACCTGCGCGACGCGCTGCATGGCGAGCAGCTGCGGATGCACTACCAGCCGATCGTCGATGCCGGGACCCACGAGGTCGCCTGCATGGAAGCGCTGATGCGCTGGGAACATCCCGACCGGGGCATGATCTCGCCCGCCGATTTCATCCCCGTGGCCGAGGAAGTCGGCCTCATTCGCCAGATGGGTACCTTGGCGCTGAACGAGGTCTGCCGCGCGGTCACCACCTGGCCGGGCACGGTCAAGGCCGCGGTCAACGTTTCCGCGGTGCAGTTCGCCGCCGACGACTTCGTCGACGTGGTGCGCGGCGCCCTGAAACGTTCGGGCGTGGACCCGGCGCGGATCGAACTCGAGATCACCGAAAGCGTCTTCATGGGCGATGTCGAACGTTCGGCCCGGGTCTTCGCCGCGCTCAAGAAGCTCGGCGTGCGCCTCTCGCTCGACGATTTCGGGACCGGCTATTCCTCGCTCAGCTACCTGCGCGACGCGCCGTTCGACAAGATCAAGATCGACCAGAGCTTCGTGCGCGGCTGCGCCGGGAAGGACAGCAACAACCTCGCCATCGTCGCCGCCGTGGTCAGCCTTGCGGGCGCGCTCCGCATGGAAACGGTCGCGGAAGGGGTGGAGACCAAGGACGAGCTCGAGGCGGTCACCAAACAGGGCGCAACGCACCTGCAGGGCATCCTGTTCTCGCGCGCGGTCCCTTCGGAGGAGGCGCTGCGCCGGTTCGAGGCGGGCGAGCTGCACTATGCCCCGCGCGGGCCGGAGAAATACCGCGCCGAACGGCGCACCGAATTCCGCCGCATCGGCCTCATCCACGGCGATCACCGCTACAATGTCTTTCTGCGCAACCTGTCGAAGACCGGGGCCAAGATCGAGGGCCTGCTGGGGGTCGAGGTCGGGACCGAGGTGGTGCTCGACCTCGGCGGGGGGCAGCTCGCGGTGGCGGTGGTGCGCCGTTCGGAAGGGTCGAGCCAGGGGGTCGAGTTCGAAACCCCGCTGATCAGCGACGGGGCCGAGGGGCTGTGCACCCGCCACCGGGTGTCGCCCTACCAGATCGAACTCGCCGGAAAGCCGCTCCAGGCCCTGGGCGACGATCCCTATGCGGCGCTGATGTCGATGCAGAACCGGACGCCCAAGGCGTTCATGGAAGTGCAGCTGGGTTAACCCTTCGTGCCGGCAAAGCCCCGGAACCGCGTGTGTGTGTTGAAACGGGCTTAACCTTAGGCTTTAGCCAGAGCGAAAAACGTGTCCTTTAAGACCGGCGTCATGGAAGCGCGTGCGATCAGGAAGCGGATGAGGGGGGAGGGCAGCGAGCCGGGCGCGCAACCGCCCGTCGGCTCCCCCGCCGTTGCAACCCGCACCGCGCCTGCCGCGCCCCCGAGCGAGCGGAGCCTTGTCCGCGCGCGCAACCGGGACCTGGCCCCGGCGGCCGCGGAGCGGGACGAGATCGATCCGGCCGGCGGGACGGAGCGGCGCCGCAGGGACCGTTCGGCCGCATCGGGCGATGATCGCCGCGCCGGGGAACGCCGCGCCAAGCTGCGCGTCCGCGAGCGTCACACCCCCCGCAGCGGCGGGGGGCAGGCGCGGGTCAGGCGCAGCGAGGAGCATTTCCTCCCGCGCCATTCGCGCGCCCTCGCGCTGCTGCTCGGCCTCGCCTACGTCCCCAGCACGATCGTCGCCGGCGGCCTGCCGCATGGCGGCGCGCTCGCGGCGGGTTTCGCCTCGGTCATCCTGCTTGCGATCGGCTCGGTCTTCGCCCGGTTAGAACGGCGCGAAGGGATGCCCGCGAGCGCCCGCATCGCGCTGCTGATGGCGGGGGCTGTCGTGCCGATGGGCTGCGCGGGCTATGCCATCGCGCACTGGGTCGCCGAAGGCCTGCCGCACCAGTGGGCGATCGCGACCCTGCTTTCGATCAACGCCGCCGCCGCGACCGTCTATCGCACCCGGATCGTCTCGCTGTTCTCGGCCCAGATCGCGAGCTGGGCGCCGTTCGCGCTGGTCGATCCGAGCCCGATCACGTTCGCCGCGATCATCGGCGGAGCGATCGCGCTGCTGCTGATCGCGCGCTTCGAGTACAAGGATGCACAGGCCCGCCGGGCGCGCAGCGAGGCGCGTGAGAGGGTCGCTGCGCGGGCCGAGGACATCCTGCGCAGCTTCGAGGAGACGGGCGAGGGGTGGTTCTGGGAAACCGACCGGCGCGGGCAGCTCACCTACATCTCGCCCAAGGCCGCGCACGTACTGGGCAAGCGGCCCGACCAGGTGATCGGCCGCCCGCTGACCGAGATCGTCCACGCCGCCCCGCGCGCCTCGGACGCCGAGCGCACGCTCGCCTTCCACCTCTCCGCGCGGTCGGCCTTCCACGACATCGAACTGCGCGCGGCGACCGGCGACGCGGCCGGCGGCGAGGGCGGGGGGGACGAACGCTGGTGGGCGCTGACGGGACGGCCGGTCTACGATTCCTACAAGAATTTCTGCGGCTTCCGCGGCCATGGCAGCGACCTTACCGAAAAGCGGCGGAGCGAGCAGCAGGTCTCGCGCCTTGCCCATTACGATTCGCTCACGGGGCTGGCCAACCGGGTCCAGATGAGCCGCGCGCTCGAACAGATCCTCGCCGCCCCGCGCGAGCGCGACCGGGCCTGCGCGCTGTTCCTGCTCGATCTCGACCGGTTCAAGCAGGTCAACGACACGCTCGGCCACCCGGCGGGCGATGCGCTGCTCAAGCAGGTGGCGCAGCGGCTCGAGCGGGTGATCGGACCGGCCGGGCGCTGCGGGCGGCTGGGCGGCGACGAATTCCAGGTCATCATCCCCGCGCCGCAGACGCGCGAGCATCTCGCCCACCTCGCCCGCGAGATCATCGCGACGCTCTCGCAGCCCTATACGGTCGACGGGCACGCGGTGGTGATCGGCGCCTCGGTCGGGGTCGCGATCGCGCCCGAACACGGCACCACCAGCGAGGCGCTGATCCGCAATGTCGACCTGGCGCTCTATGCGGCCAAGGACGCCGGGCGCGGCTGCCACCGGTTCTATTCGGACGAGCTCCATTCCGCGGCCGAGGAGCGGGCCGAGCTCGAACAGGACCTGCGCGACGCGATCGGGCGCGGCCAACTCCAGCTCTACTACCAGCCTGTCGTCTATGCCGCGAGCGAGACGATCGTCGGCTTCGAGGCGCTGCTGCGCTGGAACCACCCGACCCGCGGCTGGCTTTCGCCCGCCAAGTTCGTGCCGATCGCCGAGGATGCGGGCCTGATCGACCAGCTCGGCCAGTGGGCGCTCAGGACCGCCTGCGACGACCTTGCCCGCTGGCCGGAGCGGGTGCGCTGCGCGGTCAACGTCTCGCCCCTGCAGTTCGCCAATCCCGAACTGCCCAACATCGTCGCGAACGCGCTCGCCCATTCGGGGGTCGATCCCTCGCGGCTCGAACTCGAGATCACCGAAAGCGTCTTCATGGGCGACAGTGCGGCCACCGATGCCATGTTCGCGGCGCTGAAGCGGGTCGGTGTCCGCCTGGCGCTCGACGATTTCGGGACGGGCTATTCCTCGCTCGGCTACCTGCGCAAGGCGCCGTTCGACAAGATCAAGATCGACCAGAGCTTCGTGCGCGGCGCGACCGAGAAGGGCAGTCGCAACGGCGCGATCATCGCCTCGATCACCAGCCTGGCCGAGGCGCTGGGCATGGACACCACCGCGGAAGGGGTCGAGACGCTCGACGAGCTCGAACTGGTGCGGCTTCTGGGCTGCAGCCACGTGCAGGGCTATATCTATCACAAGCCGCTGGATGCGCTGAGGGCGGGGGCGCTGGTCGAGGGCGATTGCAGCGTGATCGCCGAAGGCCCGCGCTCCGCCCGCCAGGCCCGCACGAACCTGCTGCGGCGCGTGCTGGTGGTCCACGGGGACGGGGTCGCCAACGCCACCTTGCGCAACATCTCCGAAGGCGGCGTGCTGCTCGAAGGCCTGTGGAGCCTGCCTGCCGGGACCGTGGTCGAGATCGAATTCGCCGCGGGCCGCAAGGCGACGGGCACGATCCGCTGGACGCGCGAGAACCGCACCGGGGTAGAATTCGACGCGCCGCTGCGCCGCCGGTCGGACGGTTCCTTCGCGGTCCTGCGCGGCCACCCGGCGCGGCTCGCAGGGTCGGTTTCGGGGATGCCCTGAGGGTTCCTCGCGTCGCGCGGCAGCGCCGCCCTTAGCGAAAAACTAACCAACCGCCTTTACGCGGGTTTGAGATCAGGAACAGCCTCGCCCGCCATGAACGGCCCGCCACAAGGGCCGGCCGTACGGCGGCCGACAGCCGGAGGTATGGCGCGACGTGCCCTTGAAGGGTCTGTTGTCTTCGCGAAGCGCAAGCGTTTCGGCAAGCCCGGGGCCGAGGGGCGAGGCCCGGGCGGGATCGACCCTGTCCGACGCGCAGAAGCTCGCCATGCTGGAGGATCTCGAACAGTCCGGCCTCGGCTGGTTCTGGGCGAGCGATGCGGACGGCCGGCTTGCCTACCTCTCCGCGAGCATTGCCGAGCGGCTCGAGCTGCCGCTCGGCGAACTCGTCGGCCAGCCGGTCGCGCAGATCTTCCAGCCCGCCGCCGAGGACGGCTGCGCCAAGCCGCTCGCGCTGCGGCTCGGCTCGCACAAGGCGTTCTCGGGACTTGCCGTGCGCGCGGCGAAACGGCCGGGCGGTGCGATCCTGCGGCTCGCCGGGCACCCGGTGTTCGGTCCGTCGGGCAGCTTCCTCGGCTTTCGCGGCACGGGTGCCGACATCACCGAGGAATGGTACCGCGAGGAGGAAACCGAACGCCTCGCCTGGTTCGATTCGCTTACCGGGCTCGCCAATCGCCACCGCATGGCACACCTCATCGAATCCACCATCACCGCGTTCCGCGCGGCCAAGCGCAACTGCGCGGTAATGATGCTCGACCTCGACCGCTTCAAGCAGGTCAACGACACGCTCGGCCATGCCGCGGGGGACGAATTGCTCAAGCAGGTCGCCGACCGGCTGGGCCGCGCGATCGACCGCGACTGCGAGATCGGGCGGCTGGGCGGCGACGAATTCCAGGTCATGCTCCCCGACCTCGACGATCGCGGCGTGCTGGGCGAGATCGCGATGAAGATCATCGCCATGGTCAAGCAGCCCTACAGCCTGGCCGAGGGGCGCTGCGTGATCGGCTGCTCGGTCGGGATCGCGATCGCGCCGCATGACGGGGTCACGCGCGAGGAAGTGGTGCGTTCCGCCGACCTTGCGCTCTACGCCGCCAAGAACGGCGGACGGGGGCAGTTCCGGTTCTTCTCGGGCGAGCTCGAGAACGAGGCGATCTTCCGCCGCCGGCTGGAGGCCGATCTCGGCACCGGCCTGTCGGAAAGGCAGCTGTTCCTGAAATACCAGCCGGTGATCGAGGCGAAGAGCCGCAAGGTGACCGGACTCGAGGCCCGGATCTGCTGGAACCACTCGCAGCGCGGCGAAATCGACGAGGAGGAATTCGCGAGCATCCTCGAGGGCTCCTCGCTGGTGGGCGAGATCGGACGCTGGGCGATCCGCGAGGCCTGTTCCCACGCCGCGTTGTGGCCCGACAGCGTGCGGGTGGCGCTGGGCGTGCCGGTCCCGCTGTTCACCGACGAGACCTTTATCGAGGTGGTCGCCGAAGCGCTCAGCGAGACCGACCTGCCTGCGAACCGGCTGGAACTGGCAATCAGCGAGGCGGTGTTCTTCGGCGATGCCAACCAGGTCGACCGCACGCTCGGGCGCCTTTTCAAGCTCGGCGTCAGGCTGACGCTCGACGAATTCGGCTCGGGCTATTCGAGCCTCGCCTACCTGCGCCGCGCGCCCTTCGATACGATCCGCATCGACAGCCGGCTGGTGGCGGAGGCGGGCCGAGAGGACGGGCGCGAGCTGGGCCTGATCCGGGCGATCGTCGCGCTCGCCGGGGCGCTCGAGATGGACACGCTCGCCGGCGGGATCGAGACCATGGCGCTGAACGACGCGCTGACCCAGTGCGGGATCGGCTATGTGCAGGGTCCGATCTATTACGAGTCGGCCGAGCGCGAGACGGTCGAGGCCGAGATCATGGGGGAGGGCTGGCGGATCGAGCCGTCGAGCGACCGCACCGCGCGTGCCCGGCGGCGGACCGTGCTGCGCAAGATCAACGTCATCCACGACGACCATTCCTACGAGGTCACCCTGCGCAACCTGTCGCGCACGGGCGCCCTGATCCAGGGGCTGATGGACGTGCCCAAGGGAACGCAGTTCGTGGTCGACCTGGGAGGCGGGCAGCTCGCCGTGGCGACCGTGACGCGGAGCAATGGCGACACGCAGGGGCTCGAATTCGAACAGCACCTCGTCGATGACGGCTCGGGCGGGCTGGTCACGCGGAACCGCGTCAGCCCCTATGCGCTGGCCTCGGCCGGAGCCCCGCTCGCGGCGCTTTCCCCGGGCAGCTACAAGGCGATGACCGGCGCGCCCGGCGAGGGCCAGTCGATCCCCCAGTTCGGCTATGCGCCGAATGCGCGGTCCGAACAGGCTTGAAGGGCCTGGCGCGCCGACTTGCGTTTTTCTCGCATGACACTGCGGGGGAGCGGCGCTATCTGCGCTGTCAGATGACCGACCTTTCCAAGATCCGCAATTTCAGCATAATTGCCCACATCGACCACGGCAAGTCGACGCTCGCCGACCGGCTGATCCAGGTTTGCGGTGGCCTGACCGAGCGGGAGATGCGCGAGCAGATCCTCGACAACATGGATATCGAGCGCGAGCGCGGCATCACCATCAAGGCGCAGACCGTCCGCCTCGCCTACACCGCGTCCGATGGCGAGACCTACCAGCTCAACCTCATGGACACCCCCGGCCACGTCGACTTCGCCTACGAGGTTTCCCGCAGCCTCGCCGCGTGCGAAGGCGCGCTGCTCGTCGTCGATGCCGCGCAGGGGGTCGAGGCGCAGACCCTCGCCAATGTCTACCAGTCGATCGAGCACGACCACGAGATCGTCCCCGTCATCAACAAGATCGACCTGCCCGCCGCCGAACCCGACAAGGTCCGCGCCGAGATCGAGGACATCATCGGCCTCGACGCGTCCGACGCCGTCCTCACCAGCGCCAAGTCCGGGATCGGCATCGAGGACGTGCTCGAAGCGATCGTGCGCCGCATCCCGCCCCCCGCGGGCACGCGCGAGGCACCGCTCAAGGCGAGCCTCGTCGATTCCTGGTACGATCCCTATCTCGGCGTCGTCATCCTCGTGCGCGTGATCGAGGGAACGCTCACCAAGGGGCTCAACATCCGGTTCATGCAGGGCGGCACGCAGCATCTCGTCGACCGGGTCGGCTGCTTCACGCCCAAGCGCACCGACCTGCCCGAACTCGGCCCCGGAGAGATCGGCTTCATCACCGCCCAGATAAAGGAAGTCGAACAGGCCCGCGTCGGCGACACCATCACCACGGTGAAGAACGGCGCGGACAAGGCGCTGCCGGGCTACAAGGAAGTCCAGCCGGTCGTCTTCTGCGGCCTGTTCCCGGTCGACGCCGCCGATTTCGAGAAGCTGCGCGAAAGCATCGGCAAGCTGCGGCTCAACGACGCGAGCTTTTCCTACGAGATGGAAAGCTCCGCCGCATTGGGCTTCGGCTTCCGCTGCGGGTTTCTCGGCCTGCTGCACCTCGAAATCATCCAGGAGCGGCTTTCGCGCGAATACGATCTCGACCTCATCACCACCGCGCCGTCCGTGGTCTACCGCGTCCACCTGGGCCATACCAAGACCGAGGACGCCAAGGTCATCGACATCCACAACCCGGCCGACTGGCCGGACGTGAACCGTATCGAGATGATCGAGGAACCGTGGATCAAGGCGGTGATCTACACGCCCGACGAATATCTCGGCGCGATCCTGAAACTGTGCCAGGACCGCCGCGGCATCCAGACCGACCTCACCTATGTCGGCGGCCGCGCGCAGGTGACCTACGAACTGCCGCTGAACGAGGTGGTGTTCGATTTCTACGACCGGCTGAAGAGCATTTCGCGCGGCTATGCCAGCTTCGACTACGAACAGATCGGCCTGCGCGAAGGCGACCTCGTCAAGATGAACATCCTCGTCAACAACGAGCCCGTGGACGCGCTCTCCCTGATCGTCCACCGCTCCGTCGCCGAGGAACGCGGCCGCGGGATGTGCGAGCGGCTCAAGGACCTCATCCCGCGCCACCTGTTCAAGATCCCCATCCAGGCCGCGATCGGCGGCAAGATCATCGCCCGCGAAACCATCGCCGCCCTGCGCAAGGACGTGACCGCAAAGTGCTATGGCGGGGACATCACGCGCAAGAAGAAGCTGCTGGAAAAGCAGAAGAAGGGCAAGGCGCGGATGCGGGAATACGGGAACGTGAGCATCCCGCAGGAGGCGTTCATCGCGGCGCTGAGGATGGGGGAGGAATAAGCGAAGGCGCCTGACGCCGACGCTTTCGCAGAAAGCGGCAAGTCAGAAGCCGGTGCGCGTCAGCGCATCGCGCATTCCGGCCGACCTCGGCGCACAGCGCCGAGGATCGACGGCGTGGGCCTGCGGAGCATTTTGCCAACAGCAAAATGCGGAGCCGGGCCAAGGTGGAGAAGGCGTGGAAGGCCCCTGTTCTCCAGAGGACGGGGTTAGGGGTGGCGCCTTCTTTCGAGGCGCATCTCGCGCCGTGGACGCGGGGAAGGATTTGAGCATTCCGTCGGAGGCGTCTATTGTTGTGCTGAGGCTGGGGGAGGTGTGAGGCTTGGCAGTCGTTACCGAGTTTGATGCGCCGATCTACAAGGTATTAGCGAATAATGACACGGGCGCAGCCCCAGGTCATCAAGGCGGTTTTGTCCTGCCAAAAGATCTTGAAGACTACCTGCCGCTTTTGCGTGAAGAAACATCACCTGAGAAGCCGACAGTCGATATTACGATAACTGCAGATCTTTTCAATGGATCCGAGTATGTCAAGACAGTCGAGACTCGCTATCAATATCAGACTTGGGGCGGAGCGCGGTCTCCGGAGCGCAGGATCACGCGAAACCTGAGTGATTTGCTTAATCGTGCTAAGGGCGGAGACATCCTTATCATCGAACGGGGGATAGATGTCGATAGTCACTATCGCTTCCGTCTTATTGGAGCAAGTAATCCCCTTCATCCTCAATTGATAAGCTCGTTCGGTTCGGCGCGTTGGGGACCGCTGAACTCGTCAATGCTTCCGGTCAAGGAGACGGAAGTCAAGAAAGCATCTGCGGAAATTCGAGATGCTGAAGTCGCACCATTCGAGATGTTCGATGCGGATGCAACGCTTACCGAATCTCGCGCGCGGCGCATTGCTCGAACTCGCGCGTTCCAGAAGATCGTGAGCGAAGCATATCGAGGCTCTTGCGCGTTCTGCGGCGGGGGATTGACCCACCCGGATGGACGGAACGAAACCGAGGCAGCTCACATCATATCGCGGTCACTCAAGGGGAGTGATGACGTGCGGAACGGGATTTTGCTTTCGCGGGGATTTCACTGGGCATTCGACCGTGGCCTCGTAGGGGTAACGGACGAATACCGGATACAAGTACCCAAATCCGTCGGCGATGTGCCGCTGAACGGCGAATTGCGCCGGCTGAATGGAAAAGCAATCAACTTGCCAGCAGACAGAGATCAATGGCCGGCCAAAGAGGCTCTCGCTTGGCACCGCCAAAACGTCATGATTGCCCATTAGCAGCCTCGACAATCCGCTCTTGCAACTGATCCATGGAATGGGTGAAGGCGTCTCCGCGCGCCCTCGTTTCGCATTCCCATACGATCAATGGTGTAATGCCGAGGTCGCGCAGCCGCTTTTGGGCAAGTTCATCTCGCTTTTGATTCGCGTCAATTTTCTCCTTCCAGAATTCTGTGTTAGTCTTCGGAAGCTTAAAGTATGGGCAATCATGCCCGTGCCAGAAACACCCGTGCACGAAAATTACGACTTCGTATTTTGGTAAATGGATGTCGGGCTTTCCGGGCAGGTTTCTGCTATGGAGCCGGAATCGGAATCCTCGGTGATGCAGAGCCTGTCGCACGAGGATTTCAGGCTTGGTGTGCTTAGATTTAACACCAGCCATCATCTGACTGCGTTTTGCCTTTGAAACGATATCCGCCATCAGGCGGCTTTAGAGGCTACCTGCTTCTGGGCCAAGGATGCGTAAAGGTACGGCTTCATCGCATTGGCGATGAACTCGACGACAGGCACAACGACCGCATTGCCAAATTGGCGATACGCCTGTGTGTCCGAAACACCCTTCGGGATATGCCATTTCCGCTCGCCCCGTTCGAAGCCCATAAGTCGGGCGCATTCTTGAGGAGTAAGCCTCCGCGGACGCAAACCCTTCTGTTCAATAAGGATTTCCGAGCCGTCTTTGAAATAGCGGGCAGAAAGCGTTCGCGCTACGTCATCGGGTCCGCAAAGACCGTAACCGAAACCGTTTCCCTTGGCCTCATGCTTGGCACGATAGCCTTGCAGATACTCCCATAGCCGAGGCGTCAGCGTGTATTTCGGGTCAACCGATCCATTGGGCTCCAAGATGCTTCGGAGCTTTGGAGAGGTTTCCGGAAATTTCAGGCTGTTGAGTTTGAACTGGGTTTCATTTTTGAATCCGACGATGAATATCCGCTCGCGCTTTTGAGGGACCCAAGGCCGACTGGAAATCACGCGATGCTGCACTTTGTAGCCAAGTTCATGCTCGAGCACGTGCATGATGGTGGCGAAGGTTTTGCCTTTATCATGCCGTTCCAAATTCTTGACGTTCTCGAGTACGAAAGCGGTCGGCTTGTGATGCTGGATAATCTTGGCCGTATCGAAGAACAGCGTACCTTGAGTATCGTCCAGAAAGCCATGCGGTCGGCCCAAAGCATTCTTCTTGGATACGCCTGCTATGGAGAACGGCTGGCACGGGAAACCGGCCAAAAGTACGTCGAACTCCGGTATCATTTCGGGATTTTCCGAGTAAGGACGAATGTCCCCGGCTAATTCATGATTGTCGCGAAAGTTTGCTTGGTATGTGAGCCGCGCGTATTTGTCCCATTCCGAAGTGAAAACGCAACGTCCGCCGATCCCCTCAAAGCCGACTCGAAGCCCTCCGATACCGGCGAAAAGGTCAATGAACGTGAATTGTGACAAGGTTTCCTCCGGCGATGTGCCCGTCGAGCGTGAAACAATAGCGGAACATTGGCAACCCGCAGCCGGAAGTTAGGTCCGAAACCGATGTATTTTTCCACTAACCGGTGACGGAGGGGATCGAGGGGTGCTTGCGAGGCGGCAGCCTCGCCCCGCCGGACGCTCGCCCCGCTCGCCACCACCCCCAACCCCCTCCTCGGTGAGGAGGGGGCTTTGTTGCGCCGGGGCCGTGTGCCCCTCCACCATCCTGCGGATGGTCCCCCTCCCCTGAAGGGGAGGATGGCGGCCCTCAAACCCCGCTCACCAAAAAATCCAGCGCTGCCAGCACCCGCTCGCCCTCGCCGTCGAGCGTGGCGACCTTCTCCCCCAGCTCCCGCTGCTCGACCGCCGAGAGCAGCTGCGTCATCAGCACGAAGCGCTCGCCGCCCACCTCGAACACCGGGTTGAGGTGGCGCGCCGGGGGAGGGGCCTTGTCCGCCGGGAGCAGCGGGGCGACCACGCGGGTCCTGAGGTCGGCGAGGAGGTCCGCCTGGCAATCGACCACCGGCGTTCCGCTCCCACGCAGGGCGAACACGTCGAAGCGGGCCATCAGAACAGGCGGTGATCCTTGAGCGGCAGGCCGTTCGCCTCGACCCAGTCGTTCGCCGCATCGATCGCGGCGCGGTTTTCCTCGCGCCACTCGGCCGCCTCCGCCTCGCGGATGGCGTCGGCGAGGCCTCGTTCGGCGGCCTCGGATATGGTGATCCCGAGCCGCCGGGCCGCCGCGAGGTAATCGGGACGGATGGTCAGCGTCGTGCGCTTGCGGGGGCCATCGGGCGGGGTGAGGCGGGCGGCGGTGCGGCGGGTCACGCGGGCAGGATATATGCATCGATCATATGCATCAAGCTGCTGCCGGTCGCGCGCCTCGCTCGCAACCGCCCCTGACCCCCTCCTCTGTTGGGAGGGGCCGGGGCAGCGTCAGTCCCAGCCTTCGTCGGTCAGCCGGTGCACCGTCCTGCGCGGCGGCGGCTGCGGTTTCGCGCGCTTGGGCGGGGGCGGGTATTGCACGTCCTTGCGCGGGCCTTTGGCCACCAGGCGGCGCGTGTCCTCGTCGGCCTGCAGCGCGGCGAGGTCGCGGTCGCGCAGCTCCACGAAGCGTTCCCACGCCGCGCGCGTCTCGTCCGACAGCTTCGCCCATTCGCGCGCGTGATCGGCCTCTATGCGCGAGCGGATCGCGGCGATCTTCGCATCGATGCTGGCGCGGACTTCCTGCGGGGTGACGCGGTCGCGCTCCGCCTCCCATTCGGCGCGCCATTCCTTTCGGAGCCGCTCGACCTCCATCTTGCCGACCGCGTTGAGGCCCTTGGCGCCGCCTTCGGCGAAGCGTTCGGGGGCGCGGTTGCGCAGCATGAACATCAGCAGCCGGTCGTTGTAGCGGCGCCGCTTGGCGACGAGTTCGCCGTGGGAATAATATTCCTCCTCGACGCCGTTGAGCGCGCGCTCCATCGCGACGTCCTCGAGCCGTTCGACGCCGAGTTCGAGCGCGGCGGCCCAGGCCTTGCGGAAGCTTTCCGCGCCGGGCTGGCGGCGCAGGTGGTAGACGCCGGCCTGGCTCATGTCGACGGCCCGGCACGCCGCCTCGACCGAGCCCGTGTCGGCGAGCGCCTCGATGAAGTCGCGCTGGCGCTGCGGGGTCCAGCCGTCGTGGCGCGTGCACTTGCGGGGCACGGGGGTGAAGTCGGGAAGCTCGCCGCCCTTTGCGAGGACATCGCGGACGGGCAGGCGGGTGGTGCGGGGGTCGGCGCGGCGGGTCATGGCGCGGGTTGGAGCACAAATTGGCGGGGTAGGAAATCGGCCGGGGGAGGGCGGCAAGCTTCACTTGGCGTTCAGCGAGGGCGAAGCTATACGCCTGCGCCATGAAGACCCGGATCAAGACCATGCTTTCGCGCGCCGTGCTGATCGGTGCGGCCGCCCTCGCCACGAGCGCCTGCGGCGGCGGATCGGCGAACGAGGATGTCGCCTATGTCGCGCGCGACGTCGAATCGCTCTACGGCGAGGCGCAGCGGCGGCTCGACCGGGGGAACACGGTGCTCGCCGCGGCGCTGTTCGACGAGGTCGAGCGCCAGCATCCCTATTCGCCCTGGGCCCGCCGCGCGCAGCTGATGAGCGCGTTCAGCTACTACCTCGCGCGCGATTACAACAAGGCGATCCAGAACGCGCAGCGGTTCCTGTCGATCCACCCGGGGAACAAGGACGCGCCCTACGCCTATTACCTGATCGCGCTGAGCTATTACGAACAGATCAGCGACGTGAACCGCGACCAGAAGATCACCGAGCAGGCGCAGATCGCGCTCGAGGAGGTCAACCGGCGGTTCCCGCAGACCGAATACGCGGCCGATGCGCGGCTGAAGCTCGACCTTGTCGTCGATCACCTCGCGGGCAAGGAGATGGAGATCGGACGCTTCTACCAGCGTTCCGGCCAGTGGCTGGCCGCCTCGCTCCGGTTCCGCAACGTGATCGAGGATTTCGACACCACCAGCCACACGCCCGAGGCGCTCTATCGCCTCGCCGAAAGCAACCTCGCGCTCGGCATCCCGGAGGAAGCGGTGAAATACACCGCGGTGCTGGGGGCGAACTATCCGGGCAGCGAGTGGTACGAGAAAGCCTACGAGCTGGTCGACCGGCACGCGCAAGGCGTGGTGCCGAGCTAGACGCGCGCAGGCACCGGCACCCGGCCGCGCGCCCGCGGGCCGGACCGGCGATGCCCCCCTTGTCCTGCGATCCCGCCTGCGAACGGTGCGCTGCGATAGCTGTTCGCAATCGCCCTCTCCACGCGTGACCGGGCGGCGGGCTTGGGCTAACAGGATCGCGCCATGCTGACCCGGCTTTCGATCCGCAACATCGTCCTTATCGAAGCGCTCGATCTCGAGTTTCGCGGCGGGCTCGGCGTGCTCACGGGCGAGACGGGGGCGGGCAAGTCGATCCTGCTCGATGCACTCGGCCTCGTGCTCGGCGACCGGGCGGAGACGGCGCTGGTGCGCGCGGGCGCGGAAAAGGCGAGCGTCACCGCAAGCTTCGAATTCTCCGATCTTCCCGCCAGCATTGCCGAGGCGCTCGAGGATGCGGGGATCGAGATCGAGCCGGGCGAACCGCTGCTGATCCGGCGGCAGGTCAAGGCGGACGGCGGATCCAAGGCCTTCGTCAACGACCAGTCGGCGAGCGTCGCCCTGCTGCGCGCGCTCGCGCCGGCCCTGGTCGAACTCCACGGCCAGCACGACGACCGCGGCCTCGTCAACCCGCGCGGCCACCGCGACCTGCTCGACCGCTATGCCGGGACCGACCTCGCCGCGCTCGGTGCCGCATGGCGCGGTTTCGCGAAGGCCGAGGCCCGGCTTGCCGAAGCGCGGGCCGAGGTCGAACAGGCCAAGGCGGACGAGGACCTGCTGCGCGCGCACCTCGCCGAACTCGACGCGCTCGCGCCGGAGCAGGGCGAGGAGGAACGCCTCGCCGCCCAGCGCATCGACCTCCAGAAAGGCGAGCGGCTGTCGGGCGAGCTGGAGGAACTGCGCCACGTCTGGGAGGGTTCGGAATCCCCGCTCGCAAGCCTGCGGGTCGCGGCGCGCAGGCTCGACCGGATCGCCGGGGAACACCCGCTGCTCGCCGAGGCGCTGGCCGCGCTCGACCGGGCGGTGATCGAGGCGGGCGAGGCGGAGGAAAAGCTGGAGCGTGCGGCCGAGGCGCTGGTGCACGATCCGGCCGCGCTGGAGGCGGCGGAGACGCGCCTGTTCGACCTGCGCGCGCTCGCCCGCAAGCACCGCTGCGAGGTCGACGAACTGCCCGCCCTGATGGAGCAAATGCGGCGCCGACTGGAGGCGATCGAAGGCGGGGAGGAGCAGCTCGGCGCGCTCGAAAAGGCGGCGCGCGAGGCGCGCGCGGCCTATATCGCGGCGGCGGACAAGGCGCACGCGGCGCGCGTGGCGGCGGCGAAGCGGCTCGACAAGGCGGTGGCGGCCGAGCTTGCGCCGCTGAAACTCGACGCCGCCCGGTTCCGCACGGCGATCACCGACCTGCCGGAGGACAAATGGGGCGCGCTGGGCCGCGACGCGGTGGAATTCCTGATCGCGACCAATCCCGGCGCGGATTTCGCCCCGCTCGCCAAGATCGCTTCGGGCGGGGAACTGTCGCGCTTCATCCTCGCGCTGAAGGTGGCGCTGGCGGAAAAGGGCGGGGCTGCGACGATCATTTTCGACGAGATCGACCGCGGCGTGGGCGGGGCGGTGGCGAGCGCCATCGGCGAGCGGCTGGCGCGGCTGGCGAGCGAGGAAGGGCAGTTATTGGCGGTCACGCACTCGCCGCAGGTCGCGGCGCGCGGGGGCCAGCATTACCTCATCGCCAAGGCGTCCAGCGGCACGGTGACGAAGACGAGCGTGGTCCTGCTCGACGCCGCCGGGCGGCAGGAGGAAATCGCGCGGATGCTTTCGGGGGCCGAGGTCACGCCCGAGGCGAGGGCGCAGGCGGATCGGCTGCTGGAGGGGGTGTGATCTTGCAGAAGGAAAGGAACCGCCCCCCGACCCGGATGCCTGTCCCGGCGAAGGCCGGGATGGGAAGGAGGGGGGAAAGGAAGCCCCCTCCTCCTTGGAGGAGGGGGTTGGGGGTGGTGGGGCCGCAGGCGACCCTCTCCGCCAGCGCGCACGAGCGATGCGGAACAATCCGACCGAACCCGAAAAGCGCCTGTGGCACGCGCTCAAGGGCAAGCAGCTGGAGGGCTTCAAGTTCCGGCGCCAGCAGGCGATCGGTGGGCGGATCGTCGATTTCTGGTGTCCAAGGACCGGCATCGCGATCGAGGTCGATGGCGAGACGCATGATCGCGCGCGCGACCTCGCCCGCGACGAGGTCTTGCATGACCGGACCGGGATCGTCGTGCTGCGATTCACCAATGAGGATGTGATGAACAACCTTGCAGGCGTGCTGCTCCGCATTCTTGATGTCGCAAGGGAAAGGAACCACCCCCCGACCCCCATGCCTGTCCCGGCGAAGGCCGGGATGGGAAGGAGGGGGAGGAACGCCGGAGCCCCCTCCTCCCCGGAGGAGGGGGTTGGGGGTGGTGGGACTTCATGAGCGACATCGCCCACCTCACCGAAGCCGAAGCCGCCAACGAACTCATGCGGCTCGCCAGGGCCATCGCGAAGCACGACCGGCTCTACCACGCCGAGGATTCGCCGGAGATTTCCGATCCCGAATACGACGCGCTGGTGCGGCGCAATGCGGAGCTGGAGGCGGCCTTTCCGCACCTGATCCGCGAGGATTCGCCTTCGCGCAAGGTCGGTCACGCGGTCGCCGCCTCGCCGCTCTCCAAGGTCACCCACGAGGTTCGCATGATGAGCCTCGACAACGCCTTTTCAGCGGAAGAGGTCGAGGAATGGGCCGCGCGGGTGCGGCGCTATCTGGCGCTGTCCGGGGACGAGCCGCTCGCCTTCACCGCCGAGGACAAGATCGACGGGCTGTCGTGCAGCCTGCGCTACGAGGACGGCGTGCTGGTGCGCGCCGCGACGCGCGGGGACGGGCAGGTGGGCGAGGACGTGACGGCGAACGTGCAGTTCATCGAGGATATTCCCGGGACCATAGAGCCCCTTCCCTCGAGGGAAGGGGTTGGGGATGGGTGTTCGGCGTCGGATGCGGGCGCGGCAACGTCACCCTCGGCCCCTCCCCCCAGGGAGGAGAGCGTCCCCGCGGTCTTCGAGGTGCGCGGCGAGGTCTACATGGAGCGCGCCGCGTTTGCCGAATTGAACGCCCGGCTGATGGAGGAAGCGCGCGCGGCCGCCGAGGCGAAGGGCGAGGAATTCGACCCCGCCAAGGTCCGCCAGTTCGCCAATCCGCGCAACGCCGCCGCCGGTTCGTTGCGGCAGAAGGATGCGAACGTCACCGCGAGGCGCCCCTTGCGGTTCTGGGCGCATGGCTGGGGCGCGGCCTCCGCCGTGCCGGGCAGGACGCAGGCCGAGGTGATGGAAACCCTGCGCCGGTGGGGTTTCCCGGTCTCGCCGCTCTTCACCCGGGTGGAAAGCGTTGCGGACCTGCTCGAACAATATGACCGCATCGCCGCCGCGCGGGCGGGCCTGCCCCATGAAATCGACGGCGTCGTCTACAAGATCGACCGGCTGGACTATCAGCAGCGGCTCGGCTTCGTCGCCAGGGCGCCGCGCTGGGCACTGGCGCACAAGTTCCCGGCCGAGCGGGCCGAGACCGTGCTGGAGAGCATCGACATCCAGGTCGGGCGCACCGGCAAGCTCACCCCCGTGGGCAGGCTGGCGCCGGTGCTGGTCGGCGGGGTGACGGTGACCAACGTGACGCTCCACAACCGCGACGAGATCGCCCGGCTCGGCGTGCGCCCGGGCGACCGGGTGGTGATCCAGCGCGCGGGCGACGTCATCCCGCAGGTGGTCGAGAACCTGACGCGCGAGGAGAGCCGCGAGCCGTTCGTCTTCCCCGACCATTGCCCGCGCTGCGGCAGCGAGGCGGTGGCGGAGGAAGGCGAGGTCGACGTGCGCTGCACCGGCGGCCTCATCTGCCCGGCCCAGCGCACCCAGCGGCTGGAGCATTTCGTTTCGCGCAAGGCGCTCGACATAGATGGTTTCGGGTCCAAGACCATCGCCGATTTCTTCGCGCGCGGCTGGCTCGAAAGCCCGGCCGATATCTTCCGCCTGAAGGAGCGGCGGGCCGATATCCTCGCGCTCGACGGGTGGCAGGACAAGTCGGTGGACAACCTGCTTGCCGCGATCGAGAACCGCCGCGAGCCCGATGCCGCGCGGCTGCTGTTCGGGCTCGGCATCCGCCATGTCGGCGAGGTCACCGCGCGCGACCTGATGCGGAATTTCCACGAGCTTCCCGTCATCCGCGACCTGGCGCAGCGCGCGCGGGCGGGGGACGAGGAGGCTGCGGGCGAACTCACCGCGATCGACGGGATCGGGCCGAGCGTGGTCGAGGCGCTGGGCGATTTCTTCCACGAACCGCACAATGTCGCGGTGTGGGAGGACATCCTCAGCCTCGTGAACCCGCCGCGCTACGAGGTCGAGGTGCTCGATTCGCCCGTGGCGGGCAAGACCGTGGTCTTCACCGGCAAGCTGGAAACGATGAGCCGCGACGAGGCCAAGGCGCAGGCCGAACGATTGGGCGCGAAGGCGGCGGGGTCCGTGAGCGCCAGGACCGACCTGCTGGTGGCGGGGCCGGGGGCCGGATCGAAGCTCAAGAAGGCCGAGGAGCTCGGCATCGAGGTGGTGGACGAGGCGGGCTGGGCCGAAATCGTCGCGAAGGCGGGGGCCTGATGGACCTCCTGCGCGAGCTTCACCCGCAGGCCTGCCGCATCGCCGCGGCCCTGCGCGCGCGGGGCGAGAAGGTCGCGGTCGCGGACGGGGCCACGGGCGGCCTGATCGCCGCGAGCCTGCTCACCGTGCCGGGCGCGCTCGATTTCTTCCTCGGCGGCGGGGTGGTCTATTCCTTGCGGGCGCGTGACGTGCTTTTCGCGCTCCCGCGCGATGCCTACAAGGGGATGCGCGGGGCGAGCGAGGATTATGCCGCGCTGCAGGCGCGGGCGATCAGGGACAATTTCGGGGCCGAATGGGGCCTTGCCGAAAGCGGCTCTGTCGGTGGCTCGAGCCATCCCACGGGCGCCCCCGCGGGGCGCAGCGTTGCGGCGCTCGCCGGGCCGGCGGGCGAGGTCTGCGCGGTGCTGGAAACCGGCAGCGGCGACCGGATCGCCAACATGACAGCCTTTACCCGAAACGCGCTCGACCTGCTCGAACGAACGCTTGCAGCGGCCTAGTCGTTCGGCATGATGTAGATCTCGCGCACCGCTGCGGTCCGGGGCTGCTCGAGCGCATAGACCACCGCGCTTGCGACGTCCTCGGGCTGGATCTTGGTCGGCATGTCGTCGTCGAAGAAGTCGGTGTTGACCATGCCCGGCGCGATCACCGTGCAGCATCCGCCCCATTCGCGCATCTCCTCGGCAAGGTTCTCGCCGAAGCCGTGGACGAACCACTTGGTCGCCGAATAGACCGAGCCCTTCATGGTGTCGCGCCCCGCCTTGGAACCGGTGACGAGGAAATGGCCCTTCGTCTTCCTGAGATGCGGGATCCCCTCGTGCGCGGCGTAGAGCACGGCGAGGATGTTGACGTGGATCATGCGGTGCCATTCGTCCGGGTCGCCGTGTTCGACGCCCGGCGATTTCACCCCGGTCCCGGCATTGGCGAAGACGGCGTCGAGCCCGCCGAAATGGTCCGCCGCCCCGTCCAGCGCGTCCTTGACCGCAGCGCGATCGGTCGCGTCGCAGGGGAGGGCGAGCGCCTTGTCGCCGATTTCCTGCGCCAGTGCTTCAAGCTTGTCCTTCGAGCGGGCGACCAGGGCGACGTTCCAGCCCGCCCGAGCGGCCGCGCGGGCCGTGGCCGCGCCGATGCCGGAGGAAGCTCCGGTGATGAAAAGGGTGCGGGTCATGCGAATGTCTCCCTATCGTTCCTTGTGTTCGACCTTTGTCCTTCAAGCGAGCGGGCGCGGGCGCGGTTCCGGCGGAGAAATTTTCGCGCCGTTGTCGAATTCGGCTTGGCAGGCGCGTCGTCGTGACGGAGCCTCGCCGTTGCGGCCGGGCCGATGACGGAGATGTGCGATGCAATTCATGCTGATGGTCAACGAGGATGAAAGCGCCTATGCCGGCTCCGAGGGCGCGGCGCTGCTGGAGGCGACCCTGGCGGCCCACATGAAGCTGGCCGAGGATCTGGTCGCGGCCGGGGTGCCGTTCTCGGGCGAGCGGCTGAAACCCGCCGCCACCGCGACCACGCTGCGCTTCGATCGGGGCGCTGTCAGCCTGCATGACGGCCCCTTCGCCGAGACCCACGAGGAACTCGGCGGCTTCCACATCATCGACGTCCCCGGCCTCGACGAGGCGCTCGAATGGGCGCGGCGCATCCCGGTGCCCCGGGGCGGGATCGAGGTGCGGCCGGTCTGGCCGATGGAAGGGTGAGGGCCGAGGGGTGAGGGGCGACCTTGCGCCTGCGATCATGGCGGCGCGGCCCCGGGTGGTGGCCGCGCTGGCCGCTGCCCTGCGCGATCTCGATGCGGCGGAGGACGCCTTTGCCGAAGCTGCCGCGTCGGCTCTCGCGCTCGCCGAGCCGCCGCGCGACGTGGCCGCGTGGCTGTTCGTGGCCGCGCGGCGCCGCGCGCTCGATGGCCTGCGCAAGGCCCGCTCCGAGGCGCGGAAGGCGGACGCGCTGGCGGAGATTTCCGGCATGGCCGGGATCCTGACGCTTCCCGAACCGATCCCCGATGAACGGCTGCGACTGCTGTTCATCTGCTGCCACCCCGCGCTGGCGGCAGAGGTGCGCGCGGCGCTGGCCCTGAAGGTGATCTGCGGCTTGCCGGTGCGCCGCATCGCGCAGCTTTTCGTGGTCGGCGAACAGACCATGTTCCTGCGGATCACCCGCGCCAAGGCCAAGGTGCGCGAGGCGGGGATCGCCTTCGATCTGCCCCCGCGCGCCCGCTGGCCCGAGCGGCTGGGCGCGGTGCTGCTGGCGCTCGAACTGGCCTTCACCGCCGCCTATGCCGATGCGGGCGGCGAGCTGTCGGCGGCGCTTGGCGAGGATCTCGCCACGGAGGTCGAGCGGCTGGCGCTGCTGGTCGCCGAACTCCTGCCCGACGAGCCCGAGGCGCTGGGCCGTGCGCTGACGCTGGCGCAGGTCGAGGGGGCAGCGGCCGGCCTCGCCGCGCTCGATGCCGCGCTGGCGCTGGGTCCGCCGCGCGCCGAGCGGCTGTGGCTGGAGCGGCTGCGGTCGGCGCTCTAGCGGATGCGCCGCCTTTCGCCAGGCACCCATTTCATCACGCCGCCCGCGAAAGGCGTCCACCAGCCGGTTTCGATCCCCGCCCCGGCGAGCCGGTCGCTGGTCCACTGGTTGCAGGTGTAGCCCAGATGGTAGAGCCCGCGCGCGGAATAGAAGACATCGTGGCGTTCGTAGCCCGGGAAAACCTGCGGGTCGGAGGTCAGATCGGCGGCGATCGCCCCGGCCAGCGCGCGGTATTGCTGCGCCGAGACGCGCAGCTCGCGGAAATCCTCCGACGGGGCGGGGCGGACATACCATGCGACATGCAGCAGCGCCTCGCCCCCGGCCAGCGCGCCCAGCGCGTTGTCGAGTTCGAGATCGGCCCAGGTCGGCGTTTCGAGGAAGAAGTTGCGCTCGCCCCAGCTCACCGCGACATGGGTGTAGCGCCGCGCCGCGGCGGCGATGTCCCCCGGCTGGAAATGCGCGCGCCAGTCGTGCCCTTCGGCGCGGATCGGCATGACGATCTCGGTGTGGACCCCGTTGTCGGCGACCATGATCGTGACCCCGGTATCCGGTTGCTCCCAATCGCCGTTGCGCGGGATCGACGAGCCGATCCACGCGGCCGCGGCGTAGAGCACGGGCAGGGCGACGAGCGCGAGCGCCGCCCGCAGCAGCCAGCGGCGAAGCGGCGAGGCGCCGCCCCTAGCGGCCACGGCGCTTTCGCAGCCAGAGGATCGCCCAGTCGCCGCGCTGCGCCCTCGCGCCGAGGTGGAAGCCCGCCCGGCGATAGGCGCGGCGCACCGCGGCCTCCTGCTCGCCCGCCAGCAACCCGGCGAGCAGCACGCTCCCGCCCGGGGTCGTGTGGCGCGCGAAATCGGGGGCGAGCGCGATCAGCGGGCCGGCGAGGATATTGGCGATGACGAGATTGTAGGGCGCGCTGACCCGCAGCAGGTCGTGGTCCATCCCCTCGGCGACGACGAAGGCCATCTCGCCGGGACGCGGGCCGAGCGCGATGCCATTCAGCGCGGCGTTCTCCGCGACCACGTCGGCGCAGACCTCGTCCACGTCGCTCGCGACGACATGGGCGCGCGGCCACAGCCGCAGCGCCGCGAAGCCGAGGAGGCCGGTGCCCGTCCCGACGTCGGCGATGCGCCGCGCAAGCAGCCCGCGCGCCTTCATTTCGCCCAGCATTTCAAGACAGCCCGCGGTCGTGCGATGCTGGCCCGTGCCGAAGGCCTGGCTCGCCGGGATCGTGAAGTCGATCGCCCCCGGATCGGCGGGAAATTCCGGCGTGTGGACGTGGAAGCGCCCGGCGCGGATCGGCCGGACGTTCTGCTGGCTGAGCGTCAGCCAGTCCTCGTCAGGCAGGCGCTCGATGGCGATTTCGGGCGCGGGGCCTGCAAACAGCCCGGCGAGCGCGGCCTCCTGTTGCGGCCCCGGCTCGCGCGGATACCACGCCTCGAGCACCCAGTCCTCGGGGCGGTCCTCGGCGAGTTCGCGGCCCGCGATGACGAGTTCGGGATCCCACTCGTCGATCTCGTCCTGGGCGAGCAGCGCCTGCTGCACCGCGCGCTTTCCGGCATGGGCGGTGAGCTTCCAGGTCGCGCCCGCTTCGCGCGTGCCGTCGCTCTCAACGGACAAAGCTTGCTCCGTTGGCGTCGATCACCGCGCCGGTCATGCTGGGCGGGGCGTCGAGCGCGCAGAAGGCGGCGATGCCCGCGATCTCCTCCGGCTCTGCGACGCGGCCCAGCGGGATGTCGGCGAGCAGGCCCGGCCCGCCGCGGCTGGCGAGATAGTCGCCCGCCATGCTGGTGTCGGTGAAGCCCGGCGTGATCGCGAAGCTGAGGACCCCCATGCCCGCATAGGCGCGCGCGATGGTCTTGTGCATGGCGATCATCCCGCCCTTGGCCGCGGCATAGTGCCAGTGCGCGGGGGAATCGCCGCGATAGGCCGCGCGGCTCGCGACATGGACCAGCCGCCCGCGCACGCCGTCCCCGTCCGCCTCGCCGGCGAGCCAGTGCAGCACCGCGAGGCGGGACAGCTGGGCCGCGGCGGTGAGGTTGATCCTGAGCGTGTCCTCCCACGCGTCGAGCCATTCGATGTCGGAGCGTTCGAGCCGCGAGGCTTCGAACAGGCCGGCATTGTTGACCAGTGCGTCGATCCGTCCGCCGCCCGCCTCGAGCGCGGCTTCCCACAGCATCTGCGGGGCGGCGGGATCGCTGAAATCGGCGGCGATCTCGCCCTCTGCGCCGCGCGTCGAATGGCCGATCACGGTCACGCCGCGGACGGCGAGGGCCTCGCGGGTCGCGGCACCGATTCCCCGGCTCGACCCCGTAACAAGAATGACACTCATGCAATCCCCTATCCCGAAATTTGCAAGCCCTGTCGAGCGCTCGCCGCTTGCCACTGGGCGCAGCATCGCTAAGTGGGAAGCGGGATACCAAACAATCACGGGACGATCATGAGTCAAAGAGACCACCACAGCGCGCGGCCGCTGTCGCCGCATCTCCAGGTCTGGCGCTGGGGTCCGCACATGCTGGTCTCGATCCTGCACCGCGCGACCGGCGACGGCATGGCGCTGGTCGGGCTGCCGTTGCTCGTGTGGTGGCTCGCCGCGCTGGCGAGCGGGCCGGACGCCTACGCGACCTTTCTCGCCGTGATGGGCAGCGTGCCGGGCTACATCGTGCTGTTCGGGCTTTCCTGGGCGTTCTTCACCCACATGATGAGCGGGCTCAGGCACTTCGTGCTCGACATCGGCGCGGGCTACGATCTCGACGTCAACCGGTTCTGGTCGATCGCCTCTCCGGTCATCGCGATCATGCTGACGCTGGCGCTGTGGTCCTACCTGCTGCTCGCCAAGGGGATCTGACAATGGGCAACGGCACTTCCATCGGCCGCGTGCGCGGTCTCGGCTCGAGCCATGACGGCGCGCATCACTGGCTGCTGCAACGGACCACGGCGATCGGCAACCTCGTCGTGATGACCTTCCTCCTCGTCAGCTTCCTGATGCTGCCCGACTTCTCCCATGCGAGCGTTTCGGGCTGGCTCTCGCAGCCGGTCGCCGCGGTGCCCATGGCGCTGCTCGCGGTGAGCCTGTTCTGGCACGCCCGGCTCGGCCTGCAGGTCGTGATCGAGGATTACATGGTCGACGCCGGGACCAAGTTCGCGCTGATCACGGCGGTCAATCTCGCGGCGATCGCCGGCGCGGCCTACGCGATCTTCAGCGTCGCAACCCTCGCATTCGGAGCACAAGCTTGATGGCAAGCGCACCCGCCAATGACGCCGGACCCTCGCTCAAGGGGTCCTACAAGATCATCGACCACACCTATGACGTCGTCGTCGTGGGCGCGGGCGGCAGCGGCCTGCGCGCGACGATGGGCGCCGCCGAAGCGGGCCTGCGGACCGCGAACATCTCCAAGGTCTTCCCGACCCGTTCGCACACCGTCGCCGCGCAGGGCGGGATCGCGGCGAGCCTCGGCAACAACACGCCCGACCACTGGACCTGGCACATGTACGACACGGTCAAGGGGTCGGACTGGCTGGGCGATCAGGACGCGATCGAATACCTCGCGCGCGAAGCCCCGCAGGCGGTCTATGAACTCGAACACGCGGGCGTGCCCTTCAGCCGCAACGAGGACGGGACGATCTACCAGCGGCCCTTCGGCGGGCACATGCAGAACATGGGCGAAGGCCCGCCGGTGCAGCGCACCTGCGCCGCTGCCGACCGCACGGGGCACGCGATGCTCCACGCGCTCTACCAGCAGAGCCTGAAATACGACGCCGACTTCTTCATCGAATATTTCGCGCTCGACCTCATCATGTCCGAACGCGACGGGGAAAAGGCCTGCATCGGCGTCATGGCGATGTGCCTCGACGACGGGACGATCCACCGTTTCCGCGCGCAGAGCGTGGTGCTGGCGACCGGCGGCTATGGCCGGTGCTACTTCACCGCGACCAGCGCGCACACCTGCACCGGCGACGGCGGCGGCATGGTTCTGCGCGCGGGCCTCCCGCTGCAGGACATGGAATTCGTGCAGTTCCACCCGACCGGCATCTACGGCGCGGGCGTGCTCATCACCGAAGGCGCGCGCGGCGAGGGCGGCTATCTCACCAATTCCGAGGGCGAACGCTTCATGGAGCGTTACGCGCCCAGCGCGAAGGACCTCGCCAGCCGCGACGTCGTGTCGCGTTCGATGGCGCTGGAAATGCGCGAGGGCCGCGGCGTCGGGCCGGAGGGCGATCACATCTACCTCCACCTCGACCACATCGATCCCAAGGTGCTGGCCGAACGCCTGCCGGGCATCACCGAAAGCGGCAAGATCTTCGCCGGCGTCGACCTGACCCGCGAACCGCTGCCCGTCACGCCAACCGTGCATTACAACATGGGCGGCATCCCGTGTAACTATCATGGCCAGGTCGTCACCCTCGGCCCGGACGGGAACCCGGACCATGTCGTGCCCGGCCTATACGCCGTCGGTGAAGCGGCCTGCGTCTCGGTCCACGGGGCCAACCGCCTCGGTTCGAATTCGCTGATCGACCTCGTCGTGTTCGGCCGCGCCACGGGCATCCACCTGAGGGAAAACCTGAAAGCCGGCGCGAGCCAGCCCGAACTGCCGGGCGACAGCGCCGATTTCGCGCTGACCCGGCTCGACCACTTCCGCTATGCCGAAGGCGGATCGCCCACCGCCGCGATCCGCGCCGACATGCAGAAGGCGATGCAGCAGCACGCCGCCGTGTTCCGCGACCAGAAGCTGATGGACGAAGGCGTCAAGAAGCTCGCCGAACAGAACAAGCGGATGGAGGACATCCATGTCTCCGACAAGTCGCTGATCTGGAACTCGGACCTGATCGAGACGCTCGAACTCGACAACCTCATGGCGCAGGCCAACGTGACCATGGCGAGCGCGGCCAACCGCAAGGAAAGCCGCGGCGCCCACGCGCACGAGGATTATCCGGAACGCAACGACAAGGAATGGATGAAGCACACCATCGCCTGGTTCGACGGCTGGGGCGGGCGCGGCTCGAACATCCGCATCGATTACCGCCCGGTCCACGAATACACCCTGACCGACGACGCGACCTATATCGAGCCCAAGGCGCGGGTGTATTGATCCAATGCTGATCATAGAAATCCTATTATCTTGTGGATTTCTATGGGTTTTCTATCTCATCTGGGAATGGCTCTCTGCTCAGGCATGGGGCAGAGCAATTCAGGTGGCGCTCGTAGCTTTCATCTACGCGCTTTGGCTGTCCGTCTATCCGTTTGCCGTTGTGATGGCAGTTTTCGAAATTGCGCAGGCTTACGATGATAGAAGTTATGTAGGAGTAGCTATTGGTACAATAGCAGTCCTCTTAATGGCTCCGATTGGGTTTGTTGCACTTATACCTTGGAACTTTTTCGGCCACTGGGTCTGGATCAAAGTCGGTTTAAAGTTACCCCAGACTAAGCGGCTTGCCGGTTGCAGGCCATATAGGCGACATCCTTCTGGTCAGCGATATTAGGCATCGACTCAATTATACCCACCGCTCGAAATCGCTCGCCGCATGAAGCACCCGGACGATCTCGATCCGATCTTCCCCGACGACATAGAACACTGCATGTCGTCCGCCGTTCATGCGTCTCAGGCCCGGGCGGGGCGCAAACTCGGGGTAGCGCAGGGGAAATTCGCGCAGCGCCTTTATCTCGTCCCGCAATCTGCCAACGTATCGTTTGGCCTGTTCCTCGCCCCAGGCACGACGCGTCTCGGCAGCAATCCGTCGCAGGTCCGCCGACGCCGCGCGACGGAATATGATGGCGATCACGCCGGGCCGAATTCGTCGTCGAACCAGCGATCAATATCGAAAGTCTCGTCGACCGGGCTGGCCAATCCCTTGTCGATCGCTTCGAGCAGCCTGTCCTTGAATTTCGAGCGTTCCTCGTGAAGCCGCAAGGCCTCGCGCACGACCTCGCTGGTCGAGTTGAATTCGCCGGATTCGACCTTTCGACCAATGTAATCGAGGAAGTGATCGCTCAGGACGATCGAGGTATTCTTGCCCATGCAAGGAAGATTACCAGAACCTGGTAACACCGACAAGCGGCGCGCCTATTCCTCCTCCACCCGCCGCACGTCGATGATCCGCACCGGCTCGGCGAGCATCTGGCCCTTCATCACTCCTTCGCCCCTGTCGGGATCGCCGGGGCGGGCATGGATCGCGGCGACCACGTCCATGCCATCGGTGACGTATCCGAACACGGCATAGCCGTTGCGCCATGTCGGATTGTCGCTGTCGGGCCGCGCGTCGAGCCCGGTCTGGTCCTGCAGCATGATCGAGAAATCGCCGTTCGCCGTCCCCGGCACGCCCATCGCCATCGACAGCGCGCCATTGGTGTGGGACAGGCCGGTTTCGCTGGTCGGCTCGTGTTCGATACCCGGCAGGACGCGCTGCGGGTCCTGCTGCGTCCCGCCCTGGATCAGGCCGTTGGGCATTGGTTCGCGGTCGAGCTTCATCGCGCGGTAGAACACCGTGCCGTCGAAACGGTCCTCCTCGGCATAGCGCAGGAAATTCGCCGCCGTGATCGGCGCGCGCTCGGTTTCGAGCGCAACGGTGATGTCGCCGAGTTCGGTCTCGATCACGACGGCGGTGGTTTCGTAGTTTTCGGGCGGGGCGACGTCGGCAGGCGGTGGCGGGGGCTCGTCGGAGGGAATCTCGAACTTCGCCAGCAGGGTGCGCTGGCAGCCGGGCGCGTCGTTATCGGCGCAGTTGCGGAAATTGTCGTCGCTGACGAGGTAGAGATAGGTCCGGCCCGCCGCTTCGCGCAGGGCCAGCCCTTCGAAATTGTCGAGCTTCATCGGCGGGCGCATGACCGCGAGGGTCCTTGGCGCGGTGTCCTCGGCGATTTCGACGATGGCGGCGCGGTTGCCTTCCTCCCGGCGATAGCTGCGGAAGAGGACATAGCAGGTGCCGTCCGCCCTGCAGGCGGCATCGGTGGGCACTCCGCCCGCTTCGGCGATGCCTTCGGGGGCGGGGAGGTGGAACGCGCTGGCGCTCCCGCCCGTCACCCGCAGGCAATTGGGCCGTTCCGCGTCCACCCATTCTCCGCAGGCGAGGAAGCCGTCCGCGAACCCGGCGAGCGTTTCGATCCCGCTGTTCGCGCTCGCCCCGGCGATGAGCGGGGCGGCGCGGTCCTCGCTCGCGGAGGGGGCGGCGCGATAGTCGTCGTAGCGCCAGACGCGGTGCTCGCGTTCGAAACCGACGAGCCATTCGCCCGAAGGCAGGCGCGCGATCGCCTCGGCATCGGCGCGCCGCTTGTCGGTGAGTTCGTCCCCCTCCGCGTCGAGCAGCGGGCCGATCTCCATCGCCGCGACATCGACGAGGCTGCGATTGATGGCGTCGGGCGTGATCGTCAGCCAGCGCCCGTCATCGCTCACCGCGTGGAGCTTGCCCCCATGCCATTCGAGCCCCGAAATGCCGCCGATCCGGGCCTCGTCGGGTTCGATCTCGACCGCGCCGCGAAAGACAAGCTCGCCGACCTCCTCCCCGTCCGCGATGCCGAGGTCGGCCGGATTGGTGAGCGGGAAGAATTCCTCCGCGGCGAGCGGCACGGCGGCCAGGATCGCGGCAAGCAGCGCCGCGAGGGCGGGGCGAAGGCGGGGCAGGTGCGTCATCATCCGGGCGATGATATCCGCGCTTCGTCGGGGCGCAAGCGGCCTTCGACACCCCCGGCGCCCCTGATCCTTCAGCCGTCCCCGGGCGGTTCCAGATTGTCCGCCATTTCCTCCGCCGCGCGTTCCTCGGGCAGGGTCATGGCCCGCGGGGAGGCCGGGTATTCGCAGCCGCGCCCTTCGCCGAGCCCTTTCAGGAAGCCGCGCCGCACCATCCCGGCGTTGATCGCGTAGAGCAGGTCGCGCTCCACCCCGGCCGCACCCGTCACCTCGCGCACGAGGCCGCGGAAGGGGATCAGCGCACCGACGAGACCTTTGGCGATCCGGCCCGGTTGCAGTTCCTCTTCCGGCCGTCCGACATAGTCGTAGTCCGACCCCAGCACCCGGTCGATCCGCGCGACCTCGGCCACGATCGCGTTGCAATCGGTGAGGGCGTCGTCGGCATAGGGATCCGCCGCCGCCTCGACCAGCACGGACGGGATGTCGTCGGGATCGATGTTGAGATCGTCGAGCGGGGTTCGCGCGATTTCCTCGACACCCGGTTCGGGCTTCAGCACCTGCGCGCCCGCCGGGGCGGGGACGATGGCCGCCAGCGCCGCCGCCAGCGCTCCCGCCACCGTCGCGAGGACGGGGATTCTATTCGAAAAACCGGTCGCAAGCCGCATGGTCGCCTGTCTCCATTCCCAGCCGCAGCGCCGCCTGGCGCTGGGCGCTGGTGCCGTGGGTGAAATCTTCCGGGTCGATCCGCCGTCCGGCCCGCCGCATCAGCGTGTCGTCCCCGATCGAGCCTGCCGCGGCCATGCCTTCCTCCATGTCGCCCGGCTCGATCCGCGCGGCGTTGAGCCCGGCCCACACCCCCGCATAGCAATCGGCCTGCAATTCCATCGCGACCTGCAGGCCGTTGGCCCGCGAGGGATCCCGCGCCCTGGCCTGCCGCACCGCGCCCGCGATCCCGGTCAGGTTCTGGATATGATGGCCGTATTCGTGCGCGATCACATACAAACGCGCGAAATCGCCCCCCGTGCCCGACATTGTCGCAAGCTGGTCGTAAAAGCTCGTGTCGATGTAGATCCCCATGTCCGCCGGGCAGTAGAACGGCCCCACCGCCGAGGAAGCGCTGCCGCAGCCCTCGGTCGTGACCTGCCCGCCGCGGTAGAGGTCGAGCACGGGCTGCTCGAACCGCGCGCCTGCGCGCGCGAAGACCGGTTCCCACGTCGCGTTGAGGCTGGCGAGGGCGTCGCAGGCCTCGCGCGCATAGGGGCCCATGCGGCAGACCTCGTCCTCGCTCATCGCGCCTGCTTCGCCGCCGCGCTGCTGCGGGAGCGCCCGCTGCGCGCCTTCCATCAGGCCGATCGCCTGGCGCGGGTCGATATCGAGCACGAAGGCCGCGACGAGCGCCACGATGATGCCGACGATCCCGAGACCGCCCGCCTTGCGGGCCCGGCCCGCCCCGCTCGAGCGGACCTTTATCTCCGACGTGTCGTAGCGGTCGAGCCGCATGGCGTCCTTCCCTCCCCGAAAGCGCCGATCCCGCAAATCGCTGGACAGGCGGCGCGCGCACGGCAAAAGCACGCAGGCGATGACGAAGCGAGTGCAGGAGAAGGACGCAATGCACAAGAGCGATGCGGCTGCTGCTGCGGCTGGCGGGGCCACGCTGGCGGGGCGGCGCGCGCTGGTGACGGGCTCGACCTCGGGCATCGGCCTTGCGATCGCGCGCGCG
>Ga0008833_1000528_pt1 | contig 34358 bp, 41 predicted proteins | sample HotLakConsoUCCLE_FD_62216 | JGI IMG/M metagenome (GOLD analysis project Ga0008833, IMG submission 62216) | Hypersaline microbial mat communities from Hot Lake, Washington, USA - Hot Lake Consortium UCC-LE | ecosystem: Environmental > Aquatic > Non-marine Saline and Alkaline > Hypersaline >... | reverse complement strand
GCATATTTTGCCCCGTTGCAGGTCTGGCTTAAGCAACCACATTCCTACAACAATGCAAATGCTTACGCCACTCCCGCCAACCCGTCAGACCACTGCCGGTGAATAATCCGGGCTAGGGCTTCACCGGGCCGGCAGCGCCATGAAGCAGGGCCGGCTCGGAGCGCCGATCGGGCGGCGGCCGGTGGGGCAGGGCTGGCGGGTGTTCCTGTGGCTCGCCGCGGCGTTCAATTTCATGGTCGGCGCGCTCGGCATGTTCTCGCCTGCGGCCGATGTCGATGCGCGGCTGATCGGCCTGTTCGTCTTCGCCTTCGGCCTCGTCTTCTTCCAGGCGGCGCGCGATCCCGAACGGCTCGCCCCCGTGCTGTGGGCGGGCGTGGTCGCCAAGCTGGGCGCGGTCGCGCTGCTCGCTCCGCAGGCCTTCGGGGCGGGGGGCACGCTGCTGGTGGCGGGCGCGATCGGGCTCGACGCGCTGTTCGCCTTCGGCCTGCTCGCTTTCCTGCTGGCGCGCGGGAAGGATTCGTGACGGCCTGATCGCGGCGGGAACGCGCTCGGCATCGAGGGCCACCTTGGCCGCCGCGACCAACCTGTCCGGCGGGGCCACCCGGCCGCTAGAACAGGCCGCGGATCTCGTACTGCGCGGGATTGGGCCGCCGCGGCTGGAGCAGGCGTGGTCCGGCCCCGGCCCCGTCCCGCCGCTCCGCCGCGCTCGCCCCCGCGATGGCCCCGTCCCCGTTCGCCGCGATCGGGTCGCACGTGCGCCCGGCGAGGAAATCGAGCGCGGTGCGGATCGACGCCTCGCGCGGGTCGCCGAGCGCGATCGAGATGTCGTCCCCCGCGGCGCAGGTGGCGGGCATGGCCGAGGCAAGGCCGTTGTAGTAATCGCTCTCGCCAGCGGCGTTGACCGTGCGGAAGGTGGTCGCCCGCACCCTGAGGTCGCAGGCCTCAAGGTCGAAGCCCGATTGCCCGACCGGCTTGCCGAAGGTGTCCGTCCCGATCAGCGCGACGTTTTCGCCGAGATAGGGGATCATCGAATTGATCACGAGCTCGCTCGCCGAGGCGGTACCCTGGCGGGCGATGAAGGCGATCTTCGTCGGCGAGACCGAGACGATCGGTTCGGGATCGGTGAAGCGCGGATTGCCGGCGGCATCGAACTGGCCCGGGATCTGGAAGCTCGCCGTCGCCTCGAACAGCCTGGTCGAATTGCGCTGCGACTGGCTGTCGCGCCACACGGTTTCGCTGAACACCTTGCCCGTGTTCGGGCCGCGCAGGAAATCGCCCATCAGGTCCGCGATCCGCACCAGCCCGCCGCTGTTGTAGCGCAGGTCGATCACGAATTCGGTGATGCCTTCCGCCGCGAAGCGTTCGAACGCGTCCTCGATCTGGCGGTCGGCATTGCCGACGGAGAAGGTGCGAAGGTTGAGATAGCCGATCTTCTTCGCCCCGTCGGTGATGATCTCGACGCCGTAGCGGTCCGAGACCGGGTCGAGCGAGAATTCGGTCTTGGCGATGCTGCGCTCGATCTCGGCGCCCTCGACGGTGCGGAACCGGATCACCCGCTCCAGCCCCGGCGTCGAGGGGCCGAGCGCGTCGATCACGGCGTTCGGACCACCGCTCGCCATCAGGCTGGCGACCGTCTGGAGATTGCCCGCCGAAGTGCCGATCGCGAGCAGTTCGGTCCCGCGGTCCATCCCGGCATCGAACCCGTTGCCGTTCTCGAACGCCTCGATCACGAAGACCCGGTCCGCGCCTTCGTCATAGGCGAGGCGGATGCCGAAGCCCGCGCTCGAGCCCGAATTGATCAGCGCGTTTTCCTCCGCGATCGAGGTGGCGAAGGTGAAGAACCGGTCGATCCCTTGCGCGCGCGCCGGGGCGACGCGGGCGTTGAGGTAGTCCTGCACGTCGGTGAAATCCGCCGGATCGACCGTGTTGTCGAGGAATTCGGGGAAGAGATACCAGTCGTCCAGCACATCCTCGGCGAAGGCGATCCGATCGCTCACCGGGCAGGATGCGGTGGTCGGCGTCGGGGCGGGCGTCGGGGCGGGCGTCGGCCCGCCCGCGACGGGCGGCGCGTTCGACCTGCTGCCGCCTCCGCCGCACGCGGCGAGGGCGAGCGCGAGGGTGACGCTGAGCGCGGTGCGTCCGGGTTTCATGGCGTGTGCGACTCCGACAAGCTGATCAAAGGTCCGACGGGATCCCCCATCCCGGCCCTCCACCCGCGGCCGGAAGCGCCCTTCATGCAATGCCGCGCGGCGCGGGGCAAGCCGCGAGCCGGTTTTCGCCGGGGGCCGAGGGTGGTATCGAGGCCGCGATCGCTCCCACGGCCCGGCAGATTGCGAAGTTTTCCGCAGAAACCGGGGCAAAAGGGGCCGCCCGCGCCTCGTATCGGGCGGGCAACCGCACTAGCAAGCAGGAATGAAAGCGACTCTGTCATGACAGGATTACCGCAATGGCTCGCCGGGAAACTGCCCGCGGGCGCGCGCCATCCCGGGCTCGCCATCGCCGCGCTCGGCGATGAGAAGACGCTCGCCAGGGGCGGCTTCGCGCTGACCAGCCCAGCCTTCGCCGCCGGGGACGAACTCGACCCGTGCTTCACCGCCAAGGAGGAGGACGCGGTCGCGCCGCCGCTCGAATGGAGCGCGCCGCCGCCGGGCTCGCAGGAGATCGTGCTCCTGGTCGAGGACGCCTCGAGCCCGGGCGAGGAGCCGCAGTGCCACTGGCTCGTCTGGGGCCTGCCCGGGCAGAAGGGCAAGCTGCTCGAAGGCGAGACCCCGCCGCGCACCGGCAAGAACGCGGCCGGCAATTCGGAATGGCTGCTGCCCAACCCGCCTCTGGGCGAAACGCGGCACTACGTCTTCCAGGCCTTCGCGACCGAATTGCCGCTGACCACCATGCCCGGTGCCACGCGCGCGGAGATCGTGCGGGCGCTGACCGGCCAGGTGACCGCCTGCGCCGTGCTGCCCGCGCCCTTCACCGGCACGCCCGCCGACGACGGCGCCCCTGCGACGGACGATTTTTGAACGACCTGCCATAACAAGAAGGAGAAGGATCATGGCTGGCAATAATGCGCTGCAGAAACCCGTTCAGCTTTCGGGCGACCTCGAGGCGGTGGTCGGCAAGGGCCCGATGACCCGCGCCGAAGTCACGTCCAAGGTGTGGGAATACATCAAGGCGAACAACCTCCAGGACAGCAAGGACAAGCGCCAGATCAATCCCGACGCCAAGCTCGGCGCGGTGATCGGGAACGACCAGATCTCGATGTTCAAGATGACCGCGGCGGTGTCGAAGCACCTCAGCTGACGGTTCGCGGCCCGCCCGGCCGGCGGCGCGCGATGCGGTAGGCTCCGCGCCGCCGGCTGATCGGTTCGCCCTTGCGCGACAGCGCGATTTCGCCCTTCTCGTGCAGGGCATCGACGCTTTCGTGCACCACGCCCATCACGGCGCGCCAGTCGCCCTGCGGCCCGGCCAGCCTTTTCGCGGCCTCGCTCGGGCAGATCGTCCGGCCGGGGCCGCGCTCCTCCAGCAGCGCGAGGATCGCCTGCTCGGCCGTCATTCCTGTCCCGGCGTGCCCTTTTCCGACGTGCCCTGTCCGGACGTGTCCTGTCCCGGCTCCCAGCCCGGCGGAGCGAGTTCGAAACCCGCGAAATCGAAGCCGGGCACCACGACGCAGGACACCAGCGACCAGCCATGCGCGCCCTCGTCCGGGGTCAGCGGCCGGGTCGCCTGCCAGTGGCCGGTCGGCACCACGCCCTGCGGCGCCTCGCCCTGCGCGACATCCGCGCCCAGCCGCAGGCTCGTGACCTCGGCATAGTCGCTCTCGGCCAACCGCAGCTCGAGCGGGTCGCCCGCCTGCCAGATCCACAGCTCCTCCGCATCGACCCGGTGCCAGTGCGAGGATTCGCCCGCCCTGAGCAGGAAGAGGATCGCCGTCCCCGCCGCCCGCTCGCCGCCGGTGCCGGGCTGCGTGCCCGCGCGCCACGTCTCGCGGTACCAGCCGCCCTCGGGATGCGGCTGCAGCCGCAATTGTTCGATCAGCGCGACCGCGCTATTGCCCGTTCCGGACCGGTCCTGCGTCATCGGGGTTCCTTTCGGCGCAGGCTCTAGAAGGAGACACCGCCATGATGCAACACGCCGCCCGCCCGCTCCTTGCCGCCGTGCTCTGCGCCTGCGCGCTGCCTGCCGTGGCGCAGGACACCCGCCCCGCGGATCCCGCACCGCGCGCCACCGGGCCCGAGGCCGAGCGTGCCGAGACCGAGTTCGATCCCGCGGTCGAAACCGCCAATGCCGCGCTCGAAGTCGCGCCGGTGTTCGACGGGCACAACGACGTGCCGATCCAGCTGCGCGCGCGTTTCGACAACCGGCTGGCCGGTTTCGACTTCGCCGACACCGCCGAAACCGGGGAGACGCACCCCGAAGGGCGCGTGATGCAGACCGATCTCAAGCGGCTCGCCGAAGGGCGTGTCGGGGCGCAGTTCTGGTCGGTCTACGTCCCCGTCTCGCTCACCGAGCCCGAGGCGGTGCAGATGACGCTCGAACAGATCGACGTGACGAAGCGCCTGATCGAAAGCTACGACGAGCTGGCCTTCGCCCGCACCGCCGACGATGTCGAGAACGCCTTTCGCGAGGGGCGCATCGCCTCGCTCCTGGGGATGGAGGGCGGCCATTCGATCGGATCGAGCCTTGCCGTGCTGCGGCAGATGCACGATCTCGGCGTGCGCTACATGACGCTGACCCACAGCGCGAACACGCCCTGGGCCGACAGCGCCACCGACACGCCGGAGCATGGCGGGCTCAGCGATTTCGGGAAGGACGTGGTGCGCGAGATGAACCGGCTGGGGATGCTGGTCGACCTCTCCCATGTCAGCGAGGAGGCGATGATCGACGCGCTCGACGTCGCCAGGGCGCCGGTGATCTTCAGCCATTCGGGCGCGCGCGCGGTCAACGGCCACGCGCGCAACGTCCCCGACAGCGTGCTGCGCCGCCTGCCCTACAACGGCGGGATCGTGATGGTGGTCGCGCTGCCCGGCTATCTCAACGAGGAACGTCGCCAGTGGTTCGCAGAGCGCGAGGCGGAGCAGGCGCGGCAGGAATCCCTCCTCCAGGGCCAGCCCGACAAGGTCGAGGCGGCGATGGAGGAATGGGACGCCGCCAATCCCGAGCCCGCGACGACCATTTCCCACATGGCCGACCATATCGACCACATCCGCGAGGTGGCGGGGATCGAATCGATCGGGATCGGCGGCGACTTCGACGGGATGCCGACGGGGCCGGAAGGGTTCGAGGACGTGAGCGGCTATCCCGCGCTCTTCGCCGAGCTCGCGCGGCGGGGCTACAGCCAGGCCGAACTCGAAATGATCGCGAGCCGCAACGCGGTCCGGGTCCTGCGCGAGGCGCAGCGTTACGCCGCGAGCGTGCGGGAGGAACCGCCGATCGAGACGCTCATCCCGCCGGCCGCGCAATAGGGGATCGGTCCTCGCCCGTCAGTCCTTCAGCGGGTCATGGCCCCAGTTCATCAGGCTGTAGCGCCAGTTGCTGTTTTCGACATCGCCGCCCGGCCGCTGCGCGGTGTGGCGGGCGATGTAGCCGTTGACGGTCTTCATGTGATCGTACTGGGCGTCCGACAGGTCGTCCTTCCTGGTGCGCTTGATCTCGACGATCATGCGGCCCGACCTGTGGCCCTTGCTTTCGCCGCCTTCGCCGTCGGCGCTGATGCCGACCGATTTCGATTCCTCGGTTTCCAGCCATTCCTCGAGTTCGCGCGGCGCCATGTTCACGCGGTCCCGGAAGGTCTCGTAGACTTCCTGCCTTTCCTCGGCATCCATCAGCCGCGGTCCCATTCCTCAAGCTCGCTGCCGCGCTTCAGCACGCGGTCGCCGTCCTCCTGCTTGACGAGATAGGCCGGGTTGTCGGCATCGCCTTTCCTGGTGATCTCCGAGCCCCGGAGGGTCCGCGTCACCTCGCGCTCGAACCGTTCCTCGATCTGGCCGCGGCCTTCGCCATTGCCCCAGTTCCATTTGACGTATTGCTCGGTCTGGAAGCTGTCCGAATTGCTCATGGGGATCTCCTTTCGCGCCCTATTCGCCCGTTGTCGGTTCCTCGACCGTCGATTCGGGCGCGGTGGGAAGGCCGGTGGGGACGGCGGGGATTTCGTCTTCGGGCACCCCGTCCTCGCGCATTTCCTCGACCCGTTCGGTCGCGGTTCCGGCGCCTCCGACATCGCTCTGATGCAGGGCGGGGATGATCCACGCGATGCTCATCGCGACGATCGCGATCAGGGTCGAGATGAAGAGAATCCAGCGCACACGCCCGGACGTCTCGCCCGCGCGGGCGTTCTCGTCCTCGATATGCGTCGCGCCCTCGGCGTCGGTTCTGTTGGTGGTGTCGGCCATGTCCTTGCCTCCCCTTGGAAAAATGTCTCACCGGACCAACGGAGGTGCCGCTGGCCCGTTCCGAGACGGGGATCGGGGATGGCCGCGAAACGGGCCGTCTAGTCGCGCAGAAGCTCGTTGATGCCGGTCTTGGCGCGGGTCTGCGCGTCCACCGTCTTGACGATCACCGCGCAATAGAGCGAGGGGCCGGGCGAACCGTCCGGCAGGGGCTTGCCGGGGAGCGCGCCGGGGACGACGACCGCATAGGGCGGGACTTCGCCGCGGTGGATCTCGCCCGTTTCCCGGTTCACGATCTTGGTCGAGGCGCCGAGATAGACGCCCATCGAAAGCACCGCGCCTTCGCCCACGCGCACGCCCTCCGCGACCTCGGAGCGCGCGCCGATGAAGGCCCCGTCGCCGATGATGACGGGGTCGGCCTGCAGCGGTTCGAGCACCCCGCCGATCCCGGCGCCGCCCGAGATGTGGACGTTCTTGCCGATCTGCGCGCAGGAGCCGACCGTCGCCCAGGTGTCGACCATCGTGCCTTCGTCGACATAGGCGCCGATATTGACGAAGCTCGGCATGAGCACGACGCCCCTGCCGATGAAGCTGCCGCGCCGCGCGACCGCGCCGGGCACCACGCGAAAGCCGCATTCGCGAAAGCGCCGCTCGCCCCAGCCGGCGAACTTGCTCGGCACCTTGTCGAAGGCGCAGGCGCCGCCCGAGCCGTGCTCGATCAGGCGGTTGTCGTGGAGCCGGAAGGACAGCAGCACCGCCTTCTTGAGCCACTGGTTGACCCGCCAGCCGCCTTGCCCGTCGGGTTCGGCAACGCGGGCCTCGCCCTTGTCGAGCAGTTCGAGCGCATCGCCCACCGCGCCGCCGATGCTGCTGCCGGGGGTGATGTCGGCGCGGTTCTCCCACGCTTCCTCGATCCGTGCGATGAGTGTGTCGGTCATGGGGTCTCCTCGGGAAAGGTCGGCGCGGGACCGCGCGAGAAAGGGCTGCTAGCCGGGCGCGCGGGGCGGGGCAAGCGCCTTGGGTCGGCGATGCCCGCCGCCGGGGCGGCGAGAAAGCACCGCTTCGGCGGCAAAGCCGGGCGACGCGGGCGGGCCGCTTTGATATTTCCCGCAAGCACGTTCATTCGCCGGAAAGTAGGCCCGGGCAGGAAAGGCGCGTCATGACCGATTTCCCGAACGCTCTCCCGGCCGTGCGCCCGGCCTCTCGGCTGCTGGCCGGGCTTTCGCATCGCGGCATTGGCGCGGGGCTGGGCGCAGGCGCGCGGCGGGGTCCGGCGCCCACGGACCCGGACCGCGCCCCGATCCGCTGGACCCGCACGACCCGCGCGATGCTCGCCGCGCTCGCCTGCGCCGCGCTCGCCGCTTGCGGCGGGGGCGGCGGGGACGGCGGAGGCGTCATCTCCACCCTGCCGCCCCCACCCCCGCCGCCGCCCCCTCCGCCTCCGCCGCCGCCACCCCCGCCGCCGCCGCCGCCGCCCAGTTTCGATACGGCCGAATTCCGTCGTTCCGACGGGCCGGGCTTCCACGGGGCCGACACCGCCTGGCGCGAAGGGTTTACCGGCGCGGGGGAGATCATCGCGGTGGTGGATTCCGGGATCGACCCCGACAGTCCCGAATTCGCCGGGCGCATCCACCCGGCCTCGCGCGATGTCGCGGGCGACAGGGGCATCGCGCCCGAGGATGATCACGGCACCAACGTGTCGCTCGTCGCCGCTGCCGCGCGCGATGGCACGGGCGTGCTCGGCATCGCCTTCGAGGCGGACATCCTCGCCCTGCGCGCCGACCAGCCGGGGTCCTGCACGGGTGATACCCCGTCCGACCCAACGCTGTCCTGCAGCTTTCTCGACAGCGACATCGCGCGCGGGGTCGATCTCGCGGTGGCGACGGGGGCGAGCGTGGTCAATCTCTCGCTCGGCGGGGGCGGGGTTTCGCCCGGCCTGTTCGAGGCGGTGCGGCGCGCGTCCGATGCCGGGCTGGTGATCGTGGTCGCGGCTGGCAACGCGGGCGACGGGTCGGACCCGGCGATCGACCCGTTCCAGCCCGATCCCTTTGCCCAGGCGCTTGCCGATGCGGGCGGGGCGAACGTCATCATCGTCGGATCGGTCGACGATGACGGGGAGATTTCGGCCTTCAGCAACCGCGCCGGCGATTTCGCCTCCTCCTTCCTTGCCGCGCGGGGGGAACGCATCTGCTGCGTCTACGAGGATGGCGAGGTCTTCGTCGAAACGATCGACGGGGACCAGTTCGTCACGCTCTTTTCCGGTACCAGCTTCGCCACGCCGCAGGTTTCGGGCGCGGTGGCCCTGCTGGCCGAGGCCTTTCCCAATCTCACCGGGGAGGAGATCGCCGAGATCCTGCTGACCACCGCGCGCGATGCGGGCGCGGGCGGGGAGGACGCGATCTACGGGCGCGGCATCCTCGACATCGCCGCCGCCTTCGCGCCGCAGGGCACGACGAGCCTTGCCGGGACCGGCGCGGCGATTGCCCCCGGAGAGGACTTCGCGCTCGGCTCGGCGGCGATGGGGGACGCGCTTTCCGCGCTCAGCCTCGAAACGATCGTGCTCGACCGCTATGATCGCGCCTACCGCCGTTCCCTGGGTCCGCGGGCGCGCGGGGCGGCACAGGTCCGGCGGCTGGCGGGCGCGGTGGAGCGGCCCGGCCTGACCCGCTCCGCCGGGGACGAGACGCTGTCGCTCGCCGTGACGCTGGGCGAGACGGACCGGGCCGCCGGCCTTTCCTGGTCGCGCGACCTGCGCCTCGCCCCGGACGAGGTGGAGGCGCAGCGCGTCCTCGCCGCGCGCGTGGCGGCGCGGGTCTCACCCGACCTGCAACTGGGCTTCGCGCTGGGGAACGGCGCGCAGGGACTGGTGCGGGAATTGCAGGGCACGGGGGCAGGCGCGGCGCGCGCGCCGGTGCCCGGCTTCGCCATCGCGCCCGAGGCGGACGGGGACGAAGGCCTTGCCGGCAGCAGCGACATTGCCGTCGCCGCCCGGCGGGCCATCGGCGCGTGGGGCGTGACCCTTTCCGCCGAGCGCGGACGGGCCTGGCTCGCCGGGCATCGCCGCGCCGAGGACGTGGTCTTCGGCCTCGCCGAACACCGCGCGAAGACGCGCCTTTCGCTGGCCGCCGACCGCGCTTTCGGCGGGACACGGGCGCGCTTCGGCGTGGGCCTGCTGGCCGAGGAGGAAACCGTGCTCGGCGGGCATTTCCACCGCGCCTTCGGGATCGCGGGGGCGGACAGCCTGTTTGCGGACGCGGCGCTGGCGCAGCGGCTCGGGGACGGCTGGAGCCTCGGCGGGTCGCTGCGCGCCGGGATCACCCGCCCGCGCGCCGGGGCGCTGCTGGGCGAAGGGTCGCACCTGCTGACGCAGGCCTGGTCGCTCGACCTTGCCAAGGCGGGGGCGCTCGGGGCGGCGGACCGGATCGGCCTGCGGCTCGCCCAGCCGCTCCGGGTCGAAGGCGGGGCGCTCCATTTCGACCTGCCGGTGGCTTGGGACTATCGCGGCGAAAGCGCGGTGATCGGCCGCCAGTCGGTTTCGCTGGCGCCCGAGGGGCGCGAGGTGATGGGCGAATTCGCCTGGTCCTCGCCCTTCGCCTTCGGCAGCGGGCCGTGGGGCGCGCGGGCGTGGGGGAGCGGGGCGGTCAGCCTGTTCTACCGCCACCAGCCGGGCCATTTCGCCGATGCCCCCGCCGATGTCGGCCTGGCGGTGAGCGTCAGCGCGGGTTTCTGAGGGCGGACACGTCCGCGCGTTCCCGCGCAGGCGGGAGACCCGGGCAACGAAGCGCCATCCGGCACCCGCCGGTGAAGGTCAGGCGCGCGCCTATTCCGGCATCCCGGCGGCGCGGGCGAATTCATGGGCCCGCTCGACCAGCGGCCGGACCCGGTCGCTCATCGCCTTGGCGTGGGCGCTGGAGGCGGTGCCGTCGATCACCCGCTTCTTGATCCCCTGCATGATCCCGGCAAGGCGGAACAGGTTGTAGGCGAAATACCAGTCCATCGGCGGGACCGGGTAGCCCGTGCGCGCGACATAGCGTTCGACCGCCTCCTCCTGCGAGGGGATGCCGAGTTCATCGAGATCCAGCCCGAGCAGGCCTGCGCGCCCGTCCGCCGGATTGTGCCAGTTGAGCATGAGATAGCTGAAATCCGCGATCGGATCGCCCAGCGTCGACAATTCCCAGTCGAGCACCGCGATGATCCGCGGCTCGGTCTTGTGGAAGATGACGTTGTCGAGCCGGTAGTCGCCGTGCACCACGCTGGAATTGTGCTGCGGCGGGATCGTCTGGGGCAGCCATTCGATCAGCCGCTCCATCTCGGGCATGTGTTCGGTTTCGGACAGCTTGTACTGCTTGGTCCAGCGGGCGATCTGGCGGGCGCAGTAATCGGTCGGCTTGCCGTAGTCGCCGAGGCCGATCGCCTGCGGATCGTTGAGGTGCAGGTCCGCCATCGTGTCGATCAGCGCGTGGTAGATCGCCCGGCGTTCGTCCTTCGAACAGCCCGGCAGCGCGCCGTTCCAGAGCGAGCGCCCGTCGGCGAGGCTCATGACGAAGAACTTGGCGCCGATCACCCCCGGGTCCTCGCACAAACCATAGGTTCGCGGTACGGGAAAGCCGGTCGGATAAAGCCCGGTCATCGCGGTGTATTCGCGGTCGACGGCGTGGGCCGAGGGAAGCAGCTTGCCGAAGGGCTGGCGCCTGAGGACGTAGGAGGCGCCGGGCGTGTCGATCCGGTAGGTCGGGTTGGACTGGCCGCCCTTGAACTTGGTGTAGGAGATCGGCCCTTCGAAGCCTTCGACATTGGCCTCGAACCAGGCGGTCAAGGCGTCGAGATCGAGCCTGTCGGCCTCGGGCACTTCGACCGTTCCCACCATTTCCTTGTCGAAATCGATCTGGGGTGCGTCAGTCATCGTTCCCGTCCTCAATCGAACACCACCACGCTGCGCGCCGAGTGGCCGTCGCGCAGCTTGTCGAAGCCCTTGTTGACCTCGTCCAGCGAAATCCGCTCGGCGATGATCGTGTCGAGGTCGAGCAGGCCGCGCAGGTAGAAATCGACGAGGCGCGGCAAGTCCACCGGGAAGTGGTTCATGCCCATGATCGCCCCCATCAGCTTCTTGCCGCCCAGCAGGTCCATCGCGGAAAGGCCCACCTTGCAGTCGAGCGGCATCATGCCGAGGATCACCGCGGTCCCGCCGCGGCGCAGGCACTTGACCGCGAGATCGGCCGAGGCCTGCCGACCGACCGCCTCGATCCCGTAATGGACGCCGCCCCCGGTGATGTCGATGATCTGCATCGCCGCGTCATCGGCCAGCGCGTCGACCGTGTGGGTCGCGCCGAGCACTTCGGCAAGCGCGCGCTTTTCGGGCAGGGGGTCGGCGGCGATGATCCTGGAGGCGCCCGCGATCTTCGCGGCGTTGATCGCGGCAAGGCCGACGCCGCCGCAGCCGATCACCGCGACAGTCTCCCCGGGGGTGAGCTTGACCGCGTTGAAGATCGTCCCCGCCCCCGTCGTCACCGCGCAGCCGATCACCGCCGCGCGGTCGAAGGGCATGTCCTTGTCGATCGCAACGCAGGCGTGTTCGTGGATCAGCATCCGCTCCGACAGGGCGGAGAGGTTGAGCATCTGGTTGACCGGGTCGCCCCCGGCACGCTTCATCCGCGGTTCGGCGCCCTTTGCCCGGCGCGTGTCGGCACCGAGGCAGAGCGCCATGCGGCCGGTCACGCAGAACTCGCAATGCCCGCAGAACGCGGACAGGCAGGAGACGACGTGGTCGCCCGGCTTCACCGTCTTCACTTCCGAACCCACCGCGCGGACCACGCCCGCCGCCTCGTGCCCCGGGATGCAGGGCAGCGGGTGGGGGTAGGCGCCGTCGATGAAATGGAGGTCCGAATGGCACAGCCCGCAGGCCTTGGTGTCGATCAGGACTTCGTGCGGGGCGGGATCGGCGTATTCGACCTCGCCGATGACGAGGCCTTCGCCCGGTTTTTCGAGAATGGCGGCCTTGGCCAATGCTGTTCTCCCAGAGGGCCCCGTGCTCGGGAGAGCAGGGGCATGAGGTTGTCGTGAGGTCAGGCTCGGGTCCCGGCGGGGCGGTGCGCGTCTTCCGGGCCGCCGCCCCCCGGCCCCCTCCTCCGGGGAGGAGGGGGAGTCCGGATCAGCGCGCGACCCCCATGTCGCCCGAGCTCAGCCTGTCGCTGTCGTTCGCCGGAGCGGGACCGTGGCGCAGGGCGTTGGCGGTCGGGCCTTCCTGCGGCGCGTGCTTGGAGAATTCCATGCGGGCGATCGAGCGGGCGTGGACCTCGTCCGGACCATCGGCAAGGCGCAGGGTGCGCTGGTTGGCATAGGCCCGCGCGAGGCCGTAATCCTCCGACACGCCGCCGCCGCCATGGGCCTGGATCGCGTCGTCGATGATCCGCAGCGCCATCATCGGCGCCTGCACCTTGATCATCGCGATTTCCTGCTTCGCCGCCTTGTTGCCGACCTTGTCCATCATGTCGGCCGCCTTGAGGCACAGGAGGCGCGTCATGTCGATGTCGATCCGGGCGCGCGCGACGCGCTCTTCCCAGACCGAATGCTTGTAGATCGGCTTGCCGAAGGCCTCGCGCTCCTGCAGGCGCTTGCACATCTTCTCCAGCGCTTCCTCGGCGACGCCGATCGTCCTCATGCAGTGGTGGATGCGGCCCGGGCCGAGGCGCCCCTGCGCGATCTCGAAACCGCGCCCTTCGCCCAGCAGGATGGCGGAGGCGGGAACGCGCACGTCCTTCATCTCCACTTCCATGTGGCCGTGGGGCGCATCGTCATACCCGAACACCGGCAGGTGGCGCAGGATGTTCACGCCGGGGCTGTCGATCGGCATCAGGATCATCGATTGCTGGGCGTGGCGCTGCGCCTCGAAATCGGTCTTGCCCATCACGATCGCGACCTTGCAGCGCGGATCGCCGAGGCCCGACGACCACCACTTGCGCCCGTTGATAACGTATTCGTCGCCGTCCCGCTCGATCCGGGTCTCGATGTTGGTTGCGTCGGAGGAGGCGGTGAAAGGTTCGGTCATGAGGAAGGCCGAACGGATCTCGCCGTTCATCAGCGGGCGGAGCCATTGCTCCTTCTGTTCGCGCGTGCCGTAGCGGTGGAACACCTCCATGTTGCCGGTGTCGGGGGCGGAGCAATTGAACACTTCGGATGCCCAGCCGATGCGGCCCATTTCCTCGGCGCACAGCGCGTATTCGAGGTTGGTGAGGCCCGGACCTTCGAATTCGAAGCTGTCGTCGACATGGTGGTGGCTGTCGTTGCGCGGCGGCATGAACAGGTTCCAGATGCCGGCGTCCTTCGCCTTGGCCTTCAGTTCCTCGACGATCGGGAGAACCTTCCAGCGATCGCCTTCGCGGTCCTGTTCGTCGTAGACGGGCACGTTCGGGCGCACGTTCTGCTCGATGAAGTCGCGCACGCGATTGCGCCAATAGACCTGGCGTTCGGTGGGTTCGAAATCCATGCGAAGTTCCTCTCTCGTCCTCAATTGCAATCGAATCTGCTGCCCGACCGTGGCAGAGGCGCAGGCCAGCGCCAAGCCCCTGTTTGCGCCCGCCGCCCGCGATCAGCCCGTCTGCGGGCGCTCTGCGGGGCGCCTTGCGGCGGGCCGGATTCCGGGGCGCAGGTTGGCTTCGGGGGTTTCCTCGCCCTCCGGTTCCCGTTCCGCCGCCGCACGGGCATGGCGCGCCGCGACGCGCGCTTCGTGCTGTTCCTGCGTGATCGGGAACCGCGCGAGCCAGAAGGCCGAGATCGCGGTGAGCAGGCCCGTAATGCCGAGATAGAGCAGGGCGAGCCGCGCGGTCACGTCGGCATCGACCGCGGCCTGCGGCGTGCCGGGTTCGAGCCCGATCAGCGAGATCACCAGCCCGGTCAGCATGATGCCGCCCCCGGTCGCGCATTTCTGCACCAGCCAGTTGCCCGAATAGAAGGTCGCTTCCGCGCGCTTGCCGGTGCGCTCCTCGAAGGCCTCGACGATTTCGGCCACCATCGAGGTCGCCGAGATGATCGAGACGATCCCCGCCGTGTTGGCGAACAGCACGAAGGCCATGACCATGCTCGTCGAGGCGGTCGAGCCGGCTTGCGGCCACGCGCCGAGCAGGAGCAGGGCGTAGGGCACCGCGATGATTGCCAGCGCCGCGAGCGCGCCCCCGGCCGCGCTCATCGGCTTGCCGAACCGCCGGTGCAGCGGGCCGACGGTGAGGAACATCAGCACCACCGAAGCCCCGAGCACGAGCGGATAGGCCTGGAAGGCGGATTCGCTGAACTGCCAGACATAGAGGTTGAGATATTGCGTCATCGAGAAGGTCATGCCCTGGCTGACATAGGCCGCGAGCCCGCCGAGGGCGAAGATGACGAAGGCCTTTTCGCGGAAGGCGTCGAAGATCTCGGCGAAGGCCCCGCCGAGCGAGAAGGGCGGCGGGCGCTTCTCGGGCAGGCGCGCGACCAGTCGGTGCTGCCCGGCGGCCGAGCCGATCACCGAAACCGCCATGATGATCGCGCCCGCAAGGCCATAGGCGGCATAGCCTTCGGGCCGCAGCTGCGCCGCGGGCGTCGGCAGGAACACGCTGAAGGTCAGCACCATCATCAACAGTCCGCCGCACCAGCCCGACAGGAAGCGGAACCGGAACAGCGTGGTGCGCTCGACGTAATCCTCGGTGATCTCGGGCACGAGGCTGATCGAGGGCACCTCGCAGGCCGACAGCAGCAGCCGCACGCCGACCGCCAGCACGACGATCTCCAGGAAGGAGGGCGTGCCCGCGAAGGGCGGCGACCACAAAAGGGTCCACATCAGGGCGAGCGGGATCGGCGCGATGTAGAGCCACGGCAGGCGGCGCCCCCAGCGGGTGTAGGTGCGGTCCGACAGGTGGCCGAGCAGCGGATCGACCAGCGCATCGACCACCAGCGCTGTCGCCAGCGCCGCGGAAACGACCCACGCCTCGACCCCGAGCACGAGATTGTAGAAGGGCAGGAGGAAGAACGAAAAACCCCCGTCCTTGACCCCGAAGGCGACCGAACCCGATCCGTGGACGATCTTCAGCCCGAGCGGCACCTTGCCCTTGACGAAGCTCATGCGCGCCCTTGCGCGGGGCCGTCCACGGGTGCGCCTCCGGCGAATCCGGACCTTGCGATCATCGCTCGATTACCTCTCCATCTCTCCCCTCAAGAGTGGCCGTGCCGGAGCCGTTCGTCAATCGCGCGCCGGGCGGCGCGGCGTGACGCTACGGCATCCCGGCTTGTCCGTTTCGCAGGACGAGAGCGCTTGCAGGCCTTGCGAAAATCACGCTAACGTAAAGGTCAAGTGGGAGCTTAGCGAAAGCAGAGGAGAGTCCGAACATGAGCGATCTCGAACAATTCCGCATGGAAACGAGAGCGTGGCTCGAGGCGAACTGCCCGGCCGAAATGCGCGAGCCCGTGCGCGACGAGGAAGACGTCTACTGGGGCGGCCGCAACGCCGCGTTCAAGAACGACGCGCAGAAGGCCTGGTTCGAGGCCTGCGTCGAAAAGGGCTACACCGTCCCCGCCTGGCCAAAGGAATACGGCGGCGCGGGGCTTTCCGCCCCCGAAGCAAAGGTCCTGCGCGAGGAAATGGCTCGCCTGGGCGCGCGCCCGCCGCTGTCGTCCTTCGGCATCTGGATGCTCGGCCCGGCGCTGCTGCATTTCGGCACCGAGGGGCAGAAGCGGCGCTTCCTCAATGAAATCGCCCGCGGGGAAATCCGCTGGTGCCAGGGCTATTCGGAGCCGGGTTCGGGTTCGGACCTCGTGTCCCTCCAGACCTATGGAGAGGACAAGGGCGATCACTGGGTCGTCAACGGCCAGAAGGTCTGGACCTCCTATGCCGACCAGTGCGACTGGATCTTCTGCCTCGTCCGCACCGACAAGGCGAACAAGTACCAGGGCATCACCTTCATGCTGATCGACATGGAGACGCAGGGCGTTTCCACCCGGCCGATCAAGCTCATCAGCGGCAATTCGCCCTTCTGCGAAACCTTCCTCGAGGACGTGAAGGTGCCCAAGTCCTATGGCGAGGACATCCCCGCGCAGGTGGGCGAGGTCAACCGCGGCTGGGACGTGGCGAAATACCTCCTCGGCCATGAGCGCGAGATGATCTCGGGCGCAGGCGGGGGCGATCGCACCGCGGCGATCGGCGCGGCGATGAAGCGCCACGCGGCGCAGAACGGCGACGAGCTCGATCCCGTCCTGCGCGCCGAACTCGCCATGTTCGACGTCGACGCGCTCGCCTATGGCTGCATGGGCGAGAAGTTCCTCGACGAGATCAAGGCGGGCAAGACCCACCCCGCGCAGCCCAACATGATGAAATATGCCGGGACCGAGCTCAACAAGCGCCGTCACGAGCTGATGATGGCCGCCGGCGGTTCGCGCAGCCTCGAATGGGAGAGCGAGGAAACCGGCGGCGGCAAGCCTGCCCGCAACTGGCTGCGCACCAAGGCGAACTCGATCGAGGGCGGCACTTCGGAAATCATGCTCAACGTGGTTTCCAAGCGCATTCTCGAACTGCCGGGCGGCTGATCCGCCCCGCCCACGAATGACGAGCGGGCCGCTTCCGGCGATACGGGGGCGGCCCGCTGACCATCCGACACCCAGACGAACGAAGAGAGAGGAACTCGTCCGCCATGCCCCTTTACCACGACGAAGACCAGGCGATGCTGGCCGACACCGCCAGCAGCTTCATGGCCGAGGAAGGCAATATCGCCAAACAGCTGCGCCACTGGCGCGACCGCGACTGCAAGGATGGTTTCGGCCACGGGTTGTGGAAGCAGATGGCCGAACTGGGCTTCACCGGCATCCTCGTCGAGGAGGACCAAGGCGGGCTCGGCATGGGCCATGTCGAGGCGGGCATCGTGCTCGAGGAAATCGGGCGCAACCTGACCCCGTCGCCCTTCCTGACCTCCTCGGTGCTCGCCGCGACGGCCCTCGGGCACGGTTCGGACGACCTGAAGGGGCGCTATCTCCCCGGCCTCGTCGCGGGCGAGAGCGTCTTTGCCGTGGCGATCGACGAGACCGCCAAGCACCGGCCCGAGCGCATCGCGACCCGCGCGGAACGGTCGGGCAACGGCTTCCGCCTGACCGGCTCCAAGAGCTTCGTCGTCCACGGCGCCAGCGCCGACATGATCGTGGTCGCCGCGCGCACCGGCGGTTCGGACGACGACAGGGACGGGATCACGCTCTTCGCCGTGCCCAGGGATGCCAAGGGCATGAGCCATGACGCGGTGCGGCTGGTCGATTCCTCGATGGCGACCCACACGAAATTCGACGGCGTCGAGCTCGACGGCGACGCCGTGATCGGCGAAGTCGACGGCGGGCGCGAGGTGCTCGACGCCATGCTGCGTGCCGGGCGCATCGGCGCGGCGGCCGAAGGCGTCGGCGTCGCGCGCGGCGCGATGGACCGCACGATCGACTATCTCAAGCAGCGCAAGCAGTTCGGCAAGCTGATCGGCGAATTCCAGGCGCTCCAGCACCGCGCCGCGCACCTCTATTCCGAGGTCGAGATCGCCCGCGCGGTCACGATCAAGACCCAGCAGCTGCTCGACGCGGGCGCCGAAAGCGCCGACATGATGACCTCGGTCGCCAAGGCCAAGGTCGCCAGGACCGCGCGCCTCGCGGTGCAGGAAGGCGTGCAGATGCACGGCGGGATCGGCATGACCGACGAATACGACATCGGCCTGTTCATGAAGCGCGACCGCGCGCTCGCCGAATTCCTCGGCGACGCCTACTACCACGCCAACCGGGTGGCACAGCTCAGCGGGTATTGATCGATTTCTCCCCCTCCTTCCCGGAGGAGGGGGTCGGGGGGTGGTGGCTCCTCGCGATCTGCGGAGACCCACCCCGCTGCGACTGGGCAGGCAAGCTGCCAAGTCTCGCTGCCCCTCCCTCAAGGGAAGGGGATGGGAGGATTAGAAAAATGAACGTTCAAGAACTCTTCAGCCTCGACGGGCGCATCGCGCTCGTCACCGGGGGCAGCCGCGGGATCGGCAAGATGTTCGTCGAAGGCCTGCTTTCGGCGGGCGCGGCGCGGGTCTACATCTCCGCCCGCAAGGTCGAACAGATGGAAGCCACCATCGCCGAATTCGCCGAGGCCTTCGGCGAGGGCAAGGTGATCGGCATCCCCGCCGACCTGTCGCAGATGGACGGCATCCAGCACCTCGCGGACGAGATCGCGCGGCGCGAGGACAGGCTCGACATCCTAATCAACAACGCGGGCGCCGCCTGGGGCCAGCCCTATCTCGAATTTTCCGAGGCCGGCTGGCACCGCACGATGGATCTGAACGTCAAGACGCCGTTCTTCCTCACCCAGAAGCTCCACGACCTGCTGGTCGCGGGCGGCAGGGGCGACCATCCGGCGAAGGTGATCCACGTCTCCTCGATCGACGGGCAGCGGATCAATCCGTGGGAAACCTACGCCTACCAGGCTTCCAAGGCGGGCGTGATCCAGCTTACCCGGCGCATGGCCGCGCGGCTGATCCAGGACAACATCATCGTCACCTCGATCGCGCCCGGCGCCTTTGCGAGCGAGATGAACAAGGCCGCCAAGAACGCGCCCGACGCTTCGGCCAGCGTGATCCCGGCAAAGCGCATCGGCTCGCCCGAGGACATGGCCGCGGCCGCGATCTACCTGTGCAGCCGCGCGGGCGACTATGTCGTGGGCGAGACGCTGACGGTCGACGGCGGCGTGGTGAACGCCGCGCTCCCCTCGAGCTTCAACGACCCCGCAGGCTGAACGAAGCGCTCCATGCAGCTTGGCACTACGACGCAAGGAGTGCCAAGCTGCAATGCCTTGGGGCGCAAGGATATGTCAGGGAAAAATCCGCCGACGCAAGAATTGACTGCCTTCGCCTTTCGGGTCAGCATGGCTCCCGACAGCAAGGAGGCAGCAGCGAAGGAGCGCGCATGGCGGATCGGGATTTCGAACGGCAACTCAAGGGGTATGGCCTTCTGACGGCCGAAATCTTCTACTTCTTCCCCGACTACCCTTCGCTGATCCAGCAATATGTCTGGCAGGAATACGACGAGGCGCCCGATTACCCGGTCCTGTTCGGGTTCCTCGATCACTGGCGGCGCGAGATCGAGGCGGCGATCCATTCGGTCCGGATCGCCCACGAACGCAGCATCGGCCCGCGAGAATTCCGCGCGGTCGGGAGCGAATTCACGCTCCAGTAGGCGCGCGCCCGGCTGCGCGCGGGAAAGGGCCGATCGGACCGGCGACCTTGCGGCAGGCTTCGGGTTTCCTGCCGCCAGCCTGCGACCTCCGGCCCGGCGCCGCCGCCCTGGCCCCCCGGCCTAGCCCATCAATTCGCGCACGAAGGGGATGAGCCCGGTCTGGCGCTGGCGCTTCATGCGTTCGGCGTTGAGGATCTGGCGGACCTTGCCGAAACATTGTTCGACATCGTCATTGATGACGACATAGTCGTAGCCGTCCCAGTGGCTGATCTCGGCCCGCGCGCGTTCCATCCGGCCGCGGATCACCTCCTCGCTGTCGGTCGCGCGCGAGCGCAGGCGGCGGTGCAGTTCCTCGATCGAGGGCGGCAGGATGAACACCCGCACCACGTCCTGCTGGTCCTTCTGATAGAGCTGCTGCGTGCCCTGCCAGTCGATGTCGAACAGGAAATCCTGCCCTTCCTTGAGGGCCGCGCGGATGATCCCCTTGGGCGTGCCGTAGCGATAGTCGAAGACATGGGCCCATTCGTAGAAATCGTCGTCCTCGACCATGCGGTCGAATTCGGCGTCGCTGCGGAAATGGTAATGCTGCCCGTCGATCTCGCCCGGACGCGGCGGGCGGGTGGTGACCGAAACCGAGAGCCTGATCTCGCGGTCCTGTTCGAGCAGCATCCGCGACAGAGTCGTCTTGCCCGCGCCCGAGGGCGAGGAGAGGATGAACATGAGGCCGCGGCGCTTCAAGGCGGGCGCCGGGTCCGGGCGATCGGGAGGGGGAGTGTCCATGCGCCCCGTTGCCGCAAAGGGGGTGCCTTGATCAAGGGGCGGGATCGTTCCCGCGCAATCAGCTGCTGCGGGAGCGGGCGGCCTCGCGTGTCCGGCGGCGGCGCAGCTCGCGCGCCTTGCCGCGGTCGTAGAGCGTCTTGGCGAAGAGCCCCCCGGCCACCGCCGCTAGGCCGGGCAGCGATCCCGCCGCGAGCCGGCTCGCGCCGAACAGGCCGACCGTGCGGATCAGCCCCTTGCCGTCCTTGAACTTCGTGGCCTGGTCGGGGTCGTATTCCTCGAGCAGCATCCGGTCCCTGAGCTTGCGCCGCAGCAGGACGCTGGCGCCGCGCAAGACGATGTCGGCGATCATCAGGTTGGTGTTGGGGTCCGGGCTCGGCATGGCCCGGCCGAGGCGGCGGGGCTTGGGTCCGTCGGCGGGCGGGAGCCTGTCGGGATGCTCGGGATCCTGCCGGTCGGCATCGTCGGTGGAGTCCGGGGCAATACTCGAAGCCATCGCGGCGCTATTTCTTCCTTCCGAAATCGACCGTCACGACATTCGACCCGTCGCCGTCCCCGTCCCCGTCAGCCTCCCCGCCGGGACCCGCCGGTTCGCCGTCGTTTTCCGCGTCGTCGTGTTCCTGGTGCGGCAATTCCTCCACCGAGGTCTGGAACTGCAAGCCGAAATCGACGGCCGGGTCGACGAATGCGGTGATCGCCGCGAAGGGGATCTGCAGCTTGGCCGGGATCTGGTTGAACGACAGGCCGACGGTGAAGTCCTTTTCGCGCACCTCGAGGTCCCAGAACTTGTTCTGGAGCACGATCGTCATCTCGTCCGGGAAACGGTCGCGCAGGTGCTGCGGGATGGAAACGCCGGGCGCGGCGGTCTTGAAGGTGATGTAGAAATGGTGGTTGCCCGGCAGGCTGCCCCCGCCGCGCTCGATCTCGCCGAGCACGCGGCCGACGACGGCGCGCAGGGCTTCCTGCACGATCTCGTCGTAGGGGATCAGGCTGTCGGGCGTTTCCTCGCTCATATCATGCGGAATCGTGGCGGGCCTTGCCAGCATGGTCAAGCGTTTCGTGTGCCCCTCCCGCATTTCCCCCGCGAGCCGCGCGCCGGGCCGGCCGTGATGCGCTCCTTCTCGCGCTCCCTCTTGCCTGGGGCGGCGACACGCCTATAGCGCGGCCATGACCAGCTTTTCCGACCGCGAGGGCGCCAGGCGCACCGGCTCGGTTTCGCGCGAGACGGCCGAGACCAGGATCGCCATCACCGTCGATCTCGACGGGACGGGGGCCTATGACGTCTCGACCGGCATCGGGTTTCTCGATCACATGGTGGAACAGTTCAGCCGCCATTCGCTGATCGACGTGACCATGAAGGTCGAAGGCGATCTGCACGTCGATCAGCACCACACGACCGAGGATTCGGCGATCGCGCTGGGCCAGGCCCTGTCCGAGGCGCTCGGCGACAAGGCCGGGATCGGGCGCTACGGCCATGCCTATTCGCCGATGGACGAAACGCTTTCGCGGGTCGCGCTCGACATTTCGGGGCGGCCCTACCTCGTGTGGAAGGCGGGTTTCACGCAGGAAAAGCTCGGCCAATGGGACACCGAGCTGATCGAGCACTGGTTCCATTCGATCGCGCAGAGCGCCGGGATCACGCTGCACATGGAACTCATTTACGGCACCAACAACCACCACATCTGCGAAAGCCTCTACAAGGGCTTCGCCCGCGCCATGCGGCAGGCGGTCGAACGCGACCCGCGCAAGGGCGGCGCGATCCCGAGCACCAAGGGGATGCTCGGTGGGTGAGGTCGTGGCCCTCGTGGATTACGGCGCGGGCAACCTCCACTCGGTCCACAATGCGCTGAAGCGGGCCGGGGCGAATGTCACCGTCACCGACGATCCCAACGTGGTGCGCGCGGCTGACCGGATCGTGCTGCCCGGCGTCGGTTCGTTCAGGGCCTGCGCCAGGGGCCTCAAGGCCGTGCCCCACATGATCGAGGCGATGACCGAGCGGGTCCATGTCGGCGGCGCGCCCTTCCTCGGCATCTGCGTCGGGATGCAGCTGCTCGCCACCAGAGGCCTCGAACATGGCACCACCAAAGGCCTCGACTGGATCCCCGGCGAGGTTCGCCGGATCGAGCCCGCAGACCCCGCGATCAAGGTCCCGCACATGGGCTGGAACGATGTCGGCATCCTTCCCCACGCGCGCGATCACCAGGTGTTCGAGGGGGGCGAGGCCTATTTCCTGCACTCCTACCACTTCGTCGCCGACGATCCGCACCATGTCGCCGCGCTGACCGATCACGGCGAGGGGCTGGTGGCGGCGGTCGCGCGGGACAACATGGTGGGCGTGCAGTTCCACCCGGAAAAGAGCCAGGCCTATGGGCTGGCGACGCTCTCCCGCTTCCTGGAGTGGTATCCATGATCGTCTTCCCCGCCATCGACCTCAAGGGCGGCGAGGTCGTGCGCCTGGCCGAAGGCGACATGGCCCGCGCGACGATCTACGGCGACGATCCGGCCGCGCAGGCGATGATCTTCGCAGAAGCGGGCGCGGAGCACCTCCACGTGGTCGATTTGGACGGCAGCTTTGCCGGGCGGCCGGAAAACCGCGCCGCGGTCGAGGCGATCGTCGAACGCTTTCCCGGCTATGTCCAGCTTGGCGGCGGCATCCGCGACGCGGCGACGGTCGAGGGCTGGTTCAATCTCGGCGTCGCGCGCGTGGTGATGGGCTCCGCCGCGCTGAAGGACCCCGAATTCGTCAAGGACATGGCCCGCGAATGGGAAGGCGGCATCGTTGTCGCGGTGGATGCGAAGGACGGCATGGTCGCGACCGAGGGCTGGGCCGAAGTCTCCGACGTGCCCGTCGTCGACCTCGCGCGCCGGTTCGAGGACGCGGGCGTCGCCGCGCTGCTGTTCACCGACATCGGGCGCGATGGCTTGCTGAAGGGCGTCAACATCGACGCGACCGTGGACCTCGCACGCCGGGTGGACATTCCGGTGATCGCCAGCGGCGGCGTGCGCGGACTGGACGACATTCACATCCTCTCGGTCCACGCGCATGAAGGGATCGAGGGAGTGATAACGGGCCGCGCGCTTTACGAAGGCAAGCTCGATCTCGCCGCGGCGATCGCGCTGGGCCGCAGGGCGGAAAGCTGAGGAATGCGCCAGGTCGGTTGCTTGTTCTTCGCGCTCACCTTCCTCGCCGGGACCACCATCGGGACGATCGAGATGGCGCTGATCAATGTCGTGGTGTTCCTGGTCCTCGCGCTCGGCGCTGCGCGCTTCATCGGGCCGCGTTTCGGCAACGGGGGCGTGGTTTACGGCATGGTGGGCGCGTTCTTCGCCAGCTTCCTGTGGCCGCTCCTGCCCGTTTTCGGGCCCACGCAGAACTGCGAGGGCGACAACTGCGCCGAACAACTCCCGGAAGATACCCCATGACCGTCCGCATCCGTGTCATCCCCTGTCTCGACGTGGCCGAGGGCCGCGTGGTCAAGGGCGTCAATTTCGTCGATCTCAAGGACGCGGGCGATCCGGTCGAACAGGCGCGCGCCTATGACGAAGCGGGGGCGGACGAATTGTGCTTCCTCGACATTTCAGCCAGCCACGAAGGGCGCGGTACGCTGCTCGACATGGTGCGGCGCACCGCAGAGGTGTGCTTCATGCCGTTGACCGTCGGGGGGGGCGTGCGCTCGGTCGAGGACGCGCGCGCCCTGCTGCTGGCAGGCGCGGACAAGGTCGCGGTGAACTCCGCCGCCGTCGCCCGGCCCGAACTGGTCGGCGAGATCGCGAAGAAATTCGGCAGCCAATGCGTCGTTGCCAGCGTCGATGCGCGCCGCGTCGCGCCCGAAGTGACGGTGCAGGGGGGCGAGCCGGAACCCGGGCCGCGCTGGGAAATCTTCACCCATGGCGGGCGCAAGCCCACCGGAATCGACGCGGTCGAATATGCGATCAAGGTCGCGGAGCTGGGCGCGGGCGAACTCCTCGTCACCAGCATGGACGGCGACGGGACGAAGGCGGGATACGACCTCGAACTCACCCGCACCATCGCCGATGCGGTGAGCGTGCCCGTGATCGCGAGCGGCGGGGTCGGCACGCTCGACCACCTCGTCGAAGGCGTGCGCGAGGGCCACGCGAGCGCGGTGCTCGCCGCCTCGATCTTCCATTTCGGGACTCACTCCATCGCCGAGGCGCACAAGGCCCTGCGCGATGCCGGCCTGCCGGCGCGGGGCGACTGAAAACGCGCGACGCCGGCCTGGCGACGCGGGGGCATTGGATCGCCTGTTAGCTTCGGGGGCGAGGCTGCGCGGCCGATACAACGCCGTAAACCCCTCCCCAACCCCTCCCTTTGAGGGGAGGGGCTTTAAGGTCGATTCAGCGTTCCCCCGACTCCCCTCCCCGCGGGGAGGGGTTGGGGATGGGGGCTCCCCCGTGGATCAAAAGTCGCAACCCCACCCGGGGCTTTCAGTCCGGCCAAGGCCCCTCTATGGGAAGGCGCATGGACACGCTGCACCGCCTCGAAGCCACCATCGCATCGCGCCGCGCCGCCTCGCCGGAGGAAAGCTATGTCGCGAAGCTCAACGCCAGGGGCCTGCCCAAGATCGCGCAGAAGCTGGGCGAGGAAGCGACCGAGGCGGTGATCGCGGGCGTCGCGGGGAGCAATGAGGAACTGGTCGGCGAAAGCGCGGACCTGCTCTTCCACCTGCTCGTGCTGCTCGGCGCGCGCGGCGTGTCGCTCGACCATGTCCTTGCCGAACTCGACCGGCGCGAAGGGCTGTCGGGCCTCGAGGAAAAGGCCATGAGGAGCGAATAATGCCGATCGATGCGACCCTGCCCTATGACGACGACAACATCTTCGCCAGGATCCTGCGCGGGGAAATCCCCTCGACCAAGGTTTACGAGGACGAATGGGCGCTCGCCTTCGAGGACATCAACCCGCAGGCGGAAAACCACACGCTGGTGATCCCCAAGGGCCGTTATGTCAGCTGGGACGATTTCAGCGCGAAGGCTTCGAGCGAGGAGATCGCCGGCTTCATCCGTGCCGTCGGCCATGTCGCGCGCGAGAAAGGACTGGTCGAACCGGGCTATCGCCTGCTCGCCAATGTGGGCCCTCACGCCGGGCAGGAGGTGCCGCATCTCCACGTCCACGTCTTCGGCGGAGAGCCGCTGGGACCGATGATCTGGAAGCGCGGCTGAGGCGCCGGGGCGCGGGCGGGCGCGGGCGGGCGCGGGCGGGGGGCGTTCCGCCGCTGTTCAGGCAGGTCCTGCAAATCACTCTGGCCTGCGAATCCCGTTAAGGCTAATCGCGAGGCCGATGACCCACCCGACAGCTCCCGGCGGCATTCTCGATCGTGCGCGGCATCTTTATGCCGTGCGGGTCTATTACGAGGACACCGACCTTTCGGGCATCACCTACCACGCCAACTACCTGCGCTGGTTCGAACGCGCGCGGTCCGACCTCTTGCGCCTGCTCGCCATCGACCAGCGCGCCGCGATCGAGGCGGGCGAGGGGGCCTATGCCGTGTCCGAGGTGAACCTCAGATACCTGCGCCCCGCCAGGCTCGACGATGACGTGGTGATCGAGACGCGCTGCACCGAGCTCGGCGCGGCAAGCTGCCGGATGCACCAGGTCGCGCGGCGCCCCCATGCGGACGGATCGGAGGACCTGTGCGAGGCGACCCTGCGCGTCGGCTTCATCAGCCCCGAAGGGCGCCCCCGCCGCCAGCCCGCCGAGTGGCGCGCCGCCTTCAGGGCGTTCATGGACCAAGGAGAAAACTGACCCGTGCCCACCCCCTTGCTTGCTGCCGCGGCCGCCGCCGCCGGCCCGACCCGGCTCGACCCGCTCGAGCTGTTCCTCGCCGCCGACATCGTCGTGCAGGCGGTGATGATCGGGCTGATCCTCGCGAGCATCTGGACCTGGACGATCATCGTCTCCTTCTCCTTGCGGACCGGCCGGCTGGAGAGCAGGTCGCGCGATTACGAGGCCGAGTTCTGGGAAACCCGCGACCGCGAGGCGACCCTGACGAAACAGCAGCGGCGCGAGATCCCCTCGGCCCGCATCGCGGCGGCCGGGCTCGAGGAATGGAGGAAGTCGGTTTCCGGCGGGAAGATCGATGCCGATGCCGCGCGCCAGCGGATCGCTGCGGCGATGGAAAGCCAGGTCGCCTTCGAAGCGGACGAGCTCGCCGGTAGGCTCGGCTTTCTCGCCAGCACGGGATCGGTCGCGCCCTTCGTCGGCCTGTTCGGGACGGTGTGGGGGATCATGAACAGCTTCTTCCAGATCGGCGCGCAGCAGAGCGCGAGCCTTGCCGTCGTCGCCCCCGGCATCGCCGAGGCGCTGTTCGCGACCGCGATCGGCCTGTTCGCCGCGATCCCGGCCGTGATTGCGTACAACCGCTTTTCGAATAAGGTGAACCAATACGAGGCGCGGCTCCAGCGCTTCGCCGACCGGGTCCACGCCGGGCTCAGCCGCGAGCTGGACAAGGCCTGATGGGGGCCTCGCTCTCCCCCTCCTCGCACGGCAAGGGCCGTCGCCGTTCGCGCCGGGCCGCGATGGCGGAGATCAACGTGACCCCGCTGGTCGACGTGATGCTGGTGCTGCTCATCATCTTCATGGTGACGGTGACGCTGCCGGCCGTGGGCGTGCCGATCGAACTGCCCGAAAGCCGGGCGAGCCCGGTCGAGGAAGTGCCGGATACGGTCACGGTCAGCATCGACGGCGAGGGGCGCATCTATCTCGAGAACGACCCCGTCCCCGCGGGCGGTTTCCCCGAAGCGCTCGCCACGATCGACCGGGGCGGCGACGGTGCGCTGCCGACGCTGGTGCTGCGCGGCGACCGCGGGCTCGATTATGGTAGGGTGATGGCCGTGATGGGCGAAATGAACCGCGCGGGCTTCACCAGGATCGAACTGGTCACCGACGGTTCAGTCACGCCGCCATAGCGATGGTCCGGAAGATGGGAGAAACGGCGACATTCCGCAGCGAGGATCGCACCGGCCTGCTGGCCGCGCTGGTCCTGCACGCCCTGCTGGTGGCGGTGCTGGCGCTGCAATGGAACACGTCCGCGCCGCCGCCGGTGACGCAGCGCATGACGGTGAGCCTCGCGAGCGAAGTCGGGCTCGAGGCGACCGCGCCCGATCCCGTCCCCGAAAGCCGCGCCGCGATCGCGCCGACCCTTGCCGAAAGCCCCGCGCCGGAGGTCGAGCCGGAGCCCGAGCCCGAGCCTGCTCGGCCCCGCGCCGAAACCCCGCCGCCGCCGCCGACCCCGGCGCGACCCGCCGCGCGCGAACCCGCGCCGAGCCGAGAGCGCAGCCGCCCCGATCGCCGGCCCGCCCGCGAAACCCCGCGCCCGCCGGCGCGCGAGGAGCCCGCGGGCGGCAGCCGGATCGGGGAGAACTTCCTCGAAGGCGCGGGCTCCTCGACCACGACCGACGAAACGCGCATCCCCGCCTCGCGGATCGGGGCGAGCGCCAAGGCCTCGATCATCCAGGCGATCGTGCGCCAGATCCGCCCGCACTGGACCGCGCCCAGCGGGGCGGATGCCGAATTGCTGGTGACCGAACTCGCCTTCGATCTGAACGAGGACGGCAGCCTGAAAGGCCGTCCGCGCGTTCTGCGGCAGAGCGGGGTCAACGAAGCCAATCGCCCGCAGCAGGCGCTCCACGCCGAACGCGCCATCCGCGCCGTGCAACTCGCCGCGCCCTTCGATCTCCCGGACGAATATTACGAAGCCTGGAAGTCGATCCGGGGCGCGCGCTTCGATAGGAACCTTTCCCGATGACCAGGACATTCACCCTCCTTGCCTCCGTCGCCGCGATCGCCTGCGCCCCGGCGGGCCTTTCCGCCCAGACCGCCGATCTCGGCGAGCCGCTTGCCGAAGGCGGCGAGGTCGAAACCACGGAAACGCAGGCTTCGGGCGAGGATGCCGAGGGCGGGCTGACCTTCACCGTCACCGACGAATCCGACTGGTCCGACATCGGCGTCGCCATCCCCGCCTTCGCGACCGACCGCAACCGGCCCACGCCCGCGAGCAGCGACGGGACCGAGGCCCTCGGCCGCGAGATCGCGCGGGTCATCACCGCCAACCTGCGCGACAACGGCCTGTTCAAGCCGGTCGGCCCCGACAGCCTGCCGCAGCCCTCGTTTGCCCAGATCACCGCGCCTGCCTGGAACAACTGGTCGGGCCGCGGCGCGGAAATGCTCGTCCACGGCTATGTCCGCGCGCGCGACGACGACAAGCTGGTGGTCGGGTGTTACCTCTATGACGTCGCCCTGAAGGACGAACTGATCCGCGAAGGCTGGGTGGTGCGCCCGGCCGACTGGCGCCGCGCGGCGCACAAGTGTTCGGACCTCATCTATGCCCGGCTCACGGGCGAGGACCCGTTCTTCGACAGCCGCATCGCCTACATCGCCGAGACCGGCCCCAAGGACAACCGGGTGAAGCGCCTCGCCGTGATGGACAGCGACGGGGCGAACCACCGCTTCATCACGCTCGGCAGCGCGACCGCGCTGACCCCGCGCTATTCGCCCGACTATTCGAAGATCCTCTACCTTTCCTATGTCGACGGAAACCCGCGGATCTACGTCTACGACATCGGCTCGGGTCGGCAGAAGCTGGTGACCGAGAACGCCAACCCGACGCTCGCCCCGCGCTGGTCGCCGGACGGGCGGCACATCCTCTATTCGATGGCGGTCGCGGGCAACACCGACATCTACCGCGTGCCGGTGACGGGCGGGCAGGCCGAGCGGCTGACGGACGCGCCGGGCATCGACATCGCCGGCTCCTATTCGCCCGACGGGTCGAAGATCGTGTTCGAAAGCGACCGTTCGGGCGCGCAGCAGTGCTATGTCATGGACGCCGACGGATCCAACCAGAAGCGCATCAGCTTCTTCGGCGGGCGCTGCGCCACGCCCGAATGGAGCCCGCGCGGCGACCAGATCGCCTTCACGCGGATCGCGGGCGATTTCAACGTCGCCGTCATGACGCCATCGGGCGGCAATATGCGCGTGCTCACGCGCGGCTGGCAGGACGAGGCCCCGACCTGGGCGCCGAATGGCCGGATCATCCAGTTCTTCAGGACGGCCCGGAATTCCGGGCGGTCGTCCCTGTGGCAAGTCGACCTGACCGGTCGCAACGAGAGGAGGCTGCCGACGCCGGTGGACGCGTCGGATCCGGCATGGGGACCGATTCGCCCCTGATTTGTTAAATCGTGTAAAGTTGCCTGGGCCGACCGATAGGCCCGGCCGATTCAAAAGGAGAGCAGAACAGATGAACATCTCCCTTTCGCGCTGCGCCGCCGCCGCGCTCGTCACGTCTTCGCTTGCCCTCGCCGCCTGTTCCAAGAAGGCACCCGAGGAACTGCCGCCCGCGCCCGCCGAAACCTCGGCCCCGGCCGAGACCCGCGCCGCGCCCGCCCCGGCCGGCCCGCGCGCCGGCACGCAGGAGCATTTCGCCGACGCGGTGGGTTCGTCCACCACGATCTATTTCGACACCGATCGCTACAACGTCGACAGCGAGGATGCCGCCGCGCTCCAGGCCCAGGCGCAGTATTTTGCGCGCTACCCGCAGGTGACCTTCACCATCGAAGGCCATGCCGACGAACGCGGGACGCGCGAATACAACCTTGCGCTCGGCGAACGGCGCGCGAACGCGGCGAAGAACTATCTCGTCAGCCTCGGCGTGTCGGCCGACCGCATCCGCACGGTGAGCTACGGCAAGGAACGCCCGGTCGCGCTCGCCTCCACGCCCGAAGCCTGGGCGCGCAACCGCCGCGCGGCGAGCGTCATCATCGATTGATCGCGAAGTCCCGTCCCGCCGGTGCGGGCCGGGGCGCAGCTCAGCCCTGGATGACCGCCGCTTCGGCCGCGGTCACGGCGAGCGTGTCGAATGCAGGCGGCCCGTTCCGTTCGAGCGAGCCGGCCGCAAGGCACAGGCACGCCACGGCAAGCACCGAGGCGATGCTGGAAAGGGCAAGCTGCTGGCTCATCAAGGCGGGTCCTTCCTGCGGGGCTCCTGGCCGGGCATTGCCGGTGAGGATTTCGCAATGCAACATTTCATATAGCAACTGGTTCCCCGGTTTACCATCCTTTGCTTTCGCGCCCGGCTTCCCTAGACTGCGGCCATCATGGCTTCGACCAACGACATCACCGCCCCCGGGCCGGACCTGCCCGGATGAGCCGCGCGCGCCGTTCGAACGACTGGGGATTCCCGCGCTGGCGTGGCTATGATGCCTCGCGCGAGGCGACGACGGTGCGCCTGTGCGACCGCCACGGTTGCGAGGAGAAGGGCGATTGCCCCGCGCCCAAGGCGCCGAACAGCCCCGAACGGTGGTATTTCTGCCAGCGCCACGCGGCGGAATACAATTCCAAGTGGGACTATTTCCAGGGCCTGGAAAAGGCCGAACGGGCCGAGCGCGCCAAGGCCGAGCGGGCGGAGAGCGCGGGCTATGCCGAAGCCTCGCACTATGGTTGGGCCGGTTCGGGCGACGGATCGCGCAGCGCGGACGAGATGCGCGCGCTCGAACTGCTCGGGCTGGAGGCGGATGCGGAAATGGAGGCGATCAAGAAGGCCTATCGCCACCGTGCCAAGCAGGTGCACCCGGACGTGAAACCGGGCGACGAGGAAGCGGCCAGACAGTTCCAGTCGCTGCAGGTGGCCTACGAGGTCCTGCGCGCGGCCGAGGAACGGCGCACCTGGCGGGGCTAGGCCTGCCGCCGGTCAATCCGTTTTCGGTCCTGCAAAACCCTTGCCCGCCGCATCGATTTCCGGGTTCGGGGTGTCGTTCCACCAGGCGACATCGCTCCATGGGCGCACGTCGATTTCGTGGCTCCAGCACCCGCGTGGCTGCTGCGCGAGGTGCCAGTAGGTCTCGGCCAGGACTGCCGGGTCGATCACGCCTTCCGGGCCTTTCCTCGCCTTGAACGCCTCGTATTTCCCGCCCAGCAGCCGCCCCAGCGTATCGGGCGAATCCACCGCCCCGTCGACGATGACATGGGCGACGTGAATGCCTTGCGGGGCGAATTCGGCATTGAGCGTCTGGCACAGCATCCGTCGCCCGCCCATCGCGGCCGCATGGCTGTGCTGGCCGGCATTGCCGCGCATCGCCGCGGTCGCAGAGGTGACCAGCAGCGTGCCGTGCCGCCCGCCGCGCTTCGCCCGCTCGACCATCGAGGGAAAGGCCGCATGGGCGAGCCGGAACAGGCCGAAACAGGCGAGTCGCCAGCCCAGTTCGAAGGTGCGGTGGGGCGTGTCGGCAAGGCTGCGGTTGCCAATCTGCGCGCCGAGATTGTAGAGCATCGCCTCGATCGGCCCGATATCGCGCTCGACATGTTCGACGAGGTCCTCGATCGCGCCGTCCTCGGCCGCGTTCATCAACCTGCCCGTGGCGCTGCCGCCTGCCGCCTCGATCGCGCCGACGAGCCGGGCGAGCCCTTCCTCGTCCGAACGGCGGGCGAGCACCGCGTGATACCCGCCTTCGGCGAAGCGCCTCGCCGCCTTTCCGCCGATCCCTGCGCCCGCCCCGATCACGAGGAAGACCGGCTTTCTCGGGTCAGACATGGTCGAGCGCCTGTGCGAAATCGGCGATGAGATCGTCCGCGTCCTCGATCCCCACGCTGATCCGCACGAGGCTGTCGGTGATGCCGAGCTGCTGGCGCCGCCCGTGCGGGACCGACAGGTGCGTCATCGAGGCGGGATGGCTGGCGAGCGTCTCGGTCCCGCCGAGGCTCACCGCGAGCTTGGCGATTGTGAGGTTGTCGAGGAAACGGAAGCATTCCTCCTCGCCCCCTTCGAGGAAGAGCGAGAAGGTCGATCCCGCCCCGAGGCAGTGGCGATCATAGATGTCCTGCTGGCGCGCGTCCTCGATCATGCCGAGATAGCCGAGCCCGGCGACCTTGGGATGGCTTTTCAGGAAGGCGCAGACCTTGGCCGCGTTCTCGCCCGCGCGCTGCATCCTCAGTTCGACCGTCTCGAGGCTGCGCAGGAGCATCCAGGCCGTGTTCGGATCGACGATCCCGCCCATCGTGTTCCTCAATGCGCGCACCGGGTCCATCCATTTCTTCGCGCCCGCTATGGAGCCCGCGACGAGATCCGAATGGCCGCCGACATACTTGGTCAGCGAATAGGCGACGATGTCCGCGCCGTGATCGAGCGGTCGCTGCCACAGTGGGCCGAGAAAGGTGTTGTCGATCGCGATCGGGGTCTCGCCTGCGTCGAGCACGGCATCGCGCGCGGCCTTCACCGCCTCGATGTCGACCAGCGCATTGGTCGGATTGCCGGGGCTTTCGAGATAGACCAGCGCGACCTTGCCGCCCTGTTCGTCGGCCTGGGCCTTGGCCCTTGCCATCACGTCGTCCAGCTGCTCGCGGCTCGCCCCGGCCGGGAAATCGACATAGGTCACGCCGAAGCGGCTGAGCACCTTGGCGACGAAGCCCTCGGACGCGGCATAGAGCGGGCCGGAATGGACGACCACGTCGTTCTGGTTGGCATAGGCCATCATCAGGATGCAGATCGCGGTCATGCCGCTGGAGAAGGTCAGCGCGTCCTCCGCGCCGTCCCACACGGCGAGGCGATCCTCGAGGATTTCCTGGTTCGGCCCGTTGAAGCGCGAATAGACGAGACCTTCCGCCCCGCCTTCGCGCAGCCCGGTGATGCCTTCGAAATGGCGCTTGCCCGCGGCCGCGCTTTCGAAGGCAAAGGTCGAGGTAAGGAAGATCGGGGCCTTCAGCGACCCCTCGGACAGGGCCGGGTCGTAGCCGAGGCCCATCATCAGGGTCGAAGGCTTCAGTTCGCGCCCGGCGATGGTGGTCTTTTCCGGCTTGGGCTTGCGGCGCGGGAGTGGGGTATCGGCGGCGTCGATCGCGTCCGTCACGGGCGAAATCCTTCCTTGTCTCGCGCTCCCAGGAAGGCAGGAGCTCTCTCCTTCATGAGGCCCGGGGCGCCCGTTCCTAACCTCCGCAGGAACGCCTCTCCTCTCCGGGACTCGCAGGGCTCTTGAGGTATCGCGCGGCCCCCTGCGGCGCAAGGCGCGCGGGATGCGCCGTGCGAGGGGGCGGTTGCAGGAAAAGGGAAGGGCGCGGGAGCGGCGCGAATCTGCTATGGATCGCAGGACGCAGCAGGCAGGACCGGCGAAAAGGGGGGCCTGATGGACGATCCGTTCCAGATGCAGCGCGAGCTGCGATACGGCGCACCGGTATGCGACACCATTCTGACCGGGCGCTTCTTCTCGATCGGCTATTCCTGGTATTTCAGGCAGGCGAAGTGGACGCTCGAGATCGTGCGCCGCGGGGGCAAGGAATTCATGCCCGATGCGTTCGACAAGAGCGAGCGGCTCGATAATTTCCGCGCCGACAAGCGCCTGCCCTATCGCTTCCGCGGCTCGCTCAACGCCTACAAGGGCAGCGGCTATGATCGTGGCCACCTTGTCGCGAGCGCCAATGCCAGCCTGCGAAGCATCGAGAATTCGGAAAGCTTCCTGCTGTCGAACATGTCGCCGCAGACCGCCGCCTTCAACCGGCAGGGCTGGCGCAGGCTGGAAGAGCAGGTGCGCGATCTGAACGACCGCGACGAGGTGCTCGAAGTCTATGTCCTCAACTGCCCTTTCTTCGATTTCACCAGGAAGCTCGAGATCATCGGCGACGACGAGGACGAATTCGGCATCAGCATCCCCGTGCCGCACGGCTTCGTGAAATCGGTGCTGGCAGAACTCCGCACCGGGCGGCTCGACCTCTGGACATTCCTCCTGCCGAACGAGGCGATCGATCGGCCGCTGGGCGACTACCTGGTCAAGACCTATGATGCCGAACAGCTCATCGGCGGCGTCTTCTGGGATCGGATCGCCGGCGGCGACATGCACGACCTCAAGCGTGTGACGAACACGATGTGGTAGGCTTGCAGGTCGGCTAGCCTCTCTTATTCACGGCGATGCGGTTGGGCGCCTCTCGGCGCGAGCTTGACGCCACTGCTGCGTGCGGCGGCGTAGAGCGGGCGTGCGGCACCGCTGGCGTCTGTTTCACCGCGC